>Ga0123353_10000488_pt1 | contig 48967 bp, 34 predicted proteins | sample TergutLab28metaG_3_FD_92763 | JGI IMG/M metagenome (GOLD analysis project Ga0123353, IMG submission 92763) | Labiotermes labralis P3 segment gut microbial communities from Petit-Saut dam, French Guiana - Lab288 P3 | ecosystem: Host-associated > Arthropoda: Insects > Digestive system > Gut ... | reverse complement strand
GTACTTAACTTATCTAGGTAATAATCGCTTACCATCCTCTCCCGATTTCTAAACAAAAATACAAAATCTGTTAAAAAATCGACTCCTTTTTTTTAAAGAACAAAGATACGAGGTAATAAGGTTTAGGGTTATTAGGCTTATTTTCAGCTACTAAGGTTGTTTTGTTTGGAAAATAAGGTAAAAATAAGGTTTTTTTAATGAGTTGACCTTGCTTTAGAAGAAATTTATTTTGCTATTTCCGTTCTTCTTAATACCTTTGCTCGTTAAATTTCAAAACAGAAAACATAGAATAATATACAATGCCACAAACCTCTCAACGCGGGCAATTAATGCCGGAATCTCCGATTCGGAAATTGGTTCCATTATCAGACAAAGCAAAAGAACGGGGAATTAAAGTGTATCATTTGAACATTGGTCAGCCCGACCTCAATACGCCGGCTGTCGCATTGGAAGCGCTCAAAAAGATAGACCGTAAGATACTGGAATACAGCCCAAGCGACGGCATCAAAAGCCTGCGCTTGAAATTGGCGGAATACTACAAAAAATTCAATATCAACGTAACGGAAAAAGATATTATCGTTACTACCGGAGGTTCCGAAGCGGTGAATTTCGCATTCATGTCGTGTCTCGATCCGGGCGATGAAATTATTGTTCCCGAACCGGCTTATGCCAACTATACGGCATTCGCCATTGCTGCCGGAGCGGTAGTAAAACCGGTTGTTTCGTCTATCGAAGAGGGATTCGCGTTGCCTCCCGTTGAAAAATTCGAAGAACTGATCACTCCACGTACCAAGGGAATTTTGATCTGTAATCCGAATAACCCCACGGGATACCTCTATACACAAAACGAGATGAACCAAATAAGGGATATAGTCAAAAAATACGACCTCTATCTCTTTTCGGACGAAGTATACCGCGAATTTTGCTACACCGGAGCGCCCTATATTTCGGCATTCCACCTGAAAGGAATCGAAGAAAATGTGGTTCTGTTCGATTCCGTATCCAAACGATACAGCGAGTGTGGTATCCGCATCGGAGCATTAGTCACCAAAAACAGGGAAGTGTACAATAACGTAATGAAGTTCTGCCAAGCCCGTCTAAGCCCACCGTTGATTGGGCAAATCCTTGCGGAAGCATCTATTAACACACCCGAAGAGTACATGCTCGAAATGTATAACGAGTATGTCGAACGGCGGAAATTCCTCATCGACGGATTGAACCGTATACCGGGAGTCTACTCTCCTATCCCGATGGGCGCTTTTTATACTGTTGCCAAACTCCCGATTGACGATGCGGACAGATTCTGTGCATGGTTGCTCTCTGACTTTGATTATGAAGGACAAACAGTTATGATGGCTCCTGCATCCGGTTTTTATACCTCTCCCGAAACGGGAAAAAATGAGGTGCGCATCGCCTACGTGTTAGGTAAAAAAGAACTTTCAAGCGCACTAAATGTACTAAAAAAAGCATTGGAAGTTTATCCGGGAAAAACTAACTAAGTTGAGAATTGAAAGTTGAAAGTTGAGAGTTAAAAACAAAGCAACTCTCAACTCTCAACTCTCAACTCTCAACTCTCAATTTATTAAATGAACTTTGAACTATTCATAGCCAAACGCATCCATTTCAGCAAAAAAGGAGACAAAATGGTCTCCCGTCCTGCTGTGCGTATAGGAATAGGTGGTATTGCGACAGGGCTTGCTGTAATGATATTGGCTGTTGCTATTGTAATCGGGTTCAAGCAGGAGGTTAGAAACAAGCTCATCGGTTTCGGCTCACACATCCAAATTGGCGCTTCATTCAACAATCAAACCTACGAAACGGAACCCATAACGATTGATTCCATTCTGATAGAAAAAATCGCCGCCATTGCCGAAGTTAAACACGTTCAACGATTCGCCACCCAGCCCGGTATTATCAAAACGGAAGAAAATTTTCAGGGAATTGTCCTGAAAGGAATAGACAATGATTTTGATTGGAACTTTTTCAAATCTAACCTGGTTGAAGGCGATATTTTTCAAATCACCGATACCGTTACGGAAAAAAAAGTAATTATCTCGCAAAAACTGTCGGATTTGCTTCAACTTCGTGTAGGAGACGATTTTCTCACTTATTTCATTATTGACGGAAAGGTCAGGGTACGTCCTTTTACCGTACAGGGAATTTACTCCACTGGATTTAATGAATACGACAAACTCTTTATCATCGGCGATATCAAGCATATCCGGCGTTTAAACAATTGGGAAGAAGATCAAGCCGGCGGAATCGAAATCCTGATCAGAGACTATGACGACCTCAACAGTGCCTACGAACATGTGTTTGAGATCATCGGCAACCGTTTCGACCAATATGGATCTTCTTACTTCCTGCGCACAATTAAACAGCTAAATCCGCAAATATTTAGCTGGCTGGATCTATTAGACATCAACGTTGTTATTATTCTTATTTTGATGACGCTGGTAGCCGGCTTCACAATAATTTCCGGTCTTTTGATCCTGATTCTGGAAAGAACCAATATGATCGGCATCCTGAAAGCGCTGGGAGCCGACAATTGGAGCATTCGCAAGATATTTTTGTATCATTCTTATTTTTTAGTCGGAAAAGGAATGATTATCGGAAATATTGTAGGCATTTCAATTTGTTTTATACAAGACCATTTCGGCATTATTAGTCTTGACCCTAATGTTTATTATGTTGATACAGTGCCGATATACCTTACCATTCCAAGTATTTTACTTATCAATGTATGGACACTCGCGGCTGCTGTTTTAATGCTTACGGGACCTTCTTATATTATTACGAAAATAAGTCCGGCGAAGTCGATAAAGTTTGAGTGAGTTATGTTATTGATTTATTTGCGCTCAAAAAATGAACACAAAAGCACAAAAACAAAAAGACATGAAGAAATTGATTATAAACCACTTGATTACCCAGAACTCAGGTTTGTTAATTAGATTTGATTATTATTAAAAGGATTTATCACAAAAATCCGCTATCTTTGTCAATGAAAATAATTTTAAATTTTCCACTATCCATTAAAAATGGGGCTGACCGGATTTGACAGCGGGCAGAAGTGGTATGTAAGCATGCAGTGCGCTGGTGGCTGGCACTATAATCTCGGAGACCAAGAATTTAACTGGCAATAACAATTATGCTCTTGCTGCTTAATCGAAGTATAGTAGATTTTAGCTTTATCCCGGCATTAGATGCTGGGACGAGACTTCTCCCGGATGCTATCGCCCTGAAGCGGTCCGATACGGAGGAGCAGGAAAATCGGGGATAGTCAATGAATGCCTTGATTCGTTGATGAAAATTTAGAGGATAAGGTTTTGGTTGGTAGCTTCGGTCTTGCCAAAACACGAAAACCTAAGCGGAGATAAGCATGTAGAAAGCATATTAATTCCTCGTTTGGACGAGGGTTCGACTCCCTCCAGCTCCACGAAATAAAATAATACATTGTGGTATTATTTAAAATATTATGATTATGGCACAAGTGGCAGGGATAACAGTTGAAAGAACAGCTAGAGGACATCTGATGTATGCCCGCATTGATTTGCGCAAACATGCTAAATTTATCCCTATGTTAAAAGAAATGGGAATTGAGGAAAAATCTCCGTATGATAGAAAATTTGTGGAAAAGATAAAATCTCAAGAAGGGATGTCTGCAGTAAAAATAAAAACTGAAGATATATGGAAATAAGCTATAAGCCACGCGCTTTGGATGATATTGCTTTTTTCAAAAAAAGTGGAAACAAATCGCTGATGAAAAAAATACAATCCTTGTTGTTTGAAATGGAAACTAATCCTTATACCGGAACAGGAAAACCGGAAGCCCTAAAACATGACTTATCCGGATATTGGTCTCGTAGAATTAATGGTGAACATAGAATTGTCTACAAAGTACTGGAAGATTTGAATTTAATAGAAGTCTATTCCCTTCGAGGACATTATAAAAAGAAAACGGATGCCTGATTTAGTCGAAAATAGCTTCCAAAGACGGAACAATCCTATATGTTTTCATATCTTCATTTGTGTGCTGTAATGTTTATTCAAAAAATCTTCAGCCTCTTTAAACAGGGTATCCATTGTAATATCGGCTTCTTCGATTGTAGAAGGTAACGGCTCTTCTATTTTTACATATTTCTTCGTTCCAAGTTCACGAATTAATTTTATCCCGGCAGGGGTATTGGTATTTATTCTAACTGTTACCGCTTCCATATAATTGAGTTTTCAAACAATGAACAAATGTACAATCACTTTTTGTTTTAAAAAAGTCCTATTTGTCCACTTGAGATTTTTAAGCTATAATTAAAAACAAAACCCTGCAATTCACTGATTTATGGGATTTTTTATTTTTAACAACACTGCTATAAAATATATCAGGAATGATTAAATAAAGAATCTGTTTTGTATATTATTTTCTTTTTTTTACTTTTGTGAAAATTCCAATAGCTCAAAGAGTTGAGAATTGGAAGGACATATTTAAAAAGCGTTATCATTATCCTATCAAGTAAAATCTGGTAAATTTCACTTCGTAACAGGGGGTAATGCAACATTGTTTCTATGCTTATCGAAAAGTAAGCGTGAAACTGTTGCTTATTCTTGTTACAGGTTTACCAGAGCCCTCTTGATGAATAAGCTATACAGTTTTCACGCTTTTTTTATATCAATTATTAATCTGTCTATTGAGAACTGAGGACAAATTTATTTATAAACTCATTAAATCTTTAATTTTATGTTTAAAAAAACAACATTTTGATTCTTGCGCTCGCTTTTATGGGCTTGAGCGCAACTGTGGCAAATGCCCAAACAAGCGGCTCTTGTGGTGCTAACTTGACTTGGTCTTTTAATTTTTCTACCGGAGTACTTGCTATTATGGGGACGGGGGATATGGATGATTATAGATATGGTAGTCCGCCGTGGTATAACTATCGTAACAATATTACTTCGCTAAGTTTGCCTGACGGTATTACTTCGATTGGCGTGTGTGCTTTTGGAAATAATGGTGGTGGTGTCACTTATGGTTGCACTGGTTTAACATCTTTAACTATTCCTAATTCAGTTACTTTGATTGGTGATAATGCTTTTGCTAATTGCACCGGCTTAACATCGCTAATTATTCCTAATTCGGTTACTATGATTGGTAGTGGTATTATTGCTAATCCGGGGGGTTCTTTTAGTGGTTGTAGCGGCTTAAAATCACTAACTATTTGAAATTCAGTTACTTATATTGGTGGTCAGGCTTTTCAAGGTTGCAGTGGCATAACATCACTAACTATTGGAAATTCAGTTGCTTCGATTGGTATGCTTGCTTTTGCTGGTTGCAGCGGCTTAACATCGCTAACTATTCCTGAATCGGTTACTTCACTTGGTGTAAATGCTTTTTTGGGTTGCAGTGAATTAACAACAGTGAATTTTAATGCAACGAATTGTTCAGGTCCCTATTATGTTAATCCTGTTTTTGCGGGTTGCAATAAACTGACTACACTAAATATAGGAAATAATGTAACAAATATCCCTACGCATGTTTTTACAGGTTGTACCGGTTTAACATCGGTAACTATTCCTGAATCGGTTACTTCGATTAGTCAATATGCTTTTTCTGATTGCAGTAGCTTAACATCGCTAACTATTGGAAACTCGGTTACCGAGATTGGCTACGAAGCTTTTTATAATTGTAGAGATTTAACATTGCTAACTATTGGAAATTCGGTTACTTCGATTGGTAGTAAGGCTTTTTGTTATTGTAATAGTTTAACATCGTTAACTATTCCTAATTCGGTTATTTCGATTGGTGATAATGCTTTTTTTCTTTGCAGTGGCTTAGAATCGGTTACTATTGGAAATTCTGTTACTGAGATTGGTGTAGAGGCTTTTGGCAAATGCAGTAGTTTAACATCACTAACTATTGGAAATTCGGTTACTTCGATTAGTAGATTGGCTTTTGATGGTTGCACTAGCTTAACAACAATAACAAGCGAAGCCATCAATGCACCGCAACTTGGTGCATCTGCTTTCAGTGGTATGGCAAACAATATTCCTGTTTACGTACCTTGCGGTTCTGTCAATAGTTATCAAAACGCTTGGGGCAGTATATTTACCAATATTCAGGAAACATGTGCGGGCGTCGGCATTGTAGAGACGTGGCATGCCGCGTCCCTACGTGTCGTGGGCTATTACAGCATACTCGGGCAGAAACTGCCGAAAGAACCTGAAAGCGGAACCTATATCATCATATATAACGACGGTACAACAGAAAAGAAATTAAAAGCTAAAAAATAATTATAATATAAACTTTAATGAACGAACATGCAATTATTTTTTGTATTTTCGTGCTAAGATCCAAATCTCATATAATTGGATTTTAGTTAAGTATTTGAACCTCGTGCCTGTGAAGGTATACGAGGTTCTTTTTTAAAATCTATTTTCTGATAATTGATTGATTTTTAAGGCTCCGTCCAAAAATAAAAAAGAGCAACTCCCCCGTCGCTCTTTTTTTCTTCACCACTACCCTTCCATTTCCGCAAGTCTCCTTTTGTTTTTCCTCATTTCGTACTCAGCACGATCTTTGAGGTATTCCACACTATTTTGACCGGTATCGACTACATCTTTGAATTTTTTCTTTGCCTTAAACGCAAGTTCATGCATACTGTCGGATAGTTGGTCAAAGTACCCTTTATCATAAGCCATTCTGGTTAAATAACCCAGAGTCAAGCCTGCTGCTGCGCCAATCGTAGCGCCCAAAACCATTTTGTTCATAGTTATTAAGTTTATATTGTTTATAAAAGCGACAAAAATCCGATGGGATTAACTTCTCGTTTTTTGATAATTCAACCCCATAATTTACAATAAAAACAACACTATCCTGTTCTTTGTTCATAACAACAAATTTCATTCACATTGAAAATCAAAATGAAATAGTTACCTTCGCACTTTGATTTGTCACAAAAGCAACGAAATACATAAAATGTACAGGAAATCAACCCTAATATTATTTCTATTTTCATTCTTTTTCATAAACGGGCATGCCCAATCGATTCTTAGCGGCGTTGTACGGGATGCAAGCACCAATGAAACGCTGATCGGCGTTTCAATCTATGTAAAGGAATTAAAAAAAGGGGCAGTAACAGACGAGAAAGGGAAATATACTATTAACCTGCCTGCGGGAGAATTTAACGTTCAGATTTCATACGTCGGATATGTTGCAGCTGAAAGAAAAGTCACAATCACGAAGAATCCGCAACAACTGAATGTAAAACTCAACATAGATGACCAGGAACTGGAAGAGGTGATCGTGACCGGCAGGAAAAAAGACGCCAACATATCCGAAATGGCGATGAGCAGTCAAACGCTTCAAATGGTCACCATAAAAAAAATTCCGGCATTAATGGGTGAAACGGATGTCCTCAAGGCTATTCAACTGTTGCCGGGCGTGCAGGCTGCTTCCGAAGGCTCTTCCGGATTCAGCGTGAGAGGCGGTGGAATCGACCAGAATCTGATTTTATTAGACGATGCAACCATATACAACGCATCCCACATGATGGGATTTTTTTCCGTATTCAACAACGATGCCATTAGCGAAGCAACGTTGCTGAAAGGAGATATTCCGGCAGTATACGGCGGCAGGTTGTCGTCCGTGTTGAATGTAGAGATGAAAAATGATGCTCCGCGAAAGTTTTCCGGTTCGGGAGGCATCGGGCTTATTTCGAGCAGGCTGATGCTGGAAGCACCGTTGTTTGATAACAAAACTTCGGTTATGGTCGCAGGAAGAAGAACTTACGCCGACCTTTTCCTCCCGCTGTCGGGAAATGAAGACCTGAAAGAGACTTACCTCTATTTTTACGACCTCAATGCCAAAATAACCCATACTTTTGATGAAAAAAACCGGCTTTACCTCTCCGGATATTACGGGAGAGACAACTTCGGAATGAACAAGCTGATGAATTTCGGATTCGGCAATTCAAGCCTAACGGCTCGCTGGAACCACATTTTTTCCAGAAAGCTGTTTTCCAATCTAAGCATAATCGGTTCTCAATACAATTACGCGGTGGATATGGAGATGAAACCTTACGAGATGACGCTTGGCGCAGGGATGAAAGACTGGGCATTGAAATATGACTTTTCTTACTTGTGGAATGCTAAAAATACTACGAAATTTGGAATCTCGGGTATACATCACCGGTTCAATCAGGGAGAATTGAAAAACAAGGAGCGTGACGAAAATCTTCCGATCGTGATAGAAAACAAAATATTGGAGAAGCGGAAGGCATTGGAATATGGCTTATACCTCTCTCACGAACAGGCGGTTACACAAAGATTATCGTTAAAGTACGGACTCCGGCTTTCCATGTTTCAGAATATAGGAAAAGAGTTGCTTTATCATTTCGATGAAAATTACATTGTGATAGATTCCACCCAATATGCAAACGGAAAGATATTCCATACGGAAACGAATCTTGAACCCCGCATAGGTGTGTTGTATCAGTTGGATAGAGTTTCATCGGTAAAAGCCTCCTACTCGCGTACGGTACAATATGCACAATTAGCCACCAACTCAAACGGAGGACTTCCTTTTGATGTCTGGTATCCAAGCAATCCGAACATAAAGCCTCAAAAATGCGATCAGGCGGCTATCGGATATTTCCGCAACTTTTTTGATAACCTGATTGAAACCTCTGTTGAGATTTATTACAAGGATATGCAAAACGTGATTGATTTCAAGGATCATGCCCGCATCTATGGAAATGAGTATCTCGACGGAGAAATCCTTGTTGGAAAGGGACGTTCTTATGGAGCAGAATTTTTAATCAGAAAAAATACGGGAAAATTAACCGGTTGGATATCCTATACTTATTCCCGGACTTTCAAAACAATCGACGAGATAAATTTCGGGAAAGAATACCGTTCGCCTTTCGACCGTCCGAGCAATTTTGTAGCAGTGTTGAGCTACGACTTTTCCAAACGGTTCAACGTTTCCGCCAACTGGGTATATAATACCGGACAACCGGTGACCTACCCTTACGGGAAGTATACAGTCGACAATGTACCGTATGCCATTTACAGCGGCGAAAGAAACAAAAGCCGTTATCCCGATTATCACCGGCTGGATGTTTCAGCCACGCTTCAGACAAAGAGACGAAGCTGGAAAAAATGGGACGGTGAATGGAACTTCTCTATTTACAACTTATACGGAAATAAAAACACATGGGCGGTTATTTTCACACCGGACGAAAACAACACGATAAAGACGGAAAAGATATATCTTTTCTCGCTCGTACCTTCTGTTTCGTATAACTTCAAGTTTTAGTAAATTCATAGAAAATGAATCATAATTTAGGTTTTATGCAAAAAATAATTTTATATCTCATCCTTATTCTCGGATTATTCTCTTGCAAAGAGGAAGTAGTCATTGATTTGGAGTCGGGCGTGCAGATGATCGGCATATATGGCTCTATTACCACCGAAAAGAAGAAACACGCCATCATACTTAGCCGCAGTACGGAGTTTTACGCTTCGGGAGCGCCCGAAATGATTTCCAATGCCACGGTTTCGGTTTTTGACGGGACAAATACAATCGAATTTGCCGAAAATCCCCAACAACCCGGAGTATACGAAACCATCGAAGAGATTGCAGGAGAAGTCGGGCTTACTTATCAATTATCGGTAGATTTATTGGACAAAGATGGAAGCATGAAGCATTTTTCGGCAGAAAGCACCATGAGACCAATACCCGGACAAATAGACTCTGCCAAAATACTGCCCTACACGTTCAACGGCAGAATAATCGACAATCACCTCAAAATTTGTCCTTACTTTCCAACGGTTGACGATAAGGAGATGACTTATTTAATAAAAATAGCGATAAACGATGTTTTAATCACCGATACGCTCACCGAATATTCCATCGGGCGACTGGCGGAATTGAACGGGATATATTTTAATGGTCCTGAAATGGAATCAATTTTCGACGAAAAAGATTTTCCTGTAGGCATATACTTCCTTGAAACTAATAAACCGGACGAAAATATAAAACCGCTTGATAAAATCACGATTTACCTGTACAGCATTGACAGCGACTACCGCAGGTTTATTCGAGATGTAAGCAACAGCAGCGGCAGTAATCCTTTTATGGGAACTCCTACGAATGTACGAAGCAACATAAAACCGGCAGGCAAAGCCCTTGGGTATTTTTATGCTGCTTCGATGATAGAGTATTCGTTTTTATATATGCCGGAATGGTGATTTATATGATTTGAAAACTTTTTTTTCCATTAGAGTGTTTATTTATTAGTAGCCTGTTTTATACCCTGTTTTTGTTGTCTACTAATAATAAATTTTATGAAAAAAGAAACACTACTTCTTGTTTTGTTCGGATTAATCTATGGTTATAGCGAAATTTACTCGCAAAACTACGGACCGGAATTATTCATCAACGGTAATTTCGGAACGTTCAATGACGGTGTAACCGGAATAAATACTACCGTGCCGCTCTATCCGACCGTAGTTGCTGTTGCTGCTAACGCATCATGGGCAGATTATATCTTTCAACCGCCTACGCAGGTTTTTGTCAATAACGGAACAACGCTGCAAAACATATCCATTAACCCTGCGGTAACCATTGCGCCGCCATTGACTTCTTCACAAACCGGCTACACGTTCGGAATGAATGAGCCATCATACTCCACGCTTTACCAATTTGAAAACGGGAGTGGGACTAATTCGGGCGTGCAAATACCCATGGCGCCTCTCAACGATTATTATGTAATTGCCACTTCTACGCAAGGAATGTACAATGCGCCAACCGTATCATCGGCATCGTGGCCCATAGTGTACGACAAGTATGAAACCAACCCTGCCCACCCGAGCAATTACTTCCTGATTGTGCATACGGGGAAAAATACCGCCCATATTTTTTATACGCAGAAAATAAAGATGAAACGCGGCAATGTGTACCGGATGAGCGCCGACCTGTGCCGGTTGAATATAACAGGAAGTCCTCCGAGCATCGGTTTTAAATTTTTGGCTGCTACAGGCAATGATGCTGCCGATATTACAACGTTGGGGAGTACCGCAGCTACTTATAGCACAGGTAATATGACGCAAGGTGCCGGCACTTGGGGTACTTATACGTATGATTATCACGCTACCTGTTCGGGAGGAACAACCATAGGCAATCCGGCAGACAGTGTAATGATTTGGGTTGCTTTTGCCAATGTAGCCAGCGGAAACGGAAACAACATAGCGTTGGACAATTTGAGTTTTAAAGAAGTATTGTTTGAAACAATCATGAGCGTTAGCGGAACATCTGCACCTTTTACAGTTACGCTGACTCCGAATTACGATACGCAGGCAGTTGCCGGCGGTTACACTTTTGCATGGCTGTATGGAGGAACTCCTCCTACCACTCCGGGCGCTACTGTAGTTAATGGTACTGTAACCACAACGTATGGTAATATAACTGCGTCAATAAACGCCACAACCCATGTTCTTACACTTACCGGTGTAACTGATATGCGGCAGGTAAATGGTTTTTATTACACCTTTACGGGAAGCGGAGGAAGCGCTACTTGTACCGCCCTTTCTCCACCGATAGATATTACACCGCCGGGCGGCGGTGGCGGTGGTACTGTTACTACTCCTCCGAAAATCATTGCAAATCCCGACCGCGTACAAGCCGTTCCCGGCTCTGTCAATATGCCGTACAATATTATTACCGGATACGATGCACGTCTCGGCAGCACGACAACAGGTATGGACTGCAATAATGACACGATTAATGGTGTATATGTCTGCTCACCTACACTTTTGCAGGTATTGAATTTTACCATAACAGCAGCCGGTCATGGTATCAACGCATCGTCGGCAGGAACATTTACACCCGGCATTCCGGTTGTATTGAACGACAGTGTAGGAAATCTTTTGGGTGTACTTAATATTGATAATGCGGGTGATTTAACTTTCACTATGTCGCCTACTTACCCTACACCCGGACAGGGCGGATTGTCAACCTTTACATTCTCTTATACAGCTATCAATACGGCAACCGGCGCTACTGCATCGGCGCTGGTTACTATTGTTATGACTGTACTGGAATATATCGCAGAGGCTACCTGTGCTGGCTATCCGGTACGAATTGTGTTTACTGTGCCGCAATTTTTACCCAACGACTTTTATTACACGTTGACGGAAGCTCAAAGCTTAGGACTTGTATCGGGTAATCCGGGCTATCCGGATGGCAGTGGTACGGGAGGCGTAAACGTAAGCCCGCCGCTTTCTTTTCCGACTGCTTCAACGGCAGACCCTTCGATGGTCTATGTAAATGATGCGGTTGCCACGCGCTACTACCTGGTCGATTTTACTTACATTCAAGCCGGTGAATCTACTCAAATATCAGAAACCGGCAGCCTGCCATTTGGAGCAAATGGTATAAGAGAAGTTCACGTAGCGCGTACCAACAATTACCACGATGGCGGCAAGATAATATTTGAATTTATAGAACGTATACCCGGCATGCACTCTTATCAGTTGCGTAAAAAAGAAATCAACGCTAACCCAAGCTACGCAGACCCGGGTTATCAGGGAGCAGCGTTTCCTCAAGACCCCATTCTCCAAAAAGCGGTTGTGAATGTTTGTTCGGCTACGGCTATTTGGGTGGGGCAAAGTTCTACCCAGTGGAAAGACCCCAACAACTGGAGTACCGAAGGTATCGGAACAGACTTTCCCGTTTGTTGTAGCGATGTATTTATTCCATCGCCCGAACAAGTTATATATGCAGACACAGTCGGAGCTACACCGGTAATACAAACGATAGCGAATTATCCGATTCTGCAGACGGGCGATGCCTGCCGGGATATTATATTCAAAATGGGAGCAAGCGTTGGCAAAATACAGAATTTGACTTACCGCGCCGCTTATGTGGAATACACACCGCCCGAAATAGCCCCCAGTTCGCCTCAAACTTTGCAAAGCATTGACAATTCGTCCGGTAAATGGACAATGATTTCCGTACCGCTCAAATACGTCTATTCTGCCGATTTTCAACCCGATGCAAATTGGGGTGCGAACGCATTTACGGATATTAAATCTTATATGAGCTATTTCGATTTGTCTTACGCTACTAACGGTATAACAAACCCCGACGGCGTATCGGGAACATCTTTGGGTAGCTTCTCCCGACCATTTGCCAATTTGAAAGAACCATTGCCGGCAGGTTTTGGCTTTGCTTCCAGACCGGTTGTTATTACCGATGCAGCAGGAAATCCTACCGGAAGTGTTTTTGTCGAAACCGATTCGTGCAAAACACAGCCTTATACTTTTTATTTTCCGCGCTATATTAATTTTGGCGATGCCAAATTATTTGAGATACCTAACACTACTTTTGGTCCAAGTAATATGGCAACGGGCTTATACGACGAAGCTCAATATGCCTATCATTACACAGACAACGGAGAGTGGGTTACAGCGCAAACAGCTCCCGACTCGAGGTATTATCCATTTACGTTTGATGGAATGCGAGGTGTGCAGGCAATCAAGAACTATGATACCATACCCATGCCATACGAAGGATATGCACAATATCCTTGGGCAAGTACTTTTTATCTTGACCACGACACGGTTGCATACGTTCTTACTGCTCGCGGAACAACAGCCGGCGCTGCCGGTCAGTGGACTACTTATCTTAAAAGTACTACTCCTGCTGCATCCTGGCCTCCCGCAGCAGGTGTTGACGGAGCAGTTTATAACTATCAACACGCTACCGTTACCTATTTTCCGGACTCATTAGGAACAAGTCCGGTAACGGGACTAAGTATGCTAAATCCGATTTCGGGACGAGACGGTCGCTTCCGTTTTATTTATGAGGAAATGAGTCCGACAGCTTTTTATAATAAATTCGGAATAAATAAGCAGACGCAACTTGACTACCAATACAATGCAAGCGCCGGAACATTTACGCTGCCCATCCTTTCGTATATACTGAATGGAGATGGAACATTAACGCCAAGAGCAAGCGCAACAGGATTAACACGCATTGTGGGCAATCCGCTGATGTCGCATTTGGATTTTGACTCGCTTTATTATTTCAATAACACGAGCATAATGCCTTATTATCGCCTTTGGGACGGTACTTATTTTTATACCTACATAGTTACAAATACCGGTGCTACGCCCGCTTGGGAAGGTATGCCCGATGGTTCATTAACTTCAGCAGGCGATAATACATCTCCAGCTGCATATCGCTACATACCGCCTATGCAAGCCTTTTTTGTAGATGTGCCAACTGCAAATGAGAACGCTCCGTTGTCGTTGAATTTTAATACTGTAATGTCCACCGCTATTCCCAATGCGAACATTACTCAAACCATTGGGACACTTACAATTCCGGTTAATAATGAATTGCGTTCAAACCGGGCTGCCAATGAAAATTTATTGAAAATCCGATTGAAAATGAAAGAGGTGGAAACAGTTGCACTCCTGGCTTCCTTACCAAAAGCCACTGACCGTTACAACCCAAACGAAGACGTTTACAAACTCTTCTCTTACGACAAGGCTACGCCCGAAATTTATACCGTTGCCGACAATACAGCTATTGAAATCAACGCAGTAAGTCAAGAAGGCGAGCGAAAACTCATTCCGATGGGAATCAAAACCAACCAAACCGGGCAATTTGAACTTCTAATAGAAGGCGCGGACAACTTTACGGCTTACGAATATGTGCTGTTGCGCGATGCGTTGGAAGATAAATATTACGATTTGAAGGAACAAAACTCTTTCTCTTTCGGTAAAACTTCGACAGAAAATCTCGAAGGGCGTTTTTACATTCTCTTGTCGCAGCAACAACCGATAACTACAGGAATAACAGAAACGACCAGTAATGATAACGATAATCAGGTCATTTCAATAGTACGCGAAAACGATGTTATTCGGGTGTATTCGCCGGTAGCCGCAATCGACTGTTTTGAAGCATACGATGTTTCAGGTCGCTTACTTTTCAAGGATACAAAAATAAGCGCTTACTCTTACAGCTGGAATCCAAAATTAGAACAAGGCGTTTATCTGCTGAAAGTTCATGCCGGTAAGTATAGTAAAGTTCAAAAAATTAAATGGTAGAAAACGATGAAAGCATTAGGATTAATAATTGTCGGATTTTTCTGCCTCTTGTCTGTACACGGAGAAGAGTATGGAATGGCGATGTCGACGTATGATGATTGGCTGAGTAGTGAAGAAACAGAACCTTTTCAAATGCAGGCTTTTCAATCGAATTCGGAATGGGTGGGACAAGAAGAGGGTATGATGCTATTCTACATAAGTGCAAGCGATGATTATACCGAATTAGGCGGACTTGAACGGGCAGTTGATATTAAGGATGGCACGTATATTCTATTGCTGCTATTGTTAGGTTATTGTTTTAAGTGCTATAAAATGTCTGAATCCGAATTTTAACAAGATTTTCAGGATTCCCAAGATTATAAAAAGCATAACATTTAATCTTGGGAATCCTGAAAATCTTGTTAAAATTCGGATTCAGACATCTTCCTCAATCATATTCAACATCTTAATCGTCGCCTTAATAGCAGCTTCCGTCTGGTCGGCATCCAATCCGTGTGTTTTAAACATTTTACCGTTGAATCGCCATGTAATGGTCGTTTGCACCAACGCATCGGTTCTTCCGCCGGGAGGAATAGTTACCATATAATCGAGTAATTCGGGCTTTGGTTTATTCAATTTAGTATAAATTTTCCACAATACCTTTGAAAAAGCGTTGTATTGCCCGTCGCCGGCGGCTGTCTGTTCGTAAGTTTCGCCGTTTATTTCAATCTTTACCGTTGCGACCGGACGCAATCCGTTTGCAAGTGAAAGTGAATAGTTTACTATTTTGATTCGCTGTTCCTTTACTTCATGTTTTAATACATCGGAAATGATATAAGGTAAATCTTCCTGCGTCACCAATTGTTTTTTATCTCCAAGCTCGATGATGCGATTGGTGACCTCTTCCATTGATTTTTCATCAATATTAATTCCCAATGCTTCCAGATTTTTACGAATATTGGCTTTACCCGACATCTTGCCCAGCGCATATTCTCGTACCCGACCAAAACGCTCGGGCAGTAAATCATTGTAATAGAGATTGTTTTTAGAATCTCCGTCAGCATGAACACCGGCGCACTGGGTAAATACATTATCGCCGGTGATTGGTTTGTTATTTGGGATACGGATACCCGAATAAGTCTCTACCAACTTGCTGATCTGATACATTTTGTCTTCCCTGGCATTCGTCCGTTTTTTCAACTGGTCGTGAATAACCGCCAAAACACTTGTTAAAGGCGCATTTCCGGCACGTTCGCCCAATCCGTTCACCGTAGTATGTACGCCGTGAACGCCCGCTTCTACCGCAGCAAATACATTGGCAACAGCCAGGTCGTAATCATTATGCGCATGAAAATCAAAATGAATGTCGGGATAGCGGGTCAACATATCGCGGCAAAATGCCGAAGTTTGAAACGGATTCAATATGCCGAGCGTATCGGGCAACATGTAACGTTTCACCGGTAAATCGCGAAGCGAATCAATCAATTGGTAAACATATTCCGGCGAATGTATCATCCCGTTGCTCCAGTCTTCAAGGTAAATATTTACGGAAATACCCATCTCCTGAGCCAAATTAACCACTTCGCGAATATCGCGAATATGTTCTTCCGGCGTTTTGCAAAGCTGTTCGGTTACATGTTTATGAGAACCTTTTGTCAATAAATTAATGACTTTACAACCTGCATTTTGTATCCAATTGAGTGATGCGGAACCATCAACAAATCCCAGCACTTCAATTCTATTTATGTGCCCATGCTTGGAAGCCCAATCGGAAATACGTTTTACGGTATTGTACTCTCCTTCCGACACGCGCGCGGAGGCGATTTCAAGCCTGTCAACTCCCAGCTCTTCCAACAAAAAATGAGCCATGCCCAATTTTTCCTGCATACCGAAAGAGACGCCGGAAGTTTGTTCGCCGTCACGCAGGGTGGTATCCATTATTTCAATAGTGTGCTTTGTCATTTTTGCCTGTTTTTTTCAAATTCTTCTATTTGGTCTTTCTTATCCAACAAGTAATCAATGTCGTCAAATCCCTTCAAAAAACACTCTTTTTTATAGGAATTGATTGCAAAATGTTCCGATTTTCCTGTGGTGTTGTTAGTAACGGTTTGGTTTTCCAAATTGACCGTCAAAGTCATTTTCGAGTCTTTATTGACTGCATCAAAAATTTCCGCTAAAAACGCTTCGCTCACCACTACGGGCAATACAAAATTGTTCATCGCATTGTTTTTGAAAATGTCGGCAAAAAAACTCGACACTACTACTTTAAAGCCATAGCCTGCGATAGCCCAAGCGGCATGTTCGCGGCTGCTACCCGAGCCGAAGTTTTTGCCTGCCACAAGAATTAAACCACTGTAAGTAGGGTTATTCAGTACGAAGTCCGCTTTAGGCGAGCCGTCTTTTTCATATCGCCAATCGGCAAAAAGATTATCGCCGAAACCGTTTTTATCGGTCGCTTTCAGGAAGCGGGCGGGGATAATCTGGTCTGTGTCCACATTCTCTATCGGAAGGGGGACCACTGTACTTGTTAGGGTTGTGAATTTATCCATTGTTATTTTTTATTTGTAAATTTTTCTTGTCTTTTTAGCCTCGTTAGAGGCGTAATATTGGTAGAAAATACATTTCCCCTCTGTTCTAAGTTCCGTTAGGAACGAAATATGTTTTATATTCCGCCCCTAACGGGGCTTCGGTGCGGATGGATATTCCTTTCTACCAATATTTTGTGCCTAACGGCACATGCTTTTCAACTCTTGATTCGCATTATTTTCAAGACGTAACTAATTTAAAAAATCTCTCGGGTCAGTTAATTTCCCTGTAACCGCTACCGCTGCCGCTACCAACGGGCTTGCCAAAATGGTACGAGCGCCGGGTCCTTGACGACCTTCAAAGTTTCTATTGGAAGTAGAAACAGCATATTTCCCCGCAGGCACTTTATCATCATTCATTGCCAAGCACGCCGAGCATCCGGGTTGGCGGATCTCAAAACCTGCTTCATGCAATATTTTATCCAATCCTTCTTCTTTGATTTGGTTGGAAACCATCCACGAGCCGGGGACTAACCATGCCACTACACTATCAGCCTTCTTCTTTCCTTTTACAAAATCGGTAAATGCGCGGAAATCCTCAATGCGCCCGTTTGTACAGCTACCTAAAAAAACATAATCAATTGGCTTTCCGACAATTTTTTCACCAGCTTGGAAGCCCATGTATTCCAATGATTTCTGGAATGATTGTGCTTCAGCCGTAGAGACGTGGCATGCCGCGTCTCTACAAGAAACCGGAATCGCGTCATTAATACCCATCCCCATTCCCGGATTAGTTCCATAAGTCACCATCGGTTCTATATCGGCGGCGTCAAAAACAATCTCTTTATCAAAAACCGCATTCTCATCGCTTTTTAATGTCTTCCAATAGGCAAGAGCTTTTGTCCACTCCTCTCCTTTCGGGGCATATTCGCGCCCTTTTATGTACTCAAACGTTGTTTCGTCGGGGGCAATCATGCCACCGCGCGCTCCCATTTCGATAGAGAGGTTACAAAGCGTCAGACGACCCTCCATTGACAGTGCCTTGACGGCTTCGCCGGCATATTCTACAAAATATCCTGTCGCTCCTCCGGTGGTCATTTTGGCAATGATATAAAGAGCCATGTCCTTTGCCGTCACTCCTTCTTTCAGTTTTCCGTTGACTGAAATACGCATTGTCTCCGGCTTGGATTGAAACACGCATTGAGTAGCCAGTACCATTTCCACTTCGCTGGTTCCTATTCCGAAGGCAATAGCACCCATTGCTCCGTGCGTGGAAGTGTGAGAGTCACCGCAAACCATCGTCATTCCGGGCAAAGAAAATCCGTTTTCGGGACCTACTACGTGAATAACACCGTTCTTCGGATGTCCCATTGGGTAGTAGTTTACGCCAAATTCTTTCGCATTTCTATCCAAAGTATCCACCTGATTTTTCGATACAGGGTCGGCAATCGGCAACTCCTGATTGAGCGTAGGGATATTATGGTCGGGTATGCAAGTGATTTGCTGCGGACGAAACACTTTCAATCCTCTGGTTCTCAACCCCTCAAATGCTTGCGGACTGGTTACTTCGTGGCAGTACATACGGTCGATGTACAACTGCGTGGGACCGTCTTTTACAGTAGTCACCACATGGGCGTCCCAAATTTTATCAAATAATGTTTTTGGCATATTTGTTTTGTTTTTAATTTAAATTTCGTGTATTATAAATTTTGTTTTTTATTAGAATTGCGTTTACAATTCGTATGTGCCGTAATTATTGTATAACTATGCGCATTTACCGTTATCACACAATTATCTATACTGATATACCAATTTTTCCCTTCCCGAAAAATATCGCTACTCGCATCTTGAATTTTTTGTATGCACCAATTAACAACATCATCAGTATCTAAACAAAGATTTCTCTTTATGCGTTCTTTACCTAATTCTGTGGTATGAATTTTGTCTAAATTAGAAATTAGCTCCGCTTTACTATTCATACTACTTCACAAACTTATTAATCGCATCAATATAAGCCTCCACCGAAGCAGCCACAATATCCGTATTTGCCGAAAATCCGGCATAAATATTGCCTTTATGTTCCACTTGCATGTGTACTTTACCAACGTCGTCGCTTCCTTTGGTAATTGCTTGAATCAAAAACTCATGCAATACCATTTGCCGCTTGATAATCTGTTTCAGCGCTTTAATTGCCGCATCCACAGGTCCGTTTCCGCTGGCGGCTGCTTCGAATTTTTCGCCGGCTATATTCAATCCGATACTTGCAACAGATTTTACTCCCACACCCGAAGTAACTTGCAGGTAATTCAGTTTTATCCGTTGAGACGCCGTTCTGTCCTTTCCGGCAAGCATCAGTACATCGTCGTCGTTTATCTCCTTCTTCTGGTCGGCAAGGCGTAAGAACGCTTCGTAGATTTTATCCAGCTTCTCGCCTTCCATCTCAATTCCAAGCACTGCCAGTCTGTGTTTTAACGCTGCGCGTCCGCTACGAGCCGTCAGTACGATGGAGTTATCATCAATTCCCACATCCTTAGGGTCCATGATTTCATACGTTTGTATATTCTTTAAAACGCCATCCTGATGAATACCGGAAGAGTGGGCAAAAGCATTCCGTCCTACAACCGCCTTATTCGGTTGAACAGGCATATTCATCAGACTGGAAACCAGGCGGCTGGTCGGATATATTTTCTGCGTATTGATATTGGTATCTATACTCAACCCTTTATGGCATTTCAATATCATTGCCACCTCTTCCAATGAAGTATTTCCGGCACGCTCTCCTATTCCATTGATTGTCACTTCTACTTGGCGCGCTCCGTTCATCACTCCGGCAATGGTGTTGGCTGTAGCCATTCCCAAATCGTTGTGGCAATGCGTAGAGATAATCGCTTTGTCAATGTTTCTCACATTTTCCATCAAGAACTTGATTTTCTCGCCAAACTCTACCGGCAGGCAATAACCGGTCGTATCGGGAATATTCACGACAGTAGCGCCGGCTTTTATAACGGCTTCTACCACACGGGCAAGGTATACGTTATCGGTACGACCCGCATCTTCACAGTAAAACTCCACGTCTTCCACATAGCGCTTGGCGTATTTTACGGCAGCGATAGCGCGTTCAAGAATTTCCTCCTGCGTTGAATTGAACTTGTACTTGATGTGCATGTCCGAAGTGCCGATTCCCGTGTGGATACGTTTTTTCTTTGCGTATTTAAGCGATTCGGCTGCCACATCAATATCTTTTTCAACTCCGCGAGTCAAAGCGCAAATGGTGGGCCATGTAACCGCCTTCGAAATTTCTACGACCGAATTGAAGTCTCCCGGGCTTGAAATGGGAAACCCAGCCTCAATAATATCTACTCCCAGCATTTCCAACGCTTTGGCTACTTCAATTTTTTCAATTGTGTTTAACTGACAACCGGGAACTTGCTCGCCGTCCCTCAAGGTTGTATCGAAAATAAAAAGTCTATCAGCCATAATCTTATAATTTATAAAGTTGTTATCATTTTCTTTCATCAAAAAAGCCCTTCTCATCTTGCAGTGAGAAAGGCTTTCTTTATATTATTGTTACATATACCTATACGATTCTCACTTCCGCTTGTTTTGCAAGAGAATAATAATGCTGAGAATAATATTGGTAAATAGTCTGTTCATCTCTTTTTTGTTTTGACGATGCAAATATAAATGATATTTTTCAGATACGCAAAAATAAATTGTAATTTTTTTTATCTAAAAAATTACGAAATATAAATTTTAGGTTGATATTGGTTATAAATTGTCTGAGCTGTGACCAATGATGTGTGTCAAAAAAGACCGAAGGTCTTACATGTGGATAACCCCGTGCAAGCCGAAGGCGTAGCTCGGGGGTACGGAATCCCTGAAGGTACCGGAACTACGTAGTAGTTCAACTCCTATCGGAGTTGTGTGTGCCGGAGGCATTCTTCTGCCCCGAGCTACGCCTTCGGCTTGCACGGGGTTATCCACATGTAAGACCTCCGGTCTTTTTTAATACACGTCATTAGTTTCAGTTCAGACAAAAAAAGACGAAACGTTTCCGTCTCGTCTTCCTTTTAATTTTCACATCAAATTATTTTGTTTCTATTTCTATTTCAACACGCCTATTTTGCGCTCTTCCGACCGGAGTTTCGTTAGATGCGATAGGATTTTCAATTCCAAGACCATAAACTTGGATAGATGAAGCACGAACACCTCTTGTAACCAGATAATCCTTAACGGCGTTAGCTCTGTTTTTGGATAATTGAAGATTTCTTTCTACAGTGCCTGTATTGTCGGCATGACCTCTCAATACCACATCCCAATCCGGATTTTGCTTTAACAACGCTGCTAATTTATCTAAAGAAGGACGGAACGACTGTTTGATAACATCTCTTCCTGTTTCAAATTCTACCCGGAGGAAAATTTTCTCGTTATTTTTGCTTTGTGAAGGAGAATATCTGACCGGAGGAGCCGATGCACATAAACTGTCTATGAGATTCAAAGAATCCCGGATGTCTCCTAGCTGAGATTGCAATTCTTCAATAATGGCTTTTTGATTGTCTACTTGTGCTGTTAATTTAGCAATCTGCCTTCTATACACATTTGCCCTCTGAGAAACTTTCACTTGTGGCTCGTAGTCGACCAAAGCCATATTTCTCACATTTTTGTCTCCTCCGAATTTGAATCTGGCAGAAAGATTGGCTCCGATTATAGAGCGTCCGCCGTTACCACCTATAAATTCTCCATTCGTATGCCAGCGGTATTGACCGTCCAAGCCTAAAGCAAGCCATTTGGCGGCATTGAATTCCAATCCTAAGCCGGCTACAGCGACAGGGGTGATTCCATTATCCTTTTGGTCTGTATCTTTCAATTTCCAGTCATAAATAGACATCCCTCCTCCTGCATTGGCATACAAATTCCATTTTTGCCAACCGTGAGAACGATATTTTGCAATAATATTTGAAACATTCAGAGACCCGTAAAGGGTAATATCCTGAAGGGTTGATTCCAACTCTCCGCTCATGAACGTAGCATCGCGATTGTTGATCAGATACATATACTCCAAACCGAACCCCCAAAGCGGATTTACCGTTATTTCGGCAAAAGCCCCGAATTCGGGTTGAACTTTCTGGTCAGAAACCCGAAGATAGTCAACACCTCCCTTGATACCAAAAGAAAAACGACACACACCTTTAGCCGTGCCTCCAATAGCTGTACCGACAGCCACCGGCTCTTCGTTCTGTGCAAACATGCTTCCTATAAGACAGCTAGACACCATAAATAAGACTAATAATTTTCTTTTCATAATAAATCAAATTAAAATTTTTGCGAAGATAAATATTCAATGAAATAAAAACAAGTTTTCGGCAATATTTTTCACAAATTCTCTATTCTTAATTAAAAACTGATGTGAAACCGGATACGTATTCCCTGTCTGTCAACTCCCGGATGATTCCGGTAAGTCAAACGCCAAACGTAATCTATCCGGAGCGCTTTGAAAATATTTGTCAATCCTACCCCCATTTCCATGTAAGGAATATGGCTCATTTTATAGCTTCCTTCAGGGAAAAGGAAAAGTCCGCTGCTTATAACAGGATCATTTTTATCGCTCAAACTGCCGTATAAGCCGCGAAAAGAGAGTACTTCCCTCCATTTCAACTTTTTCAGCAATGGCGTCCGGTTCAATATATAGCCATTGAAATAATGGGTAAAATCCCACGAAGCACACTGGTCGTTGAGAAATTCCATCGCGTTCATCAGTGTGTAGGATTCGGGTTGAATGATATAGGAAAGATTTGCATTGGGAATAATCAACAACGGAAACGGGACTTTATCCCACAGCTTTCCCGCTTTCAAAATCACGTCGGAATAGCCGTAAATAGAAACCCAAAAGCGTTTTTGGAAACCTATCTCGGTGAAATTGCGGGTATAATCGGCGCCGAGAATACCTTTTTGCCCGACGGAATGGGACAACGAAAAAATCGGATAATCCAAATTTACAGGAAAACGATTGTGTCGAGTTTGGAAAAATTTCTCATTAGGAGCGTACCGTACCTTAAATTCCGCCTCGCTCATGGAATAATCATCCAAAAGAGTTACGCTTCCATCGGCTTCTTCTTTCGGGAACGGTACCAGATGAGTAGCATATTCTTTGGTATTACGCAAGGCAATATCGTAGGAAAATCCCGAATAAAATTCTTGCTTATATGCCGCCTGCGACTTCCGGAGATAAGTGATCCTGTCATCGTCCAGGCGCTTCAACGAGAGAAATATATTGTCCTTATTGGTATACAGATAGTGCTGTCCCAATTGGTTAATATCATACTCATGATAGGCGCTTATCGAATGTATCGGAAATTCGGTCGGATATTCCTTTCTCGGCTGAAAGCAGTAGGTCAATTCTCCATGATATTTCCATTGATTATCGCCAAAACCGTAAGCGGCAAATCCCCTCGCAAACCAGTGCGGATTCAGGTAAGCGGTAGTCATCCCTCCCGTCCTCAGGCGCAGCCCTTCCAGTTTGTTGACGCTTATTGTGGTATTCATCGGACCCAAATCAAACCGGCTGTTTTCCCCTTCCAAAGGAATATATCCGGTAGTCAGCGTAAAAATAACTTTTTCCGTCCAATAGAATATCGGCACTTTGCGCAACGCTTCCAACAACTGTTTCACTGCATTTTCCTTCTCCTTAATCGGATCGGGTCTGTTTTCTTCCCAGAAAGCTTCTGTTTTCTTCCACGCATCATTCGCTTCGACCACCGAATTGCTCTCTTTGAATATGCTCATGTTTTGCGGAGGTTCAAACGAGTGGTTCCGGTAGGTATTTAAACGCTGGGCATAGATTCCATGCGAATTTTGCGTCAAATTAAATTCAACGAAAATATTGTCTTTCATAATAATACGCGAACCGTCCGGCATTTTGTCAAAATCCTGTTCAATCCGCATGGCGCGTATGAAATTCAGGTTTATATCTTTGGGAACATTAAACCGGGCGCGTTTTACAAATTTGGCTGAATCAAGCGTGACATACAAATTTCCGACAAATCCGAAACTTTCGGAATTAAAAGGGGCAAAGCCAAGATTTACACACTCCTCTCCATCCACAAGCAGCGTATCAAGCAAATAATACTTATAATAAGAGGGTCCGATTGTCGACAGCGGACTTACAAAGCGGTTCGACATCAACAGGATTTCGTTTTCGAAAATATTTACATCCCTGAATACTTCATCCAACAATACTTGAACGCCTTCTTGTGGAAGCACTTCGTCAATTCCTTCCCGTTTAATGGCTTTTATAAGACGTTTTTCCGAACGCGGCGACTTCCGGTAATAGATATCCGAGAGGGTTTCCTTCAATGACACCGTTAAAATCGGGTTGCCGGAAATCTCCGAAGTATCGGCATACTCAAACATGAAATTAAAGTTTTTGTTATTCCACATTTTCCGCGTTTCCGGAGTAAAGTTATTCAAGGCGAAGGTCAACTTTTCATAGTGTTCACAGCTAAAGTAATCCTGATTTCTCGGATCGCCCGCGTTTCTATTGTCAATCATGCTTTTGACAAAATCGACGGCAGGGTTATTTTTTTTCGAATATTGTTCTTTCTTGGGTTTTACTACTATCTCCGATAATTCATAGATTTCGGGCGCCAACAACACCCTGAGGTTTGTTTTCACATCCTCTTTCAGCGGTATTTGCTTCTCTTTGTATCCCACCATGGATATAATCAGTATCCTGCTGCCGGAAGAGGTTTTTACGGAAAAATTTCCCTTTGCGTCCGTCATCGCCCCATCCGTCGTATTTTTAAAATAGACGGATGCAAAAGGGAGAAACTCTTTGGTAACAGAATCCCTGACCACCCCTTTTACCTCAATTGGAGCGGCGGCATTTGCTGAAAAAGAGACTATTATGAGAAGTATCTGGAATAGTACTAAACGAACTATCGTTTTCGTCTGCATGTCATTTTTTGCTTTTAAATGTGTAAAAACAACCATTGCCATTTTTACACATTTTCTTCGTTATTGCCGATAAAATATTGAAATGCAAAAATAACCATTGTTGAGCTTTTACACGTTACTTTTTTAGTTGTTTTATACTAAAAATCAAAAAATTTCCCGTCTTTGCTCAGGAAGGTTTTCTCAAAGACAGATCTTGCTTCAAGCAATAACTCGGAAACATCTTCATACCTTGCGGAATAATGACCTATAATAAGTTTCTTCACGTTTGCCTTCTGCGCTATTGTCGCCGCCTGTAAGGCTGTTGAGTGCATTGTTTCGTTGGCTCTGGACAAATGCGTCTCCAAAAAAGTGGCTTCGTGAAAGAGACAATCTACATTTTCTATAAAAGGTATAATGCTTTCGGTGTATGCTGTGTCCGAACAATAGGCATATTTTTTCGGAGGCGTAGCGGGAGTAGTCAGCCTGCTGTTGGGAATTACCTCTCCTTCGGAAGTGATAAAGTCCGCTCCCCTTTTTATCAACGGGATCTCCCGTACCGGAATCTGATAAAATTCGATCATCTCCTTTTTCATGTGATTACTCTTCTCTTTCTCGGAAAAAAGAAATCCGCAGGTAGGCACTTTGTGCTTTAACGGAATGGAATATACTTCTACAGAACGATCCTCATACAGTAATTCATGGTGATTCGGATTAAAAGAATGAAAGAAAACCTGGTATGACATTCCCTGACAAAAATAATCGACCAGGGGGCGAAAAATTTTCTCCAGGTCGCCATGCGCGTGAATGTGTAAATCAGCCGTTCTGCCCAACATTCCCAACGTAGTAATCAACCCCATGATTCCAAAACAATGGTCGCCGTGCAAATGAGAAATAAAAACATGGTTCAACCGCGCCACTTTTATGTTGTATTTCCTTATTTGCCGTTGCGTCCCTTCGCCGCAATCAATCAAAAAGGTTTTTTCCCTGAAACTCAGCAGTTGCGATGTTTGATTGTATTGTCTTGTCGGCAATGCAGAACCACATCCGAGGATTTGTAATCGAAAGTTTTCCATTTAAAAAAAAATTTCCATTTAAAAAAAGAGACGAAACATCTCTGCTCCGTCTCTTCTCAAGCTTCATATCAAAATTATTTTGAAAGTATCTCAATTTCAACACGTCTGTTCATAGCTCTTCCTTCAGGAGTGCTGTTGGTTGCAATCGGATTTTCGCTTCCAAAGCCGAAGGTTTGAATAGCCGATGCACGAATACCTTTGTTAACCAGATAAGTCTTAACAGCGTCAGCTCTCTCTTTTGATAATCGAAGATTCGTGGCGGCGCTGCCTGTATTGTCGGTATAACCCTTCAATGAGATAGACCACTCCGGATGTTGTTTCAACAGCTTTACCAATTCGTCCAAAGATTCATAAGAGGATGGGAGGATAACAGCTCTACCGCTTTCAAATTCCAATTGAGAGAATGCAGTTTGAATAATTGCCGTTTCACCTTTTGTCGGAATGTATCTGACAGTAGGCGTTTTGACTTTCTCTCTCAAAGCGGCTATAGTATCTTTCGTTGCATCCACCTGAGCCTGCAGTTTCTGAAGAGAAGCATCTTGAGCTGCAAGCCGGTCTTCCAGGCGTGTTGCCAAGTCGTCGAATTGTTTTCTGCTTACAGCATCTTCGCTGACTTCTATCCTCGGATCGTATTCAACCAACACCTTGTTTCTAACATTTCTTTCACCACCGAACTTGAATCTGGCAGAAAGATTGGCGCCCATTATAGAACGTCCGCCGTTACCGCCAATAAATTCGGTATTCGTATGCCAGCGGTATTGACCGTCCAGTCCTAAGGCAAGCCATTTGGCAGCGTTGAATTCCAGTCCTAAACCGGCTACGGCAACAGGTACAACTCCGTTATCACTTCTGTTCGTATTTTTCAATTCCCAGTCATAAATAGAGATACCTGCTCCTGCATTGGCATATAAATTCCATTTTTGCCAACAGTTAGAACGGTATTTCGCAACGATATTCGAAAGATTTACAGATCCGAAAAGCGTAACATCGTGAACAGTTGATTCCAAGTCGAAACCACCGCTATGACGTGTTGCATCACGATTATTCTTTATGTACATGTATTCCAAACCGAATCCCCAAAGCGGATTCATTGTTATTTCCAAGAAAGCTCCTCCTTCAGGTTGAACTTTCTGGTCAGAGAGTCGAAGGTAGTTAACACCTCCTTTAATACCGAGAGAAAAACGACATAAGTTGTCAGCTGTGCCTCCAATAGTTGTTCCGACAGCATATTCGCTATCTTGCGCAAACAGGTTTCCTATCAGGCAGCTTGACGCTACAAAGAGTGCTAATAATTTTCTTTTCATACTAAAATTAAATTAAAAAATAAATTCTCCACAAATATTAAAAAATTCCTTGAAATAAAAATAATCTCCCGATAGTTTTTATTCTATGTTAATAATTATTTCATTTCTTTTGTTCCAACTGGTCTTTCAAAGCAGCCAATTCTTCTATGTCTCCGAGCGTTGTCTTTTCCATTCCCGAACTGCCGGTTTCAGCCTTCTTCGTGGATTTTTTTCTCTTCGTTTCTTTCTTTTCTCCTTCTTCGCCGGCGTTTGCCGCTTTTTGCGAATCTTCGAAAATACGGCTGTGAGAAAGAATGATTCTTTTTGCTTCCTTGTTGAATTCGATTACTTTAAACTCTAATTTCTCTTCTACAACCGCTTGCGAACCGTCTTCTTTTACAAGGTGCTTAGGAGTTGCAAAGCCTTCTACTCCATACGGGAGAGAAACTACAGCGCCTTTATCCAGCATTTCGATGATCGTTCCTTCGTGAACGGAGTCTACTTTGAAAATAGTTTCGAATACATCCCAAGGGTTTTCTTCCAGTTGTTTGTGTCCTAAGCTCAAACGACGGTTTTCCTTGTCGATCTCCAACACTTGAACATCAATGTCGGCTCCTATTTGCGTAAATTCGGAAGGATGCTTGATCTTCTTCGTCCACGAAAGGTCGGAAATATGAATCAATCCGTCCACGCCTTCTTCGATTTCAACAAATACGCCAAAATTGGTGAAGTTGCGCACTTTTGCCGTGTGTTTGCTTCCTACCGCATATTTGGTTTCGATTGCTTCCCAAGGGTCGGATTTCAATTGTTTGATACCCAAAGACATCTTTCTTTCTTCGCGATCCAGTGTCAATATGACGGCTTCCACTTCGTCGCCTACGTTCATGAAATCCTGAGCGCTGCGCAAGTGCTGCGACCAAGACATTTCAGAAACGTGAATCAATCCTTCCACACCCGGAGCGATTTCAACAAACGCACCGTAATCAGCCATTACGACCACTTTTCCTTTTACCTTGTCGCCCACCTGCAACTCTGCGCTCAGCGCATCCCATGGGTGTGGGGTCAATTGTTTCAGACCTAAAGCGATACGTTTTTTGTCGTCATCAAAATCCAAAATAACTACGTTCAGTTTCTCATCCAACGTGACTACTTCTTCCGGATGCGTAACACGTCCCCAAGAAAGGTCTGTGATATGAATCAATCCGTCTACGCCGCCAAGGTCAATGAATACGCCATAAGAGGTAATATTTTTAACTGTTCCTTCCAGAACTTGTCCTTTTTCCAATTTAGAGATAATGTCTTTCTTCTGTTGTTCCAATTCGGCTTCGATAAGCGCTTTGTGTGAAACGACCACGTTTTTAAATTCGTGATTGATTTTCACCACTTTGAATTCCATTGTTTTTCCGACGAATACGTCGTAATCGCGGATAGGCTTAACATCAATTTGCGATCCCGGCAAAAATGCTTCGATTCCAAACACATCAACGATCATACCGCCTTTTGTACGGCATTTGATATATCCTTTGATGATTTCATTGCTTTCAAGCGCTGTGTTTACGCGATCCCATGAACGGGTGGCGCGCGCTTTTTTGTGTGAAAGGATCAATTGTCCTTTTTTGTCTTCCTGGCTTTCGATGTAAACTTCTACTTCGTCGCCGACTTTCAAGTCAGGATTGTAGCGAAACTCGTTCATTGATACAATTCCGTCCGATTTGTAGCCTACGTTGACTACTACCTCTCTCTTATTCAAAGAGATTACTTTACCGATCGCAACATCTTTGTCTTTTAAAACGTTCAATGTTTGATCGTACTTGTTTTCCAATTCTTCTTGGCTGACGCTGGTTAAAGCTTCGCCTTTTTCGTAAGCATCCCAGTCAAATTCTGCAATCGGGGCTACCTTGTTAGTTAATTCACTCATTTAATTTTAATTGTTTTAAATTTAGTCGTTAGACATTATATTGATAAAATCGGGCGCAAAGGTACAATATTTTTATAAATATATCGTACTTATGCTTACAAAAATCAGGGTCAATGCATAAAAAAAACCTTATTTTCACCTTATTTTTTCAACAAACCAGCTACTGAGGTTGTTTTGTTTGGAAAATAAGGTAAAAATAAGGTTTTGCAATTGAATAAAGTTGAAACGTTATTCAACTATAATTCGTACAACATAACCGTCTCCGCCATATAGCAGATAATTCTTCTCCCGCCATGCTGCGCGAGACTCCGGAGTGCAACCGTCAGACCGCCAAATTACATTTGATTCATGGATAACACCATTTACATACAACCCTGTGTTTTCAGCATCAAAATAAAATAAAATATCGTCAGAGCCGGTAGCGGTAAATTCAACGGCTAAGAAACCTCCTGCTTGACCTGTATTGTTTGCACCGTCAAAAGAAAATTCTAAATACGCTATGCACGAATGACCTCGAACAGTACGAAAAAAAGCGCGATTATTTTTGAAGTCCAGTAGGACAGCATGAGTTTGATTATTCGTTCCATCGCCCGGTATGGAAATATCTCTTACATATAAAATTGCTCCTCCGCCAATAAGTTCTTTACCTTTTGGAATTGTAAGAAAGTAGTCGGGTCCTGCAACCAAAAACTGTAAAACATAACCATTGCCGCCATATTCCAGATAATTCCTCCTCCGATGTCCTCTACGAGACTCCGGAGTGCCACTGTTAGACCGCCAAATTATATTTGATTCACGGGCAATGCCATTAACAAACAATCCTATATTTTTAGAATTAACATAAAATGAAATATCATCTGAACCGGTTGCCGTAAATTCAACGGATAAGAAACCTCCTACTTCGCCTGTATTGTTTGCGCCATCAAGAAATAATTCAAGGTACGCCATATAGGAATTGCCCCGAACAGTATGAAAAACAGGTCTATTGTTATCAGAATTATAATCAACAGGAATGACTTTACTGGTGGTTCTATCTCTTACATATAAGAGTACCCCTCCGCCAATAAGTTTATCATCGCCAGGTATCATAAGATACTTGCGTGGTTCAGTGAATTTTACCTTTCGAAAAAAGGTTTCTCTACTCATTTTCCGGTTTCTCAGACTTTGCATTTTTTTTAAAATGGGACTTGCTTCCATTGCTCCGATCTTTTTGGGGACCGCTGCCTCTAAATTCAATTTGCTCATAGTACTTAATTTTTTTAATTAAACAAAATTTATATTTTAAAACCATGTGTAACATTCTGGTTATCACGGTTTTTTGCAACCCTATCGACCGCGCTGTCCCCTGCCCTGCTTGCACAAAACTTTAAATATGCGCAATTATACAATATTTTTTAAAAATCTGCAAATTTTCTTGAAAATATTTACATTCAGGCAATTATTTTTTTATTTTATCATATAAAGTCTTAATATTTTTGCTTTATTTAATGCTTATCTGCAAGATTTCGGTAATGTAGAGTCAAAAGTTCTCTTTCCGATCGGCTCTGAAAGTTAAGACAGTACCTTGTGCCAAAGGGAGGATTGCATGTGGACAAAAGAAAAATAGGTAAATTTTTATATTTATGCATCGTTTATAACGATAAATATGTATCTTTGCATAATTAATTATGTACAATACAGAACTGTTGGTAAACCAATTAAACGTCATTGTGGTTGTAGGGTCATCGTAAATATTCATTACCACATTATATGCAAATGCCGTAAAACAAGGCAAAAAACACAACAATCCATAATACTATTTTTTTCTTTAAATGCAGTTTTTTACACATAATGGCTTTCCATTTTAAAGTATTATCGTTTCATGATTTTTTGAGTCATTCCTCCTTGTTCTGTCATCACTTTTACAACGTAAATTCCGGCAGGCAAATGAGAAATATCAATTAGAATGTTTGATTTTTCGATTTCCGATTTCATTTTTTTACCGTTCACATCAAAAATTTCAACACTCGTAATTCTCAATTCTCCACTCTCAATTCTCAACTCTCCTGCCGTTGGATTAGGATAAATTTTCAACTGCATGCTCTCCTGCGAATCTATTCCTGTAAGAATAAGAATAGGGGTATATCTTAACATCATATTACCAGTCAACTCAAAACCTTCTTTATTAGTTTGCACTGAAAAGTCTGTAAACCGCACTGTGTTGTCTGTACATAAAACATAATAATAATATTCCTCCCAATAATCAGAATAATAACTGTGACAACTTATAGCGCTGTTTGTAAAAACAAGATTGTTTAAAGCCCTCCAGCGCCCAATATCTCCCCAATATTCCACGTCATAATAATTGCTATACAAATCAATTATTATATTATTTTGCCCATAACCGGCAAATTCAGTCAATTTATCCAAGTTCGCTAAGTCAAGGTTGAGTAACGAATTCCCTGCACACATTAGACTTTGCAATTCGATACAGCCGGTTAAATCAATTTCGCTTATTTTACAATTATCCATACAACTCAGTGTTTGCAGTTGAGTACAATTTGTTACGTCAATTTTGGTTAATTGATTCCCGTCAAGATTCAGCGTCTGCAAGGTTGTTAATCCTGCAAAAGAAGCATCTCCCACCATCCGCTCGTTCGCGGAACTGGCTCTCAATTGCAACCCTACAATCTTCTTGAATGTTTCATCATTCCATATAGCAAACTCCCACGTTGCAGGGGAATCTGGTGTTGCCTGCAAGCCATTGTTTGCAATGAGGTCGTTTATTCTCTGCACTGCCAAATGGTCGTAAGCTTGAGCCTGTGCAGTGTGCATGGCTGTTACGCCGGTAAGGGCGAAAATTAAAATTATAATTTGCTTTTTCATATTTCTTTAAATTTAATGATTGATTTTGAAGTATTACCGTTTCATGATTTTTTGAGTTATTCCTCCTTGTTCGGTCATCACTTTGACAACGTAAACTCCGGCAGGTAAATGAGAAATATCTATTATAATTTCGCGTTCTGTTTCCTGCTTTCTGTTTCTTATCTCCTGTTTCCTGCCATTAATATCAAATACCTCAACACTCGTAATTCGTAATCCGTAATTCATAATTCGTAATTCTCCCGTATTGGGATCAGGATAAGTTTTCAGCTGTATGCTCTTCGGCGAATCTATTCCTACTGAATAGCTTAACAGCATAATACCTTCCAACCGAAACCATTGTTTACCTGTTCCCACAAAAAAGTATATACCCTCTGTTCTGTATATACTTTTCAAAATACCTTCCCAATACCTTATGCCGCAGTCATAAGGATAGTCATCACAATAATCAGAACAGCAATAAAGACCTGGACTGTTTAAAGAAATAGGCAAAGTATATTCCCCTGCTTCATTTTCGCGCAATGTAAGATATATATGTTGATCATAACCAGCAAATTCAGTCAATTTGTCCAACGCTGCCAAGTCAAGGTTGAGTAGTGCGTTCCCGACACAGTTTAGACTTTCCAATTCTATACAACCGGTTAAATCAATTTCACTTATATAACCATTATTCATACAACTCAGTGTTTGCAATTGAGTACAATTTGTTACGTCAATTTTGGTTAATCGATTCCCGTCAAGATTCAGCGTTTGCAAGGTTGTTAATCCTGCAAAAGAGGCATTTCCTTCCATGTGCACGCCCGAGCACGGACGACACAAATCCAACTCTACAATCTGCTTGGGTGTTTCATCATTCCATATAGCGAATCTGTCCCATGTTTCAGGAGCGTTGGGTATTGCCTCCAAGCCATTGTTGGCAATGAGGTCGTTTATTCTCTGCACTGCCAAAGGGTCGTAAGTTTCAGCCTGTGCGGTGTGCATGGCTGTTGCGCCGGTAAGGGCGAAAATTAAAATTAAGATTTTTGTTTTCATAATTTATCCTCCTTTATTTTATTTCGTTAATATCGTAATTACTTAGATGCCACTTGAGAATATCCTCTCTTTTATCGTTTATTACCAATAAATTATTTCCAATTCCGAGCCCGGATCCAAATTCAAATCGCCGGTATAAATTACTCCGCCTCCTGCTCCAACTGCAAGGGTTAGTCTGGCGTTGTTAGTGACGGTTACGTTTGCTACGCTGATGTCCGCACCGCAAGATTTAATAGTTGTATTGGTGGCGTATGTAACATTAGCGACTTGATCCTTACACCCCTTCACGATTGTAATTTCATCAAAAAGTTGACTGTTTCCGTTACTATCAATCGTGTCAGTTCTAATAACAATGTTTTCTGTTGAAACGGACACATGGCTGTATGTAGCTGTTCCAATTTGACCCATACGACCGGTAAACAAGTCTTTATAATGCTTAATATCTTGAAATTGGCTTCCGGGCATCGAATTAAGCTGAAGCGGATAAAACAGGTATTGCCTATTACCGAAAGAGCCGTTAGTGAAATATAAGGTGCCTTCGCCAACATTAAAGATTCCTCCCAATTTACCTGTTAAATTTTTGTAATAAAGATCTTCAGGAACTGTTTGAACATTACTTACTGACCCCGGCACGATGTTCGGCTTGGAATTGGGAGTTAATGTACCACGAACGGGTCCTATCACCTCATAAATATGCGAATGTCCCTGTAAAGCAATATCAATGTTTAACTCATCGAATAATGGCGTCATAGCATCGAACCAACTCTTGCAATCGGAGGTATTTGGTATCGAAGCATGACCCGTATAGATGTTTTTGTGGTAATATACAATACGCCATGTAATATCGGGATGAGCGTTTATTGAGTCGCGCATCCAATTGGATAAAGCGTTGATATAGTTTGCGTTATCGTACAGTTCACTGTTGATGGAGAAAAATTGCGCATCGCCGTAAGTATAAGTATAAGTGCTTCTGTCCAGGTCGGTTCCAAAACCTTCTAAATTAAAATGACGGCTGAAGTTCTTCGGATCTCCTCCATAGCGGATTTCATGGTTTCCTGCTGTTGGTGCAAAAGGATAATGGTAGAACATTGCCTGTTTTGATGCAAAGAGTTGATTCCATTCGAATATATCGCCTCCCCATTCCATCAAATCTCCACAATTCAACCAAAACTTAGCATTCGGATGCTTGGCTGCTACCGCATCGGATTTCGTTTTGAAGGAGGCAATGGAATTGTTAAAATTTATTTGTTTGTCGGTAATATATATAAAAGAAAACGGATCTTTATTGTCTTTGTCTTTTGCCGTGGTAAACGTACCAATATCACTCCAAATGACATTTGCGCCTCCTACGCGAAATGAGTAGGTAGTATTGGGCGACAATCCTTCAGCCACTGCTTTAATTTCAGTATAACCGGTATAAGGCGTACCGGAGGAATGATGCGTATATGTACCAAGCGCCGTCTTCTTAGAAGGATTTGCAAACGCACTGTGATCGGGCGCTTCACCTTCTACAATTTCTACTTTTCCAGATGTAACATAGGTGCCGCCGACAAGCCAATTGAACGCCATTTTGGTTGCAGGGTCATCGTAAATATTCATTACAACATGATAAGGGACATAGGAGGCTCTTGTGGTAAACGTATCAATAGCACTCCAATTGTTATTTACGCCTCCTACACGAAATGAGTAGGTAGTATTGGGCGACAATCCCGTAACCACTACTCTGTTTGTGTTTGCGATGTTATTTGTCGAACAACAGTTGACAGGATCTACCTCTACCCTCTTAAAAGGATTTGCAAACGCACCGTGATTGGGCGCTATACCTTCTACAATTTCTACTTTTCCACAACCATTACAATTTGGGACAACAGACCAGATGAAAACCATTTGGGTTGTAGGATCCTGGTAATAGTTCTTTAGAACATTAGAAGGAGGATTCTGTGCAAATGTTGTAAAACTTATGCATAGCATACCAATACATAATAGTATATTTAAATATAATTTCTTTCGCATAATGACTTTAAAATATTATCGCTTAATGATTTTTTTAGTTATTTCTCCTTGTTCTGTCATTACTTTTACAAAGTAAATTCCGGCAGACAAATGAGAAATATCAATTTCAGTTGAAAGTTGAGAGTTGAAAGTTGAAAGTTGTTTTCTGCCTGCTACATCATAAACATCAATATGTTCAATTTTCAATTCTCCACTTTCAATTTTCAATTCCCCCGTCGTTGGGTTAGGATAAATTTTCAATTGCATGCTCTTCTGCGAATCTATTCCTAGAGGTTCTAAATATCTGAACATTATATTGCCTGTCAACTCAAAACCTTCTTTGTTAGTTTGTACTGAAAAATCTGTATTACACACTGTCCAGTCGGTACTCGTAAAAATACCTCTCGAATAACTTATAGCGTTGTTTGCAAAAACAGGATTGTTTAAATAAATAATATCACATGAATAAAAAAAATCACAAAGGTGAATATATAAACTATTATAAAAATATTCACCCTCGATCAAATCTATTATTATACCATTTTGCCCGGAACCATCAAATTCAGTCAATTTGTCCAAATTTGCCAAATCAAGGTTGGACAGGGAGTTCCCTGCACACATTAGCCTTTGCAGTTCGGTACAATTTGTCAGGTCAATTCCGGTTAGTCGATTCCCGTTAAAATTCAGCGTTTGCAAGGTTGTTAATCCCGCAAAAGAAACGTTTCCTGCCCAGTTCGCGTCCGGCAATTCCAATGCTATAATCTTTTTGGGCGTTTCATCATTCCATGTGACAAACTCCCATGTTTCGGGGGCTCTTAGTACTGCCTGAAGTCCATTGTAGCCGGCAACGATGTCGTTTATTCTCTGTACTGCCAAAAGATCGTAAATTAGAGCTTGTTCCGAATATACTAACTGCATAATACCTGTCAACTCAAAACCTTCTTTATTCGTTTGTACTGAAAATTCTACCTCTTGCACCGTTTTGTCTGTACTTTTCAAAACACCTTCCGAATAGCTTATCGCGCTATTTGCAAAAACAGGGCTATTTAATGAAACAGGGTAAGTATATTCTCCCGCTTCATTTTTGTACAATACAAGATATGGACGCTGCCCGGAACCATCAAATTCAGTCAATTTGTCCAATGTTGTTAAATCAAGGTTGAATAGTGCCCCCCCTCTACAGTTTAGACTTTGCAATTCTATACAGCCGGCTAAATCAAGTTTTTTTAATTTACGATCATTCATACAACTCAGTATTTGTAATTGAGCACAATTTGTTACGTCAATTTCGGCTAACCAGTTGTCGTCAAGATTCAACTTTTTCAAAGTTGTTAATCCCGCAAAAGAGGAGGCTCCTGTCATGATTGCAAACGGATTGCGGGAGGGGTTATAAGCCAATCGCAACTCTACAATCTGTTTGGGTGTTTCGTTGTTCCATGTAGTAAGCCCCATCCACTGCCACCGTCCGGGCTCGTTGTGATATGTCCACAAGCCATTATTGGTAATAAGATCGTTTATTCTCTGCACTGCCAAAGGATCGTAAGTTTGAGCCTGTGCAGTGTGCATGGCTGTTACGCCTGCAAGGGCGAATATTAAAATTAAAATTTTTGTTTTCATAATTTATCCTCCTTTATTTTATTTCGTTCATATCGTAATTACTCAGATACCACATCCTATTCCGTCAAAATCATTCGTTTCACATCCACCTGGTTGCCTTCGGCAAGCAAGGCATAGAGGTAAATGCCGGCGGGAAATTCCGAAGCAAAAACCGTTTCCATACCGTAACCGCGCTTTGTAATCACAGTTTGCTTGAGTTGCTTGCCCTGCAAATCGTAAATACATAACAATGCGTTGCTTACCGTTTCCGGTACGTAGAATCTTATCTGCGTGCTTTGGTTAAACGGGTTAGGCGTGTTTTGGTAAAGTGTTGCCTGTTGCTCCATAGTAGAAGATATATTTGCTACTCCGCCTTCTCCTTCGTCAATCACTACTGCTGCCGAGCGTATCTGCGCAGGAGAGGCTGTTAATTCATCTACTTTGGCGTTTAATCTGTCCACCTGTTCCTGCAACGAAGCAATAGCAGCATCTTTGGCGTCATTTTGTTCGCTAAGTTCCTGTACGGCTTTTACCAAAGGAACCACAAATTCGGCATATCGAAGTCCATAAGCGCCTTTGCCGTTTTCGGGCGCATCCACGCCGCTGAAATCATACCCGATACTTTTCGCTGTTTTTTCTACATCCTGCGCGATAAAACCTGTATAGACTATTTTCTCTTTATCGGCTCTCGCCTGTGCTTCGATTTCCTGTTCTTCGGGAGAACGCGACATGCGTACAGAATCTCTGAAACTGTTTACTTTCGGGTCGTCCGATTTCAGCAAATTATCTACCGCATCAAGATTAAGGTTATATGTTACCGGTTGCAGAGCATTGATAAAGGCAAGCCCCGGTACATTTGACTGAATGTTTTTCTTAGCCCTCCCATCCGAGGTAGTCGTCCAAGTAACATTACCGCCAACACTGGTAACAGTGTAGTTGCCTATTACGACCTGATTATTTGCAATAGCTTGTGCGTCATAACCAATGGCAGTAGTATTGGTCAGATTGTTGGCGCCGGCATTTGCATAATAACCAACAGCAGTATTGAAACTGCCGGTCGTATTGGCGTAAAGTGCAAAAGAGCCATTGGCAACATTGTAGGAGCCCGTAGTATTGGCGTAAAGTGCGTCATTGCCATTGGCGGTATTGGAGACGCCCGTCGTATTGGAGTAAAGTGTATAAGCGCCATTGGCGGTATTGTAGTCGCCAGTCATATTGGCATAAAGTGCATTTGTGCCATTGGCGATATTGTAAGTTCCGGTCGTATTGGAGCGAAGCGCTCGATAGCCATTGGCGGTATTGTCGTAGCCAGTCGTATTGAGAGTAAGCGCTTGAAAACCGATAGCGGTATTGGAGGCGCCTGTCGTATTGGAGTAAAGCGCTTGACTGCCATTGGCGGTATTGCCGGAACCCTTATTGTTGTAAAGCGCATGATAGCCATTGGCGGTATTGTTAGATCCCGTCGTATTGAAGTAAAGCGCTTGAGTGCCATTGGCGGTATTGTTGGAGCCCGTATTGGTGTAAAGCGCTTGATAGCCATTGGCGGTATTGTTGTCGCCAGTTGTATTGGAGTAAAGCGCTTGAGTGCCATTGGCGGTATTGTGGTCGCCAGTTGTATTGGAGAAAAGCGCTTGACTGCCATTGGCGGTATTGTTGGTGCCTGTATTGTTGTTGCGAAGTGCTTGATAGCCATTGGCGATATTGTTGGAGCCCGTATTGGTGTAAAGCGCTTGATAGCCATTGGCAGTATTGTTGGAGCCCGTAGTATTGTAACGAAGAGCATGATATCCGGTAGCGGTATTATAGTTACCACTCAACAGATTAGATAAAGTTCCATATCCGAAAGACACGTTATTCTGTACGGAAGATCCGGTGTTTCCCGCCGAAATGTTGTTCATCTGAAAAAGTCCGTTGGGTTGCACCTTCAATTGCCCAAAAGCAATCACACTTACGCATAATACACATAAAAATAAAAATGTTTTCTTCATGTTTTTTAAGATTTAAATATTAATACTAAAATTTAAACAAACGTATAGAAAAAATATGAATTATGCTAATTTTTTCAATAAAAAATTAAGTACAGAACACCATATATAAATGCAAAGAATTTTACGGCGCAAAATTTTAATTTTTTCGCCTCTTTAAAACCTCATTTACACCTTATTTAAACAACAAAAACACCTCAGTAGCACCCGTTTACATGTCATTCCAAACCTCATTACCTTATTGTGGTTTTAATAAGGTAATGAGGTTGATATACACGGGAAATTCACTGCTACTGAGGTGTTTTTGTTGTTTAAATAAGGTGTAAATGAGGTTTAAAGGCAACGAAGATAATAAAAAAGATGTAACATACAATCATATTAAAACTTCACCACATCAATCGTTCCCCTATACACTTTCCCGTCTTTCACAAGGCGGTAGAAATAAGTTCCCGGATCAGCCAGTTTTCCGCGATAAGTGCCGTCCCAGCCGTCGTCTCCTTCAAATACCTTTTGTCGATACCGGTTGTAAATTTCTACTTTATATCCCGGTCTTCCGTCTTTTGCCTTCATAAACGTATCGTTTTTCCCGTTGCCGTCATAAGGTGTAATGATGTTTGGAATGACGGATTCGGCGAGAACATACTCTACATTTGATTCGGCATCAGGGCAAAAAGGAGCGTTTTCGGTTTGAACATAGAAGCTGTAACGTCCTTCATTATCAAGAGAATAAACAAGCGTTTCGCTTGGTGTCGTCGCAATCAGCTCTCTTGTAGAAGCGTCGTACCACCGGTAATTGCCGGGATCGCCGCCGGTTACAGTCAGTGTAACGCTATCCCACATCGGTATTTTTTGAGCATTGGCGCTCAATGTCAGGTCAATTTTAAACGTTAAATACACTGTTGCGGAAGCTTCTTCCGAATCGCCGCACACATCGTCTATGGCATACGCCCGGTAGACAGACTCTTCATCCGAAGGAATTACAGGCGTTTTGGAACTTTGTCCATCCGACAGAATTTCCGTCTCTTCGCCGTCATACCAGACAATGGCAGACGGTTTTCCCGATTCTACTTTCGCGGTTAAAATAATCTCCTGCTTGCCGTCCTGACAAAAATTCTGCTTGTCGGGCTTGATCGAAATTCTCGAAGAATCCTGAACCGGTACCTGAACCGGTTTTCGGTCTCCTTCGCAATAATTATCTCCCCAAACAGAGACATAGTAGGTTGTATTGGAAGTAAGCGGCGGTGTTGTAAACGAATTTCTTTCCGACAGTAAAAAGTTTGTATTGTCTTCCGCATACCATTTGAACTCTGGGTTTATTACAGTGGTGGCTGTTGCCGTCAGTTTCGCCTCGCTGTTACGACAGATTGGATTCCCGTTCACTGTCACCATATCCCTTGTAGAAAACGGGTTGACCTTAAGATTCAATACTACGGCTGTGTCGCAATCTCCTGTCCAAATGGTGTCTCTGTATATTCCTGCAATATTCCTGTGAATACCTTTGAAAAGAGGTCCTATCTCCCCTTCGCAAATAGTTTCGAACAGTTGTTTTCTTGCCATTGAACTTTTTGAAACAACCACCCTTTTCCGGTTACTGCATCCATGCGTATTTACTTGTTCTACAAAGAAAATATTCTCTTCTCTGTTCACTTCGCCGAAACCAGTCGTTATCAGTTCGTTACTCCTGTCATACCACTTTATGATACAGCCTTCCTGCGGCGTTATGACCGGAAATTGATAGATCATATCCGAGCGGCAGAGAAAGACGCTGTCAAGCATTTGAGGAACCCGCGGCAAAGGATAGACTTCTACAGAGACAGTGTCTGAGAAAATATTCGTACAGCCAAGAGGCTGTATATCCATAATATAGTTTCCTGTATGTTCAACAGTTGCGTTGGTAATAGTCAACTGAGCCTTGTTGGCAAGAGGCAACGCCTCTCCTTCCTTGCGCCATGTATAGCTTGTGGCGCCTAATAAATAGCTGGAGAGCTGAATCGTCTCACCCGCGCAAAGCGCCGGAACCCTTTCTATCAATGGTATCTGGTCAAGTATAACCAAGTCTACGGGAACAGAAACGGATATGCCGCAAAAGTCGGTTATTCTTATTTTATACTTGGCATCAACCGGCCCATTCCATACGAATATTCCGGTACCATTCGACTGCCCTAAATCCTGCTCAGCCTCATCACACAAGGTATACCTGTAAGGTGCTATTCCATTTTTGCCCTCTACCTGTATCTGTATGGATTGCGTCTGTCCGCACGTATAAGCCAGCGAACGGACGCCGGTAAGCGGTTTTCTTACATAATCAAAAGAGAGCGAGTCGATTATACACCCTTCGTAACTCCTTTCCATAACATATATCCCTGTTTTCTTAAACAGGAAGTAATTTCCCGTTAACGGAATGTTGACAATACCATCGGGAGAGTCTACTAATCTAAATTGCGGTCTTAGCGACACGCCGTTGTCAAGTACGTTCCCTGCCGGAAATACCCGTATGCCGCCCTCGTCGCCGCAAGTGGCATTTTCCTGTGTTTCCCGGATTATGAAATCTTCTGTCACCAACCTCTTCTTGCGATAGCGTATGGTGATTGTCGTGTCGTTTCCGCAATGGTCTGTTATCTGAAAAGTATATTCTCCATCATCCAGCGGGATAACTTCACCGTTATGGTAATCCTGGGAAAACGGGAAGAAGGAAACGGTATAGTTGTAATGATAGGTATAATAGTATGGATAATAATCATAAAAATCCAGATAATTGTAAGCAGGATTCTGATTATAGAATTGATTAAAACGGTTTAAGTCGTTCCGGTATTCGTCGCATCTTCTAAGAAAAAAGGTACACTCCGAATAGAGCGTGTTATTCGGATGCAACGGAAAAGGAGCGTCATAAGTGCGAAAATGCTTGTTATAATCATCATAGTCCGTTAACGTCACATCCGTATGCGCAGGAGGGGGCGAGCCGACAGGACCTCTGATAAAGCGTATCCGCGTACCATTATACAATGGACCGGAGAGTTCGATATAACCGTTATACGATAAATCGTCGCAATTAATATTATCTCTTGTAACGCCATTAAACACTAAAGGCGTGTAATAGGTTTCCTTGTCCAATTTGTGCTTTTCTATTATGATAACAGAATCTTTGCTGTTAAACACTTTAATGGTGTACTCCTCGCCATAATCAAACCTGCTGGAAACCGGATGAGGAAGGGGCTTCGGAAATACGTTCTTTTGGGTATTTATGGAAAGGAAATCGCCGCTGTCAACCTTGTTTCCTCCACTATCCCATATTTCCCATGTATAAAGGCAATCCTGTACGTTGGAACCGACCTCAAAACGGAACATATAGTCTTCACACTGAAAATCAAGGTCTCCATAAGCGGAAATATCGTGAATATCCTTAAAGCGGTTTTGTATCACATAGATAGTGTCCCAGTCGCTGTTATAGGCATAGAACACATAGACAGAGTCATATTCCAATTCCGTTACCTCGTATCTTTCGCCTGCTTTTGACTCCTCTTCTTTTATAAACGGCAGACCGAGCATATCGTTTTTATACACTTCATACGTATACGGACAAACACTGTCAACCCGGAAAGTCCAATGATAATAATCGCAATAACGGTCAATCTTGGTGGAATCGTCCGGGAAAAGTTCCGGAACCGGCTTTTTCCGGTAAACGAACGTATCAAGACGGGTTTCGCTGTCGCCTATTGTCAGCCAGTATTTTTCGTCATACTCGAGCGGCTCGTCTATTTCAGTCCCGGTACCTTGAAACATTAATACGCCGAAGTCATCTTTCAGTTCATAGAAAACAGAAGACGTACACAAAGCCATATAATTTACGGAAAAGTTGACCAGCCTGTAGTTGCAAGAATCAAAATCATGCTTGATATTATAATTGATAACATCCGACGGCTTGGTAAACGGGATTTCGTATGTTTTTACACACTCCGGAGCTGTGCTGCCACTCAACCGCAGATTAATTTCTATCGTTTTACCCCCGTTATACAAGCTTCTGTAAGATGACGGTAAATTAAAAATAACCGAAGCCGGACTGGAGCAAGCGTTTCTCCAATCTGTGTATACGCCGTCTATTGTATAGGATATATCATAAAAACAACTGCCGACGTATTGTCTGAGATATGCTTCTAACCCGTTAGTAGTCAAATTCATTATATTTATTCTTGCTTTATCGCAATCTAATTCTTCGGGAGAAGCTTTATCGCTTATTCTCGGAAATTCGTTACGAAATTCTTCGATTACAATGCCGGTAAAAGATTGTGAATCCTGACAGGAATCGGCAACCGTAAAATCATATATGCCGGGCTCCAGATTTGATATCCTCATAGATCCGTGGCTGGTCGAGGTAAATTGCACGGCTCCCGTATATGCGCTTGGTTTCGACGTAATTGTTATTGTGTAGGGAGTTTTACCGTTTGCCATATTAAAGGAAACGGAACCTAACAGGTTCACGCACTCTTTCATTGCCGGGATAATTCCGTTGCCCGGAATACTGAAAGAAGGGAAATATTGCCAAACAGAGCTTGCATAAGGTTTGCCGGAACCGCAATTGTCGGTAATGGTAAAACTATAGGCACCCGGATATAAATCCGGTATTCTTAAATCGCCCGGCGTCGATTGTGTAAATACGGTTGGTCCCGTATATTCGGCGGGCTTGGAGTCCATTCTCACACTGTAAGGAGGTTTTCCTCCTGTTATTCTCACGGAAGTAGAACCTGTCGGCAAACATTTATAGGAAGTTGTTGCGCCCAGCGGCTCAATATTCATTTCCGGATATTTATCTTCCACTCTTACCCCGGAGCTCTGTGAAGAGGAAGTTTGCCCTACCTTGCAATCGGCGGTAGCTGTAACAGTGTAATTTCCGGCAGGCAATGCCAAAAACTTAAATCCATTTACGGAAGACAACACCCTGGGACCCGTTTCAGGCTGCAATTCGATCACGACACGCGAAACATCAATTTCGCTGCCGCTCAGTGTTACCTGTACTGCGCCATCTCCCGGACAAGCTGCATCTTGAACCGTAATTGCCATACTAAAGGAGCATTGCGCTTGCACTCCATTCGACAATGTAATACCTATAAGCAGGTATGCGAATAATAAATAAGATCGTACCATACCATATCCATTTTTATATATTAAAACTCACTGTGGTTTAGTTAAAGATAGATTCCTCATTCCACTCCGCTTCATTCGGAATGACGAAATTGTTTTTATGGTGGAGCTGCTCCCTCACTCCACTCCGCTTCATTCGGAATCGACCCTTACTTAACTAAACTACATTATATCGAAATCAAAGATCAACATTTAATGTTCAGCTCATCCAATACCATACGTATTTTTTCAAAAGTAGTAATACGTGTGGGAACCAACGGCAAACGCAACTTATTTTCGATATATCCCATAATAGACAACATACATTTTACCCCTGCCGGATTGCCGTCGACAAATAATAAATCAAATAATTCATTAAACCGGTGGTGGATCACTCTTGCCGCTTCATAATCGCCCTGCAATGCTAACCTAACCATTTTACTGAATTCCTTAGGGAAAGCGTTTCCGATCACCGAAATAACGCCTACGGCTCCCAACGTAATCAGGGGATAAGTAATACCGTCGTCTCCCGAAATGACCATAAAGTCTTTCGGTTTGTTTTTGATGATGTCATCCATCTGCACAATATTACCCGAAGCCTCTTTGACGGCAATAATGTTTTTGTATTTATGCGCCAGACGCAATGTTGTTTCGGCAGTCATGTTTACTCCGGTTCTACTCGGCACATTATAAAGAACGATAGGAACTTTAGATGCCTCGGCTATGGCTGAGTAGTGTTGGAATATTCCTTCCTGTGAAGGCTTATTATAATAAGGAACGACGGAAAGAATGGCGTCAATGCCGTCAAATTTATTGTTTTTCAGTTCGTTGACGGTTGCCCTTGTATTATTACTCCCGACTCCCTGTATAATAGGCAGTCGTCCGTTTACTTTTGCCAATACAGTCCGGACTATCTCCTCTTTTTCCTCTTGGAACAAGGTTGCCATTTCGGCAGTAGAGCCTAATACAACCAAATAATCCGTCCCATTTTGAAGCTGATGATCCAATAAACGGTTGAGAGCGTCAAAATCAACGCTTTCATCCTCTTTAAAGGGAGTTATCATGGCAACGCCCATGCCTGTAAACTTAGTTTTCGTCATCTATAATCGTGTTTCCTTATTTCGATTCCAAATTTATAAAAAAAATTTATGATTTTGTCTTAATGATGTCCAGATAATACAATATTTGTTTCAAAAGCTCCGTCTCTTTCATTTTCGCAGGCGCTTCTATTTCCAAATCATAAAGCGTGTATCCCTCTTTTTTCATGCCGCAACGGCATAATGCCTTCGAAATGCCCAGCAAATATTTTAAAGGAAGTATCTCTTGAGTGGTTAAATCAATTAACAATTCACTTTTGTTATTTAAAAAAAGTTTTTCTATTTTTTCAGATGGTTTCTGAAAGAAAGAGATATCGTTTTTGTCAATTGTATAAGTATTTATACCATACGCTACCTTGGTGTTCCGCGATTTGAACGCCCATGCCGAAATTTGTTTATCCATCCCTATCATTTTCTTTATATCTTCCAACTCTTTATTCGAAATGGTATTAACGGAAAAAAGAAGTATTACTTTGGAAATATCTTTCAAATTAGAAAACTGTCTTCTTCTTTGGACATTTTTCATACGCTTACGAATAGAAAAATCAATATATTTCCTGCTGAACTTTTGAAAAAACATGTTATATTAGTGATTAGTGATTAGCGATTAATGTTTATTAGTTGGTGAGTGTTTTATTTATTTTTTTTATAAATTCGTCTTCAGTCATAAATTTGATGTTGAGTTTATGGGCTTTTTCCAGCTTGGAAGGACCTATATTCTCGCCGGCTAACAAGTAATCGGTCTTGGAAGATACAGAGGCTACATTCTTGCCGCCGTTTTGTTCGATAAGATCCCTTAGCTCCTCGCGCGAATGGTTCTCAAAGGTTCCGCTTATGACGAAAGTAAGACCTTTGAGTAAATCGGTCTGCTGTTCCAGTTTTTCGCCGGAAATTTGAAATGCCAATCCGGCTTCCTTCAACCGGTTGATTAATTGTAAATTCGCCTCTTTTTTAAAGAAAGCGATGACACTTAAAGCGATCCTTTCTCCTATCTCATTGATCTCCATAAGTTGTTCGAGGGTAGCTTCCTGTATGTTTTCAATGTTTTTCATGGCGAATGCCAACTTCTTGGCAACCGTTTCTCCTACATAACGGATTCCCAAGGCAAAAAGCACACGCTCGAAAGGGACATTTTTGGATTCTTTTATACTGTTAATCAAATTGTTAGCGCTCTTCTCTCCCCACCTGTCCAGCGTTTCGATTTCATCCGTTTTCAGGGAATACAAATCAGCGCAGTTTTTGATGAGGTTTTTATTGTAAAGCAGCTCAATGGTTTCAGTTCCAATATTGATGTCCATTGCCTTACGGGTGACAAAATGCTCAATTTTTCCCTTGATCTGCGGCGGACAGCCGTCTTCGTTCGGACAATACCAGGCAGCCTCTCCTTCTTCCCGAACGAGAGCCGCTCCACATTCCGGACAATTCTTTATAAATTCAACTTTTTCGCCAAGAAACAGTGTACGGGCATCTTTGTTTACGCTAACGATTTTCGGGATAATCTCGCCTCCTTTTTCAACATAGACCATGTCACCGATATGGATATCCAAATTCTTTATCGCATCAGCATTGTAGAGGGAGGCTCTTTTGACGGTCGTTCCGGAGAGAAGCACCGGTTCGAGGTTGGCTACAGGAGTAATGGCGCCGGTTCGCCCGACTTGGTAAGAGACGAAATCGAGACGTGTAAGCGCTTTCTCGGGTTGGAATTTGTATGCAATAGCCCATCTCGGCGACTTTGCCGTGTAGCCCAAGTTACGTTGCTGCCTCAATGAATTTACTTTGATCACAATCCCGTCGGTGGCTACCGGAAGTTTTTTCCGTCCTGCGTTCCAGTGGGAAATAAAATCGAAAACTTCCTGTAGCGTCCGGCATTTTTTTATGGCATCGGATATTTTGAAACCATACGATTTCATTTGCTGCAAATTTTCGAAATGCGTATCAGCCGGAAGTTTTTCTCCCAGCATGTAATAAAAATAGGCGTCTAATTTACGCTTCGCAACCTCTTTGGAATTGAGCAGCTTTAATGTGCCGGCAGCCGCATTTCTCGGATTGGCAAAGAGCGGTTCTTCCTGTTTTTCCCTTTCCCTGTTCAACTCTTCAAAAACAGTCCACGGCATCATAATTTCTCCACGCACCTCAAATTGAGAGGGATAACCGTCGCCCTGCAACACCAATGGAACGGAACGAATGGTTTTGATATTCGACGTCACATCATCGCCTTTTTCCCCGTCGCCGCGAGTGACTGCCTGCGATAATTCTCCGTTTTCATACATCAGGGAAATGGAACTGCCGTCGTACTTTAACTCGCAAACCAGCTCAAACTCTTCGTTCAACGCTTTCCGGGTTCTTTCATAAAAATCGGTAATCTCTCCTTCCGAATAGGTATTGCTAAGCGAAAGCATCGGATATTTATGATAAACCTGCTTAAATTCTGTGTTTATATCGTTCCCAATCCTTTGTGTTGGTGAATTTGGGTCAAAAAATTCGGGATGCCGGTCTTCCAATTCCTGAAGGGTTTGAAGTTTCCGGTCAAATTCAAAATCGGATATGGTAGGCTGGGATAAAACATAGTAATCATAATTATGCTGATTAAGCTCTTTCCTTAAAGCCTCTATATGTTGCTGCACACTATCATCCATAATAAAAAACATGCAATGTTTGTATTTTACAAAAATAATGAATAAATAGAGTTTCTTCGATAAAAAAATGGGTTTATTTATTAACATCAAATGAGGGGGTGTCAAAAGGGCGCAAATGACGGTAAAAGTTACTGCGGAAAAAATAAGCATAACATTTTAAGCGTGAGATAGATTTTTATTGAAAAATTTGATTTTTTATTTGCATAATAATTTAATATAATTAACTTTGTACCGAATGAATAACTAAGGTTTTTTGCCTATGAAATAAAATCGCGAATATAATACGCACATTTTTAGACATTTAAAAAAGCGTTAGCTTTTATTTTTGTACTTGGAACAGCAAAAACCTCAAGTACGGATATAGTTGCAGTCCCACGCTTTTTCTACACATAAAACCTGCCGACTTGGGACGGAAAGCGTAAAAAATTATTTGTTATGAGAAAAAAGATTTTTTTTACAATCGTTGGTTTCGCTCTTTTGGCGAATGTAGAGGCGCAGATTAAGATTAATTCTGCGGGGGAAGTGACGATAGGAGTAACTAATCCGGGGTCAAAATTATTTATTGATGGAAGTATGGGATTCTACCAGCCGAATAGTAAAACCAGTGGTATCATCTGGAAAAATCAGAGTTATCAAAAAAATTCCGCGGCTATTTTACCGGTCGATTTTGGAGATCATGCCCGTCAAGGATTGGGATTTTATACAGGAGATTTTGCAAATAACACTACTGATGCAGTCGAAAGAATGAGGATAACAAGATCTGGCAATGTCGGCATCGGTATAACAAATCCTTCGGAACTGCTACATGTCTACGGTGGAGCGCTCAAAATCGGCAAT
>Ga0123353_10000487_pt1 | contig 49101 bp, 36 predicted proteins | sample TergutLab28metaG_3_FD_92763 | JGI IMG/M metagenome (GOLD analysis project Ga0123353, IMG submission 92763) | Labiotermes labralis P3 segment gut microbial communities from Petit-Saut dam, French Guiana - Lab288 P3 | ecosystem: Host-associated > Arthropoda: Insects > Digestive system > Gut ... | reverse complement strand
TATCATGTCCCTCTCTACCTGGTAGAAAATCTTCTTGCACTGCTCGCTGAACTGCTTGATACTCTGCTCTGTTATCATGGCTTTCTTGTCCCTTCCTTAATTTGTTTTTTTTTGGTTGGTTTTTGTATTATATCCGCATTTGATACGGATTATATCCTGTGGGCACGTACTCGCCGCTGCATATATCTATATAAAACGATATATATTAAGATTTATATAAAATTATCAAAAAAATTATCAAACTTTGTCGAAACTAAATCGTTTATAACCGGCATAGCTATGTTATGACATAGAAATAAAGTTCTAAAAGCCAGTGCAGTTCTTGGGGCAATTCCTCTCCGGCGGTAAGCATCGCGTGTATCCTGGCGAGGTATTCCTCAAATATTTCTTCCTCGCGGTAATATATTGTGCCGTCGATGACTCTGTTAGGGTCAAATTCAAATTTGTCTTCGCCTCCCTCGTTTGGAAGCGGCTGATCCTGGTCACCGTCACCGTCGTCTTCAGCGTCTTCGCTCAGCGGATAAAAGAAGGCGATATCAACCCTGTCCTCGCGAACATCCAAATCATGTTTGACGGGTTCTTCCCAGCCGCTGAGCCAGTATGCAAACCCGAATCCTTCAAAAGCTATCGCGGTGACCTTAGTTGCGTTTTCGCCGTCGACTACGACCTGAAACTCGTCTCCGTCGATATACCCTCCTCCTGATACGAGGTATTCTACCCACCAATAGGTGTATTCCTTGTCGTCGGGAGGATCCTCCTTTTTCTTTTCCCTCGGGTCGTGGCGATGCCATTCTATCGGCGATTGGACGCTCAAAGCCGACATAGTTGTCATCGTTATGAAGGCCAAGGCGACCGCCGAAACGGCAATAACGGGGACAAGCATAAACACGGCAAGCTTAAGCCGCCGTCCGCTTACCGTACCCAGCTTTGCCTTAGCATCCTCGCGCTGGATCATCGCAATATATGATTCGTCTTTCTCCAAATCAATCATCGTGATTAACCGCTCTTCCAGTCCCAGCCGGTCTACCCTTTCGGCGATTTGCTTTGCCTTGGGGCGGAACAACCAAAAATAGAACAGCGGGGCGGTAAGGGCGGTTGCCCCGACAAGGCATCCCGCTGCAATCAGGCTTGTTTTAAGGGCGGTTGAAGCGATAGAGACAAAATTACTTACGGTCGCAAAGCCGTTCGCCGCAAACGAGCAAACCGAAAAAATCAGACCCGCCGCAAAGCCGACAATAAGCCCGAAAATCAGCGCCTTCAGTATTCCTTCCCAAACCAGCCGAGAGTAGTGCTTTTTGAAAGGACCGTTTCTATACATCTTTATCCTCCTTTCGTCGGCGATTCCGCACGGCGAACAACGCACGCACACTGTGCACCTATACACACTATATATATTATAACGTGTCGACCAAGTTGTCAAGTCATTTCTATACGATCTTTACAAATTTCACAAATAACTTTGGATTTTCCGGCTCATCTGTAGAGGAGTTGTTCTGAAATTTACAAAAAATGAAAAAATGTCGAAAGTGAAAGAAACAAACTTTTCGTAGCGGAGACCGCACTGTTGGGCGTACGCAAGTCAGTGACATCGTATTGTGTTTACCCCTGCGCGGTTTATGTACGGGCATTTGCGGGGGACACGGCGGTCGCCCCGGCGCAAGGCTTGCATCGGAGATAAACCCGTTATTGAGATGTGCCGGCACGTCTTTATGGATAAAAAAGTATAAATTTCATAAAAAATAATATAAAAAGTTTATTTTGGCACGAAAAAAATCATAGAAACGCTTGACAGTGGAAAGTATACGTGATATAATCACAGCATATTCACGGTGAGAACTCATAAAAAGACTGGAGGTTAATTTATGAAAAGGAAAAGTTTGTTATGTGTGCTGCTTATCGCAGTGGTGGTTTTCGCGGGCTTAGCAGCCGTCGCTTGTCGCCCGCCCGCGGTAATCGTACCGCCGGGACCGGAGTCGGGGACATACTACTGCGTGAACAACGACGAGTCGGAGTATCGGCTCACGTTGCACAGCGGCAATCAGTTCGCCATTTCCGTCAAGGACACAATAAGGTTCGGCGAGTACACGTTAGAGGGCTCGCAGTTAAAACTTGTTTTCGTCAAAGCGGAGGACGCGGACGTCGCTGACGTAACGGCGACGTTGCAAGGGTTAGTCATAACCATGGACTACGCGGGCGAAACAATAACGTTTTTAAAACAGGTTGTGTTTACTGTCGACTTTAACGCAGATCAGGGCGTTCCGGTTCCCGCCTCTATTCCGGTGATGAACGGCAGGACTATACAGGCAAGCCAAAAGCCTGTCGACCCCGTCCGCGCCGGCTATTACTTTGTCGGCTGGTACAAGGAATCTTCGTTTGCGACCGCGTTCAGGTTCGGCGATGATGTTGTAACCGGGAACATGACGTTGTACGCTTACTTCGCGCCGATGGGAATCGGTCGGCAGTTTGCGGTCGGCTTTGACTGGAACTTTAACGGGGCGCCGGCAAACCCTGCGGAAACGGAGACGATCGGCGGCAAGCTGTATACCCAGCCGGCGCAAATAACGCGGAACGGATATACATTCCGCGGCTGGTGGGTGAGCATGCATGACCGCGGAGACAGGCTTGCCTACCCTCTTGTTTTGGCGAGCACGGTATTCGAGGAGAACACCACGCTGTTCGCTCTGTGGCAAGAGAACGTGACGGGCGGTCTAACACCCGCCGAGCCTGTCGTGGAGGTTTCCGCAGGCTTGATCAAGTGGACTTTGGACGCAGTCGCCACGTCTTGCACGCTTAAGATAGTCGACCCTAACGGAATCACTGCGATCGACACGACGGTTTCCGTGCAGTCCTCGTCCTATCCGTTTACGTTTTCTCAAGCGGGAAATTATGTTGTCACGATGACGGCGATAGGCGCCTCGTCGGCTTATGTTTCGCAGCCTGCGGTAAGGCATTACATAAACAGGGCATTGGCAAGGGTCTCGATTTTTGACATAACCGACGCTAAGACGCTCAAATTTGAGCCCGTCAAAAATGCTACGCAATACCTTTTGACGGTTGATTGCGGTAACAAGCTTCACAACCATACGGACGTCAACCTCGGCAATTCTACCGTTTATGATTTTTCCACCTGCGAGATGCAACGGGGGGGAATCAAATTTACGGTTAAGGCTTTGGGTAGCGGCTGGGTAACCTCGGAATCAAGGACAGTACCGTATGACAAGACGCTGGCAAAGGTAACCGCGGTCGAAATTGACACCGTTACTCAAACGGCGATATGGACTCCCGTGCCTAACGCCACCAACTATATCGTTTCGGTCAAAGCCGGAACCGCCGAGTATCAGACAGACAACGGCGGAAAGACTGTTTATTCACTCAAAGGTTACAACGCGGGCGCGTTGCAGATAAGCGTGCGTCCCGAAACGGTCGGGTATAATTCTCCCGAGGGAGCGGCGATATGGTTTGCCTATAACAAGACAAGCCTTGCCGCGCCCGGTGACGTCCGTCTTGAGGGGAATGTTATAAAGTGGTCTCCTGTAACGAATGCGACGGGATATAACGTAAGAATCGGAGGCTTGGAAATTGATGTTACGCCGGATGGGGAACTTGAGGGCGATATCGAGTACGAGTTGACGGCCGATGATTTGGCCGCTTTAAAGGCGCTTGGCGCAAGCAGTTTTGAGTTGAGCGTAAGGGCGGACGGAGCGTCGCCTTCGTTATACAGCGATTCGGTTGTCGTCGGGAACGCGATGTCCGCCGAAATTTCTTACTATCAGGGCGCTGTCTATTGGCAATATGTGCTGGGCGCGGCAAGATATGAAATAAAGGTGAACACCGGGACCGCGGCAGCGCGCACTTATGTTGTGTACGACGCAAACAACGTCAGGATAGAGCTTACTCAACCGCAAACAAACACCATAACGTTCATGGCCTTTAGCGCCGATGGCGAACCGCTGTCTTGGGACGAGGCCATAATACAGGTTTACGCTTATACCGTAAGCTTCGAGGCGCGCGGCGGGCTTTTGCAGACAACCAAGCTGTACAAGGCGTTTGGCGATCCCGTGGACGATTTCCCGGTCGCGACAAGGACAGGGTACGACCAAAACAACTGGTATACATCTCCGGGCGGTGCGGCGCAGAATGCCGGAAAGTACACGAACAATACGTTTACCGGCGGGGACATTGTATTATACGCCGATTGGAAGGCGCATAGATACACGCTTACGCTCGATTACGGCGAGGGGGTTGTGGTCAACGCCGAACCGGAAGTGACTTACGACGGCTATTACGCGTTGGAGGTTCCCGCAGTAGAAGGGAACGGATTTGTTGGCTGGTACACACAGCCGGACGGACAAGGCGATAAGTTTACGAACGAAAGGGGTGTAGGCTATACCCCGTGGACGGTAGCGGATGCGGATGACATGGTGCTTTACGCTTTTTATGCGCAGCTTCTCAGTTTTGTTGCGCAGGGAAGTTCTTACACGGTGACGAGAGGTCCAGACATCGGTTTGGTGACCTCGGTGGTTATACCCGATACGTACAACGGCCTGCCGGTAACCGTCATCGGAATACTTTCTTACGCCCTGTTAGAAAGCGTAACGGTGGGTAAGAACATAGAGATAATTGAAGACAACGCTTTCAACGGTTGTAGGAGCCTTGTTAATATTTACGCAAACCCCGGCAGTACGCTTTACAGCGACAGAAACGGCATACTTTACAACAAAGTCGGGACGGAGCTGGCGCTTTATCCCACGGGAAGAACCACACTTACAATCCCTGTAGGCACGACAAGCATCGGCGACAAGGCTTTCAAAAACTGCTTAGGTCTTACCGAGATCACGATTCCGGGATATGTGGAAACCATCGGTCAGGACGCGTTTTATAACTGCAACAACCTTACCGGCGTAACGCTGCTCAAGGGCATAAAAACTATCGGCGATTACGCGTTCTCGGGCTGTTATAAGCTTACCGAGATAACTTTCCCCGCGGACATGACGTACATCGGGATAAATCCTTTTGAGAACTGCACCGGGTTGAGAAAAATAACTTTCGCAGGGGGCAGCACAGTCGGTTTGGACATAGGCGAAAGCGCGTTTGTCGGAGCCTACAGGCTGAACGAAGTGATCTTCGAAGAAGGCAGTATGGTGGAAACCATCGGCGCAAATGCTTTCTTCAGCAATGCGGGGCTTATCGAAATAAACATACCCGCCAGCGTTAAAAAAATAGGCAATTACGCTTTCCAAGGCGCTTCTCGGTTGGAAACGGTAACCGTCGCGGATGGTAGCCAGCTTAGCGAGATCGGCACCTTGGTCTTTAAGGACGCGATAAGCCTTAAGACCGTGATCTTTGAGGGAACAACCGAGTTTACAAGATTGTATGACGATATTTTCAGCAACTTGAAAGCGCTGGAGAGCGTAACGCTTCCCGTAGGATTGACATCTGTCGATGCAAAAGCTTTCGAAGGTTGCGCCGCGCTCAGGACGTTGACGTTTGCCGCGGGCTCGGTCGTGACCATCGGCGCGGGCGCGCTGAACGGTTGCGTCAGCTTAATCCAAATCACGCTGCCCGGATTGGCGACGAATCTTAACGGCTCGTTGTTTGCGGACTGCGTCAATATGGAAACAATCCTTGTTACGGAAGAAACCAATCCCAATTACGTGGCGCAACTCGACGTACTTTATACCGCGGATATGACAAGGCTTGTGTACCATGCCGCTATGAGAGGTATAGCGTACCAGCTGCCGGCGAGCGTGACAAGCATCGACGCGGGCGCCTTGGATATCTGCCCCCGCATCGGCGCTTTCACCGTCGCAACGGGCAACCCCGTCTTTACGGCGTTAAACGGCGCGCTTTTGGCAAATAACGGCGCCACATTATTGCGCTATGCCCCGGCAAGGACAAATACGTCGTACGAAGTTCCCAACACCGTACAAACCATTGCCACTTACGCTTTTAAAGATTGCAAAAATCTCACGACGATAACCTATCAAGCGGTGAGCGTGTTGGAGACCATCGCTACCTACGCTTTTGACGGTTGCAGCAACCTTCAGACCATGACGCTTCCCGGGACTGTGACAAGCATCGGCGCGTACGCCTTTAGCGGCTGCACAAGGCTTACAACCATGGCGCTCGCCGAGGGCGCCGTAAGTATACAGCCCTATGCTTTCGCCGGTATGACCGGCCTTACAAGCATGACCATCCCCAGCACGGTGACACTGATAGGCGAAGGCGCCTTCAAGGGCTGCACCGCTCTTACTACGGTCAATTTTGCTGCCGGAAGCGAGCTGGAGGTTATCGGCGACTATGCCTTCCAAGGCTGTACTGCCCTCACCGCCACGGGCGCGGCAGGCGTCATACTTCCGGTGGGGCTGACTACAATCGGCAATTACGCCTTCCAGGGCTGTACCAACGCAAACTTCAGGGTTGTGGAAATTCCGAACACCGTGACGACGCTGGGCAGCTTTGCTTACCAAGGCAACAATCAAATAACCACGATAACCTTCAAAGGCGGCGCGGGCAGCGCAGAACTGGTAATGGGGACTAACGTCTTCCAGGGCTGCATCCGTCTTGCGACCTTGACCTTCGAAGCGGACAGCAAGGTGCAAAACATCGGCGATTACGCATTCCAAGGCTGTCTTAACGGCAGCACTGCCGCAAGCGTTACGTTTAAATCCGTGATTATTCCCGCCAGTGTAAAAGCCGTAGGCGATTATGCCTTCCAGGGTTGTACCATAGTGGTATCCTTAGGCGCGCCGACATGGACATACGCTGTCTATGGTCTTGAAAATGTGACTTTTGAAGAGGGAATCCAGCTTAAAACCGTCGGCGACTATGCCTTCCAAGGCATCGCTAATACAACGCTGGTTCTTCCCGAAGGCTTGGAAGAAATCGGCGACAGCGCTTTCCGCGCCCCTTCGGCGAGCGGATTCGTTCTTACCGACTTGACGTTGCCGAGCAGCCTGAAAATAATCGGCGACCACGGCTTCCGCGACCAGCGGGCGCTTACCGCTTTGACTCTGCCGGACAGCTTGGAAGTTATCGGCCAGTATGCTTTCTATTCTTGCTTTAAAATTGCCAACAGCCTTGTGATTCCCGCGAATGTGGTGAGCGTCGGCGACAGTGCTTTTCAAGACGCTTTCGGAAGTCAGAACACCAACTCCGGCATGACCTTGAGTTTTGCCGCGGCAAGCAAGTTAGAAACCATAGGAGTAACCGCTTTCGGTGGCAGTTCTAAGCTTGTCGGTACGGATTTGATTTTGCCCACCAACGTGAAAAGCATCGGCGACACGGCTTTTTCCAGCTTCGCGTTTACCGGTAAATTGGGGATCCCCGCCAGCGTGACAAGCATGGGTCAGGGCATAATCAGCAGTTCTTATTTTTCTTCTGTCGAACTTCCGGAAGGGATAACGGCCATAGGCGATCAAGTCTTCCGTGGGCACAGGTTCGATAGCGTAACAATACCGGCTAGCGTAACAACCATTGGCTACAGAGCATTGGAACCCCTCACATCACCACCACCAGCAGCACTCTTTACAACCTTAACCTTTGCGCCGGGAAGCCAATTAACAAGCGTCGAGTTGGGAGCCAAGAATGCAAACGGCGTATACGATTATGCTCCTTTCCATTATTATGGCGCGGGACCCAAGGCGATAGAGAACCTGCCCGCTTCTATATTGCCGCAGGATATATACTCCTTCTTCGGCAACGCAACCACGCAGTATACCATTACCGACCCTGCCAGTCCCTATACGGCTTTGAACGACGCGCTTTACGATAAGGCCGGAACTACGCTTTTGTTTTATCCTTTGGGCAAAACCGGGGCGTTTACGACACCGACTGCCGTGACGGCAATAGGCGATTACGCCTTTGCCGGCCTTAACGCCAGTTACCGTCCGAAAGTCACCTCGATTACGCTATCCGACAATGTGGTGACTATCGGCGCTTACGCTTTCCAAAACAGCTCGGTTACGGCCTTTACGGCGGCCTTAGCGACAAGCAAGCTGACGGGCATCGGTGAAGGCGCCTTTTACGGCTGCAACTCGCTTGCAACCATAAGCATTCCCGACGGGCTGAAAGTCATCGGCCCGGGCGCCTTTGGCGGGTGTTTGGCAATCGCCACCGTTTTAATGAACGAGCCGCATAGTGTTTTTGAAAAGGACGGCAGCTTCTTGATGTATATAACGACCGGCAGCATCGCATGTGTCATCTCCAGCACGCCCACGATTACCATTCCCGGCAGCGTGACAAGCATTCCCGCTTACGCTTTTGCCGGACGCACAAACATTACTACCGTCAACATTCACGCCGGCGTAACAAGCATAGGCGCATATGCTTTTAACGGCTGTACCGCCCTTGCTACGGTAAATTATACCGGCACAAGCCAGCTGCAAACCATCGATGAAAGGGCGTTCTTCGGCTGCTCCAATTACAGAGCCGTAACAATCCCCGCAAGCGTAACAAGCATCGGCGACTTTGCCTTCAATAACGGTACTGGCGTCAGTTCGATAGACTTTGGGAGCGGAAATGTGCCGCTGACCATCGGAAACAACGCCTTTGCGGGCGGCTGGAATACTTTGGGGACCACTTTAAATGTCACCGAGCGCGTAGTCAGTATCGGCTCTAATGCGTTTAACGGTACTTTCAGAGGGACTACGCTTAATCTCCCCGCCAGCCTGGTCAATCTTTCCGAAAGCGCTTTTGCCGCCTCCACGGTTGTCACGATAACCTTTGCCAACAACAGCCGTATGAGGACCCTTGGTATCAGGGCGTTCAGCGGCTGCACAAGCCTTACAAGCGTAAACTTTGGGCAAAACTCTTCGCTGACGCGTATCGGGCAATTTGCTTTCCAGGGTTGCACTAACGCGAATTTTAACTCGATTACCCTGCCCGATGAGATTGAGGGCTTTGACATGGAGGCTTTCGGCCAATGTAACAACCTTAGGCAGTTTGTCGTAAGCGAAAACAACCTTAACTTTACGGCGATAGACGGCGTACTTTTCAATAAAGCAGGCAACACGCTCGCGCTTTATCCGTTTGGCAAAAATATGGCAATCTATACGGTTCCCGAAATGGTGACAACCATCGGCACCTATGCCTTTAGTATGGGCACCGCCGCGCCGACCAAAACCGTGAGACTGCACAACGGCGTAACGACGATAGAGTCCGGCGCTTTCCGTTACGGCATCACCATTAACATCCCCTTAAGCGTGACAAAGATTGGTGTCAATGCTTTCAGTAACGGCAACAACACGACGATAGTCAACGTTCAGGGGCGTACACCGTACGACATACCCGGCGGCTGGGCCGAGGGATGGTGCGAACCGGGTGCCACGATAAACTGGAATCAACCCGTCACTAATTATTAAGAGCAAGATCCGGCGTTCACGGTTTGGCGTACCGGCTTTGCAACAATATCAGCACACCTTACAAAAAAACCACCGACGAAACAATGCCGGTGGTTTTTGCTTTCGCCCAAAAGGCGTTTTTGTGTCAAACGCACGCAGGCTCGGTGTCAAACGTCGGGGTGAAATTAAACCTGTATATATTGCTTGGCAAGGCAAGTATAGCTAAACAGTTTACAAATGAGGGTACTTACGGCGTCTTTTTGTCAAACTAAAGTTTTTTTCGCCTTTAAGCGTACCTACAGTACGCTTAAAGGCTCAAAAAATCTTTGTTTTGCCTAAAAATCCACTCGTAATTATATCTCATTTGTAAACTGTTTAGCTATAAAAAGAAAAAGTTAAAACGCCGCTCTTTTTTGTGCGCCATCCGGTATTTGTTGGCCTTTCACGGAAGAATGTGAAGAAAAAATGCCCGCCGAGCCAATGTCTGTAAGGCCGCAAGCCTTTATCGGAAAGGAGGAGGCCGGCATTACGCGATATACCGCAATCGTAAGAACGGGGAGTGAGCGGCGGAACAAACCGGAAATTTGGCGGCAGCATGGTGATTCCGCCGCAAAAGGCACATAACCGCGGCTTGTTGCGAATATCGCGTCAAGGAAGGTGTGGGCTCGGGACTCTGCCACTACGGCAGATACCGGTCGTTGAATCGAATAATAGCGGACAAAAGTCAAAGAATTATGGCAAACCAAGCTTAAATTCCTTGACTTTTGTTCTTTTTTTGAATATAATAACGACAGACTGTTTTGTAAATTGGTATGATTCGAATGGTGGTCTTTTTTGGGATATGGCTCAGTTGGCAGAGTGCTTGATGGCATATAAGAGGTCATACTAAGTAATATTGTCGAAAATACCGTTAATCTACCTAGAAAGCCCGTGTTTTAAGCCTTTTTTCGGTATCTTTGCGGCGTTCACAAAAATCGTTATAAAAAAAGTCTGAAAAAAATCTATTTTTTTGGGGATATAGCTCAGTTGGTAGAGCGCCTGAATGGCATATAAGAGGTCATATAAAGCATACTGCCTAAAATGCCGTATATTTACCTAAAAAAGCCCTATTTTAAGCCGTTTTTCACTGATTTTGAGGCGTTCACAAAAATCGTTATAAAAACTTTATAAAATTTTTCTGAAAAACCCTATTTTTTTGGGGGTATAGCTCAGTTGGTAGAGCGCTTGAATGGCATTCAAGAGGTCGCCGGTTCGAACCCGACTACCTCCACCAAAAAGCGAAAAAGCACCTTTTTACGGGTGCTTTTTTGTTGTCAGGCGTTTTGGAGCGTCAACACCTTGTCAATGATATTTGCCGCCTGTTTGTCGGCGCGTGCCGTGCGGTGCATATATACGTCAAGCGTGGTTTGGACTTTCGCGTGCCTTGCCCGCGCCGAAACCGTCTTAACATCCACTCCGTTGTCAATTTGCAGGGTGATGTTGGTGTGACGTAAGCCGTGGGGCGTAACGTGTTTTAGCCCGTTTTTTTGCTCAAAAGCAATCAACCATTCTCTTACCGTCGAACTTGCCATATTCTTGCCGCTATCTTGGCAAAAAAGTCTATCCGTGTTTTCCCACAAATCCCCGTGAAGGATTTTTTGCTTCGTCCACCAAGCCCTATATTCTTGCATTAACGCCATTAAGCCCTGCGGAGCGGTCAAAACTGCCTGTGAGCATTTTGTCTTGGGGGCTTTTGTGATAACCCCGAACTCCTTACCCGCATACCCGCTTTGCCGCCTAATAGCAATCTCGTCCGTGTCAAAATTAAAATCCGACCATTCAAGCCCCAAAACCTCGCCTATACGAAGCCCCATATACAGCAGAATGGAAAACGCCGCCTTTTTGCGAATATCCTTTTCGGCATTAACGCATTGCATGAATTTTTGCAATTCGTCTGCGGTTTCAAAGATTGCCCTCTCGCCCTCCGTCCCCGTCACGGGGTCGGTAAACTCGCTCAAAGCATAATTACGCTCGATATACCCGCGTTTGACGGCTTTGGATAAAATTTTGCTCACAAGAGCCTTTAAGCCAGTATTTGCACTGCGGGAATAGGGTGATTCCTCTGTTTCCACGCTAAAATACTTGCTTATCGGCACTTCTAAAAATGAGCAAAATTTTGTCGCCGTGTCGGAGCTTACATTATTGCCGACTTTTAAGACGGTTTGAACCGTTATATACGCTATGCCGCTCCCCTCAGCCGCCTTTTCATAGGTCAATTTGCGCTCTTTAAGAATCGGGCGCAGACTTTTCTTGACGGTTAAGACCGTTTTGGTATAAGTCCGTTGGTTGATATAGGCGCAAAAATCTTGAATAATAAATTGATTTATCTCATGCAGATAGTAATGCCCCAATTTGTCATTGACGGTTTTCAGATTGTTTTTGCTCGCGTTGTAGTATAGATAGGCTTCGGGGTTTTGCTTTAAAATTCCTTCGACGACTTCGGCGGCGAAATCACTAAATTTGATTTTTTCCCGCTTGACGACCAATCCAAGCGACAGTTTTTCCACTTCGTCTTGGAACTCCTTTTGACGGTCTAACAGGAATTTGTCAACAGCCTTTTTCCCTATGCAGTCTGCGGGGAGCTGATACGTTTTTTGATATAGCTTATTTTTGCGCGTTTTAGGGTCGCGTCCCATACAATAAAACTGATAGGACACGCTCCCGTTTTTATTTTTGCGCGGCTCTTTGATGTGCATAAGAGCCTCCTTTTTATTCTTTTTTGACGTATGCTCGCGGCGCGGCGATTTTGATACATTTGCTTTTGTCGCCGTTAAAATCTACTTGAAAACAACGGCTTAGGACTTCAATCACCTTGCCCCTTTGCTCGTCGGTAAGGTCGTGAGCGATATAAAATTCGTCTTGTTCACTCCAACGACTTTTATTCGCCCCGTAAGAAAACCATTTTATCCAAATGCCCTTTGAGTCCTCGCCGTACAAAGCAATAAGTTCGGCGTCAGTACAGCTTGGGCAGCATATCCCGTCAATACGGGCGTAATCAAGGTGCGCCTCTCGTTGGGCTTCTTGGAAAATTTCGTCCATTTTCTTCATTGAAACATTCATTTTTCACACATTTCCTTTATAATACATTATAAATTATTTGCGTCACGGGGCTTTTCAGCCGATTTCTTAGATGCCTTTTTTGGTGGTGGGTCGCATACCCATTTTAATCTCTTGAAAACCTCTAATTGGGTTTTGCAAGGTTGGCATTCTTTAATTTTGTCACAAGGGGTTTTTACGCTCTCGCAACAGGTAAGATTTTTGATAAAATTTGTGCCGATTAGCTCGTCATACCCTTGCAAAGTCAGATAAATCGCCTCCTTGCAGACTTCCTGGATAGGGTAAAATATTTTGGGAAATCTCGGAATAAAAGCATTTCTACAAACCTCAACCAATTTTTCATTGAAAGTCGAGCCATACATGGAATCGCCTAACACCACACCCATGTGAACTTCGTCAAATCCACTCCCTGTCAACAGCGCAAACATACCGAATATTATCTGCTGTGGCGCGGGACATCTGCCAAAGGACTCGCCCTTGACGCTGATACTGTGGTCGCCCATAATAATGGGCTCTTTACACTTGAAATAATCACAAAATTTGATTATATCAGCGTCTAACAGCTTTCTCGCCGCCTTTTCTCTATCGCTTTTGCTCCTGTTATTGGTTATATTGATCCGCCCTTTTCGAGGCTTTGCGGTAAGCTCCGCCCCAACTTATTGTTTAGTTTGGGATACACGCCAAAATAGCCGTATCGGTCGGGGACACAGCTACCCGATTTTGAAAAGCCTTAATTTATAGAAAATTTGACTGTTTATTGCTTTGGTTTTTCCCAGTCTATATCATTCAACTCGACAAATTTGCCAATTAAAGGTTTGAAACCATTATCAACATTCTTTTTTGCTTCACACAAAAAAGGCTTCACAGCTTGTAAAAAAGCGTCAATAATCTCTATTTTTTCTGCCTTTTCTTTTTTACTTATACCTAACTCGGCTTCCATTTCATCAATGAGGGCAAGTAAGCTGTCCGAGTTTGTATTGGCAAATTTATCCCCACCATTTATAAAGCCGATAATGCTGTTGATATTTACATCAGGTAATCCTAATAGAAAAAGGCGTTTCCCTTGTACTCGACTGTCATGTAAAATCCAACCCGCACCAAGTTCTTCCAAACAATAATTGCTTATCATAAAATTACTTGATAATATGTAAAGCAATGCTTTGTCTTGGACTATCTCATTTCTTACGCTTTCCTCAATCTTATCTCCGTTTTTTACACCTTGTCCCTCTATTGATGAACAAAAAACAGCATTTACACCCAGCTTGTTGAGCATTTCTGCAAACGGTATAGCAAATTCGTTGTCAGCGTGAGCGTGGCTAATAAAAACCTTATTTTCGCCTGAAAATGTCTTTTTCTCTAAAATAGTCATAATAGTTAGTCTCCTTTTTTTGTAAATTTTTATTGATACGCCCTGTTAAATTTGGCGAAACAACCATAATAAAATAATATTTTAGGGCTGATAAGCAATTATCGCATTGCAACCGCCACGCCAACCCGCGCCCCACGCCACGTCCGCCGCCGCTTGGTCGGCAAAAGGCACGATTATTGTTTGCTCGTCAGTCCAGTCACTGAACGCAGAATTGCTGATACTGGTCACGCTGTCAGGGATTGTGATAGTGGTTAGGCTTGTGCAATTTGAGAACGCATAATAGCCGATACTGGTCACGTTGTCGGGGATTGTAATGCTTGTCAAACCCCTGCAACCGCTGAACGCATAATAGCCGATACTGGTCACGCTGTCAGGGATTGTAATGCTTGTCAAACCCCTGCAACCGCTGAACGCAGAATTGCTGATACTGGTCACGCTGTCAGGGATTGTGATACTGGTTAGGCTTGTGCAACCGCTGAACGCAACATCGCCGATACTGGTCACGCCGTCGGGGATTGTGATACTGGTTAGGCTTGTGCAACCGTAGAACGCATAACTGCCGATACTGGTCACGCCGTCGGGGATTGTGATACTGGTTAGGCTTGTGCAACCGTAGAACGCAACATCGCCGATACTGGTCACGCTGTCAGGGATTGTGATAGTGGTTAGGCTTGTGCAACCGCTGAACGCATAATTGCCGATACTCGTCACGCCGTCAGGGATTGTGATAGTGGTTAGGCTTGTGCAATTTGAGAACGCATAATAGCCGATACTGGTCACGTTGTCGGGGATTGTGATACTTGCTAAATTAGCTAACCCGCTAAAAGCTTCGTCGGCAATAACCGTAGTTGTCAATTTTAGCGTTGCGCTTGTAATAAATGTGTTTGTTACTCCTATTAAAGCATTATTCAAATACCTTAAACTGCCGCCAAACGTTTCAAATTTAAGATTGATGCACCCATTGAACGCACTACTGCTGATACTCGTTACACTGTCATGTATCGTTACGCCTGTTAGACTTGTGCAGTCTTGAAATGCGCCAGCTTCTATGCTAACGACGCTGTTTGGGATTGTATAATCAATGTTGGTATGGTTGCGAGGAAAACGTATCAGTGCGGACGCATTTTTATTTAACAAAACCCCGCCGATTGAACTGAAATTTTGATTTTGTGGGCTGACATTGATTTCGGTTAGATTTTGATTTGATATAGGAATATTGTCAGTGGTGGACAGACCGCTTCCCATTGTTATGCTCCTTATGTTATTACAACTTGAAAACGCGGAACCGCCGATATTCGTCACGCTGTCGGGGATTGTGATACTGGTTAGGCTTGTGCAACCGCTGAACGCATAACTGCCGATACTGGTCACGCCGTCGGGGATTGTGATACTGGTTAGGCTTGTGCAATTATAGAACGCCCCACCATTGATACTCGTCACGCTATCGGAGATTGTTATGCTTCTTAATTGAGATAAAGAACTGAATGCAGAACTTGGAATATTATCGCCGCCTGTAATTATGACCGTTAGCGGTGACGGGACATTGCTATTACTACCGCCAAATATGTAGTTAAACGCTCTGTTGACCGTGCCGCTCGGACGTTCCCCGACAAAAGGTAGAGTTATACTTTCAAGATTGTTACAGCCGAAAAAAGCGCGGCTTTCTATCAGCCTTACGGAATCGGGTACAACCACGGACTTCAAGCCCGTGTTCCCCATAAACGCCTGATAACCGATAGCCGTCACGGGTTTTCCCAAATGCTCGGACGGGATTGATAAAACTGTTACATTGTTTTCAAGATTGACTGTCGTGACAACATATTCCGTATTGTCGTTAATAAGCTGAAACGACAAGCCTTTTGTGACATAAATCGCAGTTACGACAATATTTTCGGTGATATTGGTAAAATCGGTACGATTCCAAGTTCCCGTATTATTGACTTGTTCGGGGACTTCGGGAATGTCTGTTAATGAATAGCCGTAAAAGACGCTTTTCACTATGTCGGGACTGCCCGCGGCTTTGAATGTGATTGTGAACCTTACAAGCCGCCCCGCAATATAGTCGTTTATCCATTGCGCCTCGTTGCCTAAATAATCGGGATTATGCCGAATAAATATGTCAAACAGGCTTTCCCCGTCCTTGCCGTCCTCGCCTTTGGCACCCGTGTCACCCTTTGCGCCTTGGTCGCCCTTTATGCCCGTATCACCTTTTTCGCCTTTTTCGCCTTGCTCGCCTTTTGCACCTTGCTCGCCCTTTGCGCCTGTATCACCTTTTTCGCCTTGGTCGCCTTTGGTGCCGTCCAAGCCATTTGTACCGTTAGTGCCATTAGTTCCGTCTTGACCCCTAAGCCAATTCAGAAAATCGCTTTGTGTGCCGCTGTGACCGTTGTCAAGCCAAATTTGATATGCGGATTTGCCGTCCGCACCGTTTGTGCCGTCCCGTCCGTCTTTGCCGTCAATACCGCAAGCAGCAAACCCAAACACCATTACTCCGACAAGCAGTATCGAGAGTAATTTTGTCCATAGTTTTTTCATTTTGTTTTCCCTCGCTTTTGTTTTTTTTGCGGCGACAAAAAGAAAAATGCCGCCTGCATTTAAGAGGCGGCATTCCGCACAGCCTACCCCAAAAATGCTTGCGACACATTACAGGAAAACCTGTCCGGGAGTATAGCCGATTGGCTATATTTTCGGACAGACTTTCCTATTTGTAATGTGTCGCGTCTATATTATACGACATTATCTCTCAAAATCCAATCAATTTCCTTCGCTTTTTCGCTGAAATTCGCTATTTTTTCGGGAAAAAGCAAAAAAAGCACCCATATCAGGCACTTTCAAATTGAAAATCGTGGAGATACTTTATCTTTGGCGACGCTATTTCTTGACAAAAAATCAAAATTATGCTACAATTTGCTTGCGCAGTGAGGAAATTGACTTTGGTAAACGCCGAATATCGAAAAAAGTTCTGATTTTGTGTATAAATTTTATAAATTTTTTCTAAGAAAACTTATAGCAAAACGGAAAAGTTGTGCACATAGCGGATTATAGAAACAACGTGAAACTTACAGGAACACGTTGAAAACGCTATAAATGCCGCGAAAAACATGAATTTTATGCAAAGATACGGACGTTAAAAACGTTATTTTCGGTTTCGGGGAGATATGGCATTCAAGAGGTCGCCGGTTCGAACCCGACTACCTCCACCAAAGTCAAATAATCCGAACCGCCTAAACCGCATAATTTATGGCGACGGCTGGTTCGGATTTTTGATTTTATTAAAGGATTTAAAATAAAAAAGTATTGATTGATGTTTTGCTCATAAAAAGGGTAAAAAAATAGCGGCGAGTCAGAAGATTATAATCTCTACCCGCCGCCATATTTTACTTTTCTAAATATACTTTTATGAATGATAAAAAAGAAAAAATTCCTAAAAGCATATCCGTAACCATTCATATCCGCTATCTATTTTGGTGGCAACGATAAAACTATCCGTGCCGAACTAACCCCGTTATCAATCTGCAATGTGATGTTATCCATTTGTGTCTATTCCCCGCAACTTGTTGCGATTGACCGTATGAAAGAGATAGGGTATGACCAATACACAAGTCACACACTAGCTAAAGATCTTGTCCGATACCCTTTTAAGCGCGAAATAAAGGGGGATGCCGAGGGCGACCAAAACCGCCGCCTGACCTCCGCCCACCTGCAAAACGCTTATTAAATACAATTCTTTTAGCTCGATTGCCGCCAAAAAGAGGAAGGGTACGACAAAAGCGTTGACGGTTATAGGGGGGATAATGCCGACCGCTACGCGCCAATCCTTTTTCATGCCTTTGCCGATAAGACAGGTTAACGTGGCGGCGCAAAGAGTGGCGAGCGTGCCGAAAACGACGTCCCATGGGTAGGCGCTTAAAGTATTCGCAATAAAGCAGCCTATCGTAAGACCGATTACGGCTTCGGGGCAAAACAGGGGTAGGATAGCGAGAGCTTCGCTTATGCGGAATTGAAAGGGCCCGTAGCTTATAGGCGCGAAAGCCAGCGTCAGGGCGGCGTAAAGAGCGGCGATAACGGCGGCGCGCAACAGTTTCCTTGTTGTGAGGTTTTTCATGGCAGTCCTTTGTGAGAGTGGAGTGTGGAGTTTGAAGTGTGGAGTTAAGGTTGGGGTTAGGTTGTCGTAGGGCGGGGGCCGTCATTGCGAGGAGCGTAGCGAGCCGACAAATCGCTTGCGATTTGCAAGGTCTGCGACAGCAGACCTCAGAGAGGCGAGCAGCGACGTGTCAATCCCGCCGCAGTGTGTGGGACATAGGTCGGGACGAAAAAACAACAAAAACAAAAACAGGGTAGAATCCGCCCTGTTTTTTTCCATAGTTTTGTTTATTATGACAGGGTGGAGTTTCGAACTGTCCTTATTGAGTTGTGATATCGACAATATTATACTGCAAACGCACGGCTTTTGTAAAGGCAAAGCACAGGGGTTTACTAAAAATTCGGCGAAAAATATTTGGTAATTATTCAATTAGGTCGGCGGACGGGCAATAAGACCGTGCCAAGAAGCATTCGTGGTCTTGCTTCGTAGGCCCGTCCCTACGGATACATTAAAACCGCGAAAATCTGATTTTAACAGACCGTAGGGGCGACCACCGGTCGTCTGCCCTGTCGAATAAAAACCAAATATTTTCTGTAAAAACTTGCGAAAAAAAATTATTTGGTGTATAATAAAAAAATGAAAGAATTTTTGATTTTGATAGACGGCAACAGTCTTATCAACCGCGCTTTTTACGCGCTCCCGCCCCTAAGCGATAAGGACGGCAACCCCACGCAAGCGGTGTACGGGTTTTGTACCATGCTGATTAAGGCAATCGCGGATTATGCCCCCACGCACGTTGCCGTTGCCTTCGATTTGCCCGCGCCCACTTTTCGCCACAAGCGATACGACGCGTACAAGGCGACGCGGAAGGGGATGCCGGACGAATTAGCGGTGCAACTACCTATCCTAAAACGTCTGCTTCGCGAGATGGGCGTCAAAATTTTCGAGAAAGAGGGATACGAGGCAGACGACATTCTTGGTACGCTTTGCCGTCTGCCCGCGCCCTCCGTCATAATTACGGGTGACCGCGACGCGTTTCAGCTTATCGGCAAAAACACGCGTGTGGCATTCACCAAAAAAGGCATTTCTTACGTCGAATTATACGATGAAAACAAATTTATAGAGGAGTTTTGCTTTGCTCCCGCCGCAATCGTCGATTATAAGGCGCTGTGCGGCGACACCAGCGACAATATTCCGGGCGTCGCGGGGGTGGGGGATAAGACAGCGTCCGCACTGGTGTGCAAGTATGGCACTTTGGACGTAGTGTACCAAAATATTGACGAAATTGCGGGGAAACTGGGCGAGAAGCTGAAAGAGGGACGGGACAGCGCGTATTTATCGCGGGAATTAGCCAAAATAGACTGCAATGTGCCGCTTGACGCGCATTTGAGCGATTGCGAATTAAGATTCCCGTTTAACGACGGGGTACGCGAAAAATTTGAAAAACTGAATTTCCGCAGTTTAGCGGCACGGGGGGAGCTTTTTGGCAAGGAAAAGCGGGTCGTTTCGGCGGCGGAAATAAGGCGGGAGATTGTTATTGATTTGAGGATACTGCCCGATTTGGCAAAAGGCGGGTTTGCGTTTTGTGTTAATAAAGACGCGGTTTTGTTGGCGAAAGAGGGGGTGCAGTACGAAATCCGATTGGGAACCGACCTTTTCGGACCGTCCTTGGGACAGATTATAGGGGTGTTAAAGCCGCGATTTGAAAATGAAAATATCTTCAAAGCGGTATTGGACGCCAAGCAACTGAAACACACGTTACGGGAGTGGGGGGTAGGCTTAAACGGCTTTTTTGACGTAAAATTGGCGCAATATTTGTTGAACGTCAACGTTAAATTCGAGAGTTTAAGCGAGTTTTGCGGTGAGTTTGGGTACAAGGAGGAGGACGCGGCGCACGCCCTTTGGACGGTTGCGACCGAACAAAAACAAAAATTAAAGGGAACCGGTTTGGACGATTTGTATTACAAATTGGAACTGCCGCTTTGCGACGTGCTTTTCGATATGGAAAACACCGGTTTTAAGCTTGATATGGCGGAAAACGAGCGTTTAGGCCGTGTTTACGCTGTCGAAGCCGAAGCCTTGACCGCTGAGATTTTCACCTTAAGCGGCAAAAACTTTAACGTTAATTCGCCTAAACAGCTTTTAGAGGTGCTTTTCAGCGATTTGCAAATTCCGTACCCAAAGAAGGGCAAGGCGACCTCCACAGCATTTGAGATTTTGGATCCGTTAAAGGAAGACTATCCGATTGTCGCAAAAATACTGCAATATCGCAAAATAAGTAAGCTGATTAGCACCTATATCGAGGGGTATAAACGCTTAGCGGACGGCGAGGGGGTAGTGCGTACAGAGTTTAAGCAGGCATTGACCGTGACGGGGCGATTGAGCAGTGTGGAGCCCAACCTGCAAAACATTCCCGCAAGAGAGGAGGAAGGGCGCAAATTACGCGCGCTTTTCACGGCAAGAGAGGGCAGTGTGCTAATTTCGGCGGACTATTCGCAGATTGAACTTCGGCTTTTGGCGGCTTTTTCGGGCGATTCCGCTATGATACAAGCTTTTTTGAATGGGGAGGACATACACAAGCAAACGGCGGCGGCGGTGTACGGCGTGCCGCTCGATAAGGTTACCAAGGAGATGCGGCAGTCTGCAAAAGCTGTCAATTTTGGGATTGTGTACGGCATGAGCGACTTCGGGCTGTCGCAAACTTTAAAGATTTCGGTTGCTAAAGCTGGGGGACTGATAAAACGCTATTTCGAGCGGTTCTCGGGGGTTAAAGAATATTTGGACGGGTGCGTGGAAAAGGCGTACAGGGACGGTTATGTGAAAACGTTTTTGGGGCGGGTGCGGCGGATTCCCGAATTAAAGTCGCCCAATATGAACGTGCGGAAATTTGGCGAGCGCGCCGCTATGAACACCCCCTTGCAGGGCAGCGCGGCGGATATAATCAAGGCGGCTATGATTAACGTCCACAAGACTTTGGCGGGGACGACCGCGAAGCTGATTTTGCAGGTTCACGACGAGCTGATAGCCGAGGCGGAGGAAAAGGACGCGGACGCCGTACGTGAATTATTGGTACACGAGATGGAGAACGTGGTGGAGTTGGGCGTGCCTTTGCGCGTGGAAGCCGGTATCGGAAAAAGATGGATTGACTGTAAATGACATAAAGTAAGCGTATTCTTACCTCATTGTTTGTACTTTTTCGTGCGCCGAAAAAGTACAAACCGGGGTCCCCAAAAAACATTTATGTTTTTTGGGGTGGTAAATAGGCGCTGGGGACACTTGCGGTGGCACTTGCTACAAACAGTCCACTGGACTGTTTGCTTAACGCAGTGCCCTCCAGACCCCCGCAACGCATAAAGGCTGGGAAAAACATCTGGTTAAGGCATAAAAGTAGATTTGCCGTAAAACCAAATAAGAAAAAATAATAATTTGTAGGTTTATATACATGAAAAAACAGAAAATAAAAGTATATGTAAATTTTGATAATTACTGCCATACGTTTTTGGTTGGCCTGACCGGCGGGATAGGCGCGGGCAAAAGCACCGTGGCGCAAATACTAAAAGGCAAAGGCGCATATATTATAGATACCGACGAGGTGTCGCGCCGCGTTATGGTTGAGGGTATGGGGTGCTATCAAAAGCTGATAGAAGCATTTCCGAGCTGCGTGGTTGATGGAGTTTTGCAGCGTTCCCTACTTAAAAACTTGGTTTTTTCCGACGAAAACAGCAGGAAATTACTTAATTTTATTACTCATCCGTATATTTTAGCGGCGGTGGCGGAGGAAGTAAAAGGGAGGGATTGGGTCGTCGTGCAGGTTCCGTTGCTGTTTGAAAGCGGATTCTACGGCGTTTGCGACGTTACCTTGGGTATTTTGGCGAACGAAAAAATCAGGATAGAGAGGGTGCTTAGGCGCGACGGCATGACGGAGCAGTTAGCCGCCGCAATAATCAAAACGCAGTACACTGACGAGTTTTTAAGGGAGAAATGCGACTTTTGTATAGAAAATAACGGAGACGGGGAGCAATTAAGGGATAACGTCAATGAATTTTACCGAAAAATCGAAAAAAGAATCGCCCTCGGAAGCGTCCCGCCGTACAAAGAAATACGAGACGGGTTATGCGGCAAAGGTCGAACAAAGCGAGGCGATGGGGACAGCTAAAATTCCCCTCCATCGGAGGGGTGCCCACGAATGCTTTAATTCCCCTCCATCGGAGGGGTGCCTCACGAATGCTTCTCTGACAGGAGGCGGGGTGGTCCGGTGGCGGGGTGGTCCGGTGGCGGGGTGGTTGCTAAAAGGCGTGGCGGCGGGCGCGGTTGTTTTGCTTGTTGCCGCCGTTTTGTTCCTTAATATTTTGTTTCCGTTTAAATATACAGGGTCGGTCGAGGCGTATTCAAAACAGTACAATGTGGACAGCCGCCTTGTTTACGCCGTGATTTGGACGGAAAGTAAATTTGATAAAAACGCGGTCAGCAGGGCGGGGGCCGTCGGGCTGATGCAGCTTTTGCCATCTACCGCCGAGTGGTGCGCGGAAAAGGTGGGGGAAGAGTACAACCGACAAAGGCTGTACGAGGCGGACTATAACATAAAATTGGGTACATATTACTTGAGTTATCTGATAAGAAAATACGGGGAAAACGACGCGATAACCGCCTATAACGCGGGGGAGCGCAACCTTTCGCGTTGGGCGGGCGAGGTGAGGTTTAAGGAGACGGAAGAATACATAAAGCGGGTGTGGCTTGCAAAGCGGGTGTACGAATTTAAGAGCAAGTAGAATGCGGGCTGAATTATTTAGACCTGCTGATATAAACAAAATTTCAGAAAAAGTCAGTCAAACGCTTTATTTCTCCACACGGATATGGTATAATAAACCACTATACAAATGGATAAAAAGAGGATAAACTTAGATGAAACTTGTCTTAAAGTTAGCCATACCGCAAATAATTATCGTAATAATCTTTGGCATCGGCAGCTTTCTTGCAATCAATTCATCGTTTAACAATATGCGCGAAGAGCACGTCCGCGACGTTTTAGAAAACCGCGTGAATTTTATCCTTGATCAAATCAATATAAGTGCGCAGAAATCGGTGAGGGAATCCTCGCTGTTTGTCCGTCAACCCGCGGTAATAGAGGCGTATAAAATGGCGCTTCATAATCCTTACGGCTATAAGATAGACGAAGGTATTGACGGAGAGGAGCTTCAGGAAATAGTCGAAGCACAGGAGTTCAAGGATGCGCGCGCGCATTTGCATAGTGAACTCGGTCCGATGCTGAGCAGTTACAGAGCGTTATCCGGCGGCACTAATTTAGAATTACATTTTCACCTGCCCAACGGGCTTAGCCTGGCTCGTATGTGGCGCGTTGCGTCCAACAATGACGGAAGAAACCACGATTGGTCCGACGACCTTCGCTCGTATCGGTTCACCGTTATGCACGTTATCGAGAATAAGGGTACAAAACTCGCTTTAGGTTTAGAGCCCGGTAGCGGGGGATTCGCGATACGCGGGGTTGTCCCTATCTTTGACCCGGGCGAAGACGGGGTATTCGGTACCGGTGACGATATATTTATGGGCACCGTAGAGGTATTGCAACAGTTTCCCCCGATTATTACCTCGGCTATCGATGAAGCAAAGGTCTTTGTCGCTATTTATGCCAATAGAGATTTGACATTCTTTTCCGCAGACCTCGCCAATCCGGAATTATACCCGCCGTTTGACGACGACTTTATACGGGTTATCCGTACAAAGAGCGTCGACGCGGCGGTAATCGCCGAGGCTGAAACAGACAACGACGAGGTAAAAAGAGATAAAGAAAAAAGGCGCGAAACTGAACAAACAAAGGTTGATTTGTTTGAAAACAAGTTAATAACCTCCGCCTTATTGAGTATCGGAAAAACCGCCGACGGTATCTATTTTGAAAATTATAGCCGCGATAACATGACGTTGGCGGTTCATCCCCTTTTTGACTATAAGCAGGAACAAACAGGCGTACTTATCTGCGCTATGGATACCTCCGCTGTATCGGGTCTTGCGGACACAGGCAGATTTATTTTGTTTATTATGTTACTGTGCATGACGCTCGCCCCTATCACCGTACTGCTGTTGCGTTCGCACAGGCTGATTTCAGTGCCTCTGGCTATGGTTAAGTCAAAGATTCGGGACATCGCCGAGGACCGTGCGGATTTAAGCGAACAAGTCCCCGACCAACAAAAAGACGAAATAGGAGATTTGGCGTATTGGTTTAACACGCTGACCGCAAAATTAGACGGTATCTTAAAGGAACGTCAGTCGATGATGGACGAGATTAACGACGAGTCCGAAAAATTTCGGGCGATGGTGCATTGGTACGGCTCGATTTTGGATTCTATCCCATTCTTAGTCTCTGTTCAGAACATGGACATGAAATGGACTTTCGTCAATGCTGCGCTGGAAAAAATATTGGGTAAAAAGCGGGACGAGGTAATGGGGCTCGCTTGCAGTACATGGAACACCGCCGTCTGCAACACCGAAAACTGCGCCGTAGTCTGCTCTAAACGCGGTGAAAGGCAAACGCGGTTTACGCATAACGGCGTGTTGTATCAAGTCGATGTCGCAACGCTTAAAGACCTGCACGGCAAAATTACAGGCTTTATCGAGATTATTCAGGACATAACGAGCATAGAGCAATTAGCGGGTGAACAGGCTCAGGCAAAGGCGGCAAGCCAGGCGAAATCAAACTTCCTTGCCAATATGAGCCACGAAATGCGCACCCCCATGAACGCGATAATAGGCATGGCGAGGATAGCCGAAAAGACGGACGACGTATCCAAGCTGAAATACTGCCTTACCACCATAGACGTATCATCCCGCCACCTTTTGGCGATTATCAACGATGTTTTGGATATGTCAAAAATCGAGGCGGGGAAATTCGAACTGGAAAAAATTCCCATGAATATCGAAAAAATGCTGATGAAAATCTGCAATATTGTAATCGATAACATGGAGAAAAAGGGTCAGAAGTTCAGTGTCTTTTTGGGCAAGGAACTGAATTTAAGCTACGTCGCGGACGACTTGAGGCTTTCGCAGGTCATTACAAACCTTCTCTCAAATGCCGTAAAGTTTACGCCCGCAGGCGGTAAAATAACGCTGAGCGTAGAGCAGACGGCGCGGTACGAAAGTTCTAATACGGTACGGTTTTCGGTGACCGACACCGGTATAGGCATGACCGGAGAGCAGATTTCCCGGCTTTTCAACGCTTTCGAGCAGGCGGACGGCAGCGTGTCTCGTAAGTACGGCGGCACAGGCCTCGGCCTTGTCATCTCCAAAAACATCGTAGAAAAAATGGGCGGGCGTATTTGGGTGGAATCGGTGCCCGGCGTCGGATCGACTTTCAGTTTTGAGGTGACGCTGGAACGCGCCGTCCATCAGGACACGATCATTTTTGACGGTATCCGTCCGAGCGATATACGGCTTTTGGTTGTCGAGCACGACGACGATGTAAGGAAACATCTATTAAGCATAACGGACAGCTTTGGCATACGGGCGGATACCGCGGCAGACGGCGCCCAAACGGTCGCTCTTTTGGATGCGGCGGAGAATATACGCCGCCCGTACGATATAGTATTCTTGGATTATCACCTGCCTGGGACGAACGGCGTCGATTTTGTAAATAATGTAGGCAGCCGCGTCGGAAAGAACGCCGTTATCATCATCACAACATATTTAGAATGGCACAGGATTGAGAAATCCGCGTTTGACAACCAGCTAACCCGTTTTATCACCAAGCCGCTGTTCCCCTCCTCCGTTTTGGATGCGATTAACGATGTTGTGGGTAGTACGCTTAAAAACTTGAATATAGGAACGAAAAAGAGTACCGGAGTCCCCGACCTGTCGGGCATAAGCATACTTTTGGCGGAGGACGTGGAGATTAACAGGGAAATTTTTATCGAGCTGTTGAAAAATACAAAGATTAAAATAGATACCGCTGAAAGCGGGGCGGTTGCCGTTGCTAAGTTTGGGGAAAATCCGGACGGGTATGACCTTGTCGTTATGGATATTCAGATGCCGGAGATGGACGGCTATCAGGCGACACGGGCAATCAGGGCGATGGATATACCCAAGGCGAAAAGTATCCCGATAATCGCCATGACCGCCAACGCTTTTAAGGAGGACATCGACCGTTGTCTCGAGAGCGGCATGAACGACCATTTGGCGAAGCCGATAGACGAGAAGGCGGTGATTGAGAAGATTATGCTGTATTCGGGGAAATAGAGGTAAAAGGCACCTCAAACAAGGAGACAAAAATAATGGACGAGGAAAAAAGAGTGCGGGAGGAGGAACGGAGAAGCAACCACCCGCTTAGAAAACTTCTTTATGATAACGAAAAGCTATAAATGAAAATAAGTAAAGTTCCGCTTGAAACAGTGCGACAGGGCGTTCGCTTGGACGCCCTTTTGATTTTCGTATTTTTTCATGCAAACCTATATGTAAATTTTTAGAATATAATAATATTTATGCAAAAAAACGCTTGCAAAATGGTTAAAAATGTGATAGAATGCACACGAAGTCACAGATAAAACGACGCCGCATAAAAAACGGCGTGATTTTTGGGTTTATATATACGAAACGGTATATACATAAGGGTATATAATAGAAAAACAAGAGGCGAATGAAAGGAGCGGGGTATGCCCAAAGTAAGGATTCCCAAAGAAATGATTATCGAGGCGGCGTTCGAAATAACGAAGAACTACGGCATGGAATTTGTCACGGCGGACGCGGTCGCAAAAAAATTGAATTGCTCCAAGATACCGATTTACTGGGTTTTTGAGAACATGGACAGTCTTAAGGACGTTGTTTTGGCAAAGGCAAAGAAAAAGTATACCGATTGTTTGCTTTGTAAAATACCCGGCGTGCCGGATGTCAGCGCGATAGGGCTTAATTATGTGCGGTTTTCCCGCGACTATCCGCACTTGTTCAAGCTCATTTTTTTCAACGACAGGGAAGAAAATAAATCCATCGTCGAGCACAGCTTGGATGACAACAAGCCGTACGTCGTGGAATTGATACAACAGGCGTACGGGATAGAGGACACCCACCGCGCCGAAGACATATATATAAAGCTGGGTATTTTTTGCAACGGTATAGCGGCGATGATTATATCTAAGACGTCAAAGTTCAGCGACGCGGACGTCTATCGCCTGCTAATCGAGGTTACTGAAAAATTAGTAAGAGAGTAACATTTATGAACGAGTATCGGAAATAAGCAAAGGGGGAGGAGAAAATGTTGAAGTATTTCAGAATAACCGCCTATCATCCGGAGGGGGATTTGTCCCTTGTCCTGGATAGCAGTGGATTGTACCAAAGGTTGGGGCAGTTCAAATCGTACATGGTTTTGAAGGGTTTTGAGGTGTTTGAGGCTTCTTCGGACAAAAAATTTTTAGAGGGCGACATCGCCAAGGTCGAGCCAAATGCAGATAGACCTGTTTTTCGCGCTTATGTTGCGGGCAAGCCTGAGTATACGATTTTAGAGTGGGAGGGAATCCTTTACCGCGCCGTCAGGGTGGGGGAGAATGCGTATATTCCGAATAGGAGGAAGCGGGTGAAGCTTAAGAGGCTTTTTTCGTAGGTGCGAAGAGTGGAAAGTGAAGTGTAGAGTTAAGGTTGGGGGTTATAGAAGAAAAAAAAGGGTGCTTGTTTGAGCACCCTTTTGAATGCACAATGGGGGGTGCACAACGCACAATTAAGGTCGAGGTTAAATTATAGTAATTACGATTTGGAATCGCCTGCTCTTTAGACTTTTATTTCAAAAATACAGTTCTAAACCATAACCACTATAAAATGTGACAATGTATTTGTGAATTGAAAACTGTGTATTGAGCATTGTCTATAAATAATTATCCGCAATACGGCGGCACTCCGTGGCGATCTCTTCTTTTAGCGCGGAGGGAGAAAGCACCTTGACTGCGGAGCCGAATGATAAAAGCTTGTTGATCAGGACGTTGCCGCCGTACAGCGTCGCCGCGGCGCGGTATTTTTGTCCACGGTCGATTATCGCGTCCCGGCCCAGCCATTCCTCGATGTCAGGATAGGCGGTGGAGAAAAACTCAATCTCTAAGTCCACCAATTCCTTGTCCTCAAAATCCTCGTTCAACTTACCGTACACGTCGCCCGCCCTGCGCGTATAGCGGTTGGGCGTTATGTCAAGACCGCGTATGCGCGAAAGCTTTAAAAGCCGAAAATCACGCCTTAATAGGCACCAGCCGTAAAGATACCACGCGCCCTCTTTAAGCACAAGGGTATAGGGGTCTAATTTTCGTACGCTTGCAAGGTTGTTGCGGTCGACGTACTCTAACTTTAAGGTCAGCTCGTCGTGCATCGCCTTGTTGATTATTTCGATTTTTGCCCGGTATTGGCGCGGATTGGTCCACGTACCTATGTCGATTATTAAAGAGTCGGTTTTTAGGAGGTACTTTTCGTCCTCCTTATTTTTTGCCATGTTCGCAAACTTGTCTAAAAGAAGGGAATTTAAACCGTCGTCAAACGAGGATTGCATAGCGTTTAGGCAGACCGACAGACGAGACAGCTCTTCCTTTGAAAAAAACGAGTTGTCCAAACGGTAGTCGTCCGGAATGCGCAGGCCGCCGGACTTGCCGCTTATTGATTCGATAGGGACGCCCGCCGTGGCGAGGATTTCTATATAGCGTGAAACGGTGCGCTTGTCAAGCTCGAATTTTTCTGCAAGTTGTGTACGCGTCACCTTGCGCGAATTTAGAATAGTAAGTAACATCCCTAAAATAACCGAAAACTGCATAATTGCTCTCCGTAACAAAAATTTTACCTATATATTTTATAATATTGATGACCATGTGTCAACATTAATGTGGTATAATACAAGAAAATATAAAAAAACAGTACAAAAGGAGAAACAAAGATGTATATATGCGTATCAACGCTTAAAAAGACCGCGGTGGGAGAGCCGCTGGTATTAGAAAAGGACTATCAGTTCGGCGAAATCGCGGCTAAAAGTATGGCGGGCGGCGTAATAGGTTTTGCGATGCACAGCCAGCCGGAGGGATGCCCCGCCTTTTTTGAAGCGTTAAAAAACATAGGCGCGAAAAGGCTGGCGGCAAGGGTGGTCATGACGGCGGAGGGCGCGGCGGTGCTTTACAGCGACGCGGCGGCGGTATAGGGAGGGATCAGATATAAGACCATTGCAAAGAAGCATTCGTGGTCTTGCTTCGTAGCAGGAATTAGGTAAGTATAGAATGTAGAGAGCCGAGTCAAGGTTGGAATATGTTGTAGTGCCTGACGCCCGTTGGCGCACCGTATAACTTATTACTACGGCAACGAAAAAGAATACTTTTTGAGCGGCGTCTATTCCCACCCCACAAAACAAGTTTTGTGGGGACCCCGGGGCGCCAAAGCCTCAAAAACAACCATTTTGCGTACTTCCAGTACGCAAAAGAACGGTTTTTAAGGCTTTGGCGTCTAAAATCCGCTCGTCAAAAAGCAATATATTTCATTTCCGTAGTAATAAATCATAAAAATTGACGTGCCATCAAATAATACACATTAATATAGCACGGTGCGTCGGGGGCGCAGTACCATATGGAACATTTCGTTTTTTCCCGAAAAATCATGCGCTTTTGGCAGGTTTTGGGGAGCTAAAGAAAGTTTTTTAAGAAATACGGCAAAAATTTGGTCGATTACGGCAAACTTTGCTAAATATTTTTCCCCTTTACATCAAAAAGATTTGAGTTTTTACTTATTCTGTGGTAAAATATTCAGCATACTAATGAAATACTAAACTGTCGTCTGATTTTAAACGTTCTTCGGCGTCTTTTTCCGCCCCACAAAACTTGTTTTGTGGGGATCCCGGGGTCATAAGCCGTCGGTTTTCAGGTTTCACGTAGCGCTACCGCGTTTAAAGCTGAAAACGCCGTCTTCTGCCACAAAAATATATCCGAATTCACGTCTAAAACCAGCCGCAGTTTAGTGTCCTTAAAAAGGTGTAGGTTTTTTTGACTTTTCCGCCGCTTTTTTGGGGTGCAAAATGCTTACCGCCGCTTTGGGCTTTCTTCCCGGGGCCGGCAATCGGAGAACGAATAATGAAAACTGTAAAATGGATTTACTTTCCCCTTGTAATTCTGCTTGTCCTGTCGTTTGTCGTGACCGGCTTTGTGCATGTGTACGCCGCGGGAAATACAAGCAGGGCGAATGACGCTTTTTTGGATAGGGCTTGGGAAATAACGGGTAAACTTGCCCAGGCGCGCCTTGGCGACAAGACCGCAGGCCGGGATACGACGGAAAAGCTTCGCGACTATATTAGAGGCGATTTTTTGTCGGGGTTTGGTAGTGCGAGAATGCCTGCGGCGTCATGGAGGAATTATCCCATCAGGGATAAGGACGGGATAAATACGGGCGAATACTATAACCTTGTGTATTACGGGACAAGCTCTACCGCGGACAGAAAAATCATGCCCGCTTATTTTGCCCAGCCCGAACCCCTGCGCTCCGCCACGGTAGCGGCTATGTCGTCTTCTTTAGCCTCCGAGCATTATCTTATCTCGGCGGGCAGGGTGGTCGACAACATTGTAGTGCTTATTCCCGGCGCAAAGACCCAAAAGGGAGATAGGGATGCTGACGCGATTTTGTTCACGGCGCACATGGACCCGTCTAAGAAAATACCCGCGTCCGAGGACGCGTCGGAATTGGTCATGCTCGCCGTAATGATGACGGAGATAGAGAGGCTTGTTGGCAACGGATATGACGGTGAAAACGATTTGGTGTTTTTGTTTACCGACGGACGTTATGATAACTCGGTCGGGCTTTACGCGTTTTTGCACCAGTTCACCGGTTTTAGGTGGAGCCAGTCCGAAGACGGCGAGGCCTTGCTGCCTACCGACCTTGTCAGCAGAATTAGGTTTGCTGCCAACTTTGATGCGATCGGCACTGGGCATGCGAGTATGCTTTTGGGCGCGGTAGGGAATGTCGCGGTGACTGATTACGCCTCCATGATGGGCGGCAGCCTGTCTTCTTCGTTTATTACGGATATTATGGGTGGTTTTAGCAGCGGGTTTAATGCGCTTAAGGACGTGGGGATTACCTCGCTTAACCTTATCACCTTCGGCAATTTGAAAAACGAGGGCAACGCAGCCGACAGCATAAGCGCTTTGGGCAAGGATTATGTGACAAAGCTTACCGCCAAAAAAGCGGATATGCTTTTAAGCGTAAAGGACTATTTTGCTGACAAACCGCTTGCCGGAACTTACATTACGATAGACGTTGGCGGAGAGGTAGAGCTTGACGAGGAAACTGCTTCTTTTGTTATTACGTCCGAAAAGACGAACATGGTTTACTTTTCCGTCTTGGGAATGTTTACCGTCGCTTTTCCGCAATTTGCCGCGTATATTTTCGGCGGGGCTTTGGTTATGCTGATATTCGCCGCGTTGATTGCCTCCGCAAAAAAGAAGGCGTTCAGTTTGTCCGCAATGGGCAAGGGACTTCTGTTACAGCTTTTGGCGATAGGGGCGGCTATGGTGTCGATATTTGCCGTTTACTTTTTCACCATGTTGATACTGGCGGGCTTCGGGGCGGTGGCGCTGGTGGGAATATTGAGCTTCACCTATTTTAATCCTGCGCTTATTATCGGCTTTGTACTCTTGGCGGTTGCTTTGCAGGGGCTGTTTTATAATTTATTTAGGAATCTTTTCGGGGTTAAATCCGAGGACGGTACGCGGATTGGGGCGTTAAAAGCTACGGACATAGCGCGGGGCGGCGTCTTGCTATTTCTTTTGGTTTCTGTAATTCTTATTTTCGCCTATCCTTCGATAGGCGCGCTTTTGTGGTTGCCCGCCGCTTTAGCCGCCATTACCATGCTTGTCACGAGTGTTTTCAAAGAAAAATTCAGGTTAGCCACAGGGCAGGATATCGAGCGCATGATGTTTTATATTATTCCCGTCACCTTTGCCCTTCCATTCATTTTGCCCGTTATCTGCATACTGTTTTCGGTTGCGCCGATGGTGCTTGCGCCCGTGCTGATACTGCCGTTTATGCTGCTGACAGGCATGACCGCGCCTTATCTTTTGGCGATTAAAGCTCCCGCGACTCGCCTGCTCGAAAAGTTGCCCAAGCGCACTATAAGGGTGGAGAGGACTGTCACCGAAAGGGTAGAGGATAAAGCCAAAAAAGGCAAGTTCACTGTGGTGACCGGTCAAAAGATTACCAAGGAGAAAATCCACTGGCATTACAGCCACCCCGTCGCTATGGCGGCGATTGCTGTGACGGCGGCGGTTATTATCATGATTTCCGCGTCATTAAGCAAGCCGATTGGCGCGTCAGTGTACGGCTTTGAGAATTACGGGCGCGATTATTACGCGATGTCGCTGTTTGACGACTCGGTTGTAATTTCTTATATTGAGAATACAAAAGGCGTGACCACTACCAATCTGGAGATACACGATAAGGCGCTGTACGGCAGCCTGCGCTATGCCCTGTCGGGGTACAGATGGGACGCAGCCCGCAAGGCTTATGTCAAAGAATTTCCATTTACGTGGGCGGGCAAGAGCCTTGATGCACCCAAAGTCGTCGGCGTCAGCGGCGGCGGCAAAATCAACGTGACCCCCGCTAAAAACGGAACCCCCATCGGTCTGTCCGAGCTTACGCTTATCGGCACCGGGAATATTAGCGAGGTGACCGTCGCATACGGCGAGGGCGGCGAGATGAAGTTTTTAAACGATGAAAAAAAGGAAAGCATGATGATTCGCCTGCCGCTTGAGGAGGGGGCTTTCAGTGTTGTCTTAACCTATGCGGCGGGACAAATCGCGGGGCAGGTAGAGGTTGTTTATCGCCAATATGTGTGGTATCCCGCCCAGGCCACGCTTTTCACGGACAGATCTCCGGATTTCGCGCTGATTTCGCATTATATAACCGGTAAAGACGGACAGGTAAGATACGGAATGTATTATGAGGTGGCAGTCGGAAGTTTGTAAGTAAATGCACAATGCACAACGCATAATGAAGGTTGAATTTAATAACGCACAATGAGACAATGCATAACGCACAAAAAGGGTGAAATTAAGGTGCATTCAGGTAAAGCCGGCGCTTTATACGTGGTCTATATCCGCCCCGGGTTTAAAAGCGGTCGGTTTTGCGCCAAGTTATGTATTTGCTGTATACTGTCGGCGCAAAACGTCGGTTTTTAGCACAAATATCCGCTTGTATAAAGGCGCGATACAAAAGAAATCGTGCGGAAAGCGGTGATATCACCGGTTTTACGTGAATACACCATAAAATAAAAAATGACCACCTTTGTGCGTTGTGCATTCTGCATTGTGCATTGGAGACGCCATGGCTGTCGGAAAAAAGACGAAAAATATTCTTAAATTCCAAAGCCCCGCAAAATGGTGGGGCAGCGGCTGGCGCGAGGCCTTGGTCACCGGAAACGGAGTGATCGGTTGCGGCGTCTTGGGTGGCGCGGCTTTTGACAGCGTCATGGTGACCCACTCCGATTTGTGGTGGCAGGGGAGAGCCGGGGTTTTGCCCGAGGTCTGTGAAAAGCTGGGCAAAGTCAAGTCCTTACTCGCGGCGGGGAAAAACAAGGAGGCGGGGGAGGTATTGCCAGACGCGCTGGTCGCCAAGAGTTATCGTCCGCAACCAAGTTATCCGCTACCGCTTTGCGATTTTAAGATAAATATGCGTCTTGATCGTCCGCCCAAGGATTACCTCCGCAGCGTAAACACGGATACGGGCGAGATTGTCGTGAGCTATCGCGACGGCAGCACAAAGTTCCAGCGCAGCTTGTTTGTGCCCAAAACGCAGGATTATATCGTTTTTGAGGTGACAAAGGCGGGGACAAAGGCAATCGATGCCGAGTTTTCGCTTTGTTTACACGAGAAATTTAACAACCGCACCCCGCAGTCCTTTACCACCCTGCCCGAAGGCGCGGCCGCAAAAACGGACGGCAAGTTTTTGATGTTCGCCGCCCGCGGCGACACGGGCACGGACTTCGGCGCGGTAGCGTACATAAGCTATTTTGGCGGGACGCTTACGCCCGGCGAGACTTCCGCGACGATCACAGGCGCGGAAAAGCTTTTTATCGTCATAAAGCCGTTCATTAACGTTAAAAACCGCGAAAGCAAGTGGAAGGAAATCAGGGACGAATTAAAGGGCTTTAAGCTGACATACGAAAAACTGCTGAAAGAGCAGGCAAACGAGGCGGCGAAAACCGTCGGGCGGGCTTACATAGACCTTGAGGGCGAGGACGCTTACGTGGACGAATTGACTCGCCAAGCGAGCGCGGGAGGGGATCTGCCCTCCGTTTTACTCGAAAAATTGTGGGGGTATGGCCGTCATTTGGCGGTGAGCGCGTCGTCGCCGACCTCCGCGCCGCTCTCTCCTTACGGGATTTGGTGCGGCGATTACAAGGCGCCGGACAGCACGCCGACCGCCGACGGAAGCCTCCAGTTATGTTATGAACATGCCGCGGCGGGCAACCTCGCCGAATATACCGACGCGCTGATTACGTGTTACGAGGCCGTGTTTGACGACCTTAAAAAGAACGCCATTCGGCTTTTCGACTGCAAGGGGATAGTTATATCACCTATTACATCGCGGGGCACGGGGCTTTTGGGGGCGACGGACGCGCAGAATATTTACTTTACGGGTGGAGCGGGCTGGCTTTGCAAGCTGATGTACGACGCCTACTTATGCACCGGCGATGTGAAGTTATTAAAGAGGATTTTACCGTTTTTAAAGGAGACGGCGCAGTTTTACACCGACTTTTTTACCTTGCAGGACGACAGCTTTTTTGAAAGCGTGCCGGGGTATTCGCCTTTAAGTGAACCCGGCAATTTGTCGGGCGAGGGAGTTGTGGCGGTCAAAAACCCGCTTATTGACTTTGCAATAGCGCGTGAGTTATTTGATAATCTGATTGAGGGTAGTATTGCGGCGGGGGTCAACAGGAAGGAAATCGAGGAGTGGAAGGGGTTTGTGCGGCACATTCCGTCTTACAAGACTAACCCCGACGGCACGGTGCGGGAGTATTTTGACAATAGGTTGACGGACAATCTGCGGAGCGGGGGGACAGCCGCGTTCTATCCTTTGTACCCCGGCTGCGAGGTGACGGACAAAAGCGGCGAGATTTTTAAGCAGTACGAAAAGACGGCGAACAGCCGGTTTTGTTACGGGGCGCACCACACGTCGGCTACCTTGGCGCGGTATGCGAATATTTTTGTGCGGCTTAACAATCCTTCGGCGGCGGAGGATATAATTTCAGCGATGGTAAGGTTTACCGCCATGAATAATTTGATTTTTGCCAAAAGCGACTGGAGTGGCATGGGAGTTGGAAACAGCGACATCTGGGCGGCCTACGGGATAGAGCCGAATTTGGTTTTGACAAACGCCATACAGGAGATGTTCGTGCGTTCTAACAAAGATACGATTTGGATTTTGTCCGCGTGCAATCAATCAAAGGGCGAAATTGGTGGTTTTTTGACCCGCTGCGGGGTTGAAATTGTTGAATTGGTTTGGGACAGGAAGAAGGGGCAGATTTCGTTGAAGTTAAAGGCTAAAAAGGCGATAAAGGCGGGCATGGTAACGCTTAAATTTGCGGACAACCTAAAGCGCGTCAAAGGCGGAGGAGTCGTTGACGCGGAGGGCTATGTTTTGCAGGATTTGGAACTGCCCGCAAATAAGGTTGTGACGTTGGATATACGGATATAATGCACAATGCACAATGAAAGTGGGGGTTGATAAAAAAGCCGCAGTTGTTTCAGACCGCGGCTTTTTGTGATTTTGAATGTTTCGGACGGGCAATAAGACCGGGCATGGAAGCGTTCGTGGTCTTGCTTCGTAGGTCCGCCCCTGTCCTAACGCGAAGCGAAGGATCTCGCCCATCCATAACTCCAAACTCCACACTAGGGCGGGGGCTTGCCCCCGCCCTACACATTTGTAATTTGTAATTTTTAGTTCGACGTTACCCTGTTCTTCCCCGCCTGCTTGCTCAAATACATCAAATCGTCCGCCCTTTTTACAACGCTTTCAATAGTGTCGCTTTCCTGCGCGATAGTGACGCCCAAGGATGCGGTGACGCGGAGCGGCTGTCCCTCAAAATCAACCTCGGAATTTGCGATAAGCGCGCGGATTTTTTCCGCCATGTGTACCGCGGCGGAGCTTCCGCTGACTTCAAAAACGCCGATAAACTCCTCGCCTCCCCAACGCCCGAACAAATCCGACCTCCTTATCGTATGCATGGCGGATTTTGACACGGTTTTTAACACCTCGTCCCCGAGTTCGTGCCCGTAGGTATTGTTGAATTTTCCGAAATTATCGATGTCCAAAAATACGACGCAGAATTTGGTGTTAAAGCGTTTCATCTCGGCAATGCGGAATTCGATATAGCTTTCGACGCTGCGACGGTTGGGAATCCCCGTCAGCTTGTCTCGCGTCGCGAAATTAGCCAGTTGCTCAATCAGCTCTTCCTCATATACGTTGGGCGAGTTTTTGGTGAAAATTTCGATAGCGCCGACGATTTTGCCCTCCTCCGTTATGGGGAAAATATTGACCTTTATGGGGATGCGGTGACCGTCACGGTGGCGCACAAAAACCTCGTGCTGCCGCTGCTGCCCGTCTTCGAGTGTGGCGAAAAGCGGGCAGCCCATGACGCAAATTAATTTCCCCTCCGCGTTGATGTGCTGAAGGCGGGTTTCGTGACATAATTTGCCCAGCATATCTTTTGCCGAATGACCTGTGATTTCCTCCGCTGCCTTGTTCCAAAAGTTTATCCGCCTGTTTGCGTCGACAAAGTAAACGCCGTCGCGAAGGTTATTGATGATTTCTAAGTACATCGCTTCGTTTTGCATGCTGTATTCCTTTTTTTGTGCTGTGGGGGAAGTATAACCTTTTTGGGTCAGAATTGTCAAGCAAAAGTAATTGAAGTCCCCGTGGCGGGGGCAAGCCACCGCCACGGGGACAGGAAAAATATTTCTAAAAATTGACCGACGTTTGTAATTTGTAATTTGTAATTTGCAAACTAAATCGGTTGGAAAAAATCTTGACTTATGGTATAATACTCCTGAATACAATAGTAGGGGAGTGTCGTGCCCTGCAAAACAGCCGATTGCTCCCTAATGTGAGGAAAAATGTCCGCACCCTTCATCGAAAGATTGACCCTCGACAAAGTCAATCTGAAAATAGTACACGAAAACCGCCCCAAAACAGGGAGCTTTGCCACCCTTAAAAAGGCTTTTTTGGGGCAACTTTTTAACAACGCCAAGGCGAATTGGCTTATGTTAGCGTTTTGCATTCCCGTCGTCGCGTGGATAATAATCAGCCGGATATGGCAGGTGCAGGCCGACACGGGCATAGCGTACAGCGCCAATATCGGGTTGGGGTACATTCCGGTCACCGACGCTTTTGTAGTGGGCGCGAGGATGGACTTTGACCTTGCCATGCGTCGCGCGCTTATCATGATGCCGTGTATCGCCGTCGCGTCCGTGGGTTTGGCGGGAGTTTTCAACGTGATAAAGTACCTTGTTTGGGGGTTTCAGATAAAGGTAATATCCACTTTTTTCCGCGGCGTAAAAAACAGCTTCGCGCCCTTTTTGTGGGTGGGAATGATGTTGGCCGTCTGCTTTTTATTGGGGACGTTTGTGCTGAACGTGTTTAAGGTTTATACCGATATCGCCATGGTGTGGCAGGTGATAAGCTATATAGCGGCGATTTTGCTGACGCTGTTTGTATGCCTCTTGTCCGTTTTTGTTTGCACGCAGGCGGCGGTTTTCAATCTGACGCTGATGGAAATACTCAAAAACAGCCTGTTGCTTGGCTCTAAATTTATTTTGCAGTGTCTTGTGATAGCGATAATAGGCCTGGTCGGAATGGTGTTGCCGCTTTTGACCTTTAATCCTATTATACAAATGGTAGCGTATGTGATATTTTTTATGCTTGCTTTTTCGTGGCTTGCCGTGGTGTGGACGATATATTCGCATTATTTATTCGATATGCTTTATTCCGACAAGCCGCAGGAAAAGCAGACGGTCGCGTTAAAGCCGCAGCCCGCGGGACAGCCGAGGCAGGCAGGGCAGGCGGGGCAGGCAGGGCAGGCAGGGCAAAAGCAGCAAAAACAGGAACCCAAGAAGCAGGAGCCTAAGAAGGCGTATGTGAATCCAAAGAAACGGAAGAAACAGTAGAATAATGCTCAATGCACAATGCGCAATGAAAGTCAAATTTAAGTAATGTACCTTGATTGGCAGATAGTATGCGCTCTAAAAAACATAACCGCCACTAACGCATTGCACATTGAGCATTGCGCATTAAAACGAAAAATAATTATTAAGATGAAGAAACTTATAAAATTCCAGCCGAACGCAAAGACATTCTTCGATATTGCCGAGGACAAGTATGACGAGGGGGACTACCCCGACGCCGTGCATTACTTTTACCGTTCGTACCTTACCCACCGCGACATAGAATCTTTGGTCGCTTTGGGTGAAACCTATGCGGACATGGGTGAGCCCGAAAGAGGCCTTAAGTATCTTTTTTTGGCGCTTGATTCGGCTCCCGACGATCCCGATATACGCGAGAGCATAGCCGAATGTTTTTTTGACATGGGCGATGAGGAAACGGCGTTTTTCTACTACCGCGCGCGCATGAGCGTGGGACACTTTAAAAGGCTTATGGAGGAATGCGACATTGACAACGAGATTTTGCCGCCCTCTCCCATAAGGGTGATAGAAAAGGACGACGCCGTCGCGCTTAATATCGCGTTCAAGCTTTTGCAAAGCGGCGATACGGCCTATGCTAATGAAGTTTTGTTAACTGTAAAGCCGGATTCGGAGCACTATATTGCCGCCTGCAACCTTTTATCGCTTTCCGCTTTGGATAATAACGAGCCTGCCGACGCCTTAAAGTATGCGGAAAAATCCTTGGAAAAAGGCGACAGCATAGACGGCAGATGCGACATGATGATGGCCTGCCACGCTTTGGGCGAACATGAAAACGCGGAAAACATCGCAGATAAGCTGGAGCGGTTAAAGCTTAAAACCGAGGAACACAGGGCCGTCGCGTTCGCTTATATTAAAATGGGCGACGCGAAAAGGGCGCTTGGGCATTTGCGCGCGCTGTACGATGCGGGCGTTGCCGGGCGCGATTCGCTTGTGTCCTACGCTTTGGCTATGTATGATGTCGGGCAGAGGGAGCAGGCGCGGCAACTGATGATTAAGGCGGGCAGGACGTACCCTGAAGATGTGACGGTAAAGGTGCTGGCTGACGCCATACGGGAGAGGAGGAAATTATCGCTGTACCCGTTATTGCCCGACGAGCTTACCAAGGAGTTTATGGAGAGTATAGAGGATACCCTCGCTTTGATAAGGATGGCGGCGGGGGTGGGATGGAGCGGCGATGGGAGCGGTGTGCATGTGAGGAAGGGGTCGGCGGCGGAGGGCGAAGACGGCGAAAGCGGCAACAAATACGGAACATACGGCAAATACGGCAATTATGATGCAGACTTCGCTTCCGACGAAGACTTTAAGGATAAAATACGCTGGCTGTTCCAGACCCGATTTTCGGTCAGCCAAGGCCGCGCCGCCCTCACTTTGGGCAGGCTTAAAAGCTGGCGGCCGTTTTTGTGCGAGCAACTTTTGGACAATTACCTTGACCTATCCGCCAAAAAATCCTGCCTCTTATCCCTCCTATTGTTCGGCGGGCTTGATAAATTGGGGATTGTTATCGACGGGCTTTTTGTGCGGCTGAAGCCCCGTTATCCCGAGGGTATGGACGGGCGGTTTAGGGCGGCGTACTGCTTGGCTTTTTCCTCTTATGCTTTTTCGGACACTGGATTTGAAAACCGCCTGTATGTCACGGGAAATAAATTACTAAAAAGGTATTTAAAGCATAAGGACGCGTTAACCAATGAGGAAACGCTTGCCGCCGTTATCTTTTTCGCGGCGGGACACAAAAAAATTGCCGCCCCGGTCAACTGCGCGCATTTATTCGGCTGCGACGCGGAGGAAATGAAGCGGTATATGGGGTGTTTGGGAGTGAGGAGCGAGGAGTGAGGAGTGGGGAGTGAGGAGCGAGGAGTGGGGAGTGAGGAGTTAAGGTGTCAGTTAGAAAAAAAAGAAGAGAGAAAAAATAAAAAAGATAAAGTAAAGGACGAATTTTTAATTATTAATTCGTCCTTTATTAACGCGTTGAACATTAAAATATGACCTTAACTCCTCACTCCCCACTCCTCACTCCTCACTCTCGGCGGGGGCAAGCCCCCGCCCTACTAACACGCCACCACAATGCCTTTGTCGGCGGCGTAAAGCGTCGCGGTGCCCCGCATAAGCATCACCTTGATATTATTAAATCCTAATTTTTGCAAAAAGCTTTTCAAAAAAAACGCGTCCTCTTTGTTGTGGGCGTGAGTTATGGTCACAAGCGCCCCCTCTTTTTCTTCATAAGAGCCGACGTCGCTTTTTATCATCTCCGCCATTTTTTGAAGGCCTCTGCGGGTGCTGAGCGCCATGCCCTGCTTTTTTATTTCGCCCGCGCGGTTATCCTCGCAAATCAGCTTGATTTTCGCAGTATTTATTATGGTGCCCACGATTTTCCCCATCCTGCCGTTTTTAATCAGGTTGGTGAGGTCTTGCAGCAAAAACCGCGTGCGGGTGCGCGTCGCAAGCCTTGTCAGCTTTTCGGTGATTTGTTCAAAGGTGAACTCTCCGCTTTGGATAAATTCCGTAAGCGAAAGCAGCAGCTTGGCGACCCCCGCCGCCGCCGTTAAGCCGTCCAGTACAAACAGCTTTTTGTCCGGGGTTTCGGCTTTGATCATTTCGGCGGCAATCATCGCGCTTTGGTGGGTTCCGCTCAATTTAGAGCTCAGCGTCACGACAATGACATTCTCTCCCCTGCGCATAATTTCGGCAAAGGCGTCGGGAGAGGGGCAAGCCGTTTTTGGGCAGACTTTGCTCGCCTTCATTTTTTCTAAAAACACGGCGGTATCCAAATTCTCGTCGTCCGGCATTTCTTCCTTGCCGACAATAAGCGTGATAGGCACTATGTGAAAATCTATTTTTTCCGAAGATATGTCCTTTAAATGAAGGTCGCAGCACGAGTCCGAGATTACGGTATATTTCATTTTTGTTTCCTTACAAACCCGTCCGCTAACCGAAATCAGCAGAGCAAACGGGCCTTTTTTTGCTTTATGAGCCGTTTAAGCTTAGCTTTGAAAACTTTGATTTTTGCTTAAAAACCAGCAGACCCCATTATATAGTGTCGGTGGTTTGGCAGTCAAACAAAACCGTGGTATAAACAGCGAAAAATGAAAAATTAAAACAATAACCCGCGCGATTTTTCAGTTCGTACACACGGATTCAAAATTTAACATAAGAGAATTTTACTCTTCCAATCCTAAAAGATAATCCGTAGAAACTTCGAAAAATTCTGCCAAATCAATAAGCAAAAACACGCTTGGCGCACTGACGTCCGTTTCATACTTTGCTATAGTGGATTTGTCGATTTTTAATGCCTCGGCGGTTTGAATTTGGTTAAGACCCCTTTCTTTTCTAAGATCTTTTATTCTTTCGCCGAGTTTTTCTTTTAGATTTATAAAAAAATCGGCTTCTTTTAATACGTTTTGCTTGTTCATATCGTTTACTTTAATAATGCTATAACAGCCGCTTTCTTTTCAGCTCCGACACCATTCAGCAATTCGATAATTTGCACATCCTGCTTGTAAGCGTCAATATCGTGGTAGAAAAATTCGACCGGAACGCTGCCGCAAGCGGCTATGATTTTTAAGAAGACTTCCATACTCGGTAAGAAGTCTTTTTTGCTTTCTAAACGGTTTATGTAGCCGTCGTTCAGGTCGATGCGGTGGGATAATTCTCTTGCCGAGAGATTGGCTTTTGTCCGCAGCCTGCTTATACGGCGTATGATTTCATTTTTGTCCATAATTATCACCTCGTTGGATTAACTTAGTAAAAGTATAGTCCTAAATAATAATCCAACTCTAAACAATGGTGTTGTCAAAATCACAACGCATGAAATAAAATATCATAATTTATGTTTTTATTAGATTTTGTTTGCGATTTTAGTCAAAAACGCTTGAAATTTATGATTTTATATGCTGTAATATTTGCAAATAATGGTTTGGATATAGCAAACTATGTTAGAAGTGTTTTGCGGTATGAGTTTAAAATAAATACTGTTATGAAAAGCAATCAAAAAAAGGGCGGGGTGTATGGAAAAACAAATTGTAAAAAACAATACGGAAGCCCGAATTGCTATTTCTTGCGATTTTGAGCTGTGCAGTTATAATTATAACAAAAAATGTGTATTAGATACAATACACATTTCGGGCTTTGGAGCTTGCGAGAGCTGCATAATTCCCGATTTCCCCAAAGAGTTGATTAAACAATACAAAATCTATCGGAAGTGAACTTTGATGAGGGGAATTTTAAGCGGGCGTTTTCTCTATTTTGTCATTTCTAACGCACAGCGAAGAATCTATTCCTCTTTCTGTATGGTTGAGATCCTTCGCTACGCTCAGGATGACATTGGAGCTAAAGGATGACAATTAAAATTTGCCGTCATTGTTGCGCTAAGGCGTTGGTTTATCGTACACTAAAACCCACAACCTTAACTCATAACTACTAACTGCGGCGGGGGCAAGCCCCCGCCCTACGGCACGGTGCGTTGCAGCGCTCCGCCCTACGGCATATCAAACCCGACCTTCCTTAACTCCACACTCCACTCTCATCATAAACAAGCCCCCCGCCACATAAACATAAACCGTGAAAAAGACGTTTTCGATGGCGATGCTGCTGGTGGGCACGATAATAGGCGCGGGGTTTGCCTCCGGCAAAGAGATTTTGTCGTTTTTCGGCGATAACATCCCTTTTTATATCGCGCCCCTCTCGGGCCTACTTATATTCGGCTGTTCGGTGCTGTTTTTGGCGCTTAGCAAACGTATCAAGGCCGAAAGCCTTAGCGCGGCGAACAGCAAAATCATGGGTAGAGCCCATGTTGCCGCTGATATATTCCTTTTGTTTAATAGTTTGGTGGTGTTGTCGGGAATGCTTGCGGCTATGGACAGCCTTTTTTCTATGGTTTTGCCCATCGTCCCCGCCTATTCCATCATAAGCGGAATTTTGTGCGCGCTTATTGTCGCAAAGGGGATAAAAGGGCTGTTGGGCGGCAACATGATACTCGTGCCCGTTTTGATTGTGTTAATCGTGATTATTTGCTGTTTTTCGATAGGGACGCCGCAGTTTTTGTATTCGTTTAGGTGGTTTTACCCGTCCGCCGTCATCGTCTACGTCAGCATGAACATGATGCTTGCCGGCACTGTTTATATGACTATCAAGGATTTGAGCCTGCGCCAGATAATCATGTCGTCGGTTTTGGCCGCGCTTGTTATCGCTGCGATTATGTCGCTGATAATTTTCGCGCTCAACACTACGGGGATCAAGACGGATATGCCGCTTATGCAGATTGCCCTAAACAAAAACAAGACGCTGTTTTATGTGGCGCTTGCGGCGATTGCAGCGTGTATTTTCACCAGTATGATGGTGGCGATGAGCGGTCTGACCCAGTGGCTTAAGGGGCTAATCGGCGATACCAAATATTCGGTGATTTTAGTGTTGCTTGCGGGGCTTATCTTTTCTAATTTGGGGTTTGAAAACGTAGTGAGTTTTTTGTATCCCGTGATCGGGGTGCTGGGCGCGGTGTACATAGGGATATGTTTGGTGTATTTTGCAAAGATAAGGAGGCGGGAGAGGAGGAATATCGGGTACAAGAGATCAGGTATCAGGTCAGGGAAGAGGACAGAGAGGCAGCCGAATTTTTAAATTAAAACCTACTGCTAATAACTGCAAATTGCCAACTGCGAATTAGGGTCTGTTCAGGTAAAAACATCGCATTATCCGCTCGTATAAAGATTAATCATACTTACTTCATTAAAAAGGCTTCTTCCGCTGCTTTTACGTGAACAGACCCTAATCATTGGTCACTGACCACTGATTTCTTTTTCACTAAGGATTTGGGCGATTTGGTCTATGGATTTTAAAGCGCACTCCAAAGAGTGAAACAGTATGAATTCGTCCCGTTTTTCTTTTTGCTCGTTGCTTACAAAGCTTTCGAAGGTTTCGGACTGCGATTGCTGTTTGTCGTGCTTAGAACAAAAGCCGTTGGTCAATCGGCAGTAGCTTGCGGGCAGTTTTTTATGGTAAGCTGTGTAGTGTATACAGTTTTTGCATTGTTGTGCTCTCATGTATACTCCTTAGAAAGATGTTTTTCAATAGAAAGATGTTTTTCAATATTATATAAGGAAATTATCCTTATGTCAAGCAAATTAAGGACAAATCCCTTATAATTAAAGCATGAAATTCGGACAAATATTAAGAGAGTTACGACTCGAAAAGGATATGACCCAAAAACAACTGGCGGATGTTTTTAACGTTCACCAAACGACAGTCAAGGATTGGGAATTGCGGGGTTGTGAGCCGTCTTATGAAATATTAAGCCGTCTTGCGAATTTTTTTGGCGTTACCGCCGATTATCTTTTAGGCAGGGAAAAGTAAATGGATTTTGGAAAAATACTAAAAGAAATGAGAATAGAAAAAGGTATCACTCAAGTACAATTAGCGGCAAAGTTAAATGTAACGGATACCGCGGTTAGGTTTTGGGAAAATCAAGGCAGTGAAGCAAGCTATAAGACGTTGTGCGAAATAGCAAAAATTTTCGATGTGACCGTCGGGTAGTTGCTGGGAGTAGAAGAATATTAAAACAGGGTTGTTATCGCTTGAAAAATTTGCGCGTTTTGTGGTATTATATACGCGGATGGAAAAAACGATGGAAAACACGGCGGACAAGGCAGGCAAAACGGAAAAATCGACGGATAAAACGGATAAATCGGCTGCTGGAAAAATCACGGACGAGAAATTTATGCGCGCGGCAATAAAGGAGGCGGCAAGGGCGGCGGCGAAGGGGGAGATTCCCGTGGGCGCGGTCGTGGTTTTTGGCGGAAAAATCGTAGCGCGGGGACATAATTTGCGTATAACCGGCTGCGATGCCACCGCCCATGCCGAGGTCGTCGCGATAAAAAAGGCGGGGAAAAAGCTGTCGCGGTGGAATTTGGCGGACTGCGATTTGTATGTCACTTTGGAGCCCTGCGCGATGTGCGGCGGCGCGGTCGTCAACGCGCGGATACGTCGTTTGGTGTTCGGAGCATATGACCATAGGTTCGGGTGTTGCGGAACTTTGGTCAACATCGCCTGTTTCGAAAAGCTCAACCATCGTGCTGTAGTGGTAGGAGGCGTTTTGGAAAAGGAGTGCGCGGAAATTCTGACGGGGCATTTTAGGAGGATGCGGGGGAGTGGGGATTAGTGGCTGGTGGTTGGTAAAACTGACAAATTCCCTTTGAATGTGCGCTTGCGAACGCTTCCTCGTGCCTGCTTCTGGCGCCAAAAGCAATTTAACGCCTTGTACAAACAAGCGGCATTAAAGCGGGCACCAAATAACCGTATAGCCAACCGATACATGGCTCGGCACCGATGACCTCTTGTATGCCGCCGCGTGTCAAAAACTTAACCCCCTGTTCTCTATTATCTAACTCTAAACAAAATGAAATTTTCACAAACTTTCTTTTTAACTTGACTAAAAACAGCCAATAGGTTATAATTTAACTATGAGCAAAAAAATCTGCGGCATTGTCCTGAAAATCAGCTACCCGTCTATGGGTGACACATCTGATATTGAGCTTTTGGGAAAGACTATGCTCGAGTGGGTGACGCTTGCCCTGCGCGAGGATTTTGTCGCCGCGCTGCCTTTTTCGGACACTGTCACGCTTCCGAAGCTTCTGCGCCCCCACCTTACCGATGCGGAATTTACGGTGGTGTTATTTTCGGACACGCCGCTTATCACCCGCAAAACGGTATTAGACGCGGTGCATGATTTGGACAGGATGGGCGAAAACGTGTTAAGGATGACGCGGGGGTACGTGTTTAAGACGGCATATTTACGTTCCGCCGACAAGGTTTACGCGGGCGACCACAGATTTTTTGACGAGGAAGACTTTTTGACCGCCTTTTCGTTCAAGCAGGCCGCCATGGTGGGCGATATGTTAAAGGCGAGGATTTTGTCCTACCATTTGGCGCAGGGCGTGCAAATCATCGACCCCGCCACAACGCGGATAGGCTGCGACGTAGTGATTGGGCGGGGCTGCGTAATCCACCCCGACAACACCATAGGCGGCAAAACGGTAATTAAGGACGAGGTAAAGCTTTTGTGCGGCAATATTATAGAAAACTCGGTCATAGACAAGGGGTGCGTAGTCGAAAAAAGCGTGATTCGCGGCAGCCTTGTGGGGGCGAACACGGAAGTAGGGCCTTTCGCGCATTTGCGTCCGGGATCTCGTATCGGGGCGGGCTGCCGAATCGGGAATTTTGTGGAAATCAAGAACAGCGTGCTTGGCGCGGGCACAAAGGCGGCGCATTTGAGTTATATCGGGGACGCGGAAATCGGGCAGGGCTGCAACATCGGCTGCGGCACCGTCTTTTGCAATTACGACGGACAGAATAAAAATCGTACAGTTTTGGGGGACAGGGTGTTTATCGGCAGCAACGCGAATCTTGTCGCGCCTTTGTTGGTTGGGGATGGGGCGTTTGTGGCGGCGGGCTCGACGGTGACGCAGGACGTTCCCGCGGGAGCATTGGCGGTTGCGCGGGCGAGGCAGGCGAACAAGGAAGGGTGGAAGAAGAGCAAGGAGTAGTGACCAGTGACCAGTGGTCAGTGGCCAGTTTGGGAGTTAGGGTTTAGGAGATAGGGATTAGGGAAGGTTGGGTTATAATGCGAAAGGGCGTCACGCAAATTCCCCTCCCCGCGGGTGCCCCACGAACGCTTTCCATTCCCCTCTTGAGGGGTGCCCCACGAATGCTTCCCTGATAGGGGGCGGGGTGGCGGGGCGGGGTGGAAAGGGGTTTGTGAAAAGCATTTAAAAAGCGCGCATTATGTCCATTAAACTTTCCACCCCGTCGGCTTCGCCGCCACCCGTGGGGAGGGGAATTTTGAGCGGTCATTGGCGAGACAAAGCTTGAAAGGATTAAAAAATAAGCAAAAAGGGGGGAGTATGGTTGACGACGATGAGACTAAAACCGAAGAAAAAAACAATATGCCCGTGTTAAATAAGAATTATTTGCGTTTTACATGGATTTTTGCACTTATATTTTTTATGTTGTCAGGTGCCGTCGCGCTTTATTCCTTTCAATTTTTAGTTTTTTGGTACGATAAAGCCGCGTTTATTTTTTATTGCATTACGACCGTACATATTACAATCGCGCTTTTATTGCTGATGTTGTTTCCTTTAAGGTTTAGCCGTTGGCCTCAAAAGCGTTTAGCCCTTACGCTCTTTTTAGTGTCGCTTGCTATGGTTGCTACGGTTCTAATTCATATTGCAGTACATTTTTGGCTTGATGATGCACTTTTTGGCTGTGACGGAATGTTTTTTATATTAGCGACGCCGTTCGCCATTATTATTTCATTTGCGGGACTGGTAATTTTGCTAAACTCTATATACTTTTTGGTTTTTTTAATAAAAAACAGGTCAAAGACTTAGCCCCGCCCCGTAAGAGAACCACCCCGCCCCAATTCGAGGAAGTATTCGTGGGGCACCCCTCCGAGGGAGGGGAATTTGCACGGCACGCCTTAAATTAAATCTGACCGACATTGAGCATTGCGCATTAAAAATTGACCTTTACCTGATAACTGATCCCTGACCCCTAATAAAAAACGTACTCTCGACTAACAATACACAAAAGGATACATCAAAAATGGTTGCAATGGGGAACAATAGACTAAAACTCTTCGCGGGCAACGGCTGTCCGCTCTTGGCCGCCGAAATCGCCAGGAAACTCGACATGGATTTGGGACAGTGCGAGGTGGGCAAATTCAGCGACGGCGAAATAAGCGTACATATCAACGAATCCGTGCGCGGCGCGGACGTGTTCGTTATACAATCTACCTCCGCCCCCGTCAACGACAACCTGATGGAACTATTGGTCATGCTTGACGCGTTAAGGCGGGCGTCGGCGGGCAGGATTAACGCGGTTATCCCGTACTTCGGGTATGCGCGGCAGGACAGGAAGGCTATCGCGCGCGACCCGATTACAGCCAAACTTGTCGCCGACTTGATTGAAAAGGCTGGGGCGGACAGGGTGCTGACCATGGATTTGCACGCGGCGCAGTTGCAAGGGTTCTTCAATATTCCCGTCGACCATTTGTACGGCATACCCGTGCTGAAAAAGGTGATTTGCCGCGAAAGCTTTGTAAAGGGCGACGACTTTGTGGTGGTTTCGCCCGACGTTGGCTCGGTAACACGTGCGCGGCAGATGGCGGCAAGACTCGGCGCGCCCTTAGCTATAGTGGACAAGCGGCGGCCGAGGGCGAACGCGACGGAGATTATGAGCATTATCGGCGACGTAAAGGGCAAGGTATGCCTAATGATTGACGACATGATTGACACGGCGGGTACCATTGTGCAAGGGGCTAAGGCGCTGAAGGAGGTGGGTGGCGCGGAAAGCGTGTTTGCCTGCTGCACGCACGGGGTGCTGTCGGGATCTGCGGTGGAGCGGCTACAAAGCTCGGAAATCGAAAAAGTGTACATTCTTGATACCATTCAGATTCCGGACGAAAAGAAGTTCGGCAAATTGGTGGAAATCTCCGTAGCGCAGATTTTCGCCGAGGCGATAGACAGCATATACTTAGAGAAGCCTGTGTCGAAGTTGTATGATTAATAATGCGAAATAGATAATGCTCAATGCGCAATGCTCAATGAAGGACAAATTTAAGTAATGTGCCTTGAATGTTAAGAATTGATACGCTCAAAAAAACGCGACCATCATTGAGCATTGAGCATTCTATTAAAGGGAGGAACTTAAAAATGGCAAAAAAACCAAAGGTTGTGGATAACCAAGGCAGAGAGGTCAAGGTGGACGGCCGCGGGGTGCCCGTAAAAAGCTTTAAGGCGATAAAAAGCCTGATCGCGTTTGCCATCGTTGTCGCGGTGTTGGTCGGCATTATCGTGGGCGGGGTGTATTTCGCCGGCAACTGGGCGGTTAAGGAGATAACCGGTGGCGCGTATACCTATAGCGAGCTTCGGACTGCCCTTAAAAACGTCGGCGATTACCGCAAGGCGGAAAAGCAGCTTGACAACAAGTTTGAGACCGCCGACGCGGACGATTTTACCGGGGCCCTGG
>Ga0123353_10000486_pt1 | contig 49107 bp, 43 predicted proteins | sample TergutLab28metaG_3_FD_92763 | JGI IMG/M metagenome (GOLD analysis project Ga0123353, IMG submission 92763) | Labiotermes labralis P3 segment gut microbial communities from Petit-Saut dam, French Guiana - Lab288 P3 | ecosystem: Host-associated > Arthropoda: Insects > Digestive system > Gut ... | reverse complement strand
ATCCGTATCAGAAAGGCAAAGGAGCGCGAATCAAAGAAACAGGTATGGGATACAAACTTTGAAAATTATCCGATTTTTGATCCATTTATATAAAAATTGGTGCAGACCGTCTAAAAACAGGGTGGATTGGGGAGATGGAACTTTACCATCCCAAAAAACTCCTTATCATCTTGCAATTGAGGTTGCACAATGATGTTAATTTTGTGATAATAGACGAATATGACCATTTTGCTAATAACCTTATAGCAATGGGCAAAAACTACAAGACCGAAGTAAAGGCGGGCGGGATAGTTCGTTCATTTTATGAAAATTTTAAGATTTTGATTTTTTAATCACCGCTGACGAATTAACTTGTCAATAATATCATTCGTACCAACCCCCTCCACGTCGCCGTGAAAAGAGCGTACTAACCGGTGGCGCAAAACAGGATATGCTGCGCGGTGGATGTCCTTAACATCAGGAGTGGGCCTGCCGTCAAGAAGAGCGAATGCGCGGGCCGCAAGTACTAAAAATTGTGATGCGCGCGGACCTGCCCCCCACGTTAAATACTTGCGGACATCATCGCTGCACTCTTTTTCCGCGGGTCTTGTAGCGCGTACAAGAGATACCGCCGCTTCAACAACCGAATTGGCCGCTGGCACACGCTTTACAAGCTCTCTGAATGTTGAAATTTGTTCTTTTGTAACAACCGGTTTTAACTCTACATTTTGGTAATCGGCATTATTGCGGGCTATGAGAAGCTCTGAATTCATGTCGGGGTATCCGATTTCTATAGAGAACATAAACCGGTCTTGCTGAGCTTCGGGCAAAGGATAGGTTCCCTCCTGCTCGACGGGGTTTTGAGTGGCCAGAACCCAAAACGGTTTAGGCAGAGAATGAGTGACCCCAGATGAAGTAATCTCCTGCTCCTGCATCGCCTGAAGCAGAGCAGACTGCGTTTTGGGAGGCGTGCGGTTTATCTCATCCGCCAAGACGATATTGGCGAAGATCGGCCCTTTAATAAACTTAAACTCCCGCCGTCCGCTCGCTCTGTCCTCCATTAAAATTTCTGACCCCGTTATATCGGAGGGCATAAGATCAGGCGTAAACTGAATACGGTTAAACTCAAGATCAAGACAGCGGCTAAGACTTTGCACAAGCATAGTTTTAGCAAGCCCGGGAACTCCAGTGAGAAGGCAATGGCCCCCTGCCAAAAAGCAAGCAAGAAGGTCGTCTATCACTTCAATTTGTCCAACTATTCTTTTAGCAATTTCTGCCTTGATAGCTGCGACTGTCTTGCATAGTTCATGTGCCGTTTGTACATCGTAATCGGTATTCATAAATAAATTCCCCTCTTACCCCTCTTCACTTTTCACTCCCACCGGTTTCTGAGTGATATCTTTGAATTTGATATTAAAACTAAATAAAAATAAAAGTCCCGCCGCGGTAACGGTAACAAATGGCAGAGCGTGATAGATAACAGCCATTGCCATCGCTTTGGTTGGGTCTATGCCCGTAAGCGTAAGCCCCGTTTTTAAAGCCGCGTGAAGCGTGCCTACGTATCCCGGCGTAAGCGGAATCGCGGCGCCGAAAGAGGCGAACGCCTGTCCGAACATGCTCTCTATAATTCCAAACGTACCCCACTGCGAAGCGAGAACAATAAGCATTAAGCTGTAGCAAAACGCGACTGCGTAGGAGAGAAAGGCTATTTGTATAATTTTACGTTTAGAAAACGCCCAGTTGAGATTTGATTCAAGCTGCGCCCCTATATTTTGCCCTTTGCCGCTGATTTTTGAAGGCAAAAATTTCCCTGTTTTTCCAACAGTTTTTCTAAACCATTGCGGTTTCAAAACGTAAAAAATCAGAAGTCCTACGGTTAACGCAACTATAACTGCCGCACCAACCGCAAAAAGCATTGCCGCGGGGTGAACGTCGTTTTGCAGTCTTGAAGCAAGAGCAGGCGAGAGAAAAATCGGAACAAAAAAGAACGAGGCATAAACTATCGCGTCAAGTATCCGCTCCACAACTAACGACCCTATGCTTGTTGCTACAGGAAAACCGTTTCGTTTCCAAAGTAAAACAACGCGCGCCGCTTCGCCAAGGCGGGCCGGTAATATATTATTTATCATAAACGCAATGGTTACAATACGGAACAGTCCCTTTTTATGAGCGCCGTCTTCGCATTTCGGGAGCATAATATGCCACCTGAGACCGCGCAGCCACATAACAAAAATTGATAAAACCGCGCAGAGCGCAAGCGCGGAGATGCTTGTATTGGAAAGCTCCCGCATAAGAGAGGAGAGTATAGCCTCTTCTCCCTCGCCGGATTTACCAAAAAATATATAAAGACCGGCAACTGCTAAAACAAGACCGGCTAGTAACTGCAATATTTTCATCTGTTTCACCAATAAAACTATTTTTGCATCCTGTTAAAAACAAGCCCCGAATAAAGTTTAGGAAAAAAGTTGGTGGATTTTTGAGGCATCCGCTCTCCGCCCTTTACCGTTTCGTTAACTACAGATATTGACATCGGCCTAATAAAAAAGCCGCCGTAAAAATCGCCCGCGTGTTTTGTGAGCTGTACGGCGCCTGAACTTACATCGTTGACATAGTTTACAATGTCGTGAAGTACATGCCCGTCTAAGGGAAGCTGTAAAATACCGTTTATGATTATGGCGTTTATTTTGGATACGTCCAAGTGCTTCCAGTTATCGGATTGCTGCGGCATGGTGTTTTTCAAAAAGTTTTCCCCGCCTGCGTTAAGGCGTAAGCCGGTCAGATCACCATTAACACTGTCCCAAAATACAATTTCTATTTCAGGTTTTTCAGCAAGAGCGGCGCTTATCGTATCCGCGGATACAACTCCTAACGGTTCGAGATCAAAATAGTTGGAAAGCTCGCTTTTCATATCTGTCACCGATTTGCCCATATCGCTCTTTCGTACCAAGCGGTGAAACGGACGGATCACAAGACCCGGGTCCGCCATAGAGACAAGCGTCATCATCACATGTGAGAAGTCTTCGCTTTTTTGATCTCTGTAGAATCTAAGCGCCGTTTCATATCTGTGATGACCGTCTGCGATAAGGATATTTCGTGTCTTCATCAAAAATGTTGTTTCTGAGATAAAAGTATCATCCGTACAGCGGTACAGGGTATGGATGACGTTGTTCTCATCTGTAAATGTTCCGGCAAGAGCGGCGCTCTCCATGATCTTGCGGATCATTGTATAGAATTTGCCGTCATCATCTGTGGCAAGACCAAAAATCTGCCCGGTGTTAGACTTTGTAGTCTCCATGAGCTCGTAGCGATCCTGCTTGGGGCCTGAGAGAGTGTACTCGTGAGGAAACACGATCTGATCTTCAAAAGCAACTAACTTAACAAGTACGCATATACCCGTACGTTCATGCGAGACAGTTTTGCCGTTTTGTTCTGTTGTAAATTGCTGTCTGTAAATATAAACAGAATCGCTGTCATCCTGAACGATAATTCCCTTATCAATCCACTCCTTAAAAAAAACTGCCGCTCTTAAGTGGCGGTCTTTATTCGCGCTGTCTGATGCAGCGCGTCTGTTCTGGGTGATTCTCACGACATTGAGTTCATCTTTAGCGTAAAGCGTTTCAACCATCGCGTCATCAATCATGTCGTAAGGCGGAGCGCAGTGCCTGCCAAGTTCTTCCGGTTTGTTAATTGCAAATCTAAATCCCTTAAACGCCTTTACATCTGCCATTTTTAGTCACGCTCCTGTTTATGAAAAAAGATCCGTTTGTATTGCATTGCACCAATGATCTCCGTTACGAAAAGAGATCTGTTTGTATCACACATTTACTGCAAAAGCTTTTGCGGTGAATCGGGCTCAAGCCATTGTCTTTAATCGCCGCCATGTGCTTTTTTGTTCCGTAACCCTTGTTATCTTTAAAATCATACATTGGATACTCTCCATGCAGTTCATCCATAATACGGTCGCGGGTAACCTTTGCTATTATTGATGCCGCGGCAATGTTTGCGCTCACGCCGTCTCCGCTTACTACCGTCCGCTGTAACTTCTTATCTATCCCGGCGATGAATTGATTTCCATCAACCAGCATAATATCGTAAAGCCTTTCAAGTTTCTCAAGCGCCGATCTCATCGCGAGAAAAGTTGCTTGCAGAATATTTATCTTATCAATCTCTTCATGACTTACTATTCCCACCCCGTAAACGCATCCGCTTGCCATTATTTTTTCGTACAGTTCATTCCGGCGTTTTTCGTTTAACTTTTTAGAATCGTTTATCCCCTCTATAGGCGACCTCAAATCAAGAATCACAGCTGCCGCTACTACAGGCCCGGCTAAGGGGCCTCGTCCGACCTCGTCAACTCCGGCGATTCTGATACTGTTATTTTCAGAAGCGGTGATATCATATTCGTATAAACTTTTAGTTTTTTCCAATTCCTGTTTTTCCATTTATCCCGCATCCCGAAAGGGTGCAACGCTTGGTAACCCCGGGTTTTAACCCGGGGAGGAGGAGGCGACACCGCCGGCAGACACAGACACCCTCCGCCCATCAACACAAATCCGCCCCAAAGCAATATCCTCCAACGCCCGCCAATACGTATCATGCTCCGCTTCAAGCACGCGGGAAGCAAGCGCTTCCGCGTCGTCATCATCAAGAACATCCACCGCTTTTTGCATTATGACAGGACCGTGATCATACTCCTCATCAACAAAATGCACTGTAACGCCTGAAATTTTCGCACCGTATTCAAGTACCGCTTTATGAACATTCATTCCATACATCCCTTTACCCCCAAAAGCCGGGAGAAGACCGGGATGGATATTTATAATTTTATTACGGTACTCTTTTACAATGCGTGAAGGGAGCATTTTCATGTAACCGGCCAATACTATGAATTCAGTTTGCGCTTCTGTCAATGCGGCTATCATCGCCTGCGCATACTCCTCTTCACTGTGAAAATGAGAAGGCGCAATATGCAGGGATGGAATATTATTTGAGCGGGCGCGATCGAAAGCCGCGGCTTTACTGTTGTTGCCTATCATCAAGACAAACTCAACACTCAAATCACCTTTTGCCTTGCGGTCAAGCAGAGCCTGAAAATTACTTCCGCCGCCGGATGCGAACACGGCACATCGCATAGACATCGTTTATATTCCTTCTACTTCTGAAACAGGGACTTTTTCCTCTATCCGCGGACGCTCAAGGTTTTTCACGTCACCGTTTCGTGCAAGTTGATATTTGATACCTGCCCACGTAATTGTATTTGTTAACCATGTCTTTAGATAAGCTATGGCATGGGTCATGCGCATAAAAGGCTGTAACAATAGAAACCGTCCAAAAAACGGCATCTTTCCCAAAAACGGGTAGAGCAGCGCTACAATAGTATGTCCGGCGATAAAAAACAGCGAAACCCCGCCCCCAAGAGTCCAAAACAAATGAATGTCTTTCATAAGAAGCGCGGCTATTGCGGCTATTGGCAAAAGACAAAGAAGTATACTCGCAGTGAGCACTAACAAAAGCGTAAAAAGCCACAACCCTTTTTGATACGCTTTTAAATACATAATCTGTCTTTCAAACCACGACGTCGCGCCGGATACCGTTTCTATCAGATCATCTGTAACTGTCACGCATGAGGGTACGACCATCGCCTTGCGCTTGGCTTTGAAAACCACTGCCGATAAGCTCATATCGTCAACCGCGGCGCCCGCCCACTTTTTAGCTACGCTTAGGTCTTCAAAATCTTTGCGGCGTATAGCCATTGAGCCGCCCCAAAGACCTACGCCTCCAAAATAGCAGGCTGCGCAAAAACAGGTGTAGATGAAAATATTAATGTAAGTATGGCAAATTTCTCCAAGCGATCCTGCGGTAGATATAAGCCATCTAAAGCCGGTGGTCACAGTTATTTTGCTGTTTTGCAGGGGGAGGACAATTTCACGCAGCCACTCTTTTGCCGGCTTTATATCGGAATCTGCAAATACAAATATCTCCGAAGAGCCGGATACTTCTTGCAGAGCGGCAAGAAGATTATAATTTTTCTGAGCGCATTTTGACGCGAGCCCCGCAACCGTAAATTTCGCGCGTTTGTCCTCGGAGAGTATTTTGCGAATTTCAGGCACAGCGGAATCGCTTCCGCTTTCTGTGACGTAGATTACTTCGTAGTTTGAATAATCGAGCTGCAGAAATCCGCGCAGGTTGTTCCCGAAATTTTTTGGAATACCTTTACAAGGTACAATAATACTGCACATGGGAGCGTAGGAGGCGTCAAACTTTACCCGGATACCGCGATAGATAACTTTTTGATAAATGATAGTGAACAGTGTAGCCGCGAAATCACCTATAACAACAAAGGCGCCGGCAAAAAAGAGAATTGTAATTGCGAGATTTGATCCTATTGTACTCTCCAGCACTCAAACTCCTCTTTTAAAAAAAATTTAAAAACCCTTACAAAACACATTTTGAGGGAGACACTGTTTTTTACTGAGAATTAGATTACTCCCGCAATAAAAATACGTCATTTCCATTAGAAGTAGGTAAAAAAGCGTATTTAAAACAACGCCTCGGCCGGATTCTCCATAATACCCCGCAAATCCGCGGCAAACGCAGCGGCCATAGCCCCGTCAATCACACGATGATCGCTTGACAAAGTAAGCATCATCCTTGATTGCACAACAATTTTTTCATCCTCATCAGCAACCGGTTCCTTGAAGATTTCACCTACTGCAAGTATGGCAGACGCAGGCGGGTTTATGATAGCCGTAAAGGAACGTACTCCCCATGCGCCAAGATTACTTATTGTAAATGTGGCTCCGGTGTATTCTTCGGGCGTTAGCCTGCCTGATTTCGCTTTGTCAATCAAAATTTTCAATTCATCATCAATTTGTAAAATACCTTTTGCTTCGCAGTTTTTAACAATAGGGGTGATAAGTCCGTCAGATAACGCGACGGCAAGCCCTATATCAATATTTGAAAACTGTTTTATACTGTCATCCTGCCATGAGGCGTTTATTTGCGGATTACGCCGGAGAGCAACTGTAACGAATTTTATTAAAAATGCGTTCATTGAGATTTTTTTACCGCGCTTTTTGTTAAGTGAATTTCGGGTATGGATAATAGAGTCCATACGTACCGGTATTGACAAATAGAAATGAGGAATATTTGCTGCGGATTGCGACATACGCCGGGCTGTCACCCTGCGTTTTTCACTTAGTTTTTCAGCAGTGAATGTTACTGCGCCGGTTTCTGTAGTTTTTTTATTGTTGATCGCCGCCGCGTTCTGTTCCACATCCTCTTTAACAATCCTGCCGCCCGGACCGCTTCCCTCAACAGAGTGTAAATCCACGCCAAGTTTTCGCGCGGTCTCTCTTGCTAAGGGAGATGCTTTAACGCCGCCGGGCAGATTTTCACTGTGTATGGATGATTGCGCTGTCTTTTTTTCTGTTGATAAATCTAACAAACCGGAGAATTCCTCTCCATCCTCCCCAATAACGGCAATAGGATCACCTACTTTAACGCGCGTTTTGTCGGGAACCAAAATCTTTAAAATAGTGCCGTCAATCTGTGATTCGTAATCCATAGCCGCTTTATCTGTCTCAACCTCACAGAGCAGATCACCCGTTGATACTTTATCACCAACTTTTTTATTCCACTTTGTAATAACACCCGCCTCCATTGTAGGCGAAAGCGCGATCATCAATATTTTTTCAGCCATTTTTAATACTCCTCACAGCCTCAACAATTTTTGTCACAGACGGCTGCGCCGCAAGTTCGAGATTGTGATTATAGGGCATCGGAACATCCTCACCTGACACAAGCTGCACAGGAGCGTCAAGATAATCAAAACACGCGCTTGATACTAAAAACCCAACGTGGCTTCCAACGCTCGCGTAAGGCCACGCCTCATCCACAACAACACATCTGTTAGTTTTTTTCACCGAGTTATAAATTGCCTCTTCGTCAAGAGGACGCAAACTGCGCAGATCAACAACCTCTGCCTCTATTCCTATTTGTACAAGCGCATCAGCCGCTTCAAGAGCCATTTTCACAGGTTTTGAAAAGGTGATTATGGTTACATCTTTCCCGCTTCGTTTTATATCGGCCGACCCGAATGGAATAACATACTCCTTTTGCGGCACCTCTCCTTTCCATCCATACATAAGTTCGCTCTCCAAGAACACAACCGGATTATCATCGCGAATAGCTGTTTTAAGCATCCCCTTGGCATCGTAAGGAGTTGAGGGAGCCATGACCTTGAGTCCCGGACAGTGGCAGTAAATTGATTGAAGCGCCTGAGAGTGCTGAGCCGCCAAAAACTCTGCCGGCCCGTTAGGGCCGCGAAAGACTATGGGAATATTAAATTGTCCGCCGGACATATAACGCATCTTCGCCGCGTTATTATAAACCTGATCAAGCGCTTGCAGAGAAAAATTAAAAGTCATCCACTCAACTATGGGTCTCATCCCCGCCATCGCCGCCCCAATACCAATTCCGGTGAACCCCTCCTCAGATATCGGTGTGTCAATCACCCTCGCTGATCCGTATTTTTCAAAAAGCCCCTGGCTTACCTTATAAGCCCCATGATACTCCGCAACCTCTTCCCCCATAATTATGACAGAAGAGTCACGCTCCATCTCTTCGTCAATCGCCTGCCGCAATGCTTCTCTAAAAGTTATTGTTGACATTTTGGATTATGATCCTTGCTTGTTGTCAAACGTTATCTCTCCCCCATAGCCAGAGGTTAAAACCCACCGCGATATCCCGCAAGATCTCACGCCAGCACATCCTCATATAAGCTTTTAACAGGCGGCTCTCTGCTCTCTTCGGCAAATTTAATCGCTGTCTCTACCTCTTTTTTAACCTCTGAATCCATCTTTTTAAATTGCTCTTCGTCAACAAATCCGCTTTTCTCCATTGTAAAGCGCAGAAGCGTAATGGGATCCTGCTCTTTATAGTGATCAAGCTCTTCGCGGCTGCGGTAACGCCCCGGATCACTCATCGAGTGTCCTTTGTAACGGTAAGTTTGCAGTTCTAAAAACGCGGGGGCATTCTTGGCGCGCATCTTTTCGGTGATCTCCAAAGTGGTGTTATAGACCTCTGCAGCATCCATACCGTTTGCGCTTTTACTCTCTATTCCGTATCCGCCCCCTACAGCCTTAAAATCCGTAACACTGCTTACGCGGCGAAAATCCGTTCCCATCCCGTATCTATTATTTTCACATATGTAAAGTACAGGAAGATTCCATATCGCGGCCATATTCAGAGTCTCATGAAAAGACCCTTGGTGAATCGCGCCGTCTCCAAAAAAACAGATCACCACTCCGCCGCTTTTATTATACTTCACAGCCATTGCAACTCCGCCGGCAAGGGGGATGTGAGCGCCCACAATTCCGTTGCCTCCCAAAAAATGACGCTTTTTATCAAAAAAGTGCATAGAGCCGCCCTTGCCTTTAGAGCATCCGCTCTCCTTACCGTAAAGCTCTGCCATAAGAGGGCCGCTCTCCATTCCGCACGCTATTGCGGTTCCGTGATCTCTATAGGCGGTAAGCACATAATCACGCTTCAAATCAAGCGCTTCTATAACGCCGACAGCGGCCGCCTCCTGCCCTATGTAAAGATGGCAGAACCCACCTATCTTCTGCAAACCGTACATGCGCGCCGCTGCCTCTTCGAAGCGGCGGATAAGGAGCATTTTTTTAAGCAGTCTGAGTTGCAGTGATTTTGATTGATCACGTTGCATTGCGGAATTATTATTTGCTTTGGAATCTGCGCGCTGTTCATTGCTCATTGTTACCTGCCTGTATTATCCTAAAAAAACCGTAAGACGGTTATTGTTCATTGGTACATAGTAAGTTGCTTCCTTAAGTACAAATTCCAAAACAACAAGATCACCCTCCGGCTTTGTGGTTCTCCAAAAAGCGTGAAGCCGCTCACCCAAACACTCCAAAACTTCGGATTTGATTGTTGGATTGTCAAGAACATTAATGATGCCGCGCAGGTTTACAATCTTTGTTAACCCCGGAGTTTGCAGCATCATCTCCGCGTTGGGATTATTAAGAAACTGATCAACTTTGGGATAAGTCGCCACACTCACTGTGTAAATCGCCCCTTCATGATTTCCCAAAAATCCCGGCACCACCCAGCGGATATGCGGGTGCCCGTCTTTGTCTGTAGAGGCGAGAACCGCCGCGTGTGATTCATCAACTAAATGACGCGTCATCGTCAGAAAATCTTGTTTATTCATTTTTACAGCTCCTCTTTAACATTTTATATTATTTATTTGTGCAAATAATATGCCGTGATTGCTGGATTATTGGTTGCTTCAATGTATTATATTTATGTATGTATGATCGTTATCGAAAAGGAGAAAACCATGTCATTACCGCAAAGAAAAGATGAACTTTACACTTATGCTGATTACTGTACATGGGAAGATGGCAAGCGCTGGGAGCTTATCAATGGAGTAGCGTTTGAAATGCAGTCGGCGCCGTCGCCGCTTCATCAGGGGATACTTACGGAACTTATATTGCAACTCGGTACGTTTCTAAAAGGTAAACCCTGCAGACTTTTTCCCGCTCCCTTTGATGTTCGCCTGAATGCTGACGACGGAGATGATACTGTTGTTCAGCCTGATTTAGCGGTAATATGTGATAATTCAAAAATAGATGAAAAAGGAGGCATAGGTGCACCCGATTTCATCATTGAAATTATCTCCCCCTCCACTACGCGCCACGACCGCTGGACAAAATATAATCTTTACAAAACGGCAGGGGTACGGGAGTATTGGATAGTTGATCCGGCTTCAAGGACAATAACTGTTAATATACTTGACAACGGCGATTATATCGGAAAAACATATGGTGATACAGATACCGTACAGGTTAGTGTATTGCCCGATTGTCAAATCACTGCGGCGGATGTTTTCTTGGCTGAATGATGATTACAAAAACCTCTCCCACCCGCTTAACTCTCGCCCTTGATATCGTCCGCCGTCTTGAAGACGGACCGATGCAAGGGTATCATGAATTGGGGATTATCAAGCATCAGGTAGCTTTGGCCGATACGCTCCACGCGGAGCCTTACCGCCATGACTTGATAGAGTGCGATAACCCTCTTGTTCCTCTTGACAATAGCAATATATGTCTCAAGGCATGTGAACTTGTCAGAAAGCAATTTGATATTGATCAGCCGCTTAAAATTATTATTGAAAAAAAGATCCCTGTAATGGGAGGTATGGCCGGCGGGTCGGCAAACGCTGCTGCTATGCTTACCATCCTCGATGAGCTTTGGGAACTCAATTTTACACACGAGCAATTTTGCGCTCTTGGCCGGCAGCTTGGAATGGATGTGCCGTTTTTCTTCACCGGAAAAACCGCGTTTGACAGCGAGACTACCGGTGTGCTTGAATCTATAAACACAAATTTAAAAATATGTTTTGTATTGGTACTCCCCGATTTTGGAGTGAGTACAAAAGATGCGTACGCTTCTCTTGACTACAGCGGTGTTGGAAAAAGTATTTTAATAACAGATCATCTCAAAAGCGCTCTTGAACAGGGCAGTTTTGAAGGTACGGCGCACTTTGTGCATAATGATTTTGAGATATCCGTATTTAAGCGGTTTCCAAAGTTAGAAGAGATTCGCGCGGATTTGCTTAAAGCGGGTTGTCTTGCGGCGGGGATGAGCGGTTCGGGGTCAACAATGTACGGTATTGCGTTAGATTCTGATCATGCTAAAAAGGTTGCAAGTTCTCTTGATTATCGTACGTTAATAACAGAAACGTTATTATCGTCATAAATTGACACTGTACCGCTAAGCAGCAGAGCCGGCCCTGCGTGCGGTGCGGTGTCAATTTATGACGTGGTTCAGTATATAATTTATCAGTATCATAAAATATAAGATAGGATTCAGAAAAATGTCAGAAGAGAAAATGGACAGACTGCGTGTAAATCGAACAACAGATTTCAAATGGGAATCCCGCGAGGAGCTCTACGATTATTTTGAAGAAAAATACAGTTTAAGCAGAGAGCAGATAGATGAAGAGATTGAGCGCTGCCGCGAAAGGTTCGCCCTTAGAAAAGGTGAGGCGATCCGTACCACTGAGCTTTGGCAAAAAGTAGGCAACACGCTCGAAGATAAACTTGCGATGTAATTTTTGTTTTTTAAACAAGTCACGACATCTTGAGCGATTTCATCTCTTTATTAGAAAGTCTCACCCCGCCCGCTTTTACACCTTTGACAAGATAGTTTTTAACAGAAAAACTATCTTCAAGTTTCTTTAGGCGCGGCTGAGGTTTGTAATCTATTGTTACCACCGCCTCTGAGTCTGTGGTGAGACGCAGTAAAGTACAGTCATCAGGCACAATGGTATAGCCTTTATTCAGGATAAACTGCTCAATCTTGAACCGCTTTATATAGGGGAATTTTGTTTTATCGTCTCTGTAAATTACGTTGAATATGAGATCTTTATCCACAAACCCGCAGTAAAGCATCCCTTTGTCAACGAATAACTTCTCAGGCACATCTATTACAGAGTAAGCTCCGCCTTTTCTTATGACAAGAACCCTATCGTATTGAGAGACATCAAAAAGCACATTGCCGTTTACCTCATGCCCGAGATAACCGGTATCTTTATCATAACGTAATTTTAGATTACGCTGCGCGGCTTCTCTCACGTCAACCTTTTTAAATGAGATAAGCTCTGTACGCCGCGGGTGTAAATTACGGTATTTTTCGATGATTTTTTCCAAAAACTCTATTGTATATTCGACAATTGCGCCAAGAGCCTGCTTTATCTCCTTGAGCCTGTCGTTAATCTCCTTCATCTCTTTTTTCGCGCGGTTGATGTCGTAAAGGGAGATGCGTCTGATAGGAATTTTTAACAGTGTGTCAATGTCATCTTTGACAACTTCTCTTTTAATCAGTTTTTGAAAAGGTTTGAGTCCGTCAAACACCGCTTTAACTACGCCGTCGGAAGTTTTCTCATCTTCGATTTTCTTATAGACGCGATTTTCAATAAAAATCTGCTCAAGCGTTTTTGCGTGCAGTCTATCTTTTAGTTTTTGCTCTTCAAGTTTAAGCTCCGCTTTCAGTATCTCAACAAGTTTTTCGGAGTTATGCTGAATGACTTGCGTCACTGTCATCACAACAGGCTTCTCATCCTTAATTACCATAAGGTTGACTGATGCGGATGATTCACAATCTGTAAACGCATATAGCGCGTCTACCGTATCCTGTGTGTGAACCCCGCGCGCGAGCCTTACCTCGATTTCTACATTTTCGGCTGTAAAATCGCTTATTCCCGCTACTTTAAGTTTACCTTTACGGGTTGCGGCTTCGATAGAGTCAATAATAGATTCTGTGGTGGAACCGTAAGGCAGCTCCCTTATGACAATACGCTTGGGGTCACTTATGTCAAGCTTTGCTCTTAAAAGCACTTTACCGTTGCCATCGTCATACTCTGAAACATCCGCAAATCCGCCTGTTGGAAAATCGGGATAAATCGTAAACGAATTTCCTCTTAAGAAAACGACCTGCGCTTCCATAAGTTCTATTAAGTTATGGGGCAGAATTTTTGTCGCCATACCCACCGCGATACCCTCCGCGCCAAGAGCGAGCAGCACCGGAAGTTTTGAGGGCAGGGTGACAGGTTCACGGTTACGGCCGTCGTAAGAGTCAACAAATTCAGTGATCTCAGGATTGAACAGAGCCTCTCTCGCAAGCGGAGAGAGACGGCATTCAATGTAACGTACAGCCGAGGCTGGGTCACCGGTAAAAATATTGCCAAAGTTACCTTGCTGATCAATAAACAGATTCTTATTAGACAATGTTACAAGCGCATCCCCGATAGAGGCGTCTCCATGCGGATGATACTTCATGCACTGACCCACAACATTGGCGACTTTGTGGAATTTACCGTCATCCACTTCAAAAAGCGTGTGCAAAATGCGCCGCTGTACCGGTTTTAAACCGTCGTCAACGTGCGGGATCGCCCGGTCTTTTATTACGTAGGATGCGTATTCAAGAAAATTAGTGTTGTATATGTTATTTACGAAAGCCATTAAAAGATCTCCGAAACATTTTTATTTTTTGACGTCTAATCCCGTCTATGGAAGCCAATAGCTTTATATACTGACTAACGGCATAAATTGACACTGTGCCGCTAAGCAGCCTCACGGCCCTACGTGCAGCTGCGTGCGGCGCAGTGTCAATTTATGCCGCACACCAGTATAATATACAATTTCGCAAAAATGAAAAACGAAAATATGTTGGCTTCTCCCCTTTACGCACAAGCGCAACCGCTTCAGCCTTGAACTCCTTGCTGTACTCACGCCTTAATGTTTTCTTACCCATTACTTTAACCCCCTGTCATTAAACAATGATTTTATAAATTTTACTATAAGGCTTAACACATTGTCTACACTATGGGACAAGAATCATATCTCTATAGATGAATTCAATGAGCATTTTTAACCTGATATACCCAGCACACCGCATCCCCCAAAAACATCCGTAATTAGCAATTCCATATAATTACTTTATATACACCTTACGCATTTAGTATTTTTATATATTATGCTTAATTTCCATAAAAAGCTGAAATAAAAGGGTTAGTAAAAAATGGATAAGAAGTGCGAAGATTGCGGAGTAAATCCGGCTATAGTTCATCTCACGCATATTATGCAGAATCAGTCGCAGACCTTTCACCTCTGCGAAGAGTGCGCCGCCAAGCGCGGAATTACGCTTGGAGAGAACGGCGACGGGCAGACAGAGGTCACCCTGGAGGAGCTTGAGGAAGAGGTTCTGTGTCCCAAGTGTTCGCTCAAACTCTCTATGTTTCGCTCTGTGGGCCGGCTTGGGTGTGCGGAGTGCTACAACGCTTTTGAGGCGGCAATTACAAAAATTATGCTGCAGGTTCACGGAAGCACAAAGCATAAGGGTAAAAAGTACGGGGTGTTTAAGGCGATGGAGAACAGAGGCGTCCAAAATCTTAAGCAGTTAAAAAGTGATCTTGATATTGCCGTCAAAAATGAACAGTTCGAAGAGGCCGCGCAGTTAAGAGACGCGATATACCACCTAAAACAGGAAGTTAAATGAGCGGTGTAAAACGGCGCGGCCGGGGGTTAAATCTTTACGGTCAATTACCGGTATGGTTTCATAGCGGCGGTCCCAGCAGCGATGTTGTTATCTCTACACGGGTACGTCTTGCGCGAAATCTTGAGGGGCGCAAGTTTCCGCGTTTTGCTCCCGCACGGGAGAAGCAGAGAGTTTTCGGCGAAGTGTCGGCGGTAATGGCCTCGGTGCCGCCAAGGCTTTTTGGTTCAGAATTTGAAATTGTCAAGTTCGGCCGCTTGCGCGCGCTTGAACAGCAGTTTCTTATTGAAGAGCGGCTTGTGAGTGTAGACCTTTTGCACGCGGAAGGTGAGAGGGGAGTCGCAAGCGAGAATCAGCGGCGCGTTAGTGTTATGATAAATGAAGAGGATCATCTGCGGTTACAGGGGATGGACTCAGGTTTCCGTACGTTTGAGATTTTTCATCAGATCGACCGCTTGGATGATTATATCGGCAGATATCTAAAATACGCTTACGACGGGCGTTTAGGGTTTCTCACCTCCTGTCCTACAAACTGCGGGACGGGTTTGCGTGTCTCCTGTCTTTTGCATCTGCCGGGACTTGTGCTTACAAAGACGGTTGACGCGGTACTGCAGGGCGCAAGTCAGATGGGAGTCTCTACGCGCGGTTTTTTTGGGGAGAATTCTGAGATTGCGGGCAACTTTTTCCAGCTCTCCAATCAGGCCACCATGGGGGCGCGCGAAGAGGAGTTTATTGAGTCTACCGAAAAAGTTATACGCGAGGTGGTCTCCCATGAGCGCAAAGCGCGGGAGCGGCTTTTAAGAGACGCGCATCTTGAACTCAGCGACAAGGTTTTCAGATCGCTTGGGATTCTTACTCACGCGAGAACATTGTCGTTTACAGAACTTCTCAATCTGACAAGCGCGCTCAGGCTTGGAGCTGAATGCGGGATTTACGGCGAGATAAACGCGGAGGAGATAAACAAGATGATTATGATTTGCATGCCCGCGCATCTGCATATTCACCGCAGTTTGGAAGAGGTAGAGATGGATTTGGATATTTCGCGGGCAAATTTGGTTAGAAATTTGCTCACAAAGAAGAAAAGAAGCAAGGGCGTTCGATAACATTTAGAATTATATTTTTTCCGCATCCCGAAGGGATGCCATATCTGTAACCAGGGGTTTCAACCCCTGGAGGAAGAGCTGAATAATGAACGGGATGTTTACTGACCGCGTCAAAAAAGTGATGCAGATCGCCAGAGAAGAGTCGGTGAGGCTTGGCAATGACTATGTGGGCACGGAGCATCTGCTCCTCGGCCTCATTAAAGAGGGCGACGGCGTAGCGGTTGCCGTCATGCGCAGCATGGGCATTGATCTTGATGAGCTCACATCAAGTATAGAGAAAGCCATAACCTCCACCGGCGGGATGATGACTTTGGGGCAGATGCTTCCCTTTACCCCGCGGGCGAAAAAAGTGCTTGAGATCGCGGCTAATGAGGCGCGCTCCATGTCTCATAAATATATCGGTACAGAGCATCTGCTGTTAGCGCTTATGAAAGATACCGAGTCCGCGGCGGCTAACGCGCTCGCGAGCGCCGGGCTTGACTATGAGCGGGTGAAAGAGGAGATCGGCAGAGTTCTGCGGGGGGGGGAATCAAACGCCAGCGCTCCTAAAGAGAAGAGCAAAACGCCGTTTTTAGATCATTTTGGCCGTGATCTTACCGCTATGGCGCGCGAAAATAAACTTGACCCGGTGATCGGAAGAGAGAAAGAGATCGAAAGGGTCGTACAGATTTTAAGCCGCCGCAAAAAGAATAATCCGGTACTTATCGGTGAGCCGGGTATTGGAAAGACGGCTATTGTTGAGGGATTGGCGCAAAAAATCATCGAAAAAAATATCCCGCAGGTGCTTGAAAACAAGCGGGTTATTAATCTTGACATGGCCTCTATGGTTGCCGGGACAAAATACCGCGGTCAGTTTGAGGAGCGGCTTAAGGCTCTAATGGTCGAGCTTCAAAAGAATGAAAATATCATAATATTTATTGATGAATTGCACACCATCGTGGGGGCGGGCGGTTCAGAGGGAAGTCTTGACGCCTCAAATATTTTTAAGCCTGCGCTTTCACGCGGGGAGATTCAGTGCGTTGGCGCTACTACTCTGGATGAGTACCGTAAATATATAGAAAAGGACGGAGCGCTTGCCCGCCGGTTTCAGACTATTATGGTTGATCCGCCGAATGTCGCGGAGACGATTCAGATACTCGGCGGACTGCGCCACAATTATGAGGAGCATCACAAAGTTACCTATACCGATAAAGCTATAGACTCCGCCGTGAAGCTATCGGAGCGTTATATTTCAGATCGTTTTCTGCCGGATAAGGCGATTGACGTTATTGATGAGGCGGGCGCGAGAAAGCGTCTTTCAAGCATGGAGATTCCAACGGAGATTCGCGATATGGAGAAAGAGATCTCCGATGTGGTAAAGGATAAGGAGCGCGCCGTAGAGCAGCAGGAGTTTGAGCGCGCCGCGAAACTTCGCGACAAACAGGAAAAATTAAAAGGTACGCTTTTAGAAAGAAAAGCTCTGTGGCGCAAGTCTAAGGCTGAAGAGCGGCTTCTTGTAGATGAGACGATTATTACCGAAGTTATCGCAACAATGACAGGCATCCCTCTCGCGCGGCTTGCCGAAGAGGAGACAAAGAAGATCGTGCATCTTGAGGATGAGCTGCGCCGGCGTGTTATTGGTCAGGATGAGGCGCTGAGCGCTGTCGCGAGAAGTATCAGGCGTTCGCGCGCCGGGCTTCACAATATGCGCCGCCCTATTGCGTCGTTCATTTTTCTTGGGCCTACAGGGGTTGGCAAAACGGAGCTTGCCAAGGCGCTTGCGCAGTCGCTTTTTGATACCGAAGACGCGCTTGTGCGTATTGATATGTCTGAATACATGGAAAAGTTTGCGGTCTCCCGTCTTGTTGGGGCGCCACCGGGATATGTTGGCTACGAGGAGGGCGGTCAGCTTACCGAAAAGATCCGCAAGAAGCCTTACTCGGTAATTTTGCTTGACGAGATTGAGAAAGCGCATCCCGACGTTTTCAATCTGCTTTTGCAGATACTTGACGACGGTGTGCTTACCGACTCTTACGGACGTCACGTTAATTTTAAAAATACGATAATCATAATGACCTCAAACGCCGGTACCCGCGATGTTAAGAAGACGGGCGCCGTTGGTTTTGGCAGAACAAATGACGCCTCAAATTATGAGGCGATGAAGAGCAAAGTTATGGACGAACTCAAGCGTATCTTTAACCCTGAGTTTTTAAACCGTGTTGATGAGACTATTGTATTTACCCCGCTTGGCAAAGAGGAGATAGCTCAGATTGTTGAGATTCAGCTCGCGGAGGTCGCGCAGCGTCTTGTGGATAGAAACATTAAGCTCGTTTTCACCCCCGAGGTCAAGAAACTTCTTGTAGACGGCGGGTTTGATCCATTGCTCGGAGCAAGGCCATTACGCCGCTCAATCCAGCGCTCTTTAGAAGACCCGCTGGCCGAGGAGTTCTTGCTTAATAAATTTGAAGACGGTGATACCATAACGCTTGAGGCGGAAAACGATCATATCGTTTTCAAGAAAAGCTAATTTGAGATATCAATTAAACATTTCATTCCGCACCCCTTTAGGGGTGCAAGATTGTAGCCCCGGGTTTTAACCCGGGGGAATTTGGGGATTTCGGCGGATGGCGGATAATATTTAATCGACAGATCAATAATTCGTCCGCCCGAGCGAAAATATTGGCGGGGATGATATCCCGTATGTTTTGCAGTTACCGGCTGCGTGGAATTATTTTAATAGGCTTTTGCGTTTTCTGCGTTTTTTAGGGTTTGTGTTTTTAATTGAAGGGTTTGTTTAAATAAAAGATGAAAAAAATCTCTCTTGCCGTTATCCCAGCTCTCATTCTTCTCTTTGCGGCTGCGCCCAATGCAAGGGTACTTGATGCTTTAAGGATAGATGGACTTGAAATTACTACTGAGGAAGCTGTCTTAAATTCTATTGAACTTAAAGTAGGGCAGCCCTTTACCCCATCAGACATACAGGAGTCTATCCGCCGTCTCCATAGAACCGGTAACTTCCGTTCGGTAGATTTTTTTGTGGAGGAGGAGAGCGAAGAGGGCGTGTCGCTTGTGCTTGATATTGACGAATTTCCTATTATAGACAAAGCAGAGTTTCACGGTAATAAAAAGATAAAGAGAAAAGCGCTCCAAAAAGCGGAGATCGTAAGGCTCCACAGACCGCTCAGCGACGCCGGGCTTCACGCAAGCAGGCAGAAACTGTTTGAAATGTATGCCGATAAGGGGTATCACTTAGCTGAGATTGAGGCTAAGGTGATACGTACCAGCGTTCCAGGAAACGCTATTGTCAGGTTCGACATTAAAGAAGGTCCGCGCGTTAAAATAAAATCTATTGTATTTAATGGTAATGAAGATGTTTCGCGCAGATGGCTTGAGAAGCGGTTTAAAACTAAAGAAAACCGCTGGTGGCGTTCGGGTGATTTTAACAAAGACCTCTACCGCGCCCACCTTGATACGCTTATGATGCACTATCACGAGAGAGGTTTTCTTGACGTCGCCATAGAGCGCGACAGCGTTTGGTATTCTGAGGATAAACGGAATATCTTTATTGAGATTGACATAAGCGAAGGACGCAGATACTACGCCGGTGACATCACATTTGCAGGCAACAGAATTGTTGATTCGGATGTTCTCGCTTCCAAGTCGGCGCTTACAAAGGGCCGGCCTTTCAGGAAGAGTCAGTTTGAGATGACAAAGTTCCACATGGAGGGCGCCTATCGGGAAGAGGGGTATCTGTGGGTGAGGTTCGACGACCGGCGCTCGTACCGCGGTGAGAACGCCGATACTATTGATATAGTATTTGATGTATTTGAGGGGCGCCCCGCGATAGTGCGTAAAATTGATGTGCGCGGTAATAACAAAACAATGGAAAAAGTCATCAGGCGTGAAATAGTGCTTATGCCGGGGCAGAGATACCGTCAATCTTTAATGGCGCAGAGCCAGCAGAATATCTTCCGTCTTAACTACTTCACTAATATTGTGCCGGATATCGTCCCCAATCCCGACGGCACGATTGATCTTGTGTTTGACATTACAGAGAGAGATAACATTGGTCAGCTCACTATCGGAGCCGCCTACAGTGATCACGATAAGCTTACCGGTACGTTCTCTACCGCTATTCCAAACTTTCGCGGCGCGGGGCAGGAGTTAAAGTTTGAGGCGCAGTACGGCGCTTACCGCCGTCTTGGGATGGTGAGTTTCACCGAACCCTGGGCGTGGGATACCCCTTGGTGGCTCACGGGAACGGTGTTCGGCGATCAGCAGATTTATAGCTACTGGAGCGGCGAGAGAGATACAACTTTAAGCTACGGGTTCAGAGTGGGCGTGGGACGCTCGCGTCTCTCATGGCCGGATAATAAATTCCGTTTTCAGACGATCTATCAGTTAAGCCGCGAGCAAAACAGCAGGTCTAACGATACTCTCGGACATCTCCATCTTGTAGAATCAGGTCTTATGAGTAAAGTGCGTTTTAATGTAGAGCGCTATGATCTTGATATGCCGCTGTTCCCTAACGAGGGATCGCGCCTCACCCTGACGCCTGAGGTCGGCGGTGTCGGCGGTGACTACAGATATCTTAAGGGAATAGCTTCCTATGAACACTATTTCAGGCTTCCGGGCAAGCTCGTTTTTGGCAGTGAGGTAAAGATGGGCGCCATCACCAGACTCGGCAGTACGATCACGATCTCCGGCAACGACCTTTTTACCGGCGGCGGCGCGTACGGCGACGCGATGATAAGGGGATATCCAGACTGGGCGTTCGGCGGATACCGCAACCGTTCGATGGGGGATGGTATAGCGATGTTTGCCACAAATCTTTCGCTTCGTTATCCTATTGTAGATCAGACGATGTATCTTGGAATGTTTTTGGATATGGGAAATACTTGGCCTCAAATCTCCCAAATTGACCTAAGCGATCTTTACCGGGGCGTAGGCGGAGGCTTGCGCATCAACCTGCCGATGATCGGCGTTATGGGAGTTGACGTAGGGTATGGTCTTGATCCATTAAACAAAAGAGAACTCGGTAATAAGCCGCATGGGTTTAACTGGCATATTATTATGAATCGTGGATTTTAGTGAGCAAACTATTTACAAAATATATGATAAGGGGGTTTTTCATGGTTAGAAAAATTAAAGCGGCGGCGCTGTTTTTCTTTGCTGCCGCGGCGCTTAGCGGAGCGTCCGCGCAGATGAAAATTGGATATGTCAACTCAGAGAAAATATTTACTAACTTTGAAGGGACAAAAGTTGCGCAGGACAGATTTAATAAGGAAGTGGCGAAGTGGGAGCAGGAAGCCTCAAAAAGAGCCAGAGAGATTACAGAACTAAGAGATCAGCTTGAGAAGCAGAGCCTTCTTTTGAGCGCGGAGCGCAAGAAAGCGCTTGAGGATGATCTCAGACAGAGAATAATTCAGCATGAGCGGTTTTTGCAGGAGAAGTTTGGTCAAAGAGGCGAAGTCATTACAAAAAATGAGGAACTTACCAAGCCGATATTAGAGAAAATTCACAAGATTATCGAAAAAATCGCCCGCGATGAGCAGTATGATTATATATTTGATTGGCGTGCCGGCGGAGTTATCTTCGCTAAACAGTCCTATGATCTCACAGATCGGGTACTTGCTCAATTAGCTAAGGAAAAGTAGTAGTGAAATTATCTCTTATTGCGGCAAAAATTTGCAGTGCGGTTCCTGAAGGTAAAGGGGATGTTGAGATCAAAAGTATCTCCTCCCCCAAACTTGCTGAAGTTGATGATATAACCTTTCTCTCTGATCCCAAGTATAAAGAACAGATAGATTGCAGCGGCGCGGGTGCGGTTATCGTTAAAAAAGGCGTCGTGTTTCCCGGTAAGATCTGCCTTGAGGTTGACGATCCGTATTTGGGCTATGCGCTTACGGCTCAGCTTTTTGAGGATGCGAGCCCTCTCTTTGGTGATGGGATTCACAAGAGCGCTTTTGTTGATCCGTCCGCTAAAATAGACGCTTCCGTTTCAATCGGTCCGGGAACGGTTATCGGCGCTGATGTACATATCGGAGCTAATACGCGTATAGACGCGAACTGTGTGATTGAGCGCAGTACGCGTATCGGAGAGAGCGTGCGTATCGACAGCGGCGCGGTGATCCGCTACGGTACGATCATCGGGTCTGATGTGCTGATACAGTCGGGCGCGGTGATTGGAAGCGATGGATTCGGCAACGCTAAATCGGGGGCGCAGTTTGTGCGCATTCCCTGTTTTGGGATTGTCATAATAGAAGACGGAGCAGAGATCGGAGCTTGTGTTACTATTGACAGAGGGAATTTTGAGCCGACTGTCATCGGTAAAGGCGTTAAACTTGATAATCTTATCCATCTTGCGCATAATGTTGAGATCGGCGCGAATACCGCTATTGCGGCGCAGACCGGTATAAGCGGTTCGACCCGTGTAGGCGAACGTGTTATTATCGCGGGGCAGGTTGGGTTTGTGGGGCATATTGAGATCGGCGACGATTCGTTTGTAGGCGCCAAGTCCGGTGTGTCAAAAGATGTAAAACCCAAGGCTAAGATAACCGGTTATCCGGCGAGAGATTTTATGACAATGAGGCGCATAGAGGCTTGTATGTCTGAGCTGCCTGATCTGTTAAAAGAGGTAAAACGTTTAAAAACTGAACTTGAATCGTTAAAAAACGCGGCAAACGCGACCAGCGTTTAATTCACGGAAAGGATACTTTTTATAATGGCGCTCCAGCATACTATAAAGAAAAGCGTCTCTCTTACAGGAACCGGTTTGCACACCGGTGTAAGCGCTCAGGTAACTTTGCACCCCGCGCCTGAAAATTACGGAATCCGTTTTGTAAGGGCAGACCTTGAGGGCAAGCCTGAAATTCCCGCCGACATTGATTACGTTGTAGACTTGGCGCGCGGAACAACTATCGGCAAAGATGACGTTAAAGTTTACACAATAGAACACATGATGTCCTGTTTCGCGGGTCTTGAAATCGATAACTGCCGCGTTGAAGTGAACGCGCAGGAGATTCCCTTAATGGACGGCAGCGCCATGCCTTATGTCAAGCTCGTTCAGAGCGCGGGCATTGTTGAGCAGTCTGCGGAGCGTGAGTTCATAAATATCGACGAACCGCTCATGTATGTAAAAGGCGACATCGCTCTCGGAGCTTTCCCTCTTGACAAGCTCAGAGTGACTCTTGGGATTGACTACAACTATCCCGCTCTCGGCGCTCAATGGACTACGATGTTTTCTCTAAAAGACTACGTCACAGATTTTGCCTCAGCGCGTACATTCTGTTTCCTTTCAGAAATTCAAACGCTTAGAGAGAAGGGTCTCATAAAAGGCGGAACTCTTGACAGCGCTCTTGTGGTGCAGGATGTTGAGCTGACAGACGAACGCGCGGAATATCTGACAAAACTTTTTGACAACAAGGTTCCTGTCAAGTCCGGTAAAAACGGTTTCTTGAATGACACAGAACTGCGTTACTGGAACGAACCGTGCCGCCATAAGGCGCTTGATCTTATAGGCGATCTCTATCTCCTCGGTAAACCGATTAACGTACACATACTCGCGTCGCGCACCGGACACGCGGCAAATATAGAGATGGCAAAAACTATCCGCGAATATGTAAAAAAGCGTGCTAAAAAGAGAGTAGCGGAGAGCATTCAGCTTGACTATGAAGATATCATGAAGATACTGCCTCACCGTTATCCATTTCTGTTCATTGACAAGGTGACAAGCATCATACCGGGTAAAGAGATTGTCGCGACAAAAAATGTCTCTTTTAACGATAACTTTTTTCAGGGCCACTTCCCCGGAAATCCGGTTATGCCCGGAGTGCTTCAGATAGAGGCTATAGCTCAGGCTGCTGGGATCATGGGGCTCTATAAAAAGGGTGATGATCAAGCCCCGGACGGTAAAGTGCTTTTTATGGGGATTGACAACGCGCGTTTTAGAGGTATCGTAAGGCCCGGCGACGTTTTGCGCATAGAGGTAAAGATGCTCCAGTTCCGCCGCGGCACCGGAAAGTTCGTAGGCAAGTGCTACGTAGGCGACAAATTAGTCTGCGAAGCGGAAGGGCTTGCGCTCTTTGAAGCGAATAAGAAGGCAGAGCCGGCGCGCGAAGTAGAGCTGGCGAAATCATAGGGCGATGTCCTATGGTAATAATAGCACCCTTTCAGGGTACGAATCTTGTTTTTTCCGCAGCCTGAAAGGCTGCCATCATTAACACAGGGTACCGCCTTGTGTAGAGAGGCTAGCTAATGGCTAATAACTGCCCATGCGCCGGAGGCGGCAAGCGTAACCCAACGAATAACATCCACCTCACCGCGATAATCGAACCGGGTACGGTAATAGGCTCTAACGTAAAGATCGGCCCTTACGCCGTCATAGAGAGTGACGTAGAGATCGGCGATGGCTCTGTAATAGACTCCCACGTCGTTGTAGGCGAAGGTACGCGCATCGGTAAAAACTGCCGTATCTTCAAAGGCGCCGCTATCGGCCTTGAACCTCAGGATAAAAAATACGCGGGCGAAAAGGCCCTTACCATTATCGGCGACGGCACGATACTGCGCGAATTCGTAACTGTAAACCGCGGAACTTCCGCGAGCGGCGCAACTAAAATCGGCGCGAATTGCTGGATCATGGCCTATTGCCACATCGCTCACGATTGCGTTTTGGGAGAGGGTGTAACCATCTCAAACGGCCTTGCGATGGCAGGACACGTTACGGTTGGAAACTTTGTGACAATCGGCGGTGTTGTAGCGATTCATCAGTTTGTAAAGATCGGCGACTACGCGATGGTCGGCGCGTTTGGCCTGCTTGTCAACGACGTTGTCCCCTATGCGCTTACCGGCAGTGACCCTGTAAGAGTTGCGGGTTTTAACAAAGTAGGTCTTGAACGGCGCGGTTTCACCGCAGATCAGGTACTCAATATCAAACGCGCCTACAAAATTCTTTTCAGAGAAGAACTCTCTTTAAATGACGCAATCTCAAAATTGGAAACGGAGTTTCCTGATAGCGCCGAAGTGAAAAATATAGTTGATTTTGTAAAAAACAGCGAACGCGGTTTTCTTAGAATGAAGAGCTGAAAAACAGGTGTGATATGGATGATTTAAATTCACTGCCCATCGTTGAACAAGCTGGAGCAGTGATGTACCGCTGCGATGACAATGGAGAAATCCAAATCCTAACCGTCCATCCTAAAAAAGACCCAACCGCGCGAATTTTTCCAAAAGGCCACATCGAAGAGGGCGAAAGCGACATCGAAGCCGCCGCGCGTGAGTGTCTTGAAGAAGCGGGCATGAGCGGTACGATTATTGGTTACGCCGGTGAAAGAGAATTTACACACAAGAATAAGCGCTGCCGTGTAAAATATCATTTGATGCGCTATGTATCAAAAGAAAATGACGGCGAACCCGGACGAAACCCTCAGTGGAACAGTGTCTCAAAAACTAATGAACTTCTGCCTTACGAGAGTCTTAAACAGATCTTGGATAATTGCGTCAGGTTGATCGCGGACGGAGCAGATACATAAAAATCTACACTGCACCGCACGCAGAGCCGTTTCTGTTGCTTAGCGGCACAGTGCAGATTTATGCCGTTATTCAGTATAGCACACTGAAAATGCGCAAAGCAAGCTACGAATAATGCTCAACCATCGCCTGCTTAATAAAAGCTCTGGTATCTTTCGTCTCTTCTGACGGAACTAAAAACGTAACTCTCACGCTCAGATTAACTTCCTGACCTGCGACGGTGAACGTATTGCGGTCTACTTTTTCTAGAATTCTCACCTTTACGGTTCTTGCTCCCATCTCGTCGGTCATAGGCAAAGCTAAGAAGATCTCCGGTGAAATTATTGTACCCGCAAGATCAATATCGCGCAAGAGCGGCTGAATGATGCTGAAGAATTGAGGGAGCAGTTCGTTTATCTCATCTGTGTTCGGCGTGCGTTTTTCATCATTTTGTATAATCTGCTTTATTGACGCGGTAACGGTTGAAAACGGCGTTTTATAACGCTTATGACGCTTAAACTCACGGCTTACAAGAAAGAGCATATTGGTTGTATTGAGAGCGCCTTTGGGTAGTTTTACCGTCTTTTTTTCAGCTTTTTTCTTTTCCATTACTATTAGTCCTTCAAAAAGAGGGGCGGCCGTGAGGGCCGCCCTTAAAAATATCGCGGTTTGTAAGGACGGGATCTGCTCCCGTCCGCTTTTACAATATTACTCTAAGCCTTCAAGCTCTCTGCGCAATCTTTCGAGCTCGTCGTCAATCGCTTCAACTTCGCCGGTTGATCTTTGGAGCTGACGCTGCATACCGCTTGAACCCGCGTGTCTTGAGAAACGCGCGAGAGCGTAGTCGATATCCTCTTTAACCTGCTCTACGGAGCGTGCGAAAAAACTGGCGCGCTGGTGTTCGTCAGCATCTTTATAGAACTGGTCTATTGAAGCCTTTAATCTGACGTGAGGAGTGTTAAGACTGTCGATAGAAGCCTGAATTATCGAAGACTGACGCGCCTGTCCAAGTTCGTCAATTCTCAAACCCATCATTTCGTAGTCGGCTCTGTTACCGCCGTACGCCGCGCTTTTCTGTCCCATTTCCGATTCGCTCGGACCGCGGTAATCTTGCAATCTTCTTGCCGCGCCCTCAAGAAGTCTTACTGCCGGATCCCACTGACGCTGCATCGCGTGAGCATACGCCGCAATAAGGTCGCCCTCGCTCTGCAAAATAGGATCGCTTGAGGTTCTCGCGAGCTCTGTACCTACGGTTCGGCAGTCATCCCACTGTCTTGCCTTAAGAGCTGTCCATCCAAGACCCAAGAGAGCGTCTGAATAGTAATAGCTGTTTCTCGGCACTGTTCTAAGAGCGGTAACCGCTCTTGCTAAGGCGCCCTCTACCGAAAGGTCTTCATAGTATAAAAATCCAAGGAATACATAAGAGCGGTTTATCATCTCCTCCTGCGCCTTGTTTCTCGGCCTAACCTGAATTACCTGTTCGAGGTCGGCTATCGCGCCCGCCATGTTGTCGCTCATCATATTAACAACGGCGGCGCTGTGAAAGGCGAAAACGTAGTCGGGATGATCGTCGGGTATCATAGTGAACAGCTGACGCGCTCTTGAGTGGTCGCCCCGCTTCATGGCGCTCTGTCCCATGATGTAGTAGGCGTGGAATTTTATAGAATCAGGAACACCAAGGCGGTTAAGCTCTTCAAACTGCTGCTCAACTCTTCCGTGATCGTTGTTTCTGTAGTGTACGCGCATCAGACCCAAATCCGCAAGAGGCACAACTACGCTTCTTGAGTGATCGTCTTTAGTACGGTTGAAGATTGTTTCCGCGCTTTTGCGAAGATCAAGACACTCATGACACTTCGCCTGATATAGATTGACCATATCATTTCTGAAGAAGTCGGGGAATTCTACAGCTATTTGAGAGAAGATCCAGTAAGCTCTGTAACACTCGCCTCTGTGGAACAGCTCAAGAGCCTGATTGTAGAGGAGGTTTGGCCCCAAAGCTCCGCGGCGCGCCATTTTGCGCGCGTAGTTCTCTTCCCTGTGGCGGCCAAGTTCTGTACGCGCGTAAAAGCTCATGGTATTGGCGTTTTCGTCTATAGAGACGTACTGCATGATACCCTCAATGTCGCGGCCGTTAAAGAAACCGGGCATATTCGCGCCAAAGGCAAAACCGTAGTAGTCAAAACCGTCTGTGTTCCAGCCCGCGAGCATGTAAACCTTAAACAGTCTCAGAATGTTAACTCCGATTTTTTGAGAGAGCTCCCATTCGCCCTCGGGGCTGAATCCCGGCTGCCAGACATTGTCGTCGGCGCCAAAGTCTTTTATAATAAAGTCGGCGCCGTATTCAACTCTTCTCTCCCAAAAATTGGAGAGAAGCGATACTCTGAGCGCGCGTGCGAATACCTCTTCACTGTCTAAAATATGAGTAAAAAGGTTTTGAGTGGAGAGCCCTACAAGGTGGTCTCCAAACAATGGGTGGCGCATAGCTTTCCATGTTAAACCAAGGTCAATTCCAAACCCTAAACGCATTCCGTTTTCCGCTGTGAGCTCGGCGCCGCCATCTACCATATTCGCTACGTTTTGGGAGATGATGTTGAGATTTCCGCCGACAGTAAGCCTGTTCCATATGTTATTCGCATATGTAAGCGCTACAAAATGGTTTTGGTCTCTGATTGTAGACCCTGTGGCGTTTCCGCCTATATCGGTGACCTCATAAGCGCTTGCGCCCTGCATCATCCACGATACGCCCACTGCCGAGTGCAGATCAAGCGGAACCGTGAGCCCCGCCTCGTGCATATAGAAGCGCTCAAGTGTGGAGGCGAAGAGGAAGCGCAGCGCCGTATAGTTTTCTTCGTTAATAAACGCCGGATTGATTGTTCCGGAGTATTTTGAATAAACATGGCGCCAGCGGTCTGAAATAATAAACTCTCCGGGAAGCCCCGCCGCTTTTACCGTAGAGACAATGCCCGCGGCACACATAAAAATTAATGCCGCCCATGTCCTTGTAATTTTACGTCTGAAACAAGTACTCATGATTTAATCGTCCTTATCGGTGTTTTTTTTAATAAGTTAATCTTGCGCCAAGGTTTTCATCTTCTTCGCTCTTCGCCTTACAGCACCGGTTAGGATCCTGTTTAAAGTTCATCGCGCGGCGTGCGGCAATGAACGCAGGATCAAACGAGTGGTTGTTTTCAGGCAGAGCCTTTCCGGGAGCCCAAAGGTTCTGATAAAAGTTATTGCTTGAAACTTGAACTTTTTCCGCGTCTTGAATCACTTTAAGACCAAATCTCTCATTAAAAGCGATTACATTATTCTCTATAATGATCTCTGAAGAACCGCCCATCGCTATGCCGTGGTTTCCGTTATAGGCGATAGAGTTGTGGTTTATAGAGACCGATGTAGAACGCACATCCCACCCCTGAATACCCGAAGAGCGGTTAAACGCTATGATGTTATCCTCAATCTTGGGAAGGTGGCGCACGGTAATAATACCGGTCTGCCAGTTATTCACAATACGGTTTTGGCTTATCACATTGCCAAGATCGCTCGAAAAAATACCGATAGTACCGTTTCTTATCTCAAATCCTGAAATCGTACTGTTTTTGGACATCGTTATAACTGTCCCCCGGCCCTGACCGTCTATTTTGGCCTCAAAAAGAGAGGTGGACACGAGCGCCACTCCCGGAGCCATAATCACCCGCTCTTTGTAAACACCGGGCGCCACAAGTACCGTATCTCCCATTCGGACTTTTATCATAGCTTCCGAAATAGTACGAGCCTCCGCGGAAGGAACGTTAATTACGGCGGCTGCAGAGGGCGCCGCGAAAAGCAAACCCGCCAAACACGAGAACACAGTAACAATACCGTTTCTAATATTCATGACCAACTCCCATATATGGTTTAATTATCATAATACTAATGTGATATCCTTGCTTCAAATTTTTCATGGTATTAATGTAATATCCTTGCTCCAAGATTTTGGTTATCCCGGCCAAGACCGATGCAGGGCGACTCTTTCTGTAAGTTATAGTTATGGCGCTTCGCGTCAACAAAAAGAGGGTCTGTTGAGATATTATCTGCCGGAAGAGTGCTGGTGAACTTTGTGTTTTGATAGAAGTTATTGTTAATAAGCTCTATGCGCACCGTCTCATCCCCCGGTTTTACCCCAAACTGCTCGTTAAAAGCGATAATGTTATTTTCTACAGTAATAGCGGAAGAACCCCCAAGAGAGATCCCGTGGTTGCCGTTAAACGCAATAGTGTTATGGTTCACCGAACCGCTTGTTGTACGCACATCCCACCCCTGAATACCGGAGCCTTTGTTGTATACAATAAAATTATCCTCAATATTCGGCAGAGTACCAACGCACATAATTCCGCTTTGGAGATTACCCGTGATCCTGCACTGCCTTATCGTAGTTTGCGCAGACGAGGAGAGAATGCCTATTGTTCCGTTTCTCACCTCAAAGCCGCTTATGGTTGAACCGGTACCCATATTTACGATTGTACCTTTTCCCCTGCCGTCAAGAACCGCGCCGAACAGAGTGTTTGATAAAAGCGTAACTCCCGGACTTATAAATATGTTCTCTCTGTATCTGCCCTCCATAACCCTTACGGTATCGCCCTGCCTTGCGATAGTCATGGCCGCGGCAATATTTTTTACCCCCTCTGAGGGCACTACAATTACTTTCGCGCTAACGGAAAATAAAACCGCACCTGCGCATAAAAAAAGCAGCGCTCTAAAACTTACACGGTTCACTTTTTTCCTCCTGATATACCCGGGTTTATACGGTTAAGTTAAAACAAGAGACAGTAAGCCCGGAACGGTCTTCTTTATAATTTAATATTGTTTCTCAAATTGTGCAACACTTTTCGATAGAAACTGCACTAATTTTATAATAATAATGTATAGAGGCGGTAAACAGGGGTTGTTTTGAGGGGGCGGCGTATAATAAAAGCCCGGCCGTTTTCCGGCCGGGCCTGTGCACCTTCACCCTAAAGAAGGAGGGGCGGCCCCCGTGAGGAGCCGCCAAAAATAATACGGCGCCGGCCTTGCGCTTATTGCACCATAATGGTTCTTGTGAGTATGCCGTCAGGTGTAGGTGTGCCGCAAAAGCCTATTGCCCACATTTTTATAGTATAGGTTCCGGGCTGCGGACTATTGGTGTTAAGGCCGCCGTAGTCTATGAATCTGTATGGCGTCATGCCCCCGTCATCATTAGCTACTACACGCCACAAGTTATTGTTAGGAGGCACTATCCACCGAGTTCCAGCGGGGATAGTTGTGGGAAAAGCGGCCTGAATAGCGCTTGTGGGGCCGGCACGGTCTCCTGCCGGGCAGGCGTTATCGGTAACATTTACAGTACGGGTGACGATTCCTGCATCATGTTCACCCTCCGCTCTTAGAACTCTATAGGTTATTGAGTATGGCAGCTCTGGTTCACTAAAACTCGTTGGATTGTTCGGATCATAAACCACTCTATCGCTTATATTATGCACTACACCATTATTTGTATAACTGGCAGTTACACCTCCCAATTGCGGCGTAGCTCCATGGCCGGGTTCTCTGAAAGCGTTAAAGCTAGTTCTGCCTATTATCAGAGTATCTGTGGTTCTAAAATCCTCACTGATACCGTGGCTGTTTCTGAAATTATAGAATGAGAGCGCAATAACCGGCGTCGGGAGATTTCCTACCGGCACTGGAGATACGGTTACGGTTCTCGTCGCGGTGACTGACGCGTGCGGCGGATTGGGGTTTACCGCGGTATAAGTTACAGTAAAAGTACCGGTACCTACGATAGTAGTATCTCCTCCCGGTGTAAGCGGCAAGGCAAGAACCGGTCTTGTGCTGGGCGGTTGGATAGTGGTGAACACAGTAAAAGGAATCTCTCCGGTTATCTTAACAAATACGTTGGGATCATTTATATTCGCGATTACGCCCTGCATCATATTAAACTTGGCGGGCGGATTATCTAACGTGAGTTCCATGTGGGTTGGGTTTACTGTAATTCTAGGCGCCAAAGTATCGCCTATGGGCCTCGGGTTGACAATCAGCGTTCTTGTGTCGGAATCGCTGAAAGGCGTTCCGTCCTTAAGAGTTCTGCTGGCGGTGTATGTGATGGTATATCTGCCGGGTTCGGGGGTTACGCCGTGGCCAAGATCACCGTCATTTTTTCCGTTGTCCCCCACAGGAGCGCCGTTTGCCGCATCTACAACTGTTACATTGCGTTCGGGGTGGACGATTGCCGGTCTAACTTCGACCCCCTCCCAGTTTAAGAGCGCTTCATAGCGTGCGAAATTTCCATAAACGATTGTCACCTCTTTGCTGCTGCTTGCGACAGTGACTGAAGTCGGCGTTCTGTCTTCGTTGAATGTCTGATTAAGTTCATGCTCCGGATTAAATATGTTTGCTGTTCCGGGTACGTTTTCCGCGAGAGCGTCATTCACCAACTCTTGACAGCTATGATAGATTCTGCCCCCTATGGTAACTGTAGACGAGATATCAAAACCTTTGCAGAGCCCCAAAGAATCAATGAGCCTCTGCTCATTTTTTGAGTCAAGCAGATTCAAATGCTTTCCGGTGGGGTCAAATTCGGCGCAGTATATCGAAAACATTACAAGCGCCCCAAGCGCTCCCAGTACTATCGCAATTTTTTTCATCTTACTCCTCCTGTGTAATACAGAGCTATATTTTATTTTCTGTTTCAACATCCAAAACTTAACTTCTATGAAAGATTCCCATCGTAACGATAATCACCGTTAAAAAAGAAACGTAACGCTAAAGCCCGCTAACCCCAAGCCAATGCCCGCGCCGTAAAAAACATTGCGCAGCATTTGATTGGTTTCAATATCTTTTCTGAGTTTGTCAGCCTTTGGCCTGCTGTGCGCCGCGTCTGAGGTGTACTCTTTTACAAGTTCATCGACCTGACTGTTAAAGTAGTACCCGCCGGCAATCCCGCCAACCAAAAGCCCGACTGACGAGAGCCGTATAGTAAGTCTCACTCCCGACATTTTGTCGCCCGCCATCGCCTGAGAAGGATCTATGGCGCGTCTTGCGATACCGCAGTCTCTAAGCATCTGTATCGCTTCAGGAATTGTATCTATCCCTCTGAGCGTTTGATCAACTCTTCTGCAGTCTTTTTCATTAAAGTAAATGCGCGCGAGACTCATTGATACCTCGTGGTCAACAAAACGCCGTTCTAAAAATGTTGCGTAGGCGTCTTTTGCCCTGTCTACCATCCCGATTCTCTCGTAAATTTCACCGGCCGTTTTAAGTCTGCCCTTGTGCTCATTCATGTTGAGTTTGGCTAAGTTTACATAACTTTCCGCTTCCGCCTGCTGGTTTCCGGTGCGCTTATGGATTTCCGCTATAACTACCCATGCCGCCTCGTTTGACTGCCTTACCCCCAAACTTCTCCTGAGGTGCTCCATAGCCTGCTCTTCGAAACCGGGAACTTTCGCGAAAGCGGAGCCGAGTTCAAAGTATTCGCTTTCGTCAAGTGTGAGCCCGCTCTGTTCCGCTCTTGTAAGATATTCGGTGCTCTCGTTCATTCTGTTCATTTGGATACTCAAAGTAGCAAGACGGAAAAATACCCGCCCATCCGCCTGACCGCTTTGCAGAATGGTTGTATACTCCCGGTGCGCCTGATCAAGATTCCCCTGCGCCTGATAGATTGCCGCTCTCTCTATGGATACCGCAAGCGCAAGCGCCTGACTGCGGGACGCGTTTTGCGCGGCGCTCAGCGCCTCGCTGTAACGCCCCGCTCCGCGCATGTACTCCGCGAGAAGAAGCTGCAGCGCGGGGTGGTCTCCGGATTGGCTTATAACCGCGTTAATATGTTCGATAGCTTTCATGTAGTTTTCCGCGCGCCCGGCAATCTGTGCGGCCGCGTAATGGAAACCAAGAGGCGGACTCCTCTGAAGCATTCTCTCTATAGCGGTATAGGTGGCAGCGGCGCGCTCCTTACTGAAATTACCCTCGTTGGCGAGAGCGTTTCCGAACGCCTCTATATTTTTTTGATCACGGCCAAACATATTGACCTTAAAAGCGTTCGTATTCTTTGCGCCGGGATCCATAGCTTCGGCGATTTTTGCAAGGCAGATATCAAGCCCCGCTTCAAAGTGCTGATGCTGAACGACCTGCGTGGCTCTTACAACAGTCGCGTTCTGCTCTATCCAAAAGAGTTCCATTGAGTAGAGAGTGTTGTTTCCTCTCTGCGGCTGATACTCCTGATAGAGAATGTGAGTCGCCCCAAGCCGTCTTGCGGTTTCGATATAGATTTGGCGGCTTATTCTGCGGTTGTAGTCGCGGTAATTCGGCAGAACGCCGTTGACCTGTTCAATGGAAAACACATGCGTGCGCGGGAAAGAGCTGACTTTGTAGTGCGAGTACATCTCGCCCATCGCTGAGATCCATTTTGTTCTGGTCTCCGCTTCAAATACCGCGTAAACCGGACGGCTGATGAGTACTTTGTAATCTCCATGAAACGGCGGAAGAACTCTTTCGGGCTTGACCTCCGCGGGCTTATCGGAAACCTCTTCAAACACGCCGAACAGGTCATCGATTGAAGATTGATCTATTGCGCGGATTGTCGCCCCGGGTGTGTCTGACAGAGACGGGGCCGGTTCACTGCCGCCGCCTCCAAAAAGATCATCAAAATCCGCAAAGGCAGGAACGCTGAGGCTCAAAACAGATAAAAAAACTGTGAGACTCCTTTTAATTGAGACTTTTTTCATCTCTCCCTCTTTCCAAAATTTATTAAAACGTTTAGATTGTTTTACCAATATATACATAATATACCGCACGACGGCATACATAGGTTTCGGGTGAAGATACCTATATATTATATAATATAACATTGCGCTATGGTCGATGCAATTCTTTTTTACGCGCGGCGCGCTTTCAGCGAATTATACTGCTTAACGGGAAAGCGGGGCAACGGTGTTTTTGCTTTTGTGATGGTGGTATGAGGTGTTGTAAGTAGATTTTTTATATTGACAAAAATAAAAACTGGTCAATTTAAGGGTTGGGTACAAATCGGTAATCAGATTTGGATGGCGGAGAATTTGAATTATCGCGGTGTTGGCAGTGATAGTGTTGGTGTTTGTTATCTTAATCATCCAGATAGCTGCGCAAAATACGGCCGTCTTTACATTTGGGCGGAGGTTATGAATGGTGCGTCCAGTTCCTCATCTAATCCCAGTGGTGTTCAGGGAATTTGTCCGGTTGGTTGGCATGTTCCCAGTTTTGCAGAGTGGGGGCGATTGATTGGTTTTGCTGGCGACTGGTTAATAGCCGGAACTAAGTTGAGATCACAAACAGGTTGGAATACATGTAGTGTTTATATTCCCGGTACAGATGAGTACGGTTTTTCGGCTTTGCCCGGCGGCCGCCGCGACAGCAACGCAAGCACGTTCCGCAATGCCGGTATCGGCGGCCACTGGTGGAGCGCCACTGAGAGCAACGCGAGTAGTGGCAACGCGAACAACATTGGCATTTACTGCAACGAGCGCATGGGCATTTATGTGAGCGACAAGAGTAACGGGTTTTCGTTGCGTTGCGTTAAGGACTGAGAGCGCCAGTTCGGCGCGTGTATATATAGGGTGGTGTAACTCCACCTCCGGCAAAGCTTAGCGAGCCGCCGGTACCGAGCCTTGGAGCCGAGTCCGCGAGATTGGGTTTAAGCGTAGGCACGGGAGTATGAGAGCCACAATATTTATGAAAACAGAAAGCATGTTCTATTGTCAATGGGCAAGTATGGTTTATGAGCAGTAACAAACATTTTTACGCGGTAAATTAACAATACCAAAATTTACGTTACGTTATGTAAAACGATGTAAATAATTAACAGAAAGGATACTATACAAATGTACTTGTTAAATCTGCTTATCAAAAATCCAATGTTAAGGACTTTGGTGGCAATTATTCCAATGGCTTGGGGATTGGTTGTATTAGATTTTTTCGGAATAGATTTGGGTTTTAGAAATAGTGACGGCAATATAACTGATAATGGGAAAGTTATTACTATTAGCATGTTTATTGTTATTGGAGTGTATATTTTTTTGACTAATTGGCTTGTACCGTTAATTGATTCTCGAAAAAATTCTAAGGCTCGAATACGGGAAACTTTAAACGCTCTAATCAAATCAATTCATGAAATTTCAGGCGTGGATGAGAATTATATCTCCGCTTCATTGTTTTTTGCTTTTGATGGAAATCGTGATAATTGCCAATACGTCGTTACAAGCAACAAACCCGGTTTACAGCAGAATATTATTCTAAATGAGAAAGGTTCATTTGGACGTTATCTGTTAGATGACAGCCCCCATGATTTTGAACTATTGAACGATGTAAAGAGCGAAGGGGAATTGAAAGGAAAATATATATTAAATTCACGTAATAAAGAAATGTTTGAGATAACTAAGAAGTATGGTTCAACAATTGGGTTAAGAATTATTGAGCATCCGGATAATCAAGCTTACGGTACTCCTTCCATACAAGCAGTCCTTTTCTCTTCTACTTTCGGCTATGAAATTGCAAACGATTCTATAGAATTGAAAAGAGAAGAAGTTAAAAGATTAATAGAAAGAGTTATTCTACCGCCCATCGTAATGCAAATTAAAACCGAGTTGACAATTTTACACAAAGCCACATTAGGACCATTTCGTTTTTTGCGAAAAAAATCTGTGGTATCTCAGTTCCGTGAGGGACAGACGACATAAGCCGAGCCATCTAATCGACGCTAATAAAACATAAATTCTATGAGAGGCATTAGGCAATCCTCTCACAATAAAATTAACAACGAAAGGAATGTTGAGTCTGCCTGCTCAACGAATGTAGCCATGCAGCTTTTCAAAAAACGTGAACTCCATAATACATCTTGTAAAGCATTTTTTTTGGCATCTATTGATTTTAACCGTGATTATCGAAATAGAATAGGCCATAATTTGGTATCGTTGCCAAAAAAATATGAGTTTGACGAAAATTTAGAAGAAACATACGACGGTCTAAAAAAATTCGCCATTAGCGTCCTTGAAAATAAACTACCAGAAGAATGTAAACAGCTCGTTGGTATTCCTATTTGTAAAGTAAAGGTTGAGCGTGTTTACGAGGGGAGCATTGAACTTTGCTTTACTATACCGGTTGAAGTAATTAATATCGCAAAGGACCTGTCTATTGATATAATTACGAAACTTTTGGCGGTGGCGATATCAAAAATACTGCTCAAATACTTTGAAACAAGGTACGGCCCCTATTTCGATATTGATGTTAAATCCATCAACTCTGTTTGCCAGTCATTCAATTATAAATGTCCAAAACCTTGTTTCTCAAGCACATTAAATATTATGCTATTGACTATCATTATAACGTTAATATTAAGTAATGCAATTAAGATTGTTGTCAGGTAAGACTACCCACAGCGGGGGGCCTTGCCTTTTAAAATTAACGCAGCCGCTATGTTCATTATGCAAAGACAATCCTTAACCCGTACACAAACTAAATAATCATTCTCAAAAGGTCAGCTCGTTTCGCGCGCCCCTTTTTTATAAACATTTAAAAGATTCCCCTCGCTTTTCGCTATGCTCTATACGTAATAATTACATAGATGCGAGAGTATGCGTACCAATGCCGTATTTTTAGAACAGCTTGTTTTCGCATTTATTATTTTACAGTTTAAAAAAGGAGGTTGTTGTGCAAACATTAAGCATAAAGATTTCTGACGCGGAATACGGAGCATTTGGATTCAGCAAAACCCAAATGAACTTTACCGACCTTTTGGAAATAGTAGAGGTAAAAATAGCAAAGCGATTGCTTGACGAAAGTTTGTATTATGCTGAAAAGTGCGGGCTTTCTGCTATGACAATGGACGAAATATCAAAAGAAGTCGGGGCTGTAAGAAAAAATGCAAAAAATCGTAGTTGATACAAATGTGTTTGTGTCCGCGTTAATACAAAATAGCTTCCCTAGAAAAATAGTGTATGATTTGCTTTTGGAGAAAAAAGTCGTACTATGCTTGTCATTGCCATTGCTATATGAGTATATAGAGGTGCTTTGTCGTGAAAAATTTTGCAAATACAGAGATTTCTTTCTGCGGGCTGAATCTATAATTTCGTTTGTAAAAAAAGAGGCTTTGATGTATTCACCGAAAATAAAATTAGATGTTATTTCGGATAAAGATGATAACAAAATACTCGAACTTGCAGATGAAAGTAATGCGGATTTTATCGTTACCGGAAACACAAATGATTTTACTTTACCCCAATATAAAAATACCAAAATCTTAATACCTCGAGATTATTGGCTCCTTTTTCATGAACGATGATTTCGCTCCAGCACTGATGTTAATGGTACCACTTCCAACAACAACAAACAGCTTTTGCGTGATTTTTTCTTCTATTCCTTAACTCGTACACAAACTAAACAATCATTCTCAAAAGGTCAGCTCGTTTCGGTCGGCCTTTTTTTAAATCGGGGGCGTAGATACACAAATTATCTTTAGTTGCTTTTGCGGTTTGTGTAATGTTCTTCTGCTGCAAGTATTTTTAGATTCCAAGTTTTTTCTTAATCTCATTTACAGGGATACCTTTTTCCAAGAGAGCCAATACCTCGGCTTGGCCCTCTATTTTCCCTTTATCATAAGAATTTTTTATTGCGTTTCGTTCGTAGCGCGTCTGGTTTAAATAGTGGATATAGGCTTGCTTTTCCTCTACTGTCATATCATCATAAAGGAGTTTCGCGCGCGCTTCTTTCAAACCCTGCGCCGTAAAACTCTCGGGGATTTCCGCGTTTTTAAGATAGTAAATCCACTCATCAAGACTGCTTTTAGCGACATTGTCAAAATCTTTAACGCACAATATGTAATATTCGGGATACAGGTCTTTAACATTATCTTTCGCGAAAAACTCTCTCTCATTTTCTGTCAGCTGCAATACCGTATTGTTGTGAATGCCTCGGTATTCCGTAGAACCGTGATAGACGTAATCACTCCCGTTGCCCATCCGGAAATAAAGAATGTTGATATGATATATTTTGCGTACGTTGTAATAGTCATCCCCTATTGACAGATGCTCTGTTATCGCTTTGGATACTCCATAAAGCATTCTGTAATAATAATCAACCTCTTCGCTGTTCTGCATCTCAATTATAAGAAACTCGCCCTTACTGTTTTCTACAAATATATCTACACGGTTAAACTTGTCTTTGGCGTGTTCCTGATTCCCTTCGCTCTCCTTTATACTGATAATTTTTATATCTTCACCCAAGAGCACAGAGAGAAAACCCTCAAGCACGACATAATCAGCTTTATTGCGAAGCAGCCGTTTCAGCGCCCAGTCAAACCGAACTAGTTTGCGCTCTTTCATCGATTTATGTCTCCTTGGGGTAATTGATTTATTGATTCAAACAAAAATCGAATTTGGGAAGTAAAAATCAAGAGAATGTAATCCTCATCAAAGATAATTCCTGCCGGTTATTACTGGCAAACTAAATATGTAGAAGCTGTAATGGATGCGGTTCAAAATTACATATGGTTGGAGCGGAGTTACTTTTATTGCGTTACGATGGCATATTAAAATTAACGCAGCCGCTATGTTCATTATGCAATGACAAGCCGGCCTGCTCTAAAATAGAGGCAAAAACCATGCAAGTTATTTATTTCAAGCAATTTCATTCAGGGGATGTTTCCGCGACGTCATCGCACCATTTTACAATGTGTTCCAAATTCTGCACCGCTTTACTTTCAATTTGAGATAAGGTTGCCCTTTGCGATGTTGGTTATTTATATTTTTCAAAATGAAATTAATGAAACTCCGGCCCCCGGGGTCGATGACAAATAATAACAGGAGGAGATGAACATGTGTAAATCATTCCTTAAAAAAACCGCTGCTGTGATAGCTGTATCAATTGCAGCCTTTGCGGCAAACGCGCAAGCCAATGCCGGCTTGACAGGTAATACAGGGATAGGGATTGCTGCGCTCTTCCCCGGTGACGTTGGAATTGGGGATCACCCCGATGTAATCCGGGCGGACAATTTTGAAGGCTATAGCGTGTGGCGCGACCTCACAGCCGGCGGCTGGGGTGTTACAAACGGCGAGAACCCGGCGCCCGAAGGCACCCACGTACTTTTTTCGAGTGAGAACAAGGTTACCGGAACACAGTCCCTGCAGCTTGATCTGTTTGCGCGAAATTCACCGCGGCACACAGGGATCAGTTTAGACCTTGATCAAACTCAGCAGCAGGATCTCATTTTCGTCCGTTATTATCACAAAATATGCACTACCTATCACGTACCGCCCGGTATTTCCAATCATAACGGAACCAGCGTTTCATCCCGATACTGGAGCAGCGGTCCGGCGCACATGGGGCCGGGTAAAGCTGCCGACGGTACAAATAAATTCCTTATTCAGTTAGAAAATTCGGCGGCTGCAGGATATGACGGTTACAGCATGAAAGCGTATATTTATCACCCCGAGCAGCGCTACAATTACGAAGGATCCGTGCCAATCCCGGGAATGTCGGCAAGGAGTCCGGGAGAGCCGTGGCGGGCTGATGGTAATTACAGAGCCGGTGAGCAATACGGCGACGCTTTTTATCCCGATGGTGAGGTCATGCCGTGGAATCACTGGCGCGGCGACTACGGCCCGGAGTTTGTGCCGCTCCCCAAATTCTTTGTTGAACTTGGCAGATGGTACTGCTACGAGCTTATGATAAAAGCCAATACTCCGGGTGAGCGTGACGGCAGGATTACCGCCTGGATTGACGGAGAAGTTATCATGGATTTCCCGAATATGCGGCTGCGTGATATAAATGATTTAAAAATAGATCAGGTGGGATTCACTTTCGGATCCAATGTAATTCCTGTTAAAACCAGCGCCTGGTACGATAATATTGTTATCGCGACGTCTTACATAGGGCCGATTAATTTTACAGACGCGCCTATTGCCCCTCCCCCGCCGCCCCAAACCGATCCGCAAGGCAGTTTCAGGGTTCTGCTTACAGTGCGTGAATCTATCGGTGACGCGGCTAACCCTCCATTTAGAGGCGCGCCGATCACGATTACCGGTGACGGTACTTACACGGCGAAGGTTTACACGATGGAGTATGATAGTTTTACGGGACTCGCCCTTGAGAGCGAGGCGTTCGTCCCTGCGGGCTGGGAGGACGCTGTCATAACATTTGATGAGGTTATAGTCAGAGGTGTGCCGGCTCCCGAAACTAAGCAGGGCATTGTGACTCTCATTGATGTGTCTCTTGGTAATACGCGGGGCGCCACTCCCCTTTTGAACAGGGATGGCAGCGTAAACGCTCAATTGTGGAACGGCTGGCAGTCGTCTACTCAAAATCACCTTACCGACACAGCTACGGTGGCTCCGCGCCGCGGCCACATTGGTTTTGGCGCTCCGGGTATCTCAATGATTACCGCTATAGAGGTCACGTTTACGGTAACCGGCAGCCCTGTTACCTCAATTCTTTCACCTGACAGGGTTATCCCGAATGTTGGCGGTAATAAAGACATTGGGGTTGAAAATTTTCAACCCGTACAGGCGTTATCATTCACCGCAGGCCCAAATCCTGTGACAAAATCATCGGGAATGGTAAATTTCTTCGCAGGGGCACCCCTCGCGGGTGCCCTTTATGCCGCACCCATCCGCGGTACATTGACGATTTACAACGCGTCAGGCAATATCGTCAATAAAATCCGCGTCACCGATGATATCAACCGTGGGGGCGCGATTAATCGCACCCGTACAGATGACGCCGATGAGCCGAGGCGCATTATCGGATCATGGGATTTGACAGACCGTAAAAGCCGTCCCGTATCCGAGGGAACGTATTTGGTTAAGGGCACGATCACCACATCAGACGGAAAGAAGGAACGCGTTTCGATGATGGTGGGCGTCAGGTAATACCCCGTAGGGGCGGCCCTCGCGGCCGCCCGTCCATTATCATAAGTCCCAAACCACGTATCACCATGAGTTCCCGTGGCCGGAAGAATATCCCCTTATCGGTCAAAAAAAATCTAATTTAATCCTGTTACCCTTTCACCGCAATATTTATTTTTAATCTCTTTTCACGGATCATTAGATCCTCACAGCGGGCATAAATACGGGGGCGGTAAAAATGAGCAAGGTCAGACGGTTATTTGTTGAAAAACGTGATGGGTACGATGTTTATGCGAATAAACTTTTTCTTGATTTCAAGGAAAATTTGGGTATTTCAGGGCTGAGCGGAGTCAGGACAATCAACCGATATGATATAGAAAGTTTGTCTGATGAACATTATCAATCCGCAAAAAACATTGTTTTTGCTGATCTTTCTGTTGATAATGTTTATGATGAAAGTATCGCTTTGGGGGATGGAGACCGGGTGTTTGCGGTCGAGTATCTTCCCGGACAATACGACCAGAAAGAAGATAACGCCGCTCAATGCGTCTCGCTTCTTACTCTCGCTGAACGTCCCGCTGTGGCAGCAGCTCTGGTTATTGTCCTCAAAGGAAATATCAGCGATGACGAGTTCGCAAAAGTAAAACGCTGCGTTATAAATCCTGTTGATTCAAGAGAAGCATCTTTTCATAAGCCTGATACACTTCATATCAGCGTTGATACTCCCGCAGATGTAGCAATACTATCAGGGTTGATCACTATGAGTGAAGACGGTCTTGAAAAGATGAGGAACTCTTTGGGATTAGCCATGAAGTCCGAAGACCTTCTATTTTGTCAGCAATATTTTAGAGATACCGAAAAGCGCGATCCTACTATTACAGAGATCCGCATGCTTGATACGTACTGGTCGGATCACTGCCGCCACACAACTTTTTTAACAAGCATCAACAATATTGAAATAGAAGAAGCGCCGCTCAATACTCCCGTAAAAACCGCATTAAAAACTTATGAAGACACACGGAAATTTGTTTACGGTGATAATCACAAAAAAGATATCACGTTGATGAATATCGCACAGATGGGGATGAAGGAACTGCGCAAAAAAGGGCTTCTAAATGATCTTGACGAATCAGAAGAGATCAACGCGTGCAGCATTGTCGTTCCCGCCGTGATTGACGGTAAAACTGAAGAATGGCTCGTCATGTTCAAAAACGAGACGCATAACCATCCCACAGAAATAGAGCCTTTCGGCGGCGCTTCAACCTGCCTTGGCGGCGGTATCCGCGACCCGCTCAGCGGACGTTCCTACGTGTATCAGGCGATGCGTATAACAGGCTGCGGTGATCCGCGTACGCCTGTAGAAAAAACGCTGCCGGGTAAACTGCCTCAGTCAAAGATCACTACTATCGCGGCCCGCGGCTACAGCTCTTACGGCAATCAAATAGGAGTTGCGTCAGGATTCCTTTCCGAAATTTATCATGACGGATATGTCGCAAAACGTATGGAACTGGGCGCTCTTGTCGCCGCTGCTCCAAAGTCAAATGTAGTACGCGGTGTTCCAGAATCAGGTGACATAGTGGTATTAGTCGGAGGCAGAACAGGACGCGACGGCTGCGGCGGCGCTACCGGTTCCTCAAAAGAGCAAACGGAGGAATCTATAACCGTATGCAGCGCAGAGGTGCAAAAAGGCAACGCCGCTATAGAGCGCAGAATCATCAGACTTTTCAGAGATCCGAAGATCAGCAGAATGATTAAACGCTGCAACGATTTTGGAGCGGGCGGGGTATCGGTTGCCATAGGAGAACTCGCTCCGGGGCTTGATATCAACTTGGACGCTGTCCCGGCAAAATACGCGGGTCTTGACGGAACAGAACTTGCCATATCGGAATCTCAGGAGAGAATGGCTGTTGTCATTGCGAAATCTGATTTGAAAAGTTTTGAAGACGCGGCAAACAGTGAAAACTTGGAAACCGCCGTCGTAGCGAGTGTTACCGATACGCGCCGTTTGCACATGAAGTGGCGCGGGAAAACGATTGTAGATATCAGCCGCGACTTTTTAGACACTAACGGTATATCACAAAATACAGAGGTAAAAGTAAACGCGCCGTCAAAAAATGACAATTTCTTTGCAAAGACACTTTCTGCAAAATGGAAAAATGGCGATCTGTCAGGCGCGTTTACAGAGACGCTTTCAGACATCAACATCTGCGGCAAAAGAGGTTTGGCGGAGATGTTCGACAGTTCTGTCGGAGCCGCAACAGTCCTCATGCCATTGGGCGGAAAGTATCAATCCACACCTGCTGAATTGATGGTTGCAAAACTGCCTGTGCTCAATGGAGAGACAAGTACCGGTACGGCGATGAGTTATGGTTATGATCCGAACCTGTCAAGCTGGAGTCCGTTCCACGGAGCGCTTTACGCGGTGGTGCATTCGGTTGCGAAAGTTGTTGCGTCCGGTGGTGACCATACTAAAATCCGTTTGACATTTCAGGAATTTTTTGAAAGACTTGGAAATGATAAAGCCCGCTGGGGCAAACCATTCGCCGCGCTTCTTGGAGCGTATCTTGCGCAAACAAAATTGAGTACTGCGGCGCTTGGCGGTAAAGACAGTATGTCAGGCACTTTTAAAGATATAAACGTACCGCCCACATTAGTTTCATTCGCGATTGCGCCTGTTGACGTATCTAAGACGATATCGCCAGAATTTAAAAAAAGCGGAAACGCTGTTTATCTTGTGTCAATTCCGCGTGATGAATTTGAGATGCCTGATTTCGATGTGCTTAATAAAAGCTACAGTGCTGTTACTGCTGCTATTAGTAAAGGTGATATTGTTTCCGCTCATACAGTAGGTCTTGGCGGATTGGCAGAAGCCGTATCAAAAATGTGTTTTGGTAATCGTATAGGATTTAGTTTTGACGACGGTATCAAGGCATCACAGATTTTTACGCCTGATTATGGTAACTTGGTGATTGAGATCAACGGCAATAGTGATAATGTAAAGAACATTTTTGGGGATGATGCAAATATTGAGCTTTTGGGATTTACCACTGACAAAAAAGAGATAAATGTTTGCGGCTCAAAAATTGATTTGGAACAACTTTATGCGGCTTGGGAAAAACCTCTTGTAAAAGTTTTTCCGATAGATGCACCTCAACCGGCATGTTCAACAGAAATCAAGGATGTTGCAAAAAATCCGACAAAAACGATTTCTCCATATAAAGGCGTGAAGATTGCAAAACCACGCGTGTTGATTCCTGTCTTCCCCGGAACATGCTGCGAATACGATTGCTCTAATATCTTTAACAAAGCGGGCGCTCAAAGCGATTTCTTTATCCTCAAAAATATGAAACTTGGGGATATGGAAAAATCCGTGAAAGAGATGGCTGATAAAATTGCTAACGCGCAGATCATTATGTTCCCGGGAGGCTTTAGCGCCGGTGATGAACCGGACGGCGCCGGTAAATTTATCCCCGCGTTTATGCACCATCAACGCATTAAAGACGCTATCGCTGAATTTCTTTCTAAACGGGATGGACTCATGCTTGGAATATCCAACGGATTTCAAACCCTTATCAACTTGGGACTTGTACCTTACGGTGAAATACGTAATGCTGAGAAAAACAGTCCTACATTAACATTTAATACTATCGGACGACATATATCAAGAATCGCCTATACAAAAGTATGTTCGACTAATTCGCCCTGGCTATCTAATGTAAAGATCGGCGATGTACACGCAATTCCAATCTCTCACGGAGAAGGACGTTTTGTCGCTTCAAAGGAGCAGCTTGATGCGCTTACAGAATCCGGACAGATCGCAACAAGATACGTTAATTGTGACGGCGAATATGAAAACACTATAAACGGAAACAGCAACGGTTCCTGCGGAGCGGTAGAGGGAATATTGAGTCCAGATGGCCGAATCTTTGGCAAAATGGGACACTCCGAACGCATAGGAAAATGGGTCGCGAAAAATATCTATGGTGAAAGCGATCAGAAAATTTTTGAATCTGGGGTTAAGTACTTTTCTTAACTATGCCGGTAAACGGCACGCGTTTACACTGCACCGCACGCAGGGCCGGCTCTGCCGCTTAGCGGCACAGTGTAAACGTGTGCCGTGATTCGGTATATTTGTTACCTGCTGATATATCCCGATACAAGGAAATCTTCGCCTAAAGTTTGATGGGTGATTTTATTGAGACAAAGAGAGTTCGATATCGGCAAGCCTTTTGAAAAAAGCAAACCCTGTGAACCATTGCCTAAAATTTTGTTTCCATAGAAGAGATGTACCTTGTTGACAAATCCGTTTTCGAGGAACCCGCTTGCCAACTTCTGACCGCCCTCCATAAAAATGCTGGTGAGCCCCTCGTTATACGCCATGTCAAGAAACTCAGCGATGCTCTCTTTGTATTGAGGGGATGATGTATGCCAGTATTCAATATTATCAACGCGTTCAATAAATTGTTTTTTGCTGTTTCTGACGACAACTATGCTTCTTGCTTCATTGTAATGGGTAGAAAAGTAACTGCTTTGCGGGATGTTTTTATCCGACGAAAAAACAATGCGTGCCGGAAAATAAATTTTTCTCCCGCAGCGCGCGGTGAGTTTAGGATCATCACACAGCAACGTATTTTTACCTACGGCTACCGCGCTGTGGCATCTTCTTAATTCTTGAACAAATTGCCTTGACTTCTCGGACGTTATCCACTTGGATCTGTTTTGTTCATCGGCAATGCGGCCGTCAAGCGTCATCGCAAGTTTTAAAGTGACCCAGGGACGCTTTTTTGTTATCGCCCAAAAGAAATCTTCGTTGATAAGCGCGGCTTCATCCCTGAGTAAACCTGACTGCACGGTTATACCGTGTGACTTAAGCTGCCGCAAGCCTTTGCCGCTTACAAGCGGATTGGGGTCTTTCACTGCGATCACCACTCTTTTTATGCCGCTCTTTATAATTTCATCTGTACATGGCGGAGTGCGTCCAAAGTGTGAGCAGGGTTCAAGCGTAACGTAGAGCGTCGCTCCAAGTGCCGCGCCCTTTGCCTTACGCAAAGCAGTTTTTTCCGCGTGCGGGCCTCCGTATACACCGGTCGCGCCAACGCCTGCAATTTTACCGTAAGCATCAACAACAACGGCGCCAACTGCCGGATTGGGGAATGTTTTCCCTTTCGCTCCGTGACCAAGCTCCAAGGCTCGCTGCATGAAAAATTTATCTGTTTCTGAAAAAGCCATATCTTAAAATATAACTTTTATAAATATAACTATCAACAGATTGAATAGGCATCCGATGATAAAAAAAAGAAACCACGTCCCCGATTACAAGCGGAACTTCTAAAAATACCAATTTGGGGTCTAAATCTTCTTCAAAATCTCAATCAAACCCTCTTTAACTATTTCAAGAGAATTCTGATTTGTAATATCACCGGATTTTGACAAGTAATCTCTGATTATAACCTCTCTCATTTTTTTGCCAACAGCTTCGCCAAACAGCTCTTCCGGCGTTATTCCCAGCTCTACAAAACGCAGAAGTTACATTTTTACGTCTTTGACATTTGCTAATTAGTTTGATTAAAACAATCGTGTTTATTAAGGTACAGACAGTGCGATATTTTGTTTGTTGACATAGCTGTTTTGAGCGGTGGTGAGGTTCAAGCGACGCTGTTCTAACAGTAATTTTTCTATAGGGTCTATACCAATGGAACTCAAATTGTTTTTCAGCCGTGCCCTGTGGGAAGCGCAGGCCAGGTGAAAGGCATCTTTTGGAAATCCGTTTACCCGGCATTTACTGCGGCGTGAACAGCACTTTTCAACCGCTTGATAAAGGTCGTGTTTTTCTACAATTTCAAGACAAAGAAAAGCTTCGTCAAAACTTTCAATGGCTGATTTGAGACTAACCAATGCGTTCTTGTCTCTCGCATCGCAAAGGTGAAGTTCCTGAGATAAAAAGGTGTACTCCGCAAGGATAATTGTTTGAGGGTTAGCGCTTTTTTGAGCCTGCTTAAAAGCCACCATAGCATTAGCTATGCCCTTTTCGTAAGCAATACGCCCCTCTTGCTCCTTTCCTCTGGTTGCAAAACCCTTACGGCCAAAATTAATGTTCGATACTGCCGCATTAACGCTATCTACTAAGCCAATCAGCTCCAAACTCCGCCTCCGCTTCCGATAGATTCCAGCCGCTGTTGATAAGGTAATCAACTCCAACTTTCTCTTTCATTACCTTTGCCAAAAAAGGAGGCATGGGAGTAGTCTTCATAAGACGTATATATCCTTCATGATCCCCCGCGTCCGATAATTCTAAGGCTTTTAGCGATATATCCAACTTCTCATCCAACGACATTGTTTCTTTAGCCATACATACCCCCTAACTGAAATTTTGTGATTACACGCCGTAACCGAAGCAAGGGCTTATAATTATCAGCCCCAACTTAATAATAATATACAAAACTTCACACAATAATGCTATCCAAAATCATACTCAACGCGAAAATCCTAACGGCTGCTGCTTAATGAAATAAAACGTATTTGGACGGGGATATCTATAATGGAAAGTTAAATCAGCGGAACTTCTAAAAATATCAATTTGGGGTCTAAATCTTCTTCAAAATCTCAATCAAACCCTCTTTAACTATTTCAAGAGAATTCTGATTTGTAAGAAAATAAGTATAAAAGACGATACCGTTGGTACGCAGGAGCGTTGCAACAGACATTCTGCATCCATTTTGAAAACAATTTGTTTTTCTATGTTGTAACATATCTCTAAATAAAATACAATATCAATTGAGGAGCGGAGATGTTTTTTGATTTAATTTCCGCTTGTATTTTATATCGCTTAATTTATATTTATAACTTCTTAGATACGCTTACTTCTCAGTATTTTCTCAGAAATATCTCAACTCTTAGTTTTCGGTATTTATTCCCGGTTCCCGGATGTGTGTTTTTGATCAGGATTTACAGAATTTTAGGATTAGCAGGATTAACCTAAACGTTTTTGAGGTAATTATGATAACCGGTACGATTGCAACAAGCGAAAATATGGGTAAAGGCGAAATAGTGCTGTATCAGCCGAATGATACTGTCGCGGTTGAGGTTCGGTTAGAAGAGGAGACGGTTTGGCTGACTCAGGAGCAAATGTCACTATTATTTGGCCGCGAAAGGTCTGTTATAACAAAGCATATCCGTAATATCTTTGCAGAGGGTGAGCTTGGCGAAAAAAGCAATGTGCAAAATTTGCACATTCCAAATTCTGATAAACCGGTTACGTTTTACAATCTTGACGTAATTATTTCGGTTGGTTATAGGGTTAAATCGTTTCAAGGCACTCAGTTCCGTATTTGGGCTACCCAAATTTTAAAAGATTACGTTCTAAAAGGCTACGCTGTAAATCAACGCTTTGAACGCATAGAACACCGTGTCACCGAAACCGAGAAAAAAATAGATTTCTTCGTAAAAACCGCCCTGCCGCCAGTGCAAGGCGTATTCTTTGGCGGACAAATCTTTGACGCTTACGTTTTCGCCTCAGATCTTATAAAATCGGCAAAGAAATCAATCGTACTGATAGATAACTATGCGGACGAAAGCGTTTTAGT
>Ga0123353_10000485_pt1 | contig 49119 bp, 50 predicted proteins | sample TergutLab28metaG_3_FD_92763 | JGI IMG/M metagenome (GOLD analysis project Ga0123353, IMG submission 92763) | Labiotermes labralis P3 segment gut microbial communities from Petit-Saut dam, French Guiana - Lab288 P3 | ecosystem: Host-associated > Arthropoda: Insects > Digestive system > Gut ... | reverse complement strand
GAACGATATTTGGAGTGCCCTCGCGCCGATGATCCTAGCCTTCTCGAATCTAGTGTATTTCATATCTTCACCATACGGGAGTGGTCTGATATTAGGCTCCCCCTTATAAAGATTTTGCAAGTTCCGCCTGGAATGGGAAATTCGTCGCTGAGGTCGCGGAGCCTTTGTTTACATGCTCACTTGGACGGACACTTACACAAATGAACGGAAGAGTTCGAAGAGGAACGCGGCAATGGTAAATTTATTCCGCCGTGTCGTGACATTGATCTCATCGCAATATCGGGCTGTCCGTATCTTTTCGCAGGAGGTACCGAACGACGCGGTTTTATATCGTATTTGTAATTTAACGTTCGATGGATTACCTTAAGCTCACCGCGGCCGCATTCTTTCGGAACAAAGGTAAGAACGTTGTGACCGATAAAGAATTCACTATGGGAATTTCCATGGACCTCAGATGGATGCGCCCGGCCGATACCGAGGAACTTCTGTCGTTGCTTCTGAGCAACGGATATCTTGAGAAGGACGGTGAATACCTGAGACCGACGTTTGACATTCACGGTACCGATGTTCCGCTGATGTTCAGGCCGCCGGATGACCTCCTGAAAAGAAAACGTAAAAATACCGTCCCCGCGGCCAAGTCCGCGGATGATCTTCTGTCTGAGCTCATGACAAAGGTCGAGTCGTTCGGCATGAAAAGAAAGGATTTCATAGTTTCCGTGAACGCGATACAGAAACGCATCAATGTGGATATTGAGATAGCCGCCCTCCTCATGCTCAGAGACAACGGAATTGACGTTTCCGAATATGTTGACAAATCTTACGAACTGATCAGGAGCAGATGATCATACTTTTTTGATGAAATTCTCCAGGGTCATCTTTGCCGTCTGCGGTCTGTTTGAACCGATTCCCGTCTGCACCGTTTCCGTCAGTCTGATGTTCAGCGCTTTCTCGATCTTTCTCATCAGTTTTTCATCGGGTACAAGATCGTTGGATTCAATTTTTGCGATGAGTCCTTTCTTCTCGCTTATCGAGGCGGCGAACTGTTCCATGTCCATTCCGGCCGCCGTGCGCGCATCCTTTATCACTTTTCCGTAGTCATCGACGATCTCGGTGGAGTGCGCGGAAGCGTATACATCTCTGGTCTGCATGCGCCTCTCTCTCCTTTGCAGCCTTTCCTCTATAACCAATGCGCTCGGCGCCGGTGCGCCCGGCTTGCCTTGCTGTGTCTTGTATTCCTCGCCGAATCGTACACAGTTCTGGCACACGTTCAGTTTCGTACCTTCTATGAAAATGGGCCTCGCGGTGCCCGCATCCTTTCCGCAGAGTTCACAGAGCATCATTTTCCTCATACGTTTTTGATAATTAAATATGATTGTCACCCTCGACCGTGTTGATTGATCCGCTGTGCGTATCGAGAGACGTGCATCAATCGGCGAGCAGGATCTGAGGAGAAGTTTTGTCGACGGTATCGACAAAATTGTAAAACCTGAGATTGTGTCGTTGTTGGCGACACAACCGGTCGGACGCAATTTGTGAATGTCTTTACAATGCCGATGTATCGGGGGCGTTACACGAGTGAGTTTGCGCAACGTCAACAAACATCGTGAACACTTACTGCCGTATGAGATCGTTCGAAATGCGGAATATGTCGCAAAAAGGAATATTGATCGAAACCGAAGATCGGAACGGATTGATCGGTGCCGTCTCGCCTTTTTTTGCACGTATCTTTGTGTGATCGCCCTTGTTTATGCAGTAAAATTAATAACATATACGTATTAATGTTGTTACATAAGAGGACTGCACAATGGACAACAGCCACGAAAAAGAACTGACATCCGAGCTGAAGGATACGATAACTTATCTGGAAGAGAAGAATGGCAGGCTCACGGCGGAGAAAAACAAAGCGGTTGATGAGTATAACACTACCAAAAGCGAATTGTACAGGGTGCAGAAAGAACTGAGGCGCCTCAAAACCGAGATCGAACGTATGAAGAGTCCTCCTCTCATCGTCGGTACGCTCAGGGATGTCCTTTCGGATGAGCGCGTGATCGTGAAAAGCTCCACCGGCCCGGATTTTGTTGTTTCCGTGTCGGAGATGCTTCCCAAGAATGAACTGATACTCGGTTCCAGAGTGTCCATGAACAAGCAGACATTGGCGGTAATGGACGTACTCCCTTCTCCGGTCGATCCCATAGTTTCCGGCGCGGAGATAATAGAGAAGCCGGATATCACGTATGATGATGTCGGCGGCCTCCGGAACCAGATGATGGAATTGCGCGAGGCCGTTGAGGATCCGTTGCTCCGTCCGGAGCTTTACAAGAAGGTCGGTATAGAACCTCCGAAAGGTGTTCTTCTGGTCGGGCCGCCGGGAACCGGTAAAACGCTCATGGCAAAAGCTGTTGCAAACGCCACCAGAGCGACGTTCATAAGGTTCGTCGGTTCCGAATTGGTACAGAAGTATATCGGCGAAGGTGCCAGACTTGTCCGTGAGTTGTTTGAACTTGCGAAGGAGAAGGCGCCGAGCATCATATTCATCGATGAATTGGATTCGGTCGGTGCCAAAAGACTTGATTCGACTACGTCGGGTGACCGCGAGGTTCAAAGGACGCTGATGCAGTTACTTTCCGAGCTTGACGGTTTCACGCCCACCGGAAACGTAAAGATAATCGGTGCCACGAACCGTCCGGACATACTTGACGATGCGCTCCTGAGGCCCGGAAGATTTGACAGGATTATCGACATCGGACTTCCGGACACCGAAGGACGCGAGGAGATATTCAAGATCCACACGTCCTACATGAGCATAAGCGGCCACATTGATGTCAGAACTCTTGCGATTATGACGGACGGTGCCTCCGGTGCGGAGATACGGTCGATATGCACCGAAGCGGGAATGCTTGCCATACGCGACGGAAGGGATTGTGTCACGATGTCCGATTTCGAGAGAGCGAAATCCAAGGTAATGGAAGTGGAGAAGAACAAGGTCAGCAGACCGCCGGCACTGATGTTCGCCTGATCTCTTTTCAACGGGAGATCAGTTGACCTCGGTGTCATCTCCTCCGAAGAAACATTGCTGTGATGCCGCATACAGTTCTTCCATTCCGAATGACATCTTCGAGGATACCGCTCTGGTGTCTCCGAATGTTCCTATGTTTTCCATTGCCTTGAACAATTCCATGCCCACGATCGTCTGCGGATCCGTGTCGTGATCCAGTATGTCCGCGTACAGCGCATCCGGGTCGGTGAACCATGACATGACTTTGTTGAATTCGTCTTCCTCGAGAATGTCGGATTTGGAGAGTGCGGTGATCATGGGCATCCGAAGACGGAACTGAACTATCGTGGAAAGCATCATGCCGGATATGAACCCGTTTGACGTTCTGCAGAGTATGGGATCGGCAAGGAATACCGTCATGGATCTTTCTTTTCCGAGCGCGTCGATCAACACATCGGATGATTTTCTGAATGCGAACAGTTCCAATTGGCCGGGAGTATCTATGAGCGCATAATTCGTTTTGAATGAATCGATCGCGTCCGTCAGTTTATCGATGTTCATTGCCATCAGGTCCGCGCATACTATCTGCGCACCGTTCGGTCCGAGCGCATATTCATCCATGACATCCTGCAGGTCGATCCATTCCCGTATGTCCACGTCCGCAATGTACGGAACGGCATCCGCGCCCGGATCAAGATTGACCGTTATCGCATCTATGCCGTTAAGGTCCAGCCATTCCTTGTACGATTGAACGAGAGAGCTCTTTCCGCTTCCCGCGGTGCCGACGAAATAAATGTTCTTCAAGTACTCACTTCCGCGAGATGAACGCCGTGTGCGCAATAAGCCTTTCCCATGGCCGCATCGGCGGTGAATTATCCGAACTCCCGGTTAACACCGTTGAACATATCTCGTGCGTCGCTTCGCGTGTGGCCGCGCATGCCCGGACGGTCGCCGCGCGCGCAAATCATTAATATACTTTTATATCGTAACGGGAGAACATGGTTAGCTCGCATTAATGATGCGGGGCAGGAGAAATTCATATGGAACTCATGAAAGAACGGAATCTCTTGATAGGAGCATCGGCGCTGTCCGCGACTGTTGTCTTTGCGCTTTGTTGGTTCATTGCCGCATTATCCGATCCCGCATGGATATTCGGTGCCAACTATCTCAGTGATCTGGGCGTCTCGGATTACGAGCATGCATGGATGTTCTTCAACGGAGGCTGTTTGATCGCAGGTGCATTGTTTGCGGTTTGCGGTGTCGCGATCCTTACCTCGAAAAGGAATAAACCGGACGCGGTTGCCGGTGCCGTCGGTATCGTGACCGGTGTTTCTATCGCGTTGATAGGTGTGTTCCCGTCGGATGTGGGTTCATTGCACCTTTACATAGCATATGCGGCATTCGGCGCGGGCATGGTGTGCCTGTTGCTCCTTGCGGTCACAGACTGGTCCGACAAGATGAGAAGACTGGCATTGTTCACGCCCGTGTGTGTTGCGCTTGTCGCGGTGTCATACTTTGTGCTTGTTTTCAGAGAGACCGACGTAAGATTCCTGTCCGGGATGCCCGGAGTTGAGACCGCGGCCGCTGTTGTGCTTCTCCTGTTGTTCTTCCTGCAGAGTATGAAATTCATGCGTCGCGGCGGTGCCCGAAGGGTAACGCCCGAAGGGAAAAGCATAGCGGACCGGCACAGGGTCGCGTTCGGTTTCGCCGCGATACTGACGATGATCTCGTTCTTGGCGTTCTGGCTGTTCGCGATGTTATCCGACCCGTCATGGACCTTCAATGCGGATCCCATCTACACGCTCGGCTTTTCGTCCGTGGAAGATGCCAAACTGTTCTTCTCCATCGGGTGTATCGCGGGCGGTGTGTTCGCCGTAATGTACGGTGCCGGAACCGCCACGATGCACCGCGGATATCTGCGGTCAGCCGGCGGAACGTTCGTACTGATCATAGGCATCATACTCGTTCTGGCGGGAATACTGTTCCTTACCACGGGAGAGGTTGTCGAATGCATGGAAACGGCTGCGCTGATCCTCGGTGCCGCCGCACTCGTCTGTGTGATCGCATCTGACTGGAAGAAAGAGAAAATGATGACCGCCGCATTCTATTTCTTCATACTGGCGATCGTTATGATCCACGTGCTGATCAACGGATTTGAAATAGAGTCCTCGATGTACGCTCTGATATTGTTCATGATACTCGGTGCGGAAGGCATAAGGTTGATAGCCGGTAAATGAACGGCTTAATGCCGTTCCTTTTTGTTTTCCTTTCAATGAACTGCCGGGCAGGCTGTTCAATCGGTGCGGATGATTCGATGACATGAACGGATTCACGGAGCCGCCGACGGAGCAACGGCATTTGACGAATGAACTGAACCCGTCGGCCGTCCGCGGGAATAAAGAATACGGAGCTGTGAGCTCTTTAAAAAAGAAAGGAGTTTAGATCCTGTCGCTGTCGATCCAGCGCTTCGCTTTGTGCGTCGCGGTGAACACGATCATGACGAATGCCAGGAGCACAAGGACCACCGAGCATATGAGGATCATTGCTTCGAACATTAACGCAACTATCGGAACCATCGCACACAACAATTGCATGAATATCAGGAATCTCCATTGCCATCGTCCGTTCGCGTACAACGAACCTGCGACGGCGAGGAACAGTACCAGAGACAGCATGTAGAACACCGTCTTAATCGCGAGGTCGCTCGCATTGATATCGAATTCGATGATAAAGACCGCCAGCACGAAGAGCGCCCCGAACACGGCCGCTGCTGAAGCGATGATTACATTCTTTGGTCTCTCATCCATGATTGCACCTGATTCTCAGGATGCCTTCTTTCTTATTAATATGTTCACACGGCACCCGCGGGGAAGATATCGCCGTATCTTGCGGACACGTATATTTTCAGTCTTCCTCCGTCACGCGTTGCGATTGGCCGAAACGCGTTGTCCCGGCAGAAAAAATCATTTCGTAATGCTTTCAAAAAAACGTGATCGTGACGTTCCGCATATCAAACGGATATAGAGAATGATGAATGTTTTTCATTCAACCGGATAAATGGTAACCTTAAATATCATGAGATTGATAATTCGGGGCAATGGACGAGAAATATGCGTTTGCATTGAGAAAAATAGCTCTGTTGGGCGGTATAAACAATTACGTTGCGGTGTCGTCGCGTGAATTGGGCGATGCGTTGGATATGAGCCAACAATCCGCATCGAAAAGGATACTTGAGCTGCTTGATGAAAAATATCTTGTCCGTGACCTCGGTGCCAGAAAACAGCGCATAAAGCTGACCGAAGCGGGCGTTGACGAACTCAGGAAAGAGTACAACGAATACCGTCGCATATTCGAACTGACCGATCACGTCACGCTGCGAGGAAAAGTGGTCACCGGAATGGGTGAAGGCGGCTATTACATCACCCAGAAACCTTACATGGATCAATTTCAGTACAAACTCAACTTCCGACCGTTCGAAGGGACGCTCAATGTCAAACTGACAAAGGAAGATCTCGGAAAGATGGAGATCATAAAGAGCATGCCCGGTCACTCCATAGACGGTTTTGAGAAGGACGGCAGGACATTCGGAAAGGTGACCGCGTACAAAGCGAAGATACAGAATCTTGATTGTGCGATCGTTCTGCCGGAAAGATCACATTACGATGATATATTGGAGCTTGTGTGTAAATATCATCTCAGACGAACGTTGAGCATAAACGACGGCGATGCCGTTGATGTGATCGTGGACCTAAGTCCTCTTTCTTCCGAAGATTAGGTATCCCGTGTGGCCCAGCATCTGGAATGACGGCCTTACGCCCCCTCGGTGCACCTCGATCTCGCGTTCAATCAGTTCCGTCGCACGTACATCGAAGAAATTGAGATCGCGCAAGGCGGTCACCATCGATTCAAGTTGATTCATGTTCGGAACGTAGGCGCATATCCTTCCTCCCGGTCTGAGATTTTTCGACAGATTTTCAATCGCGATCCACGGATCGGGCATGTCCATCACCAAGGCATCCGCCCGCATGCTGACCTCAGCGGTCTTGGCATCGCCGATCTGATGGCTCCAGTGTTTGTCGAGTCCCGTGCGTTTTATGTTCTTCAGTGCGCGCAATGCGAATTCTTCTCTCAGCTCGACCGTATGAACCGAGCCGTGCGGTGCGACCGCTTTGATGAGTGCCGTTGTCAGCGCTCCCGACCCCGCGCCCACTTCCATTACCTTATCGCCGCATTTTATGTCACAATTCATTATTATCGATGCGGCATCCTTCGAAATGATTATCTGCGCACCTCTTTCCAATGATGCCATCAGATCCGCGGTTCCGGGTCTGAAGACCGTGAATTCCGTTCCGGCAACTTTTATGGTACTTCCGTCGTCCGCATCCCTGAATTTTGATCCGTCGATCGTTCCGAGCGATGATATCTTTATCATTTCATACGAAACCTTGACCCAATGTCTTTTATTGTCCTCACTTACCAGGAAAACGTATTCATCCTCTTCGAACGGCATCTTATCGTCACCTCATGGTAACTCATACAGTTAATCCTTTACATTTCGGATTCGGTTTATATATTTCGATATTATTTTCGGAACGATGACCGCAAAAGGTGTTCTGGGAGTTCTTGCGTGTCCCATATTGGAAGATGAGCTTATCTACAGCATGTCCACGGACAGTGAAATATCCAATGTTTATCTGCTCGATAATGCTCACGCGAAAAGTATCAAAGTGAAGCTTGTGAGGAATCGTATAAACCATACGATAATCGATGTTGATGCATTCCTTGACAAAAAATGCCGGATATCGGATGACGATTATACGATCGTCATCTGGATGATGGACCTCGGCCTTCACGAAGAACCGATCGACCTGAGAACGGCGTTGGAAAAACACATGAGGATCATGGAAGAACGGGTTGATGCTCTTGTCCTTTACTACGGGTTGTGCGGCAACGGCATGAAGAACATAGATGTCTGGGCTGAGGACAACCTGAAAATTCCGATGGCAATCATACGCGACAGAGACGGGAACATAGTCGATGACTGTATAGCGGCGGCGATAGGCGGAACGAAACGATATCTGGAACTTCTGAAAAAATATCCGGGGATCATGTATTTCACGCCCGCATTCGCGACGAATTATGACGATCTTCTGGGAAGGATGGAATTGTTCAAAGGCGTGGATACGGGCGATGATTCCATGCTGAAAATGGTGTTTGAGATGGCCGATTATCACGAGGTCATGAAGATCGACACGGGCCTCGGCGACAGGAGTGAATTTGATGCCGCAACGAAAAAGTTCGCGGACAGGCTGAACTTCGATATCATTGAGCTTGAGGACGGTTGGGTAACGCTTGAACCTGCCGATCGGGTTTACGCGGAAGCCAAAGGCTTCCTTGAAAGATGATGTGAATTACAAATCACATTGATCTGGCGGCATATGCCGCTTTGTTCGTCCGTTTCCCGCAGATGATGCAGTTGCCGTCGAATTTTTCCGGCATGTAGGAAGTTCCGAGCAGTTTGAGATCGTTCTCCTCTTCGAACCTGCGGCCGCATTCCTCCGTACCGCACCAGCCGAACCTCAGTGTCTTTTCCGGAACGTCATTCAATGAATCGATCGTGACAACGTTCGCCTTCTGCCTCTCCCACGCCCTGTTGAACATGTTCTCGCGTATCAATTCCAATACCATGCTGACTCCGGGAACCGCGTCTCCCAGTGATATCGTTCCTTTTTCTCCGTTATCACGCCTTGCGAATGTTATCACGCCGTTCTCAATATCCTTCATACCGAGCTCAAGACGCAGAGGTACTCCCTTTATCTCCCAATCAAAGAATTTGCTTCCCGGCCTTTCATCGCGATCGTCGATCTTCGTGCGTATCCCCGCGGAAATGAGCATGTCCTTTATTTTTTCGGCTTCCTTCATTATTACGTCTGTGTTGCCTTTGGAAATTATCGGTATTATTACCGTCTGGAACGGTGCCGCCGGCGGCGGAAGTATCAATCCTTTGTCATCGCCGTGCACGCCGATCACGGCACCGACAAGCCTTTCCGACATACCGTACGTTGTTTGGTGAACGTGTTTGTGCTCACCGTCCGCATCCTCATACGTTATGTTGTACGGTATCGAGAAATTGGTTCGGTAATGGTGTATCGAACCTATCTGCAGCATTCTGCCGTTGGGCATCACCGTATCGAGGCCGACGGTATAATGTGCACCCGGAAATTTATCCCATTCCGTCCGCACGAACAACGAGTACGGAATGCAGAGCTGTTTCATTATGTTCTCAAGTATCATGATATCTTCTTCTATCTGCTTCTGCGCATCCTCTTCCGATACGTGGCATGTATGCGATTCGAAGAAGTGAATCTCTCTTACGCGGATGAACGGCCTTGTCTGCTTCGTCTCATATCTGAATGTGTTCACGATTTGATATGTCTTCAGCGGAAGGTCGGTGTGCGAGCGCACCCAGAGCGAGAACATCGGATACATCGCGGTCTCGCTTGTCGGCCTTATGACAAGACGAACATCCAGTTCATTCAAACCGGCGTGCGTCACCCAGTATACTTCGGAATCGAAACCTTTGATGTGCTCTTTCTCTTTATTGAACTCGGTCTCCGGGATCAGCAACGGGAAATATACCTCATCATGACCGGTCGCATCCAATTCTTTTCGGATGAACGTGTCCACGTGCCTCATTATCTTCCAGCCGTACGGAGTCCATACATTCATCCCTTTAATCGGATATCTCTTGTCGGAAAGGTTTGCTTTCTCCACTATATCATTATACCATTCGCTGAAATTGGAATCCTTCTCTATGATCTCACTTCCTCGGCCGTCTCCTCTTCATCCTTTTCTTAAGTTCCTCGGCGACCGTGGATGCGACGGATATATTGGAAAGTTTGTTCTCGAGTGTGTTGCAGCAGAGCAGTGCGTCTATGTTTCCGCCGGTCAGTCTTTGTATTGCGTCACCCGTGAAGACACCGTGCGTACATGCAACGGAGACGCTCTGTGCTCCCGCTTCCTTCAACTGTACGGTGGCTGCCGTTATCGTGCCTCCGGTGGCTATTATGTCATCGACGATCAGTACATTCTTTCCGAAGCAGTCCATCTTCGCCGGTGCGATCTTCACTTCCGTACCGGAAAGTCTTACTTTTTCAAGATAATCGTACGGTACTCCCATTCTTGTTCCGACATCCTTCGCCCGGTCGGCCGCACCCGCGTCCGGAGCAAGAACCAAGTCAATCCCTTTGTCTTTGAAGTAATCCGCTATCGCACCGGATGCTTTGAGATCCTTTGCGGGACATTTGAAATTCTTGAGAACTCCTTCCTTGTGTATGTCCACCGTGTAAACGCGGTCGCATGCGAGGCTCAGATGTCTCGCCATGACCTTGGCGCTCTCCGGTTCTCCCGGCTTGAATATGCGGTCCTGACGCGCATATCCAAAATACGGTATCACGAGCGTGATCGACTTTGCGCCCATTCTCTTTGCCGCATCCTGAATGAGGATCATTTCGATTATGCTCGTATCCGGATACGTATTCTGAACGATGACGACATCATCTTTCAGAGAGTCGCCTTCTATCCTCGTGTAACATTCGCCGTCCGGGAACCTCGTCGATGACGCAAGTATACATTTGCAGTCCATTATCATGGCAAGTTCTTTCGCGAGGTCACGGGATGACGAACCACCGATGACTATCATGCTTCACTGATACAATTAGTGCTTTATTTACGTATTGGCCACGGAAGGCCGCGGGAAAATGAGGTTATCGCATTAATCGCAACATTCGGCCGTTCATGGGTCAGGATTCTTATCTTTCATTCCGATCTTGCTCTCGGGTGCCTTTAAAATCAAGCAATACTTGCGGCCGCAGTCCTTACGGATCACTTTTATCATCGGTTTTAAGTTTGTCACGGGAACTCCCGCACCGCGGACAGACGGCCGCCGTTACGTAACTTTCCTCAGAGTCCGTATCAGAAGATTCCGAACGGCCGATGATACATTTGTGAACGGTCGATTATTGATACGGTGCCTACATAAACAGGCGTTGCTGGTTTGTTGTTTTTATACCATGGCAACATCGTAAGTCGTCGAGCAATCGGTCCGACCGATTATATGTTGCAACGTCCGCAACGAGAATCGAAACACGGGGGGTTAAAAATAGAAAGAACGGTAATTGAGCGCCGCAATCTGGTGATATATATCGGTCTTGCTTGTGCGGCATTCCTGTTTGCATTGGCCGCGGTTATTTTGCTGTTCGTCGAGCTGACCGCATACTACATCGTAAACCTGTTTTTCCTCGTTACGGGAGGAATTATAATGCTGATCATCTCCGGCACCCTGGGCCGTAAGAAAAATAAGGAAATGATGGTACTTGATGACGACGGACTCATGATCAACGGCGATGTTTCACTCGGCCCCATACCATGGGACTGCGTACTCGGCGCGGAGATCAAAAGAATAGCTTTCGATAAGCATCTGGCCGTATACATTACCGACATAACCAAAATGGAAATGATATTCGGAGAAGATACGGTACGCAAAAAAGTCGGAAAGGGGAAAGACGGAGAGAGGTTGATACTCATCAACATCGATTCCTATAAGCTTAAAGGAACGGATGTTGCGGCGCTGATCCGGGAACGTGCCGCGGGCAATGCGTCAACACGGAGTGCAGACCAATATCCGCAGCCCGGAACCAAGATGACAAGATGGTCAAAAATGGAAACCAACAAAAAGATCTTGTTACTTGCGATCATTACAAGCATACCGTTGGGCATATTGGGCTTTTGGCTCGGTTACACGTCAGTCTGATATTGCATTTGGTAAATGGCGAATCGAGTCGAATTTTTAAGAGATTTCACGGAATAAATGCCTGATCCGCCGTATCTGCTTCGCACGAATTACACGGGCAACATTTTTATCATCCTTGTTCAATTACACTTATCGGATGCATTCATGGGATTATTGGGTAAAATGAAGGGTAAGGACAACGGTAAACGTGATGACCTTGCAGTTGAACCTCTGAAAAAACAGTCGAATGTCAAAGATGACCGCTTTGTGCGCCCCAAGCCCGAACCTCTGTTCGATAACCGTCCTTCCTCAGCCAAGAGAGGGAGTGTCGGGCCTGCGGCCGCGTCAACCGCATCGGCGGCTGCGTCAAGCGCTCCGGCACCGGCCGCGCGGCCCGTACCGAGGGCGGAGCCGCCGCCCGTGAAAGGGACCGCGCCCGCCGCGAAAGCGGAACCTCAGCCGGAAAAGAAGGTTTCGGTGCCCGTTCCCAAATACAGCGGACCCGCGACACGGCCGCCGGCATCCGCCGCAGGCAACGCGAACGATAAAAAGGAAGCGGTCGGGATAATCTACGGCAACGTGGGAACATCGATGTTCAATTGCCGCGCCACCGCACACATTGAGAAATCCGAATACATAATGACGGAACACGAAGATTGCGGTCCCGTTCTCTGTCAGGTCGGAAGTCTTATCAGAAAGACGGACCTGTCATTGGAAAAAACGCTGGATATGAGCGGGAGCATGAACATTCAGGAGATAATAAGCGCGCAGATCGATGTTGTCGGATACCGTGACGACCGCGGTTTGTTACAGGTTCCCAGAACAACATTCAGTGCCGGAAAGCCTGTTTACAAAGCGAGCGATGCGCTTATCCAAAGCGTTCTCGGCCTGAAGATGAAAGAGAAGACCGGTGCATACGTCGGGTTGCTGCACGGGCACGGCGTTCCCGTTTATCTGGACATTAACGATCTTCTGCAACGCCATGTATGCATACTCGCAAAAACGGGAGGCGGTAAAAGTTATGTGTCCGGCGATATAATCGAAGAACTGATGAAGCACCACGTAACATGTATGATCATAGACCCTCACGGCGAATATTCGGCCATGCGCGATGTCGGCGTGAAAGGAGATCCGCGGTTCGGTGTCATACCGAGAGGTTATGCGGATCATATCAACGAGTTTACGATATCAAAGAACCCGAACGGACATTCGAGGCCGCTGAGATTCACCCTCAAGACGCTTGAAGCGCGTGAAATCCTTGAGTTAACAAGAACGAATGACATCCGTTCGCACCTTCCGCCGTTGAGGAAAGCGATAGACACGCTCAGGGAAAGGCAGGATGCCTACTCCGTGAGAGAACTTATAGACGTGCTTTATCGAGAGGAGGACAACAAAAATCCGATGCTCATCACTGAATTGGAATATCTTGACGAGATCGGAATATTCGCAACACGCGGTAACCGTGTCGACGAATTGGTGGAAAAAGGAAAGACGACCGTCGTAAACCTGAAGGGCGTGCCGCCGGACATACAGGAACTCGTGGTAAGAAGATTGGGGACGCTTATGTTCGAAATGCGTAAAGTCGGCAACGTTCCGCCCATGATGCTGATAATCGAGGAAGCGCACAACTATTGTCCGCAGCAGGGGACCGCAATATCATCGAGAGCGTTGGCCACGATAGCATCCGAGGGCAGGAAGTTCGGTCTCGGGCTGATGGTGATAAGTCAAAGGCCCGCGAAGATAGATAAGAATGTTCTGAGTCAATGCGGAACACAGATAATTCTGAAGGTCACGAACCCGAACGATGTCAAGGCTATAGCCGCATCGGTTGAAGGTTTGACGAACGGTATGACCGAAGACATACAGACAATGCCGATCGGCATCGCAATGGTGGTCGGTGCGGGCATTGAAGCTCCGTTGCTCATTGACGTCAGACCCAGAGAAAGCAGACACGGCGGTACCGGTGTCAAAGTGTTGTCGGAGGACGATTGATGAACGTCATAACCGATGAAAAAATTGATCGGTATCTGAATATCACCAAAACGGCCATCGATAAACTGAAGATCGCCGTACCCGAAAGATCGTTCGGCAGGAAGATGGCGGACGATTTCCTGAATATGGCGACATCGTATTACAACGATGCTTTGCATTTCAGAGAAAAGGGCGATATGGTGAACGCGTTCGCATCCGTGAACTACGCTCACGGATGGATAGACTGCGGCGCGAGAATCGGTCTTTTCGATGTCGGCGGAGATGACCGTTTATTCACGCTTTACGAATGATCCTCGGCCCTTCGCCCGTTGAGCATTGTATGAGCGTGACATCATCACCCAAAATTTCACGCGTTTGTTTTTCGTCCGCGTCCGTGAAGATGCTGTTGCCGAGCATGCACATCGATGCCCTGTGGTCCTTTCTGAGCAGCGACAAAGCTTGTTTTACTTCATCGGTTTCCAATCCTGCGGAGTTTGAGAATTGTGACGATAATTTGTAAAGTGCGTCCTCGGACCGCATGACCGAATATTCACTGACGCATCGCATCCCCGCATTTGTTATCCTTTTCACTTTTTCGGCATCCGATAAGACACTGTCCGTGCTCATTCCCTTTCCCGATACGGCAACCGTCAGCTTCAATGATAATTCCGTGTCGATTACCCTTCCGAACGGAGGGAGTCCCGCTTTCACCCTTATTGTCTGGTATCCGCCGATCATGCCGGCAACATCCCCCAGACCGCCGCCGTTCTCTATTTCGGCGATATGCGCCGCCCTGTATGCGTCATGTTCCTCAAGACCGATGAGCGATGACACACAAAGACCCGCCGCTATCGCTCCCGCGGCGCTTGTTCCCATTCCCTGAGATATCGGAAGGTCGTTCTCGATCGTCATATCAAAACCTCTGCCGGGTGCGAGTTTTCTTACCGTTGATTCGGAAATCGATGCATCACATTCCTTCCCGTCCATTGTTATTTTGATATTGTTGTCACATCGTTCCTCAAGCGTCACCGTTACTCCTTTGTTCAAACGAATTCCCGATCCGAGCGATCCGGTCATCAGAATGTCATCCGTGCGGACGGGTACGAAAAAACATGTTATGTGGCCGGGGCAGAACGCTTTGGTCATGGGAGCTCAGCACATATGTCCAATATGGAATCGGCCACGTTCGCTTTTGTTCCGGATATATCTTTTGATCCGTCCTTCGTTACGATGATGGCATCGGATGATGTCTTTCCCGCCGCATCCGTGTCATTTGCGACCACCGCCGCAAGATCGTACATCTCCATACGTGCGCGTGCTCTGTCGGTCAGCGAATCGCGATCCGGTCCGGATTCCGCTTTGAATCCTATCACGTTCTTACATTTTTTGCGTATGGCGGGAAGTACTTTCGGGACCGGTTCCAATTCCAACGTGATCTTTTCATCGCTCGATATCTTCCCCTTTTTCGCAACCGATGCGAAGTCGGCAAGCGCCGCGGGAACTATGACCGCGTTATGATTTATATTCCCGACCATGTTCATTAAATCATCAACGGTCTCGAATCTTTTCGTTGTTATGTGTTCCGGTAACGGGACACCGCAGCCTCCCATCCACAGTTCTACAAGGGCGCCTCTCTCGAATGCACGTTCCGCTATGTGCACCGCCATGAGACCCGTGGAACGATTCGTTATTACGCGCATCGAATCTATCGGCTCTTCGCTGCGGCCGCCGATCACCAGCACCTTTTTTCCTTTGAGATCGTTTTTCGACATCAGCCTGAGCACCCGGGCGATCACTTCTTCTTTGGACACCACTTTCGCTCTCAGATCGATGATATTCGGGCCGAGGAACATCACTCCGTTCTCTTTGAGATATTCAATGTTCTTCCGCACGGCGGGATTCCTGAACATGGAATCATGCATTGCCGGTGCCACGGCCATCGGCACTCCCGAACCCATTGCGACGGTCGCCATTGTTGTGACCGGCGTATCGTCTATGCCTTGTGCGATCTTCGATATCGTGTTGGCCGTTGCCGGATATATAAGAAACAGATCGGCAATGCTCCCGTCGCCCAACAACGAAACGTGCTCGGCCTGTGCCGTTATTTTTGTAATGACGGCGTTGCCGGACGCAAATTCAAGCGATAACGGAGTTACGATCTCCCGTGCATCATCGGACATCACGGGTATCACTTTGGCGCCGTGCCTCAGCAATTCGCGTATCGTTGCGAAACATTCAACGGCGGCTACGCTTCCGGTTATTCCCATTATTATTGTCTTTCCTCTGAGTTTACTGCTCTTTGTGCAAAAGATCTCTTCCGAAGGATGCATTATGTTCCCTTATCCTGATACACGTTCATTATCCTTACGTTGTAATATTTACGGATCCTCCGAAAAAATTACGGGATCACCTTTTGACTGCCGACGGCCTCCTCGAAATAACATGCGGTTTCCGTCGGGGAACTCCGATGCCGATTCTTCGGAAACCGCCTATAAATGCGGAGAGCACTTTCCGGAAAGGCTTTTTTCTATGTGTTCCATCACATCATCGAGTACCTTTTCTTTGGATTCGGATGCGTCAATGACCGTGAATCCTCTTTCCTTTGCGATCTTGAGATAATTCTCTCTCACTTCTTTCAAATATTCCGGACGTTCGAATTTGCTTTTGGAACCTCTCGATTCAACACGACTGATACTTATTTCGGGATCGATGTCAAACAGAAACGTAATGTCCGGCTCCGTGATTATCATATCATTGAGCGTTCTCAGCCATTCCGTGTCCGCTCGATCTCCGTCGAGGGAGGCGGTCTGATACGCGAGTGTTGACGCATAGTATCTGTCACACAATACTATTTTTCCGTCGTCGATCCATTTCTTTATTATGTGCGTATGCTGCGCCCGGTCCGCAACGAAAAGCAATGCTTCGGCCTCCGCGGTGATGTCCGCGGAGGACCTTACGAGCATTCCTATCTCCCCGTCCGTGGGTTCGGCGGTTTTGATGACATCTTTATTCTTCAGCGCCGAAGCGACGGAATCCATACAGGATGACTTTCCGGAACCGTCTATTCCTTCAAAGACGATGAAGATACCTTTTCCCATCTCATTGCCTCTTGCTCTTCAGGTACCTCGTACTCAGTATCGCGTCCTTGGCCGCTTTCGTTTCGTCCACTCGTGAAACGGATGTGTTGTACGGAGCATTGAGCACCAGTTCCGGATCTTCGTTCGATATTTTTATCATAACATCGGCGATCCAATCCAAATCGTCTTTCGAACAGTCCTCGGTCGGCTCGAACATCATCGACTCATCGACAAGCATCGGGAAGTAGATGGTCGGCGGGTGTATGCCGTAATCGATCAACCTTTTTGCGATGTCCATTGCCTTCACGCCGTTCTTTTTCTTCTGGCGCGAAGTGCTTAACACGAATTCATGTTTCTTCAGGTCGCCGTACGGTATTTCGTAATCTTCCTTCAGAAGCTCTTTCAGATAGTTGGAGTTGAGGACCGCTTTCACCGTTGCGTCCCTGAGTCCTTCGGTACCCATCCTGAGTATGTACGAATATCCTCTCAGAATTACGTTCACGTTACCGTAGAATGATCTCATTTTGCCTATGCTCAGCTTTCCGTTGTCCTCAAGCATGTATTTGTCCCCGACCTTCTTTATAACGGGTGACGGCAAATACGGAATCAGTTTTTTCTTCACTCCCACGGGTCCCGAGCCGGGTCCTCCTCCGCCGTGCGGCGCGCCGAACGTCTTGTGTACGTTGAAATGGACAACATCGAAGCCCATGTCTCCCGGCGTCGTGATGCCCATTATCGCATTGAGGTTCGCACCGTCGTAATACATGATCGCGCCTGCGTCATGCACAAGTTTTGCTATTTCTTTGATATTCTTGTCGAATATACCCAGTGTGTTCGGGTTGGTGAGCATGAACGCCGCCGTTCTCTTTGAAACCGCGGTTCTGAGTGCGTCAATGTCAACCGATCCGTCGGATGCCGACGGTATTTCGATTACTTTGTATCCGGCCATTGCCGCGCTCGCGGGATTGGTACCGTGAGCGCTGTCCGGAAGTATGACCTCGTCTCTTTCCTCACCGTTGTTCTCGTGGAAAGATTTGATCATAAGTATCGCCGCATGTTCACCGTGAGCGCCTGCCGCCGGCTGTAACGTGAATGCATCCATTCCCGCGATCTTCGATAATTTGTCTTCCATGTCGTACATCATTTCCAGAGTTCCCTGTATGGTGCTCTGGTCCTGATACGGATGTACTTCCGCCGCCGACGGCAATGATGACGCACGGTCCGCATATTTCGGGTTGTATTTCATTGTACAGGAACCGAGCGGATAAGGTCCGTTGTCGACACCGAAATTCATTGATGCCAGTATCGTGTAATGACGTACAACCTCGCTCTCCGGAACGTTCGGCAATGAGATGCTTTCCCTTTTCAGTTCGGCGGGAACGTCCGTGTTCGGAACTTTCTTTGCATCGGTGTCCGTGATCAGTTTTCTTTGGATCTTCGTTTGAGCGTACATCAGAGCACCTCCTTCAGCGCATCCGCGAGTTTCTTGTGATCCGCATCGGAATGCATCTCCGTTGTGGTTATGAGCATGCAGTCATCCATTCCCTTGACATGACCTTTCAGCGGTATGCCGCCCATCACTCCCTTTTTCAGAAGCTCCGAGTTAACTTTTGACGCATCCTTTGACAATCTTATGACAAACTCGTTGAAATGAGTGCCGTTGAACGCTATCTCGACGCCTTTTATTTTCGACAGCAACGCCATCAGGCTCTTTGCGCGTTCCATGTTCTTCTTTGCGATTTCAAACATCCCGTCCGAGCCGAGCGTTGTAACGTAAACAACCGCGGCGACTGCCGCCAACGCTCCGTTGGTGCATATGTTCGATGATGCCGCGGATCTCTTTATGTGCTGTTCCCTTGTCTGCAACGTGAGACAGAACGCTCTCTTTCCGTCGGCATCAACGGTCATTCCGGATATGCGTCCGGGTATCCTTCTTACGTGTTCCTGACGGCATGCGAATATACCCAGCAACGGCGATCCGAAGCCCATTCTCGATCCGAGAGGTTGACCTTCGCCTATTGCTATATCCGCACCCATTTCTCCGGGCGACTTCACAATGCTCATGCACATCGGGTTCACGCCGATGACGAGCATTGTGTTACCGATGACGGATCTTATTTTTGCAACATTCGTGTCGAGACAGCCGAACACGTTGGGCATTTCCGCGTAAACTCCGCACAGATCGCCTTTGGCAGCCGCCGCTTTTATGTCGTCCAAAACAAGCGAGCCGGTCTTTTTGTCGAATCCGTAACGTGATATTGTGATACCCGTGCCTTTCAGATAATTGTCGAGGACCGAATACCTTTCATTGCTCAACGCTTCCGGGATCAGGAACACCTTCCCTTTCTTGGATACACTGCCGCATATCTTTGCCGCTTCTCCGAGTGCCGTTGCACAATCATACATTGAAGAGTTGGCGGCATCCATTCCCGTGAGTTCGCAAACCGTGCTCTGATATTCGAAAAGTGCCTGAAGCATACCCTGACTTATCTCCGCCTGATACGGCGTGTAAGACGTGTAAAATTCCGACATGCCCGTTATGTGATCAACCGTCGCGGGTACGTAATGTCTGTAAGACCCCATTCCCATGAAGCACGGTATGTCCGCGGCGGTGATGTTCTTTCCGAGCATTTGCACGATCTTATTCATCATGTCCATCTCGGACATGCCGCGGCCCACATCAAACTCAGTTCTCACGTCGGCGGGAACATCAGCGAACAATTCGTCCGCGGACGACATTCCCAATCGTTCCAACATACTGTCTCGTTCCATGGTTGACATAAATGCTGAGTTTATTTATTTATTTACGTCCTACCCTCCTTCTAACGGATTCGGTGGCAAGGCGACTGTAGAATGACGGCAGGCTTTCAACATCATTTATCTCGGAACCGCATATTGAACGCAATCTCGATCTCATCGTTTTGTCGTACTTGACGCACAGCGAGGATAATGCATGTTCCAGCTCTTCCGCGATTCGTTCTCCTTTCGGATCCCAGTCCGTCATTATGACCGCACCTCGGCGTTCGTCGAAAAGACTCTCGGCGACCTTAAGCGGCCCGCCTTCCGATTGGACCGCTCTCATGTCCGCATTCACGCCCAACAGCACGATCGCCATCTTGTCCTTCATGCCTTCGACCAAAAGAACATTTTCGACGCACATCTCCGTGAGTTCGTCAAGTATCGCATTCAGTCCTTCCAGGCGTTCCTCGTTGTTCATATCCTTGCCTCAGAGAATGATTATGTATCCGTATGCCCGAATCTGTTTATGATTGTTTTCGGTGCGCCTTTTCCTCGGGCGGCGGCGGTAATGTCATATACGTACATTCGGTTTGCGTAGATAATGCCGGAAACAGAACCGATGACCTTCGAGGATCTGTCGGCCGCTTATCGCATTGAGATCAAAACGCAGGCACTGGGTGATGTCAGAAAGGATCTCTATTCCGCGCTGATGCGGCTGCAGGAGAAAATACAAAAGGATTATGAGACGGAGTTCTCCAAAGATCCGGATTCAATAATGTGCGAAGGCATGAACGAACGCAGAAAGAAAGTTATGCTGCTTTCGCAGAAGGTCATCGATCTTCGAATGGAGAAGATAGTCGTGATGGCGTTGCGGACCTCCATGGGTGCCGAGAACGTATTGGATAAACTGACGAAAGAAGAGCGCACGTATTACGATAACGTTGTTTCCGAGTCGGGAAGACACCGCGCCCTGGTGTTCAGGGACAAGACAAAAAAGAATTACGTGATACCGAACGTTTCCGCCGAGAGAACGGAGGCAGAAGTTATCCCGGCGAACATCGTTCCGGATGATACCTCCGCGAGTTTATCCGATGATGTGTGTGAAGAAGTTGCGGAACCTCCGGGCAAAGAACCGGAAAAAACAAGAGATGACCTGATAATGATAAGAATCCTTGAAGATCTTCCCGGGATTGCCGGACCGGATTGTGATTACGATCTTAAGAAAGAGGACATCGTAAGAATGCCCGTTGCATTGGCAAACGCTTTGATAAAGCATGAGAAGGCCGTGACGCTGAACGTCACACCCTGATTATTCTCGTGTCGCCTTTGAATTCGAGACAATCTATCTTTGATCGCCGTATCCCCGTTATCTCGGCGACCGTTTCGCGGGCAGTGTCGGGAGTGTTGTTGTTCCTGCTTATGTGTGCCAGAAATATTTTTCTTTCGGCACTCATCGTCCTCTTGAGCGATTCGGCGCAGTCCACGTTCGAAAGATGTCCGATATCGCTTGCGACGAGTTTCTTCAGCATCGGCGGGTACGGACCGGTGACAAGCATGTGCCTGTCATAATTTGATTCCAGAACGACAAGGTCGGCGTCCCGCATTTCATTTTCCACTTCGAATGTCATCCTGCCCGTGTCTGTGGCTATCAATATTTTTTTCCCGTGAGCGGATATAATGAATGCATTCGGTTCGGACGCATTGTGCGACGTTGGCAACGGAGTGATGTCCATCGGACCGGATGTGAACGTCTCCATTGTCGTTATCTTTGAATATTCTGCCTTACCGAGATTGCATGACGCGAATGTCATTTCGTTGCATTGTATCGGTACGCCGAGCTTCCTTGCCATTATTCCCGCGCCGGAGACGTGGTCGCTGTGCTCGTGCGTTATGAGAATACTCTTTATCAGAGAAGCGTCAAGACCGTTCAGTTCCATCAGCTTGGTTATCCTTTTTCCGCTGAGTCCCGCATCAACCATGACCGCATGATCATCGCACACGACGACGGAACAATTGCCGTCACTTCCGCTGGCAAGGACGTGTACCTCGATCTGCATTGAGAGATCATCTCTTTTTCTTGTATATCGAGAATATTATGTCTCCTCTCGATATTATTCCGACGAGAACTCCTTTTTCGAGAACGGGGACGCGGTTGACCGTAAAATGAATCATCTCCTTCACAACATCAACGATAAGTGCATCCGGTGTCGTTGTGAGAACCGTCTTTGTCATTATGTCCTTCACAAGCGTCTCCGATATCTCGTCACTCACTCTTTTCAGGTCCTCATCGCCGGCGACATCATCCATCGGTGATTCGAGTATGTGCAACGAAGGATTATCGGCGCTCAGCCGGCCCTGATATCTCATCAGCAATTCGAGTATGTCCGTTTCGCTCAATATCCCTATGAGTCGGCGGTCATCGTCCACCACCGGAGCACCGGAGATGTTATGCAACGCAAACAAAACGGTCGCCTGTTTTATCGTGTCCGTTTCTTTCAACGTCACCACTTGCGTTGTCATTATGTCTCGAATGTGAAGTTTGACCATATCGTGCGTATTGCCTATCGGCTATTTGATTTTGATTACCTGTTTCGGCATTGCCGGCAATTTCGTTAATAAACGTGTGTGCGCGAAGCTTTATTAACGAAAAGAGGCTTGACGCAGAAAGACGGGTCTGTAGCTCAGCTAGGTAGAGCGATCGGCTCTTAACCGATCGGCCAAGGGTTCGAATCCCTTCAGACCCGCCAACACCTTTAACAAATTGTATTATGTCACTAATTACACCTTTAACAAATTGCTTAAGATAGTAGAACACAGATGCCGCAACGGTGATCTCACGAGATCCGGCGCTTTACTGAATCGGAGTTCAACATATACCATGGGATTGACAATGTGTGACTGCGGAAGACATTGTAAAAAGTTTTTGTTCCGGAGGTCTGTTCGACAAACCCCTCAAAGCCTTCCCGGAGGTTATTGGTCGAGGTGAGACATCAAGTGTTGGTAGTATCGTTTTGTGTCAGCGACGACATAATAGACATTCCTGAAATGTTCGTAAAGGATCTTTCGGCCCGTTCATATGAATTTTATAACCGGCTATCTGACAGGTCGATCGATCATGCATATTGGAGGTATGAGAACGGGGAGAAATATTGCCTGAGCTGCCGTTCCGAAGCGTTTGTGGAATGGTTGAATGAAAATCCGCTGAGAGACTCGCCCGAAAAGACCAAAGTGGTCTCGAGCGACGCACCTTATATTAATTTTTGAGAAAACTTATTTCTAATATTCGGATAATTAATGATAATGACTGCTTTATGCGAACGGAATTCCGCAAAAGGGGGAGCGAAACATCGGGAGGGAACATTTTGAGACATGTGTACGAAGGAAAGACAAAGACGGTTTACGAGTTGGACGACGGTAATTATCTGTTAAAATTCAAGGACGACGTGACCGGGGCTGACGGGAAGTTCGACCCCGGATGCAATGCGGTCGCGCTCTCGATCGAGGGCATGGGCAAAGGTGGCGTCAGGTTGACGAAGTTCTTCTTCGAGAAGATCAGAGATGCCGGGATACTTACGCACTACATAGATGCGGATGTTGAGAAAGCTGCGATGACCGTCATTCCGGTGACGTTCGTAGGCAAGGGGCTTGAGGTCATATGCAGATTCAGAGCCGTCGGAAGTTTCAGAAGGAGATACGGCGACTACTGCGCCGAGGGTCAGCCGCTGGATGCGTTCGTCGAGACGACGCTTAAAGACGATGCCCGCGAGGACCCGCCCATAACGAAGGACGCATTGGAGATGCTCGGTCTGCTGACGAGCGAGGAATATGAGGAGCTTAAAAGTCTGACGCAGAGGATCGGTAAGATAGTCAAAGATGAGCTGGCCGAGAAAGGCATGGAACTTTACGACATCAAATTCGAGTTCGGGAGGTCAAAGAAGGATGGAACGGTCCTCCTGATCGACGAGATCTCTGCGGGCAATATGCGCGCCTACAAGGACGGCAAACAGGTCGATCCGCTGGACCTCGTGAAACTGATGTTGGACTGACCCGTCACTGACGGAAGAATAACGCCCGAAGATCGTAGTGACTTTCTTCAATCGTCCGTGTCTTACTTTCAGCATGAAAATGTCGCACACGGTGGTGTCTGTCAATTATTGGTTTAAATTGGTTTCCGTCTTCGGAATCCTGAATATTTGTTCTTTTTGGCATCTCTCATTTGTTTCACAGACGGAATCGATCAATACTCAATAGGAAACAGCGTCGCAAGAACCAATATCGTTCCGAAGAAAATTATCACATATATTGTGATGTATGTCAAGTATCCGATGCGGCGTTTGTAAACACCGTAATACAACGTGCAAGTAATGATAGTGTGTACAAGTCCTATCGCAAGCCCCACTATTCCTCCTGATACCCAGCCACCGATCGGCGGGGCCGCAGAAAAAGGAATGGCGAAAGAGGCAAGAAGAATTAACAAAAAATTTCTGCGGCGGTCCTTGACCTTTTCTTCGGTGCGGATATCGTGATCGGACTCCGATCCTTCTTCAATGTTCGTGTGATTATGATCTTCGAGTTTTACCGGCGACCGTACACCCTTCGCGCGCATGAGAATCTCCATTCTGAGGTTGTCGCATTTGTGATTCCGGGCGTGGCGATCACGTTTGACGGATTCGCGGTAATCGGGCCATATTTCAATTCCTGTCTCTCCGTTCTCGTCCCGCCGCAATCTTTTGAATATATTCTTTCCGAGCAGACGTTCCAGTTTTGGAATGTTTGTGACTTTCACGAACAGTGAACCGTTGGTATGAAAATGCACACCGTGTATGCAGTCCCACGGAATTGAACCGATTCCGTGAATCCTCAGACCGTTGTCATCTGTCGCGACCTTTTTACGAGAAGAGAGCACTATATCAAACACAGATTGCCATGTCAACTATAAAATTTAAACGGCGAGAACGACTGTGTTGAACGGATCATAAACCATTTCGTTCTTCTTGATGTCATCCTCGAAAAAAGGCTGTTTTACGGTGTTTCTGTTTTGATCACTTCCGCGGATGTTGCACATTTCCGTTTATTACAATATATGTTAAACCGGCAAAGCCGGTTAATTATAATTATGATGTTTTTGTGGTTTAATGCCGATACGGTGAACAGATCGGCAGAAAGTGTGCCTATGCACGGATATAAACCGCGCATAGGCTGCCACTGCAGATCGGGCGGGATCGCAATGGCGGAGGGAGATAAGGGCGGGAGATATAAATAACCAAAGCAGAAAGAAGAGGAAGAACGACCCGAAAAGGGACAAATTACGCGATTCGAAAGGGAACGAATACAAACGAAAAATACATTGGAGCACATCCGATCGGGAACAGATCGCAAAGTGCGGTCATATTCGTGATTGTACTAAACATCAACGGACTTCGGCCCTCTGAACACGGAATCAAATATCCGATGCTTTCGCCGCGATTCAAAGAAATCAGAAAGAACGTTCCAGCGTTATTCGCATCCTGTCACCGGACGCATCCATTTCCGAACAGTCGCCGTTCACTTTTCCGATCTTCTTCATCGGAAATGCGGCGACCGGTCTTCCGTCCGTGCTCAGCGGCGTCGGCCCGAAAAATATGCACAGCGCATCCGCTTCCGGCCAATGGGCTATGTCGCCGACATCGAATATTTTCGTTTCCCCTTTCGCTTTGCTTTCCAGCGGCATTACGAAATAAATTTGCGAACCGAGCATGTTGATGTCCGCCGAGAACGGTAACGACAGCCATATCTCGTTGGACATGTCGGAATCGTCAAGCGATGCGGTCCATTCGCCGCTTCTTGTTCTTATCTTTATGTTGCTCATGGCAACACTCACTTCTTTCTCTCGAACAGGGCTCTTATCTTTTCTCCGACCTTCTCGATCTCGAGTGATGCTTCGTCGGCTTCCATTTTCTTCAGCTCTTTGAGGCCGTTCTTCCATTCGGCACGCCAGTCATCTTTGAATTTGCCGGATTCGATGTCCTTGAGGATCGTTCTCATGCCTTCCTTGGATTCTTTTGTTATGACGAGGTCGCGTTTCGTGAGACCGCCGTACTCGGCGGTGTTGGACACCACATGCCACATCTTTGATATTCCGCCCGCCTGCACCAGATCCGCTATGAGCTTGACTTCATGCAAAACCTCGAAATACGCTATCTCGGGAGGATATCCGCCTTCTCTGAGTGTTTCGTAACCTGCTTTTATCATTGCCGTGAGGCCGCCGCATAGGACGGCCTGCTCACCGAAGAGATCGGATTTCGTTTCAAAATCGAACGACGTTTCAAACACGCCCGCTCTCGTTGAACCTATTCCTTTTGCCAACGCCAAGGCTGTCTTTTTCGCGTTTCCGGTGAAATCTTTGTGAACGGATATCAACGCCGGGACACCGAACCCTTCCAGGTATGCGAGCCTTTCCATGTCGCCCGGTGATTTCGGAGCCATCATTATCACGTCTATGCCTTCCGGCGGTGTTATCAAACCGTATGTTATCGAGAAACCGTGCGCGAACTCCAATGCCGCGCCTTTTTTCATGTTCGGTTCGACCATTTCTTTGTATATGTCGGGCTGAACCTCGTCCGGAAGCAACATCATGACAACATCCGCATCCTTCACGGCATTCGGTATCTCGGTCACTTTGAGGCCGTCTTCCTTCACTTTGTTCCATGATACGCCGTCCCTGCGCGCACCCACGGTCACGTCCAGTCCCGAGTCATGGAGACAGAGGGCCTGTGCCCTTCCCTGCGCACCGTATCCCAACACTGCAATCTTCTTACCTTTGAGAACGTTCAAGTCAGCATCCGAGTCTCGATAGATGTCCATAGTAACAGCACCTTTTAGCGCACGCATGTGGTCATAGGATTAAAAAGTATACATCAAACCATGAGTTGACATCTCTCTCGGCGCGGACCGTTGTAATCCGTGCCTCAGGGAGATTCTCGCTTATCATGTTCCGGAATGTTATCCGTTTCGCATTCATATTCCGCGAGTGCCGCATATTTGGTATACTTGTCCACGGATCCCAGGATCATGATCTCCCGTATCTTTACTTCTTTGAAATCCGCGGAGTTCAGCCTTGAGCTTAAAATGATATTGTAGGTCGCGAGCATCGGGAATATTGCCAGCAACGATGTTATGAGCACCAGGGGCATTATCTGATCATAAATCCCGTTCATCCAAAACAGATAATGGACCATGACAATCGCAAGCAGAGAGATAATCAGCATCTGAATCGCGGCGATCCTGAGTCCCCTTTGTGATTGGAATATTCCTGTCTCGGCTACCCTGCGTCCGCCTATCTCTCTCATCTTATTACCCTGATGGTTGTAACGGGTATTTCACGGTAACCGTCAAAACGGACAATTTCCTTTTATGATCGGAAGGGTCGGATTGGGAGGCAGCATCGGAAGGACCGCTTCTTCCGGATCGACCTTTATCTCAACGAGACATACTTTGTCGCATGCGAACGCTTCTTTGAATGCATCCGCTATCTCCGACGGCCTTTCAACGCGTATTCCCTTTGCGCCGAATGATTCCGCGAGTTTGACGAAGTCAGGGTTGGACGAGTGAAGCGCCGTTCCCGAATATCTTTCGTTCCAGAACAGTTTTTGCCATTGTTTGACCATTCCCAACCAGCCGTTGTTCATTAAGCATATGACAACGGGTATGTCCTCGGCCACCGCCGTTGCCAGTTCCTGTATTACCATCAGCAGACCGCCGTCGCCGGTCACCGTCATGACTTTCTTGTCCGGCTTGGCGGCCTTTGCACCGATCGCCGCGGGGAAGCCGAAACCCATCGTTCCGAATCCGCCCGATGATATGAGTTGCCGGGGGCGCCCGATCTTCAGATGATGCATCGCCCACATCTGGTTCTGGCCGACATCGGTCGTTATTATCGTATCATCGTCCAGAATCTTGTTTATCTCTGCCATCACTCTTCTCGGCGAGATCGTCTCGCCGCCGACGTTCGTATCGCATACGCATCTCCCCTTCAATTCTTTAACGCGATCGTCCCATTCTTTGTTCGCGGTCGGTCGCTTAAGTTGAGAAATGATCGTCTGCAACGCTTTCTTGGCATCCGCGAGTATGTTGATCGCCGTCTGCGGATGTTTATCGAATTCCACTCTGTCGATGTCTATCTGTACCACTTTGCAGTTTTGGGACAGTTGATTATGCATGCTGTGGCTCCTGTCGGAAAATCTCGTTCCCAATGCGATCACCAGGTCGGCCTCCTTCATCGCGTTCAGTGTGCACATCTTTCCGTGCATCCCCATCGAACCGAGTGAAAGCGGATGGCTCGCGGGCATGGAGCCGAGTCCCATGAGCGGCATTATGACCGGTGCCCGAATCAACTCCGCCAATTGCATGAGTTCGTTCGATGAGTCGGATGATATTATCCCTCCGCCGGCGATTATCAGCGGGCGCTGCGCCTTTCCGATGAGATTGATCGCATACGGTAATTTCGAAAGATCCTCGTATACTTCCACCGGATCGAACTTCCTTTTGAGAAGAGACTCATCTATCTCCGAGTTTATGGCATCGACCGGAAGATCTATGTGCACCGGTCCCTGTCTTCCGCTGAGCGCTATATCCCAACCTCTTGAGATCGCCTCGGGAAGCATTTGAAGATCGAGGACTCTGTAATTGTGTTTGGTGACCGGCATCATCAAACTGAAAGCATCCACTTCCTGAAAAGCACCCATGCCCAGCGCGCGCGTTGATACCTGGCCGGTAAGCACTATCACCGGAACGGAGTCGGCGAATGCCGTTGCCACGCCCGTGACAAGATTGGTCGCGCCGGGTCCGGATGTCGCCAAACATACGCCCGGTCTGCCCGATGCGCGTGCATATCCGTCGGCCATGTGCGCCGCGCACTGCTCGTGGCGCACGAGCACGTGTCTTATGGATGAGTTCAGAATCTCATCGAATATCGGAATGACCTGTCCTCCGGGGTAGCCGAACATTGTCTCTACTCCCTTGTCCTCCAGCATCTTAAGGAGTGCTCTTGAGCCTTTCATCTCTTTACCTTCTTCGGTTTTATGGAACGAGAAGTTAGTAGTTATTTAATAATAATTCCTCAATACAAAGGATTGGAAGGGCGTGACATGAGAATAGTCTATGACGACCTGCTCACGGGACACATTCAGTGGCCGGAACATCTGGAATCACCGTTCAGGCTCAAGACCTTGGTGAAAAAGCTTGAGAAAGAAGGTCTGTGGAAAGATATCGTTGCACCGGAGATGATAACCGAAGACGATGTTCTGAAAGTTCATACGGAAGCGCTCCTGAGACGTTTGAAGGGCGGCGGGAATATTCCGATCGATCCGGATACGATGCTCAGGGACGGGACGTACGAGTATGCGATGCTGTCCGCGTCCGTCGCCGTCACCGCCGTGAAAATGGCAATGAACGGAACTCCGGCATTCGCCGTGACGCGGCCTCCGGGACATCATGCCGAAAAGAACAGGATGTGCGGGTTCTGCTATCTGAACAATGTTGCGATAGCGGTCGAATCCGCGGGCGTCAGAACGGCGATAGTGGACCTTGATGTGCACCACTGCAACGGTACGGAGGACATCTTCCGCGAACGTGACGATGTTCTTGTCATCGATGTGCATGAGGCCGGCATATACCCTTTCACGGGACAAAGAGAATGCATCGGAAAGGGCGCGGGTGAAGGGTACACCGTGAACATACCGATACCTTCGGGTTCCGGGAACCTTACTTACGAGAGGGCCGTGGAGGACATCATCATACCGGTCCTGAGAGAATTCGATCCGGAACTGATAGTCGTGTCTCTGGGCGTGGACGCACATTATTGCGATCCTTCCGCCCACATGTTGCTGAACACTCAGGGATACATAGATCTCTGCGATCGTCTGATCCGTGAGAGTAAAAACGGGAAGATAGTGTTCGTCCTCGAAGGAGGATACCATCTCCGTGCAACGGCGGAAGTGGTCGCGGGAGTGTTGGCATTGTCCGAAAACATAACGATACAGCCCGAGTACAATGATGACAAAGGCGAGCAGAGCAACGGGCTCAAAGAAATAAGAAAAACCAAAGAGTTCTTCAAAAAGCATTGGAAGTTGATACAATGACGGAAACGGCGGCACCGGCCGTCCGGTAATCGTCCGTTAAGAAAGTAAACCTTATCTTACCCTTGATGTATATGTCGGTTACATGAAGACAAGGGTCGGCATAAACGGATACGGGACAATAGGAAAAAGAGCGGCAACGGCCATAAACATGCAGGATGACATGGAAATCATCGGTGTTACGAAGACCAGACCGACATACGAAGCCGTTGCGGCCAATGCTCTCGGTCTTCCGCTGTACGTTCCCGAAGGATCCGCGGACAGTTTCGTGAAAGAAGGGATAAAGGTCGCGGGTACCATCAGGGACATGTACAAAAATGCGGACATCATCGTTGACTGTACGCCCGGAGATGTTGCCGAAAGTTACAAAAAAGAGTATGCGGACGCCGGCATTAAAGGAATATTTCAGGGAGGAGAGGATCACAGCCTTACCGGCATCTCGTTCAATGCGGTCGCAAATTACAAAGAATCATGGGGCGCACAGTTCTCCCGCGTCGTTTCGTGCAATACCACCGGGCTGATAAGAACACTTTATCCCGTTGATAAATGTTTCAGGATTCAGAATGCGTTTGCAACGCTCATACGCAGAAGTGCCGATCCGAACGACAGCAGGAACGGACCGATCAACGCCGTTGAACCGGTCCTGAAGATCCCGACGCACCACGGGCCGGATGTGCAGAGCATAATGCCCTGGATCAATATCCAAACGATGGCCGTGAAAGTTCCGACGACGCTTATGCATCTTCACACCGTAACCGTCAAACTCGGCGTTGAGGCAACAACGGAAGATATCATCGAATTATGGAGAAAGACACCGCGCGTTAAACTCGTGAGCGGCAGGAGCGGCATAAAGTCATCGGCGCAGATCATGGAGCTTGCACGTGACCTCGGCAGGCCGAGAGGAGACATGTATGAGATAGTCGTCTGGGAAGACGGCGTGAAAGTGGTCGGCGACACCTTGTATTTCTATCAGGCGGTGCATCAGGAAAGCGATGTCATCCCCGAGATAGTGGACTGCATAAGATCAATGTGCAGAATGGAAGAGAATCCTTTGGTATCCATGGAGAAGACGAACAAAGCCATGGGAATCCGGGTGCTGAAATGAAGGAATTCCATACGTTGGAAGATTTCAATTTTAAAGACAAGACCGTGTTACTGAGAGTGGACATCAACTGCCCGCTGGATAAGACAACGCTCGAAATAATCAATGACTCCAGAATAAGGAGAATAATCCCGACCGTGCGTGAGCTCATGGGCAAAAAGGCCAGAGTTGTGATACTGGCACACCAGAGCAGAAAAGGCAAATGGGATTTCATTCCGATGGAACAGCATTCAAAAAAGCTTTCCAAGCATCTGAACCATCCGGTCGGATATGTTGATGATGTCATCGGTGAACCCGCGAAACAAAGCATAATGTCACTCCGCGCGGGCGAGGTACTTCTTCTTGACAACGTCCGCACGCTTGACTGCGAGACCGCGAAGCTTGACATGGACGGTCATGCGGATTCCGTTCTCGTCAATGCGCTGGCACCGTTGATCGATTATTACATATGCGATGCGTTCGGTGCCGCACACAGACCTCAGTGTTCGCTTGTGGGCTTTCCGTTGAAAGTGCCGTCGGCATCGGGCAGACTTATGACCAAAGAAATATTCGCATTGAAAGCGATATTCGATGATCCCAAAAGGCCGTCGGTGTTCGTTCTGGGCGGTGCCAAGATCGGAGATGTTGCGCCGATGATAGATCACGTCCTCGGAAGCAAGACCGCCGACACCGTCATACTGACCGGACTGGCGGGTAACGCTTTCCTTTTTGCGAGAGGAGTCGACATAGGCAGCGCGAGCATGGATATCCTGAAAGACGAACTGACGGATGCGAACGTGAAAGCCGCAAAAGATATGCTGACGAAGTACGGACAGCGAATACTTTTGCCGATGGATGTGGCCGTGGAACACAACGGAAAACGAAAGAACGTCCTGACCGGTGACCTTCCCGCGCCGGAGGCGGCACTGGACATCGGCGATGAATCGATCAAAAAATTCAGGAAAGTTCTGTCAACATCGAAAACATCATTCATGTCCGGACCCGCCGGCCTTTATGAGAAGGACGAGTTCGGAAAAGGAACGAGGGAATTGATGATTGCCATGATAGAGAGCGGAGGGCAATCGGTCATCGGCGGAGGGCACACGATAGGTGCCGCGGATCTCTTCGATCTGACGGACGGTTTCTCATACGTGAGCACGGCCGGCGGCGCTCTGGAGAATTTCCTTCTCGGCGAAGACCTGCCGGCCGTTGAGGCATTGCGCCATTCGTTCAAAAAATTCTGATCCGGAATTTTACCTGCTTGTATTTTCCCCGTGATATTGACTTTTCACCGCATTTTCCGAATGAATGCGAAAAGATCGGAACGCGCGAGTCGTATGAATACCGCGTGAAACGGCCCGAGAATCGATATTCAAATGATGATATTGTTTCGAAACATTGCGAAAATGTAAATTTCCCGTCCGTTCCGGGACGAGAATGTTTTAAATACAACGATATGATGAATGCGCAGTGGTATAAATGAGTGAAAATGAGCCGCTGGAAAGTACGGAAGAAGATGTAACGCGCGTACGTCTTCCGAACATAAAGGAAGGGGAGATGTTCGGCATAGCGGACCAGCTGCTCGGAGCATCAAAGATTAAAGTAATGTGCGAAGACGGTGTGTCAAGAATGGGTCGCATACCCGGAAAGATCAAAAAAAGGATGTGGATACGCGAAGGCGACCTTCTCATAATATCTTTGTGGGATTTCCAACCGGACAAATGCGACGTAAGGTTCAGATACACCAAAACACAGGCGGTCAACCTCAGCAAGAGAGGTAAAGTGCCTAAGAACATTGACGTTTTCTGAGAGTTAATTAAAAATGTCATACGACGAGATGTATTCCTATCTGGAGGCGCGTGTCGATGCGCTCAAAACGAATAAGACCGGTGACGAGAGGCAAACGGTCGATGAAGTATTTGACAGACAGACGCTTATGACGCTGTATGATCTCATGACTTCGGGAGTCATCGATTCCGTCAGGTTCCCCATATCGACGGGGAAGGAAGGGAATGTGTTCTATGCGGAAGATGAGGACGGAGATCCCGTTGCATTGAAAATATTCAGAACATCGACATCAACGTTCAAACACGTCAGGAAATATATCGAAGGCGATCCGAGGTTCAAAGGATTGACCGGAAACAGAAGGAAGATGATATACGCCTGGGCGAACAAGGAGTACCGTAACCTTCAGAGGTATTACGAAGCTGAGGTCCCCGTTCCGGAACCGATAACGTTCAGCAAGAACTGTTTGGTAATGGAATTTATAGGCGACGAGCACGGACCTTCGCCGCAATTGAAAGATGTTGTGCTTGAAGATCCGGATGATACTTACGATGAGATCATATCGTTCATAATAGACGGTTACCGTGATGCGCATCTCGTGCACGGCGACATGAGCGAATACAACATCTTAATGATGGGCGATCAGCCGATCCTGATAGATTGCGGGCAGGCGATGACCGCAGACCATTTCAATTCGAAAGAACTGCTGATGCGGGACATCGAGAACGTGAACCGTTTCTTCAAAGGCCGCGGTGCCGACATAATAAAGACGGACGTGATTCTCAATGAGGCTTTGAGCGAGGAGGAAGAAGAATGAGGTCCGTCAGAATTCCCGGGGATCGCGTCGGTACATTGATAGGCAATAAAGGCGAAACGAAAAGAATGCTCATCAGGATGACGGGCGTGAAGATAGACATAGACAGCGAAGGGGAAGTGATGATACACGACGATAACGCGAAAGATCCTCTCATGGCCCTGAAACTTATGGATGTCATACGCGCGGTCGGTCGCGGATTTTCACCGGAACGCGCCATGAAGCTTTTCCAGGACGATGAATACTTTGAGGTCATTGATCTGAAAGAGTTCGTAGGCAGCAGAACGAACCAATTGTCGCGTATACGCGGGCGGATCATCGGACAGAACGGTAAAACGAGGAGACTGATAGAAGACCTGGCGGGCGTAAGCATGTCCATCTACGGAAACACCGTTGCGCTCATCGGAAGCTCCGCGGGACTTCCCGTGGCAAAGCACGCGATAGAACTGTTACTCAACGGAAGTGAACATTCAACGGTCTACAGATACCTTGAAGGCCAGCGCCCGAGGCTGAGGATAGCCGAGATGGGTTTTGATATCTGAGGTGGATTCTTTGGACTGGATAATCGAGAACATCCGTATCGCCGAGGCCGCATCGCAAAAGGGGTTGTGCGATCATTGTCTGGGCCGCCTGTTCGGTAAGTTGGGAGAAGGTATGACGAACGACCTGCGCGGTCGAATGATAAGAGACATCGTTTCATCCGGGAACGGATCATTGGATGCTCCGGAAAACTGTTCGCTTTGCGATAATGTGTTCGATTCGCTCGACAGGTTTGCGGATGCCGCGGCAGAAAGCTTATTGTCGGTGGAGTCGGAAAACTTTCTGATAGGTTCGCGCATCGATCCCGAGACGGCCGCGAAGGAAAAGGCTCTGTGGGACGAACTCGGAGCGGAGAACGCCGAGTCACTGAAAACGGAATTGAACAGAGAAATCGGAAAACTAACTTTTCCGAGAGTTCACCGCCAAGTTGAATTCGGAAATCCTCAGGTGGTCGCGTGCGTGGACACGCGGTTCGCCGATGTTTCACTGAATATAGCACCGATATTCATCTGCGGCAGATACAACAAACTCTCGCGGGAAATACCGCAGACAATATGGCCGTGCAGATCTTGCCGCGGAAAAGGCTGTCCGAGATGTAACAACGCGGGCAAAATGTATGCAACCTCGGTACAGGAGATCATCGGTGACATTGCGGTCGAACTGAGTAAAGGAAAGGAGCATTTCCTTCACGGGATGGGCAGAGAGGATATCGATGCTCTGATGCTCGGCACCGGAAGGCCGTTCGTGCTTGAGGTAAGCGAACCCCGCATAAGAAACATAGATTTGAAAGAACTGGATAGAAGATCGAATCTGTCGGACCTTGCGAAATTCGGCAACCTTGAGTTCACGACACGCGATTCGGTTCGCAAAGTAAAGGATTCGACGCCCACCAAGACCTATGCGGTCAGAGTAAAGGCGGACGGTAAAGTTAATAAAGAAAGAGTAAATGAGGTAGCCCGAACATTCAGGAATCTCTGTATTGACCAGAGGACTCCCGCGAGGGTCGAGCACAGACGTGCCGATCTCGTGAGAAAAAGGGAGATCTTTTGGGTGGAAGCCGACTGGATCGACGAACACACATTCACCCTGACACTGGAGACGGAGTCGGGCACGTATGTGAAAGAATTCGTATCCGGCGATGACGGCAGGAGCAGTCCGAACTTCTCAGAAGTTCTCGGTGTGCGTTGCCGTGTGGAGACGCTTGATGTAATGGCGATCAACGACCAATGAGGTATTCAGATGAAAGCATCCAAAGGGACAAGGACAAAGACCCGCAGGCTTATGCGCAAGAAGCCCAGGGCGCGCGGCCTTTCACCGATAACGAGGAGATTCCAGGAATTCGAAGAGGGAGAGAAGGTCAACATAATAATTGACCCGAGCATTCACAAAGGAATGCCGTTCTCGAGATTCCACGGATTGACGGGAACCGTTGTCGGGCAAAGGGGCGCAGCCTATGAGATAAATGTCTACGACGGCAACAAACTGAAAACGGTGGTGGCTCGTCCGGAGCACCTTAGAAAGAGCAAATGCTGAGTGATATAATGACTGAAAGGTATGTAGGCTTGGCCGAGGTCAAAGCAATGCTTGTCCCGGAAGGCGATAAGGGAGGATTCTGTACGGCACAGAGATCCGCGTTGGAGCATTCCCAGGGCATGGCATCAATATCAGCGGAAGACGTGAAAGCACTTACTGCCGAAATACGTGCATTGAGTTTTGTAACCGATTACACCGCGTACAAGATCGGCGACATACTGCCGAAGTACCCGGAAGATGTGCGTGCGATATTTTCCAAAGAGAGAGTTAACCTTTCCGCGGACGACATCAAACAGATAATAGAAATAGTGGGAAAGTACCTTTGAGTGTAACGTGGGGGTCTCACTATGGAAGAGTATGCGCACATTTTGGATTATTTGGCTCAGGGGTTGCCTTCAGGCAACTTCACCAAAAGGGAGCCGTTATGCTATGCGGTCGGAGAAGAAGAGTTCAAGCTCTTCGAAATAGTTCCGAAAGCGAATGCCGTCATAAATCTCGGAGATCGCGTATACATCGGAAAGGACGCATCAATGCGCGCGCACGTGGACCACATCAAAAGGCGTGTCGGTTTTGAAGAGCTGACGAGTGCCGCGAAAGCGGAACTGGACTTTGTCGTTCTGGACATAGTGATGAACGAGCAACCGAAATTCATACGTTTTTACAATGAATCGGAAGCCATATCGCTTCGTAAACATATGCTTGAGGAACTTCCGGGCCTCGGAAAGAAAACATTGATATCCATATTGGACGAGCGCAAAAAGGGGGCGTTCAAAGACTTCGCCGACATGGGTACGAGAGTTCCGTTGCTTAAAAATCCTGAAAAGCTTATAGTAAGGCGCATAGTCATGGAACTTTCGGATATGAGTCTGAAACATTATATCTTCGTTCGATGAACAGAAGCGAGACTTCCAGGCTCATCAGTGAGCGAAACATAGTTCCCAGGAAAAGCAGGGGACAGAATTTCCTTACGGACGATCGTGTTGCCGTGCGGCACATAGGCTTCGCTTCCGTTGAACCCGATGATAAAGTATTGGAGGTCGGCCCGGGACTCGGGATACTGACGGAAAAACTGATCGGAATTTGCAGTCACGTGACGGCGATAGAACTTGACGAAAAATTGGCGGATCACGCGGAAGAAGTTTTCGGTGAGCGCATCGAACTGATACGGGGAGATGCTTTAAGCGTTGAATGGCCGAAATTCGACCGTTTTGTGAGCAACCTCCCGTACAGCATATCAACGCCGATAATATTCAGGCTGATGGAACACGATTTTAAAAAAGCCGTTGTGATGGTACAAAAAGAATTTGCGGAACGAATGGTGGCAAAACGCGGAGAGGTCGATTATTCGAGACTTACGGTCAATGTGTATTACCGCGCGGAATGCCGTATCCTGGAAACCGTACCGGCATCGCGATTCAAACCGAGACCGAAGGTCGATTCGGCGTTGGTAGAGATCGTCCCGAGACCTGCACCGTTCGAAGTGAAGGATGAATCTCTTTTCTTCAGGGTAGTCAACGCCGGTTTCCTGCACAGAAGGAAAAAGATAAGGTCCGCACTGAGAACGGAAGGCATAATCATTCGGAACGATAACATTCCGTTCCTCGATGACCGCATGGAAACGCTTTCTCCGGAAGATATCGGAAAACTTTCCGATATGATATCCGAAAGCGGAAAAATATAACTGATTAACGCTTATCCGTGCACATGCAGATAGGGATCGTCGGCAAACCGAATGTCGGAAAATCCACATTCTTTGCGGCAGCCACCATGGCTCCCGCGGAGATAGCGAATTACCCGTTCACGACCATCCATGCGAATAAGGGAGTTGCATACGTCAGAACGCCTTGCCCTTGCAAAGAGCTCGGCGTTGTATGCAATCCCAACAACTCCTCGTGCGCCGACGGCGTCCGTTCGGTACCGGTAGAATTGCTGGATGTGGCCGGCCTTGTCCCCGATGCATGGCAGGGAAAAGGATTGGGAAATCAGTTTCTTGACGATCTGAGGCAGGCGGATGCGCTGATCAACGTGATAGATGTCAGCGGTTCCACTGATCTTGAGGGGAATCCCGGAAATCCGGGCGATCACGATCCGCGGGAGGATATTGAATTTTTAAGGAAAGAGATCGAACTTTGGATCTGTGAGATCCTCAGGAACGGATTCAATAAGATCGCGAGGCAGGCCAAGATGCAAAACGAAAAACTGGAAACGGCGATCCATAACAGGCTTATGGGCCTTAACATAACGGAATCGCAGATAAAACAGGCATTACGCGATATCTCGCCTCCGGACGATCCGACGAAATGGGATGATGATATTCTTCTCGCGATATCGGTGCGGTTACGTGAGTTAAGCAAACCGATGATCGTTGCAATGAATAAAGCGGACATAGCTTCGGAAGAGAATATCGATCTCGTGAAGAACATTTGCGAAAACGCCGTGACCGTGATGGCGGAGTCCGAACTTGCGCTTAAGAAGGCGAACAATGCCGATCTGGTAAAATATGCGCCCGGGAGTGAGACATTCACCGCAATCACCGATAAATTGAACGATAATCAAAAACGGGCACTGGATAATATATCACGGAACATGAAAAAACATGAGGGGACGGGAGTACAGAAATGCCTTGAGGCGGCCGCTTTCAAAACGCTTGACCTCATATCGATATACCCCGTGGAAGACGAGAGCAAATATACCGACGGCTTCGGTCGCGTTCTTCCCGACACCTTTCTGATGAAAAGAGGATCAACGGCGAAAGAACTTGCATACCGCGTTCACACAGAACTGGGAGATAAATTCATCAGAGCGGTGAACGCGAGAACCAAACGCACCGTCGGCGGCGATTATGTGTTGCTTGACGGCGACATAATAAAGATAATATCCGGAAAGTAATAAAATGGGAAAATGGGACGTCAGACTGATAAGCGCGTCATACAAGCAGGACGGTGACGGTATTGTCATAGAGTTATTCGGTAAAACTCGTGATAAAAGATCCGTGGTCATACTTGACAGAAGGATAAAACCATACTTTTTCATCGTTGAACCGAGGGACGATGTCCGAAACGCATTGGCCAAAGATAATGACGTTATCTCGGTCGAAGACGATTCTCTTTACCATAAATCAAAAGAACGCCGTGTGATCAAGGTGACCATAAAGTATCCGTGGACTGTTCCGACGTACCGCAACAGATGGAAAAAAGATTACGATATACTTGCCGCGGATATCCCGTTCCATCACCGATATCTTTACGATAATGACATGGGGTCCTGCATATCCGTGGACGGCAGCGAAGTGGAGAACGCGTACGCCACCGACATGTCAATAGAAATCTCGTCCTTCGAGAACATAGAATCTTTCGATCCCGGTCTGAAGATAATGTCATTCGACATTGAGAACAGTATTGCCAAAGACACCATATACACCATATGTTCGGTCATCGGAGAAGGAAGGGATATCAGAAGATGTGAGTCCATACACGGCAATGAGAAGGATATTATTGAAAAGTTCTCGGAACACATCCTGAAAGAAGATCCGGATGTCATAAGCGGATACAACATCGACAATTATGATATCAACAAGATCTTGGAAAGATCCAAGGTGAACAAGATAACGGAGCTGAAGTGGGGGAGGGACCGCGGCCACCCCAAGAGCGTCAGCGATAAGTTCTGGAGGCTGAAGGGCCGTCTTGTCATAGATGCCTGGTGGGCCGTGAGAAGAGAACTGAGACCGAAACAGGAGACTTTGAATGCGGTCGCGTCACAGCTTCTCGGTGAACAGAAAATGGACGTGGATCCTAAAAAAATGGATCAGGAATGGGCGGATGATCCGGAAAAGGTCATGGAATATTGTGTTAAGGATGCCGAACTGTCGCTCAGGATATTGAATACGCTCGGAACCGTGAGAAAGGGAATGGACCTTGCCGCCGTTTCAAAACTTCCGCTGGAGGATGTCCTTACATCCGGGTCGTCACAGCTTATCGATTCAATACTCATACGCAAGGCGGACCGCCTGAAGGTCGGAGTCCCGTTGACCGGAGATTTCATGAAGACCGATCATATAGAAGGAGGATACGTTCACACGATGGCTCCGGGGCTGTACCACTGGGTTTGCGTACTCGATTTCAAATCGATGTATCCGTCGCTGATAATATCCAAAAACATATGCTTCACCACCATTTCGGATGACGGAGAGATAGAAAGCCCCGGCGGCGTACGGTATATGTCCAAAGAAAGAAAAGAAGGGATACTTCCGGGCATACTCGGCAGTCTGATGAAAGAAAGAGACGGCATAAAGAACAAAATGAAAACCGCATCCGAAGACGAATACCATTATCTTGACGGCCTCCAGAATGCCGTGAAAGTGTTGATGAATTCATTCTACGGCGTATTCGCATCCTCTTTCTACAGATTCACGGACAAGAACATCGGCGGCTCCATAACGGCGTTCGCAAGAGCCACCGTGAAAGGAATGATAAGCGATCTCGAAAAAGAAGAGATACAGGTCATTTATTCAGATACGGATTCAATATTCATACGCTCTCCGCACAATAACATGAACGATACGTTGGAATTCGGGAGATCGATGGCCAAACGTTATTCCGCGGAAGGAAGACAGCTTGAGTTTGAAAAGATCATGGAACCGCTGTTCTCTCACGGCAAGAAGAAAAGATACGTCGGAAGGGTGGCATGGCCAAAGGAAGAGTTGCTGATACGCGGATACGAGGTGCGGCGTTCGGATTCCTTTAACCTTCAGAGCAGGTTGCTCACCGATCTGTTCGAGAAAGTATTGGATGAGAAGAATGATGAGGCCGTTGCACTTGTCAGGAAGACCGTGCAGGACACCGTCACCGGCAAAGTGAATGCGGCGGATCTTGTTATATCGAGGACCTGCAAAGAATTTGACAACTATGAATTCCCGGACAGGATGGCGAATGTTCAGGCGGCAAAGAAGATGAAAAGCATGGGATATGAGTTCATACCCGGAATGAAGGTCTCCTGGATCGTCACCGATTCTTCAAAAACGCCGCAGACCGTTGAGCCTTATGTGAGCGGTGCCGAGTTCAAAGGAAAACCGGATAACAAATATTACGCGGGAAGATTGGCCAACATGGCATCGCGGGTAACGGAGGTATTCGGCTGGGGCGAAAAGGATTTAATGCTGGGAAGTCAGCAATCCACCTTGTTTGACAGTACGTTCCATACCGCTCCGATGCCCTCCGTCGATAGAGAGAGTTCATCAGGCAAGGAAGAGGTAAAGGGATCTGCCAAGAAAACCTCTCTCTCCGATTTCTTTTGATCTCCGGTTCACCCGTTGTGTGCCGCACTTCTGTGAGTAAACCCGTTTGGTGAGTTTTATTGTATGTTCCGCGGACGACAACGAACGGATCCGAGGCGCACAACATTTTGAGCATATGGCCAATAAAAAGGAACAGAGAGGGAGATGTAAGGGGGGGTAATATCGCCTCCCTCTCATACTATAATTTGTATTACATTTTGTCGTGAAAGGGAGCGGTTTGCTTACCGTTGCGAGCCTCAGAATTTCATTTTCATCACGGATTTCCTTTCACTTACTTTGACCTTATGTTTATAACATATATCACTTCCAGGGCCGTTGTTTCTCCCGGTTTATTACTTATATTTTCTATCTTTTTAAATTGATAAGTATTACATAGATATGTGATTGCAAAAAGCTAGTAAATATATTGAATTGATTTTCCATACCGAATATATTTGCATTTTTCTTTCGGGTTTCCGGTCCTTGTTTATGTATTTGACGGAATTCTTTGTTCTTGAATCATTGATTTCATTTCCCGGTCTTTTCGGAAAACAACAGTAGCTATTTTATACTTGAAGCTATATCGAAAAAAGTGTGCGGAAAGATCTTGAGACAATGCGAGTGCGGGAAGTTCGAAATAAAAGTGCCGATAACTACGGACATTGCCGAAAATAGATTGCCCGTGACGGTCGATCAAACTGTTTCCGGGACGGATTATTCGCATAAGATTTACTGTGCTTTTTGTAACATTACAAAAAGAATATTTTTCTGTTTTCGTTGTTTGACTATTGTTTTCGGAGGCATTAAATACATTTGTTTCGCTTATCGGGAACAATACTACGAAATCTGACAAAAGGGGAGTTGTATAATGGACGATTTGGACGAACACATCATTGAGGTGCTCAAAAAAGATTCCCGTTGCCCGTTCGTTGAGATCGCAGAACAGCTTCATGTATCGGAAGGTACCATCAGAAGCCGTGTACGAAGGATGACGGACGACGGGACGATAAAGGGATTTACCATAAAGACAAGTTCAAGAAACGTGAAAGCGATGGTGGAGATACGTATAGACGTAAACACCGATACCGATGACATCGCAAACACGCTGGCAAACCATGCGGGCGTCACCGAAGTGTATGAAGTGACCGGCGATCAGGACATAATCGCCATCGTTGACGTGGAGTCATCGCAGCAACTTAACGATATCATTGAGAAAGTGCGCCGGTACGACAATATCCTCAGCACCCGCACGAGGCTCATACTGAAAGAACACTTCGGGGTTGATTGAGTGTTCCGAGGAACAATAACCGCCGTCATCACTCCTTTCAAAAAAGACGGATCCATAGACGAGGATGCGTTGAGAAGGCTTGTCACTTTCCAGGAGGAAAACGGTGTCAGTGCGATCGTTCCCTGCGGCTCCACCGGCGAGTCGGCGACACTCACTTTTGATGAGCATGTGCACGCCGTGAGGATCGTGGCGGATCAGGTGAAAAAAGCAAAAGTGATAGCGGGAGCCGGCAGCAATTCCACCGCCGAGGCAATATCATTAAGCCGGCACGCCGAAGATGCCGGTGCCGACGGGATATTATCCTTGTCACCGTATTACAACAAACCGACGCAGGAAGGGATATTCCGGCACTATAAGGCAATATCCGAATCGATCAACATTCCTCTGATGCTTTACAATGTACCCGGAAGAACGGCAAGCAACATGTCGTCCGAAACAACATTGAGGCTTGCGGAACTTCCGGGCATCACCGGAATAAAGGAAGCCAGCGGCGATATTGAGCAGGTGCAGAGAATAGTCAACGGAAGGCCGAAGGGGTTCTCCGTCCTTTCCGGAGACGATCCTCTCACGTACAAGATGCTGGCAATAGGATGCGAGGGCACCGTGTCCGTAGCATCCAACTGCGTTCCTTCGCTCGTATCGGAGATGGTTTCTCTGTATGCGGCAGGTAAAACGGAGGAATCGCTTAAGATGCATAACAAACTGATCCCGCTGTTCGAGGTTCTCTTCTGTGAAACAAACCCGATACCCATAAAGTACATCATGTTCAAAATGGGATACGGATCCGGTGCACTCAGACTTCCGCTGACGGAGATAACGGAAAAATTCCGTACGGCCGTTGACATCGCGATGAAAGACGCGGGACTGTGATTTATATGAACACGGTCTCGGACTGCGCAACGGGTAAGCTCGGACGTATGGTGTGTGTGATCGGCGATTCGGTAAACGGCAATAAAGTAATATTTGCCGGCGGCACGGAAACATCCGCAAAAGGTTGCCTCGGAGCGGTAAGACGGATATACGGGAAGGATAGTAGGGTCCAAATGAACGAGGTGCTCGTCACATGATTACAGTCCTTAAGTTCGGAGGTACAAGTCTCGGCTCAGCCGAGGCTATTTTGAGATCGGCAAGAATAATCGCAAACGGAGAAGGCGGCAGGGTTGCCGTCGTTTCCGCGATGTCCGGCGTCACCAATCATTTGATACAATTCATTGAGACCGAAGGCGCACAGGCGGATGAGGCGATCGCCGTCCTTGTGAATAAACATACGGAAGTTGCCAACGAGCTGCTGAGCGGAAAACTGTTGAAGAACTTCACAACGGAGTTCGACGGCAGAATCAAAGCACTCAGAGGCGTCCTTAATAACAAAAACCGGGTGGATGACCCGTACTTCCTGGATAACATATCATCGCAGGGCGAGCGTTTGTCAACGCTTCTGCTGTCGTATGTTCTCAGATCCATGGGTCACGAATCGGTTGCGCTCACGTCTGAGGAAGCGGGCATACACGCGACCGGCGGTCCGATGCTCGGAACCGCCGATCTCTCCAAAACATCGGCAGCATTGATGATGAGCGTGAAACCCCTTGTGCTTAAAGGTGTCATACCGATCATAACCGGATTCTACGGACGCAACGAAGAAGGAAAACCGCTGACGTTCGGGCGCGGCGGCTCCGATTATTCCGGTGCCGTGGTTGCAAACGGACTGAACGCCGACTGTCTGGAGATCTGGACGGATGTGGACGGCTTCATGTCGGCCGATCCGCGCATTGTCCCGGAGGCCATAGTCATCGATGAGATGAATTTCGGAGAGGCCGCCGAGCTTGCGTATCTCGGTGCCAAGGTATTGCATCCGAGGACGATAGAACCGGTGAGAATGAAGAACATACCTCTTAAGGTAAAGAATTCTTTCAAGCCGGATTGTGCGGGAACGGTGATACATCATCTCAGAGCATCGAAGAATGATATGCTCAGAAGCGTTGCGATGAAGGCCGATCTGTCGATAATAACCGTAAGTTCATCGGAGATAGCATACAAACCGAGGATGGTCGCGAGGATAATAGACAAGATAGCGGATGCCGGCGTGGTAGTTTACGCGATATCGACCTCGTTGTCCACCATAGCTCTGCTGATAAACAATCCGGACGTGAAAGAAACGCTTGCGCACCTTAACCTTCTTGACAAAGCGGACATAGAACGCATAGACGTGAAGAGCAACATGGCACTGATATGTGCGGTCGGAGATGACCTTCTGAGAAGGTGCGGCGTATCGGCCGAAATATTCAGTGCCGTACGCGAAGCCGAGGCAAACGTTGAACTTATTTCGGAAGGTGCATCCGATGTGTCTCTGAACTTCGTCGTACCGACGGATAAGGCGGTCGGTGTCGTGAAAGTGCTGCACAGCAAATTCGTGGGTGGATGAGATGAGAGATTTTGATAACAACGACGGACATATGATGTTCGGAGGTATGCGTGCCGAGACGATAGCGGACAGGTTCGGCACTCCCGTTTACGTTACGGATGAGAATCTGGTAAGAGAAAATTACCGAAAAATATACAATGCGTTCTCCAGGCATATGGATACGGTTGTACACTATGCATGCAAAGCCAACACATCTCTTGCGATACTGAGAATTCTGGAGCGGGAGGGAAGTTGCATCGATGCGGTTTCCATAGGTGAGGTTCTCACATGCATCAAAGCCGGTTTCTCGCCGTCACGGATACTTTACACCGGCACGAGCGTCAGTAACGCCGAACTGAAGATGGTATCGGACCTCAACGTTCCGATCAATATCGATTCGGAATCGGAACTTGAACGGCTGGCAAAGATAAACGTGAACATTCCCGTATCAATTAGGATAACGCCGGGCATCGGTTCCGGACATTGCGACAAAGTGATAACCGGTTCGGAAGGTTCCAAGTTCGGCATACCCGTGAGTTCGGCGGTAAGATCGTACGGAAGAGCATTGGAACTCGGTTTCAAGCCGGTCGGGATACATGCGCACATAGGCTCGGGAGGATACACGGCGGAGCCGTTCATGGACACCGTGAGCATATTGGCCGACCTCACCAACGAGATAAAGGATGAACACGGCCTCGATTTAAAATTCATAAACATGGGCGGAGGTTTCAAAGTACCGTACAAGCCGAACGAACCGGAGATGGATATCGAAGAGATCGCGGATGCGGTGACCGACATCATTCTCAACGAAACGTCGGTGAAAACAATTGCCCTTGAACCGGGAAGATACATCGTCTGCGATACCACATTGCTGCTGACGAGATGCAACGATGTGAAAAGAAGCGGTACCAAAAATTACATAGCCGTTGATGCGGGATTCAACACGCTCGTAAGGCCCGCATTCTACGATTCGTACCATCATGTTGCGATAGCCAACAAATTCAATAAAGCATGCGAAGGTAAATATGATGTCGTCGGACCGATATGCGAAACGGGAGACTTTTTAGCGAGGGATCGTGTGCTTCCGGTTCCCGAAGAAGGAGATGTCGTGGCGGTATACAACGCCGGTGCCTACGGCTTTTCGATGAGCAGCACATACAACTCGAGACCTTTATGCAAAGAAGTTCTCGTGAAGGACGGAAATGCGGAACTGATACGTGAATCCGAAGCCGTTGAAGATCTGTGGAGATATCAGATAATACCGAAGAGGCTCCTGTGATGCGATTCTGGAAATATCACGGCATCGGGAACGATTTCATCGTTATTGACAACAGATCGGGAGATGCGGATGCCGGCGAGAAATTTGTAAAACGCATATGCGACCGAAACTTCGGCATCGGTGCCGATGGTGTCCTGTACATAATGAACGCGGACAATGCGGACATCGGCATGAAAGTGATGAACGCGGACGGAAGCGAAGCGGAGATGTGCGGCAACGGAATAAGATGCGTTTCCAAACATGTGTATGATTCCGGGATCGTGAAAAAAGAGGATTTCAATGTATCTACGATTGCCGGCATACTCGGCGTAAAGATAATTCCCGACGGCGGAAAAGCCAAACTTATCGAAGTGAACATGGGCGCACCCGTTCTGGACTGCCGCGGGATACCGATGAATACGGACGGTAAATTCATTGATTCCGAGATTGCCGTTGACGGCGTGAAAATAAAATGCACCGCCGTGTCCATGGGGAACCCGCATCTTGTTACATTTGATGATCTCACGGAAGAAAATAAACAAATGCTCGGCCCGGTTCTGGAATCGCATCCGCTCTTTCCGAAAAGGACGAACGTTGAGTTCGCCCGTGTTGCCGACGGGAAAATAAATGTGAAAGTGTACGAACGCGGTTCCGCATGGACATTGGCATGCGGGACGGGCGCATGCGCAACGGCGGTCGCCGCTGCGCTGAAAGGGCTGATACCGTACGGTGTGCCCGTTGACGTCAAACTTCCGGGCGGGTGGCTGAAGATAACGGTTGCCGAAGATCTCGGCAACGTGACAATGGCAGGACCCGCGGAATTGGTTTATGAAGGAGACATCATTTCAGGGTGAAGAACATGTATGAATTTTCGGAAAGATTGAAAAAATTACCTCCTTATCTTTTTGCAAGACTTGAAGAACTTACGGAAAAGAGAAGAGCTCAGGGAATAGACATAATAGATTTCGGTATCGGGGATCCCGATCTTCCGACTCCTCAACCCATAATAAAAGCATTGCAGGACGCGGTCGCCGACCCCGCGAATCATAATTATTCGTCAAGTGCCGGTGAAAAATATTTACGAAAAGCGATAGCCGATTGGTACAAAGTGAGATTCGATGTTGACGTGAACCCGGATACCGAAGTATGCGTCACCATAGGATCGAAGGAAGCGATATTCAATATTGCCCAATCCTTTGTCAATCCCGGTGAGAAGATAATTGCTCCGAGTCCGGGATATCCCGTGTATTCGGCGGCATCATCGATATTCAATGAGGCAATTCCCGTAAAGGTTCCGCTGAAGGAGGAGAACGGCTGGCTGTTGGACATTGATGATTGCCCGAAGGATGCGAAGATGCTCTACGCCAACTACCCCAACAATCCGACCGGTGCCGTATGCGACCTCGCATATCTGAAAAAAGTGGCGGACCGGTGCAGAGACAACAACACGATATTCTGTTATGACAACGCATATTCGGAAATGTGCTTCGACGGATATCTGGCACCATCGGCTTTGGAAGCAACGGACAACTGTATGGAATTCGGTTCTCTTTCGAAAACGTTCAACATGACCGGTTACAGAATAGGTTACGCGGTCGGTCATCCCGATCTCGTGGCGGGATTGAAGAAATGTAAGGGACAGACAGATTCGGGTGCGCCTAAGTTCATACAGAAAGCGGCGGCAACGGCACTTTCGCTGTACACGGAGAAAAAACATCCCGATGCCATTTCCGGGAACATGAAAGAATATTCGGAAAGAAGAACGTTGCTCGTCGACGGACTGAGAAAACTCGGTTTTGATGTTACCATGCCGAAAGCAACATTCTATATCTGGTTCCGCACGGGAATGACATCGATGGAATTCACTGAAAAGGTGCTTGACAGCGGCATAGTGGTGACACCGGGCAACGGCTTCGGCGAATCTGCGGACGGTTATGTGAGGATGACCGTAACGCAGCCGAAAGCACGCATAACCGAGGCATTGGAAAGGATGAAGAAGATACTCTGAAGGGCGGCGATCACATGGATCTCAAAAAGACACCTTTCTTCACCAAATATTCAGGCACGGGAGCAAAGATGGTACCGTTCGAGGGATGGAACATGCCTCTTCAGTATACGGGCATAACGGAAGAACACAACGCCGTCAGAACTTCGGCGGGATTATTCGATGTTTCACACATGGGCGATCTGATAATACGCGGAAAGGGAGCAAAAGAGTTTCTGAAAAAGATCCTTACGAACAACATCGATCTGGCGGTTCCCGGTAAAGGTATTTACTCGCACATCCTCAGAGAAGACGGAACGATAATCGATGACACCATCGTGTACAACTTCGGAGACGATTGTTTCTTCATGGTCCCGAATGCGTCCACGAAAGATGCCGTATTATCTTGGCTTAACAAGAACATCGATGATGGTGTTGATATCGTTGACATATCGCCGAGGGTCGCATGCCTTGCGATACAGGGCCCGAAAGCGGCCGATATAGCGCGGCGCATAACGAAAGACAACATAACCGACATAAAGAGATTCAATGTCGCCGCCGTGTCCGTTGACGGCATGGAAGCGGGCTTCCTGTCGGATGTTCTGCCCGCGGCTCGGAAAAATGCGATGTGCGTGTTCGCACGCACCGGATATACCGGAGAAGATGGGTTCGAGATAATGACGGAAGAGAAAAACGCCGGGATCCTGTGGGATTCCCTCACGGAAGCGGGTGCCGGCGATCTTATGCCCGCGGGCCTCGGGTGCAGGGACACTTTGCGATTGGAAAAGGGAATGTTGCTTTCCGGTACGGATTTTGACGGTTCCCAGACGACCATACAGACCGGACCGCCGTGGGTTGTGAAATTTGATCACGAGTTCATCGGAAAGAATGCGATCGAGATGCAGAAGGAGAAAGGCGGATACAATGTTCTCGTTGCCCTTACAACGGACGGTAAGAACATACCGAGGCACGGATACGATATACTCAGCAATGGTGAAAAGATAGGAATTATAACATCGGGTACAATGTCACCGATCCTCAAGATCGGTATAGCAATCGGATACGTTCCCGTGTCCCTTTCATCGCACGGCACCGAACTGGAGATAGACATACGCGGACGCTCGGCAAAGGCAACGGTGGTGAAGCTTCCGTTCCTTTGACGTTTACATTGCGGCGACAAATACGGAATCCTGTGAACTGCAGGAAGAAATCTGTCGCTTGAAAACACGTTTGGCGATATCTGAGCAACGACTCTCGGACGGTGCGGAGAGATATTCACCCGGTGAAGCAGAGGCGATGTTGAGAGAAACCGTGCTCAGAGCAGTCGTAAAGCTCTGAACGACGTTGCAAACTGAGACTGCGTTGAACAAATCATGCATGACACCTCGCCTTGTATGAATTGTACGATCCTATCCTCCAATCAAGCTCGTTGTTCAGTCTTTCCTCGCTCTTTGCCCTCAGTGATTCTCCGAACAGCT
>Ga0123353_10000484_pt1 | contig 49147 bp, 40 predicted proteins | sample TergutLab28metaG_3_FD_92763 | JGI IMG/M metagenome (GOLD analysis project Ga0123353, IMG submission 92763) | Labiotermes labralis P3 segment gut microbial communities from Petit-Saut dam, French Guiana - Lab288 P3 | ecosystem: Host-associated > Arthropoda: Insects > Digestive system > Gut ... | reverse complement strand
AGAATACAAAGCGAAAACCGAGAACAAACTCCCCTTTTCCAAGGTTTTGAAACGAAATCTCTTTGACCTCGATAACTTCGCTGCATTCTTGGAGACACTGGAGGCAAATTAGATTGACGTGTATAGTGTCTTTTTTTGTATTGCGTTTTTTTGCGATTTGTGGTATGATAATATAGATGCCGACATTTACAGGAGGGTGAATATGAAGTTATCGGATATTAAAACAACACTAGATGCAAGGGTGCTTTGTAATGAAGACGTGCTGGACGAGGAGGTCTTTTCGGTCTGCGGCTCTGATTTGATGAGTGACGTTCTCGCGTTTGTCAAAGACCAGGCGGTCATGCTTACTGGGCTGGTGAACCAGCAGGTAGTACGTACCGCCGAGATGATGGACATGAAGTGCATCGTTTTTGTGCGCGGTAAAGAGCCGGACGAGTCTATTATCAAGCTGGCAAGCTCTCGCGGGTTGATAATTATGACGACCGAACATACGATGTATGTAGCCTGCGGCAAATTATACGCAACCGGACTGGGGAATGTATAATGGAGCCGTTTAAGCTGGAATTTGTTATTGACGGTGACGATTTCCACTCCGCCGGCGAGGCGTCGTCGGCGACAAAGAGGGCTCTGAAAAAACTGGGGATCCCTGCCGAGACTATACGGCGGGTGTCGATTTGTATGTATGAAGGCGAGATAAACATGGTCATACACGCAAACGGCGGGAATGTCTATGTCGAAGTGGATGAGAAAGCAATTACGATAACGCTTGCAGATAAGGGTCCGGGTATACCCGACGTCGACGCTGCGCTTCGTGAAGGGTTTTCGACCGCTACCAACGAGATACGCGAGATGGGATTCGGCGCGGGCATGGGGATACCGAATATGAGGAAATACTGTGACGAGCTGGATATACAGACAGAGCTTGGCGTTGGGACGACCGTTACGATGAAAATAAACCTTTAAGATGGAGAATTAGTATATAAAATGCCGATTTCAGTACGTTTAGAGAAAGATAAATGCCGTGGCTGCACACACTGTGTTAAGGTGTGTCCAACCAAGGCTATACGCGTGCGTTTCGGGATCTCTCACATTATTGGGGAGAAGTGTATAGACTGTGGAGAATGTGTACAAGTCTGCCCACAGCACGCAAAAAAAGCCGTATCAGACAATCTTGACCATATAGCAGACTTTAAGCATACCATTGTTATGCCTGCGCCCGCGCTTTACGGGCAGTTCCATAATCTCAGTGACGTAAATATTGTGCTTCAGGCGCTTTTAGACTTGGGCTTTGACGAGGTGTTTGAGCCCTCTGCCGTTGAGGATTTAATCTCCGATTTGACATTGCGCGAGTTGGATGACGAGGGTCGTGAGCGTCCGGTCATATCTTCGGCGTGCCCGGTGGTTGTAAGGCTTATTAGCCAGAAGTTCCCTAATCTTATACCGAATATATCGAAGTATCTCTCGCCGCCGGAGTTGGCTGCAAAACTGGCAAGGGAGAGAGCCAGGATTAAAACGGGGCTGGATGATAAAGACATCGGTGTGTTTTTCGTGTCATCGTGTCCCGCGAATGTCACAGAGGCGCATTATCCATTGGGGCTGAAAGAGCCGGTTATAGACTACGTTCTTTCGATGACAGATGTTTATAAAAGACTGCTATCGCTGATGGACGGCACAAAAAAACATGATTATTTGCGGACACCCCCTGTTGGGGACGGTCGCCCCTACAAAGATTATAATGTAATCTCCTGTAACGGGCTTTCGGATGTTATAAAACTCTTAGATGCTGTTGAGGGTGAACAATTGCCTGATGTTGATTATTTAGAGTTGTTTTCATGTGTGCCGGGATGTTGCGGCGGCTGTATGACGGTGGAAAACCCGTTTGCCGCGAAGGCGCGGCTTATGAAATTAACCGCAGCAGATAAAACCGGGGGCACGGGGATGGAACCCCCGCTTTGCCCGGCAGGGCACCTGCCTGCCTTACGCACGGAGCAGATCGAATATGCCCCGACGGGGATCCTTGATGCAGACTTTAAAACAGCTCTTGGAAAGATGAAACGTGTTGAAGATTTGAACAACAGGCTTCCGGGGTTGGATTGCGGATCGTGCGGGTCTCCGGGATGCCGCGAACTGGCCTTGGATGTTGTGATGGGATATGCAGATGAAACGGACTGCGTCTTTAACGCGAGGGCGATGATGGAGGATGGCGGTGACGCTAATTCTTATTTGCCGCCACCGTTTAGAAAGTCTGCAAATCCCCCCTGACGCCCTATGGGCGTCTTCCCCCCCCTCCCCCTTTTTTTTAACAAGGGGGGCGAGAAAACTGGAGGTTGAACAAATGACGGTTTTAGGCTTGCGAAACGCGCTGGGTTGTGATATGCTGTCAGGGTCAGACGACACCCTGGCTAATGAGGTCACGAACGGATATTCCGGCGATCTTTTAAGTTGGGTCATGGGACGCGCTCAGGCGGGTGACGCTTGGGTGACAATTATGCCCAATGTCAACGTGGCGGCCGTGGCAGCGCTGACCGACGTAGCGTGCGTTATACTGGCGGAGGGCGTTAAGCCTGACGCGACACTTTTAGAGCGCGCGATCAAAGAGGAGCTGCCGCTGTTTTGCAGTGAGTTGTCGGCATATGAACTCTGTGTGCGTATAAGCAAGGCGTTAGAATGAATGTCTTTTATGATCTGCACATACACTCGTGCCTCTCGCCGTGCGGCGACGAAGATATGACGCCGCAGAACATCGCGGGCATGGCGGCGCTGTGCGGATTAGAGGTCATTGCCGTTGCGGACCACAACACTTGCAGGCATTGCCCGCAGGTAGTCAAGGCGGCACGGGAGCATGGGCTTTTGGCGATACCGGCTATGGAACTTACTACATCCGAAGAGGCGCATATCCTGTGCCTTTTACCGGATTTAGACGCCGCGAAGGATTTTTCAGACTATGTTTACGCGAGGCTGCCGGACATACCGAACCGCGCGGATATATTCGGTGAGCAGGTTGTTTTAGATGAGGGCGACAATCCCGTTGGCGTTGAGACAAAATTTCTGTTGTCCTCCACTTCAATAAGTGTTTACGATGTAGTCCCGCTTTTGCGGGAGTATGGAGGCGCGGCGGTTCCGGCGCACATAGATCGCTCGTCGTTTTCCGTTTTATCGAACTTGGGGCTTTGGGATTTTGGCTGGGGATTTGCGGCATATGAAGTCTATGACCGCGAAAAGAATTATTCCGAATTGTCCGATTTAATGCGTATTTCAAACTCAGACGCGCACTTTCTGGAGAATATGCGCGACGCGGAAAACAAGTTAGAACTTGAAACCTTGAGCGCAAGAGCGGTGATTAAACAATTGACAATAGACAATGAAGAATCGAGCGATATAGTCATATAATTGTCAATTCTCAATTATCAATTATTAATTAATATATGAGGAGGTCAGAGAATGCCCAATCAAAAAACCAAAGTGCCATTTAAGGGCACGCCTGAACAGGAAAAACAGTTACGCGAAGTGATCGACAAACACAAGGATCAAAAGGGCGCGACAATGCCGATATTGCAAGAGGCACAAGCAATCTATGGTTATTTACCCGAAGAGGTGCAATTGATAATTGCCGAGGCGTTGGATCTGTCGCTGTCTGAGATCTATGGCGTTGTCTCGTTTTATTCGCAATTCTCGTTGAACCCGGTGGGTAAGACCGTTGTTGCCGTATGTATGGGTACGGCGTGTTATGTCAAGGGAGCGGGCGAGATTTTAGAGCGCTGTGAACAAAAACTGGGTATCAAAGCGGGAGAGGTTACGCCGGACGGCAAGTTCTCTATCGCGGCGGTGCGCTGTATAGGGGCTTGTGGATTGGCACCGATTATAACTGTTGGCGAGGACGTCCACGGGCGAATTTCAACAGCTGATGTTGATGGAATTCTAGATCAATATATGGTTTGAAACAAGTTTCAAACTATGTATCTAGGGCTTGTTAGTAAAATGCTTGTGTTTGTGCTTTCTGCCGGATTATTCGGTAGGCGGTGCGGCAAAGCCGCAGGAATGCTAGCGCCTTTTAAGGATTTGACGTGCCGCATGGCGGGAAATCCGGCGAAATGATAGATACAATGATTTTACAAACAAGCCCTAATAGGTAAAGCAATCGTCTTATCATTCCTTGCCGCGCGGATAAGATGTTTGGAAATTCTTTTTGTGCTGGCGCGCGGGGGCGGAATGGACGATTGACATGACCGAGCTGAGTCTTTATATATTGGACATTGTTCAGAACAGCATTACGGCCGGGGCGACATGCATTGACATCGGGCTTGTGCAAAAGGGAAGCCACCTTACATTCAGCGTTATCGACAATGGGTGCGGTATGAACGAGGAGATGTGCGAGAAAGTCCTTGATCCGTTTACTACTTCCCGCACGACGCGGAGAGTCGGGCTGGGATTGCCGTTTCTTAAGCTGGCGGCGGAACAGACGGGAGGGACGCTTGAACTCAAATCTGAACTCGGAAAAGGTACAAGCCTTGTCGCAATCTTTGACACGGAACACATAGATATGGTTCCGCTTGGGGATTTCGCGGGGACGGTATTTGCTCTGATACAGGGTTCGCCGGATATACATTTTGTGATCATACGCGAACATGATGACAAAGAGTATACGCTGGATACGGATGAGTTGCGTGAGATGCTAGGCGAAGATATACCGTTGAACGAGCCGGATGTGCTGATGTGGATAAGCGATTATGTGAGTGAAAATGAACAGGAATTAAGATAATCCCCCCTGACGCCAAGTGGGGCGAGTAAAATAAATTAAATTGAACGGAGGAATATACATTGAAATCTTTAGAAGAACTTAAGGCGATTCGGGAGAAGACGCGCGGACAGATGAACCTGAGAAAAGAGGACGGACCGGAGAACACGCGTATTGTAGTAGGTATGGCCACCTGCGGTATTGCGGCGGGAGCGAAGCCTGTTTTGACGACGGCTGTAGAGCAGGTGGCGCGCCGCAAGCTGGAGCATGTGGCGGTCACGCAGACCGGCTGTATCGGACTTTGTATGTATGAACCGCTTGTTGAGGTATATGTGCCGGGGCAGGAGAAGGTCACCTATGTAAGCATGACGCCGGAGAAAATGGAAAAGGTTATGACAGAGCATATCGTTAATAATAATGTCGTCACTGAATTTACAATTGGCGCAGTTGAATAAGGAGGAGGTCAGGTAATGGAGTTTGTCAGAAGCCATATTCTTGTGTGCGCCGGAACGGGGTGCGTTGCCTCTAAAAGCAGGGATATTATCGCCAGCTTGGAAGAGCATCTTGCCAAGAACGGTCTTGACAAAGAGGCCAAGGTCATTCAGACCGGCTGTTTCGGGCTTTGTGAGCTTGGACCAATTGTCGTGGTATATCCCGAGGGGTCTTTTTACTCGCGAGTTGAACTTAAGGACTGCAAAAAGATTGTTGAAGAGCATATCTTAAAGGGGCGCGTTGTTAGAGATCTTCTCTATAAAGAAACCGTTAAAGAGGACATTATAAGCTCGATAAACGATACGGGCTTTTATAAAAAACAGCTGCGTATTGCGTTGCGCAACTGCGGCATCATCAACCCCGAGGATATAGATGAGTATATTGCATATGACGGCTATGCCGCATTAGCGCGGGCGTTGACCGAGCAAAAACCCGATGAGATTATTGATATTGTTCTTAAATCCGGACTTCGCGGGCGCGGCGGCGCGGGATTCCCCGCCGGAAGGAAGTGGGAGTTTGCGGCGGCGGCGATCGGTGACGAGAAGTATGTCGCCTGTAATGCGGACGAGGGAGATCCCGGCGCGTTTATGGATCGCTCGATTCTGGAGGGCGACCCTCACAGTGTGGTCGAGGCGATGATCATCGCCGGTTACTGTATTGGCGCGAACAAGGGTGTTATCTATATCCGCGCGGAGTACCCGATAGCGGTGGCGCGGCTTGAGATAGCCATGGCACAGGCCAGAGAGTACGGTTTTATAGGGAAGAATATCTTTGGTACGGGCTTTGAGTTTGATTTGGAAATACGTCTCGGAGCGGGCGCGTTTGTCTGCGGTGAGGAGACAGCGTTGATTTCTTCGGTCGAAGGGCTGCGCGGCGAGCCGCGTCCGCGTCCGCCGTTCCCCGCCGTTAAGGGTATCTTCGGCAAGCCGACACTGTTGAATAACGTTGAAACTTATGCGAATATTCCGTGGATATTAAATAACGGCTGGGAGGCCATGGCAAACATCGGCACAGAGACGTCTAAGGGAACAAAGGTGTTCGCGCTGGGCGGCAAGATTACAAATACAGGTCTTGTCGAGGTCGCTATGGGTACTACGCTGCGCGATATAATCGAGGTGGTCGGCGGCGGCTGTCCCGACGGGAAAGCATTTAAGGCAGCGCAGACCGGCGGGCCGTCCGGCGGCTGTATACCCGCATCGCACCTTGATACTCCCATTGATTATGAGAGTTTGACGGCAATAGGCTCGATGATGGGCTCTGGTGGTCTTATTGTTATGGATGAGGACAATTGCATGGTAGATATTGCCAAATATTTCCTTGACTTTACGGTCGAAGAGAGCTGCGGCAAGTGTGTACCGTGCCGCATCGGTACGAGACGCATGTACCAGATGCTTGAGAAGATTACTGAGGGTAACGCCACGATGGAGGATCTGGACTCGCTGGAGGATCTCTGCCATCACATCAAGGAGAACAGCCTCTGCGCGCTGGGTGGCAGCGCGCCGAACCCGGTGTTGTCTACGATAACACATTTCCGCGAAGAGTACGAGGCGCATGTCAAGGACAAGAAGTGTCCTGCGGGTATCTGTAAGAATCTTTTGACATATAAGATACTTGACAATTGCAGGGGTTGTACCGCTTGTGTAAGGGTATGCCCGACCAACGCGATTACGGGCAAGGTCAAGGAACTGCATGTTATCGACCCGGATAAGTGTATCAAGTGCGACGCTTGTGTTGAGAAATGCAAGTTCGGCTCAATTATCAAGGAATAGGGCAGGTGCCCTGCCGGGCAAAGCGGGGGTTCCACCCCCGTGCTCCCGAATTTTCGATGTTTTATTAAGGAGGAGCTTATATTGGATACTGTTAAACTTAGTATAAACGGACACCCCGTCGAGGTTCCCAAAGGAACTACTATACTTGAGGCGGCGCGTGTTGTCGGAGTCGAGATTCATACCTTGTGCTATATGAAAAATATCAACGCTATCGGATCGTGCCGTATTTGCATGGTTGAAGTAAAAGGCTCGAGAAACCATGTTGCCGCGTGTACGTATCCCGTATACGAGGGTATGGAGGTATTTACAAGTACGGCAAATATTGTCAAGGCGAGGAGAGATACGCTGGAGCTGATACTCTCCAATCACCGCATGGACTGTCTTACATGTCTGCGCAATCAGACTTGCGAGCTTCAGAAGCTGGCGATGGAATTCGGGCTTCAGCATGTGCGCTATGGCACGGACAAAACTGACCCGGAGATCGAAGCGTCGGAGATGCACCTTGTACGCGACAACTCCAAGTGCATACTATGCCGCCGCTGTGTCGCGGTCTGTAAGAATCACCAGTCTGTGGCGGTCATCGGCCCGAACGACAGAGGGTATGAGACGCATATCTCCTGCGCGTTTGACAGGAATTTAGCGGAGGTGCCGTGTGTGTCCGACGGGCAGTGTATCGTCGCGTGCCCCACCGCCGCTCTGACTGAGAAAGACGACACCGAGAAGGTTTGGAAAGCGCTTGGAGACTCGAAGAAGCATGTGGTCGTTGGCGTTGCGCCGTCGATTCGCGTGACGCTCGGTGAGTGCTTCGGCAATCCGATCGGTACAAATGTCGAAGGCAAGATGGTCGCCGCGCTGAATCGGCTCGGATTTAATAATGTGTTCGACATCAACCACACCGCCGACCTCTGCGTTATGGAGGAGGGTACGGAGTTTTTACGGCGCCTTGAGGATAATGACAGGCTTCCGATGTTCACTTCGTGTTCGCCGGCGTGGATACGGTTCTGTGAGAAAATGTATCCCGAGTTCATACCAAATCTCTCGTCGTGCAAGTCACCGCAGCAGATGTTCGGTGCGGTTATCAAGACGATGTACGCCAAGGATAAGGGTATTGACCCAAAAGATATTGTCACCGTTTCGATTATGCCATGTACCGCGAAGAAGTTTGAGATACACCGTGAGAACCAACAGGCGATACAGGGGCTTGACGATGTTGATATTTCGATCACGACAAGGGAGCTGGCGCGAATGATTTCGCGCGCGGGCATTATGTTCAACGACCTGCCTGAAGAGCAGTTTAATGAGATTGCCAGTACTGCGGGGCTTATCTTCGGAACCACGGGCGGCGTTATGGAGGCCTCGCTGAGGACGATCTATGAGGTCGCCACAGGCAAGTCACCGAAGAGCGTTGAGTTTCTGGAAGTGCGCGGCATAAGCGGCATTAAGGAGGCAACTTATGACATCGGCGGCAGGACTGTTAGGGTTGCGGCAGCTTCGGGACTTGTACACGCGAAAAAGCTTTTAGAGATGATAAAGAGCGGCGAGAAGGAGTATGACCTTATTGAGATGATGGCATGTCCAGGCGGTTGTATAAACGGCGGCGGGCAGCCGATTCAACCCGCAACGGTGCGCAACTTTATAGACTTGCTCCAGGAGCGCGCGAACGCGATCTATGACATGGACAGGAAAGCGGAGCTTCGCAAGAGTCATGAGAATCCGCTGATCAAGCGGTTGTATAAAGAATACTTCGGCGAGCCGGGCAGTCATAAGGCACATGAGGCACTGCATACAAAGTATAAGGCGCAGGAGAGGTATAAATTGGGTTAGGGTAAACCCCTCTGTCGCTTCGGCGGCATTCCCCCTTTAGCAAGGGGAGCAAGGGGTTGTAAGGGCGGATGGTAATCCGCCCTTACTATGGATTAAGAAGGCGGCTTGGTATGAATCTTGGTCGGGTGAAAACGTATTTGATTATTATCCTCGCCATTGGTAATGTGCTTTTGGCGGGGCTTTTTGGATGGCGGTATTTTCCTGAGGCGGCGGCAATGAGACAGGCGAACGAACAGCTTATCGCGCTCTTGGCAAATCAAGGCATTATCATTCGTGAGTTACCGAATGAGACTGTTACCGCGCTTGTTCTCTCTCGTGATTTGGCGGCGGAGAGCGCGGCGGTTGCCGCGCTGTTGGGCGAAACACAGATGACAGATTTGGGCGGTGGCGCTTTTGAATATCTAAACGATGTAGGGCACGCGCTATTTCGTTCGGGCGGACGTTTTGATATACGGTTGTTTGACAGTGATGTTAATTGGAACGATGATTCAAAGGTTCACCGCGATATGTTGGACGCAATGGGGTTCTCGGGTGTTTCGAAGAGGTTTATTGAATCGGGAAAAGTTGAGGATACAGACATATATGCTGTGACGATATTCGGGCAGGAGATTGAGGGCAGGCCACTTTATAACGCACGGGCGGAGTTTAGGTTTTCGGAAAAGGGACAGCTTGTGAGCGTTTCGGGGCTTTGGGCGCTAGGTACGGTTCAGGCCGCCGATAGTATTTTATGCAAGAGCGCGGGCGCGGCGCTGTTGTTGTTCTCTGAGAATCGCGACATTGAGGTCGTGGGCGTTGAGCTAGGCTATCGGCTGCGGACGCAAACCGCGACTGCCGAGAGCGCGAGATTGATTCCAGAGTGGCGGGTCATCTGCAGGGACACGGAGTATTATTTGGATGGGTTTACGGGAGTTGAGGTTGGGGCGGAAGAGTAGGGGCAACAAAAGCCCAAGGTCATTACTCAGGAATAACCTTGGACTTTATGGTTGATCTAATTATATTATATGCTAGCTTGATGACAACTAATTGAGCTTATTTTCTCTTTTTGATAATAAGTGCCTTATTTTTACTGTAACAATCGTACATACAAAGTACCATAGAGTTGATACAGGCAATAATCCTGTAAGCATACCCCATCCTTCATTAAAAAACACATTAGATAAAATCACTGACATATTCTTCTCTATTGTCCAGTTATAACTTGTATAAGCGTTTTGAAAATTATATTTGAACACAAGCGCAAATACCACTATGTCAACTACAAGATGAATAATCAATGGTGCCCAAAGTAATCTTCCAAATCTATAAAGAAGCATACAAAATATGACAGGCAGAAATATTAGAAATATCATGATTCCTATTGTTGAACACCTTCTTTTTACCAAGCGGCATCACCATCAGTATTGCCGCTTGCAAGATTAATAATTGCATTATCTGCAGTCCATATAGAACTTGTACAATAATCCAGCTATATCTCTTTGCGTCCATACTAGCGATAAGTTAATACATATTTCGTAGTTGCTAGAGTTCCCAGAGTTAATATATACTCCTGATCTATACATTGAGTAAGAAGCTTCTGCCCTTCTATCTAGAATATCAAAAAGGCTTGTATTCGCAAAATTATAATGTCCGCCGTATGTGATTCTGTAATATGATTTCCAATTATTAGCGTCAGTTTCAAACTGATTATGATAAATGAGCATATACGGTGTTGCGGCTGAGAACCTATCACCGGTATGTGGTACAGATCCAACATCGCTTAAATAATGAATGGCACAGCCCAAGCTCATCATTGCTCCAAGCCTATCATTCATGTATTTATACCGATAAACTGCGTCATTATACCAATCGCTGAATCTGGTCCATGCTGACGGCGAATAGTTGCCATAGTAGTTTGAGGCCGTTGGGTAATAATAAAAATGACCATTAAAAACGCCCCCATCCCTTTCAAAGTCATCAGGCCAATCAGAGTATTGAGTTGCATATGCAATTCCCATTGTATTATACCAATAATAGGCTGTCGTCTGCTCATTAAACAGGATATTAAATGCATTGGATGTTAACCATTGATGAGTCTTATTGGGATCAGGTCCTCCGCCGAGCCAATATGGCGACATAGACGGCGTACCAAATCTAACGTTTTCGCCGTTTGCGATTCTTTCCATAATTGCATTGATTTCATCATCTGTAAGAAGTTCAGGATCAAACAACTCCATCGGCATGTCATCATATGTATTTTCATCAAATTCTGTGAGAGATTTGAGCGAAAAGTCGATACTATTGTAGTTATCGCTTAATTGAGTAAGGATTTCAAAAATATCATCTTCCTCGGGATAATCCGCTGCGACAGTCGTATAGCTCGCAATTGACAAAATCATTGTTGCCACCAAAAGAACCGCCAATAATCTCTTCTTTTTCATTTGTAATTCCTTCTTTAATTATATTTTAATAAACGTTGTCTGTCAATCTCGCATTTGTTATTTTACAGTTTTTGTTAACGATTTGCTCACCTTTGCGAGTGTCCGTTTGGGGCGCACGACTGCCCCTGCTAATTGCTCATTGGAACCACCTATCCTTTCCGTCATAAGACAACGCCATTGCATAATAGCATATATATATCAACATTTTTGTCGAACCCTGTCTAGAGTTTTGACATGAACGGTAGTTTTTTTTAATTAAGCGGTACGCGGAAATTGGGTCGGAGGAGTAGGTACAAAGAAAGTCCAAGGTTATTCCTCAGAGAAGGAATCACCTTGGACCTTGGACTTTGGCCTAGCCTTGCGTATATCACTGGTTTTCCTCGTAGCCTAATCTCTTGGTCTAAACAATCTCCATCCTACATCGTATCCCCACCATACAACAATCCCATCCTCATATTCAGCATAAGGTGCATCTTTAAGCTGGGCAAAGTTCGTCTCACCATTTTTAGCAGGCCATTCAGTAAGGGGAACGACTGAGGTAATATATCCTATAATTTTGCTTTCTTCAATTTCGTCTGAGATATTTATGCCAGAATTTATATAAATAATGTCATTAAGCATTACAGATGGAGGTAGGGTGTTGGGAGAATCCGGGGTTAGCACGGTTTCATCACTATCCTTATTTTCTAATACGCATCCCGTAAAAATGAATATACTCATCAGAAGAAGGGATGTTGTTATTGCTTTTTTCATCGAGTCCTCCTCATGATTGTTAATTGTGACATATTGATGATTAATACACCGAATTAGTTAACCCCTGTGGTAGTCACTGTTACGTTTTCCTCTCAAGCTAGGTTAACGAGATGGAGACTCTTCTTCTTTTGTTGCCTCGGTCCATTCTTTCCTTTCTCCGCCGCCAATAATAAACTCACCAATAACTGTTTTACCATCTTCCTTATATAAAGGGATGGAACGTATCCCGCCATTTCTATCTAGACTGGTCATGAGAGCTACAGCTTCCTCAGGTGTTTTAGGCTGTGGTCCACGAAGGTCTTCTTTATAAACATAACCAATCGTACCATCCACACCAACAGCTCCTATTAAATCCGGCTCTTCTTCATATGAAGTTGAAAATGCCGCAGATCCATATGTTAATCCATTTTCATTGATCTTATAATCAGAGGAAGTTCCACTTCTAAAATCCCAGTTTAAAATGCCGATCCCCACTGCCGATATGGTTAAAGTTGTTATCATGAAAATTGCAACAACTAAAAACATGACATTGCGTTTATTAGTTTTCATTTGCAATTTCTCCTTTTTGATTATAATGGGTTAATCTCGTTATGCCAAATCCATTATGTCAGTTTACAATTTATCTCTCCTGTCAGTTTATGACACCTTCTCCACCGAGTTACTCACGCTCGCGAGTACTCTTTGGAGCGTACGACAGCTGACCCGAATTCCTTATTGCATAGAACCACCTAACCTCTCTGTCAAATCACAACACTATTATATCATAATATAATATATATTAACATTTTTGTCGAATCCTGTCTAGAGTTTTGACATGAACGGTAGTTTTTTTTAATTAAGCGGTGCTTTGTAGTGAATTTTGGCAAATTTTTTCCTGTTTACATAATTATCCCCTTGTGGTATAATACCCCTATATGCCGATATATGGGATAAAAAGAGATTGACCGGTGGTCAATCCCCTTGGGTTTAGTAGCTGAGTTAGTCGTTTGGAACAGTTAGGACCTCAGCAACCTTGCATATGAGTCGCTATAATACAATTTTTTTAGCCGTAGTTTTAATATCTGTCAGCATGTACTTGCATCCCCCAATTCCCTATAAGTGAAAAAGTACTGGCGCGTACGTCCACCGTTATATTACGCGGAGGCCGCACACTAAGTGAGTTGCCATTAGGTAGATTTGTTTGCCAAACTATTAATGCGCCTGTACTTCTATTTGAAAAGCCAAGATTATATGTGCCGCCAAAACCGGGGTAATTGTAAGTTCCCCAAGCACTAATAGTTTCTATGTAATACTCGGATGGGGTCCCAACAAAACCAGTGGTAGCAATGCTACAAAATGATGGGGAATTCCCACTTGAAGGCGGAGTATTCAACCACACGCTACCGTTAAACAATAGATGCCATGCTCGCGCCATAGATAATCCCATATTTGATTCAGTAGCTACTATTGAGTCCGAAACTTGAAATGATGGAACATCCCAATCGGAGGGGAACAATTCCGAAAACTGCGGGAGTACATTAACAATGTTTCCGTCAGGGTCAGATACATACGCATAAATTCCATCAGCAGCCCACGATTCACTAAGTATTATTTCATTTCGTGCTTCGAGAATTTCGCCTTTTGTTATCGTATCAGCCGTTTCTAAATCCATATACGCATAGTATTCTAATTTTGCTAATCGCTGATCGGCTTCCAAAATCGTTCTTTCCACAGCTATAGCAGGAGATAACATAGAACAGAACAAGGCAAGCGTTAAAACATAACTAATTGACTTTTTCATAATAACCTCCTAAATATCTATTAATTTATTAATTGGTAACACCTAAAGTGCTTTGTAATTAGGGCTCATCAAGAATTATTGGTACATCCCAATCGGAGGGGAACAATTCCGAAAACTGCGGGAGTACATTAACAATATTTCCGTCAGGGTCAGATACATACGCATATATTCCGTCAGCAGCCCATGATTCACTAAGAATTATTTTGTTTCGCGCTTCGAGAATCTTCGCCTTTAGTGATTCGTCAGCCGTTTCTAAATCCATATATGCATAATCATTAGGATCGCGTGTATCGGTATACGCGAATATATCATAATATACCGTTTCCTCGCATGATGACGATATATTTGTAGTCAAATTGTATTCCCTAGTTGTTGAATGCTGTACATTGCTCAACAATAATGAGACAGCGAGAATGATGAGGACGCTAATTAAACTAGTTTTAATTGATACCACGCCTTTCATAGAAAGCTTTTACTTAATAGTTTTAAGTGTCGCACATTACATGCTCTCTCAGCGCATAGAACCACCTATCCTTTCCATCATAAGACAACGCCATTACATAATAGCATATATATATTAACATTTTTGTCAAACCTTGTCTAGATTTTTGGCATAAACGGTAGTTTTTTTTAATTAAGCGGTGCTTTGTAGTGAATTTTGGCAAATTTTTTCCTGTTTACATAATTATCCCCTTGTGGTATAATACCCCTATATGTGTAATGCGGGTAATTTGGGAATTGATAGTGAAACGGAGATTGACCAGTGGTCGATCTCCTTTGGTTTAAACTTATTTTAATACCCATCAAATTCAGGTATCGCCAGAGGACTAGTATAATGCATAAGTTTGCTATGCTATCGAAATTTAAGCAAAATGTACACTAGTAACGATAATGCAATAAAGGTCGCAGCGATTGTCAGGATTATCCATTTCGCAGTCAAATACTTGCGAAAATGCTTGGGATCACGACGAAACGAGACAAAAACACTAACTATTAGTATCAAACCTAAAGCGATAACATAGCTAATATCCATATACTAACCTATCCCTTACAATTATTGTGGCGTTATATTAAAAACCAGGGCCCATGTCACATCCGCTATAACACCACGTCCACGATTGTTTGCAGTTACTCTAGAAGAAAGCAGAAGAAGATATGACGCGCTAAGTATACCCCCTGTAGCAAATGGCGGAAACCAAGCTCCCAATAAAGCAGAGCCCCCTGCAATAGCGGCCGCAGTATTCAAGTCGGCTGCAAATTTACGAGATTCACAATCACACATTGTTCTGGAATACCCCCACCAATACTCTATAGCAGGCTTGTTGATTCCACCATGGCAGTCATAGGCATGCCAAAAAGCAGGAACTATTTGCATATATCTTGGTGTCACTACACCATTATTGCTAATAGTAATAATGGCGTTTTCTTTCTGTTTGTTTAGAGAATAAATGCGAGTAGCAACGGCCTCAATAAGTATTTGATCGATACCATTAGCAAACGCCTCAGAAGAATTAAAGCTGAAATATCCGTTCTTCACCGTGATATATTGGCCAAGGGCTTTGATCTCGTCAAACGAATATTCTGCAACATTCGTTCTACTGCTTCCTCCTTCAGGCAGTTCCGTCGCAAATGCCGCCACACTCATCGACATTATCATCGCTATAACTAAAAACAGTGCTATAATTTTCTTTGTTTTCATCGGTAATATCCCCTTTATTATAATTAGTAGATTGCAGCTTGTCAAATCCTCTATGTTGTCGGGTTACTATACATCTTAACGAATTACTCACATTTACGAGTGTCCGTTTGGGGCGCACGACTGCCCCTGCTAATTGCCCATTGGAACCACCTAACCTCTCTGTCATATGACAACGCCATTACATATTATCACACACATTATAACATTTCTGTCGAATCTTGTCTTAATTATCGGAATGAACGGTGACTTTTTGAGGAGCAGCGGTGCTTTGTAGTGAATTTTGGCAAATTTTTTCCTGTTTACATAATTATCCCCTTGTGGTATAATACCCCTATATGTCGATATAGGGGGTATTTTAGTGAAATTTGCGCGATATAGATTTTTAGCGCTGGTCTTGGTAATCTGTCTGCTTGCGGGGGCTTTGCCGGTTACGGCATCTACGGTTGCGGGAGTTGGTGATGTCACCACGTTAGATGTGACACGGCTCTCAGATACGGCGATGCTCACACGGAACACGGTGAGGCACGTTACGGCAGGACAGCAGGCAGAGCGTTACATAGAATGGAATCAGGGTGGGCAAATCAGACCGATAGTCGTCACGGGTGACACGGTTTTCGGCAGCACTCTGAACCTTGATGAAGCCGCGTCAAGGGTGACAGCGGCGGGCATGAGCGTGGCCGCGGGTATGAACGGCGACTATTTTACCGTTGCTACAGGCGTACCGCTGGGGCTGACCGTTGTAGATAGAAGGATACTTGTATCAGACCCTGCGCTTCCGGCAATAGGGTTCTATTCTGACGGACAGGCATTTATCTCAAGGCCTGAGCTGAAAACGACAATGACATTCGGCGCTAATCACACACTTAACATCGACCACATAAATAAGCCGCGCGGTGCGAATGGGCTTTATCTCTTCACCTCTGACTTTGGCGAGAACACTCGAACGGCCACGCCGGGGACTAATGTTATATTACAGATACAAGGACATGATTCTTTGACTGTCGGTGGCGTGGTACACGCCACGGTTACGGATATTGTACTGAACTCTCCTAATCCTATAAATTTGAGACCGGGCTTTATGTGCCTTTCTGCCGAGAGCGCAGAGGCGATCGCGCGGCTCGGACCGTTGGCGGTTGGTATGAACTTGTCTATCAGTACGATGACGGCTGATGCTCGCTATATAGGCTGTGATTATGTTATCGGCGGGTTCCGTATGCTTTTGGAAAACGGCAATATTGTCGCTCCGGCAGAACCCACGATTACGCGCGCGCCGCGTACCGCTGTTGGCATCAAGGCAGACGGCACGGTCATTTATTACAGTGTTGATGGGCGTCAGGCCGGCTACAGCGCCGGACTTGGACTTAATGAGCTTGCCGCGCGGCTTCGCGCATTGGGCTGTGTTACCGCTGTAGAGTTAGACGGCGGCGGCTCGACAGACATGACTGCAAGGATGCCCGGTGACTTTGAGTTGACGCGTTTAGGCAGGCCCTCAGATGGAAATCCGCGCAGGGTCGCAAACCATATAATCTTTGTAAACACCGCGCCGAGGACCGGTAATATCAGTCAGTTCTTTGTGAGGTCGGGGCGAATTGCGGCTCTGACAGGTGCGGATATACCTCTCTCAGATATAAAAGTCACGGCGATGGATACGAACTATCACCCCGCTCAGGTGCCGACGAACCTGAACTGGTCAAGCTCTAATCCGCAGATTACGACGGTTTCGGGTTCGCTTAAAGCTATCGCGGCGGGTACGTCTACACTAACTGTCACCGGCGGAGGCTGGGGGGCGAGCGGCTCATTTGATATTACGGTCGCTGACCAGCCAGACAGTATCGTCGTTTATGATACGGCAACGAATAAACCAGTCACTGAATTATCACTTGCACCGAACGAGCAGATTTCGCTTAGAGCCGTGGGGATCCTAAACGGCGTTGAGGCTCCGGGCGGGATTTTCTATTGGGCTGCTACAGACAATAATTTTGCCTCGGTTAATGCTAACGGCATTCTAACCGCGGGGCCGATGTCCGGTACTTCTACACGATTGATTGTAGGTATGGGTGACTGCGTTACTACGATAAATGTACTTATCGGACGTGCGCCTTCGGCTTTAGAAGATTTTGAGGGTGCTCAGGTTGCATTCAGCGCGACTGCCGTCGGCACGGGCTTTGAGCGCAACAGTATTAAATCGAATGTCAGATACGGGCTGTGGTCAGGGGCGTTCTCTTATGACTTTGCGGTCGCGCCTGATGGGACGGCATCTTTAACTTACGGCGCTGATATAACGCTTAAAAACAATCCGAACTTCCTCTCGATGTGGGTGAAGGGCGACGGTTCGGGGAACTCATTAAACGTCGTCATGACGGATTCGGCCGGACAGACGACGGAGATGACCGCGGCGACGCTGAACTTTACGGATTACCGGCAGGTCTTTGTGCCACTGTTGAATATCTCTAAAATCACAGGGCTGAGGGTTGTCAGGGCACCGAGCGGGGCAGCGTCGGGGACGTTTTATGTTGACCAGATTTTGACAGTTTCATCTAACGCGGCGAATACATCCGCGCCCGTAATCTCGCTTTTATTGAGCGCTGACGGCACATATCTGAACATCAACGGCTCGGCGCAAGATTTCGGCGGTACGTTATTAAGTAGGAATGACATTTCTTTGTTTGTGAACGGCACACCCATATCGTTTGAATATAATGAGACCTCAGGCGCGGTCACCGCGAAAAGGGAACTGCCGACAGAGGGTGTGCATGTTGTCACGTTGATCGCAAGGAATAGTTTTGGTAACTACGACCGTATTACCCGGGAGTTTGATCAGCCTACGATGTATCGGGCACAATCATTTGCCGATATATCGACGCATTGGGCGGGCAAGTATATCGAACTGCTAGACCGCAGGGGAGTGATTCCAAACGGTTCGACAATTTTCAGACCGGAGGATGTTATCACGCGCGCTGAGGTTGCGGTGCTTATGAGCAACGTGTTAAGGCTTGACGAGGCGGCGTGGAGCAATATCAATCTACCTTATGACGATCTCGCGGAGATACCAGTGTGGGCGATGGGAGCGGTCAAGGCGTTGTATGCCAACGGGTTTATGACAGGCGTGGGTACTGCTAACGGACGCAGGATATTCTCGCCGCACAGCAACTTCTCTCGCGCGGAGATGTTTGGAATTATCGGACACACCATTCCCCGGGGAATAGTCAAGAATGCGGGTGCGAAGAATTTTGCGGATTATAACAATATCCCGAGCTGGTCGATTGAGTATGTCGATTTACTGATCGGTATGGGCGTTGTTACGGGGTCGAATAATAGGCTAAATCCGTCCGGTACGGTGACGCGCGCGGAGTTTACGACCATATTGGCGAGGATCTCGTAAGGGAATATCCCCCTTCCCATTTTCGCGAAAGAGGGTTTAGGATAAAACGTATGAGCGGGGTCAGCCCGTCAGCAGATATGCAAAACAGGCCGCGCCGTTAAGGCGCGGCTTTGCGTTGTGTTGGGATATGGCGTATCGCGCCCTACGGGATTACTCGTCGGTGTCAGTGTCGTTGTCTGTGGTGGTTTCAGCGTCGGGGGTTTTGTAAGTTTCCATAGTGGGTTCGGGGCTGGGCTTTATGTTGTTTTCAATGTCTGTGCAACTGTCTGTTTCTGTATTGTTTGTTTGCTCTAACTCTTGTAATTGTTTTATTTCTTCATTCTGTACTCTTAGCCTTTCGGCGACCGCGGCCCTGAATTCTTCGAAGTTTCTCTTAAAAAGCCTTTGAAGTTTATTATCACTGTCAACTAATACATTGGGGCAGTTCGTAATCAGAGCGGCATATATTTCTTCGGTATCATACTGCCCAGGTTTTAATATCTTCACTTTTTTGTCGTCGAAATAGAGCTTTAGTACCAAACTCGTTCCGGTTTTTATGAAATAAGTGTAGTGGGTGGTTCTCGTCATGCTGACAAGCAACAACCCTTGCATTGGTGTGAACATCCAGCCGCCATTTTTGCCTGCACCGAAGATGCCGCCCTCGGCGATAAGCAGGTGAGGATCGCTGTAAATCTCTCTGCCGCTGCGAGCCGCGTTTTCCATGTTGTATATTATGCTGTCGTATTGTACACGCGCTTTACGCAGGGCGGCGACCTTGCTGGGGTTTTTGTTGGTTATCATGCCGGGAATAGCCGCTATCAGGAATATAATTCCTGCAAGACCGATAAGAACGAACATTATCCAGCCCACGACTTCAGGGTCTTCCTTCTCCCTAAACAAGCCTGTTACTATAAAATCCTCATCTTCGAAGAAATCGTAATCGTTGATGAGATCTGCTATAACCTCTCTGTCAGTGGAGGTTAGGCGTTTAAGCTCACCCTCTATCGTGATATCTTCTAGATAATCCTGATTAAGATAGCCCCTGCCACTGAGTTGGACTAAGAACATGCGGTACTCCTCTTCATTAGGATCAATGAACAGGAAGTATGAATAATAGCTTTTTCTACTGTCTTCAGTTTCCTCCAAAGTATAGTAGGTGTTCAAGAGAAACGCGTTTTCAAGGCGTACATAGGGGTGGCGGCTGCTCCGCTCTTTTATAAAGTCATCGACATTTTCTACCGGCATGACCTCTAAGTACTTAAAGAAGAACAACGCGCCCATGATGACAAATGCCGCGATTGAAACGACTAGCATCCAGGTGCGGCTTGTTTTCGCCTTCTGTCGTATCATTTCTTCGATGAATGTAAACTCCATAACCACTATCCTCTCTAATATAATGTTTAAATTATATATTATTATAGGGAAAAGTCAAGGGGGGAAGCACTCGCTGCCGAATAACAGCCCCTTACGGAGGGGGTGCCGCGGAGCGGCGGGGGCTGCGCGCACGAAATGCGGCTTGGGATGGACGTGGGGGCGAGATCATCCTGCCCGTAGTGTTGAACAAATATCGAGGGTGGTGCGCAGTACGAATTCACGGATTTCGGTTTGGGTATTGAAATTGCGGCTGTCCCATTCATCGCCGCCTAAGTCGTCGCCGGCATAGAGAATTTGACCGAACTCTACATTATTATACCGCGCAACCGCAATATATGCAGCGGTTTCCATTTCTACAGTGACACAGCCTTCGGCTTTGCGCTGTTGGATTTTTGCGGGCGTTTCTCTGAAAATTGCGTCTGTCGTCCAAGTTTTGGCTTTGATATGCGGTATTTTCATTTCGGTCAGTGCGTCTGCTATCGCCAGCACCATATGTTCGTCCACAGAAATTTCCCTTGAGGGCGGCGCATAGTGATAAGACGTGCCCTCGTCGCGGACGGCGGCGGTCGGAATTATCAGGTGACCGACGGCGATTTCTTTTTGCAGGACACCGCAACTGCCGCAGACGATGAATTTTTTGCAACCCTTTTCCGTCAATTCCTCTATCTGCCCGGCGGCAATTGGCGCGCCGACGCCCGCTTGTACTAACGCTATTTTTTCGCCTCTATAGTCCAGTTCGTATACGGGTACTTTGAACGATTCGGCATTGAAACGAGCAAGGATTTTATAGGGGTATTCGGCAATGATTTTTTCGATTGCTTCGGCAAAGAAACAGAGTACACATTTTTCGGGTATCTCTATTGGTTGGACGATGTCTGAGGGTCGGATAAAAGCATTGCGGTCAGGGTCGAACTCTAAGATGGGGAATGGTTGTTTTAGCATAGTGGCGGCCTCCTTTCAAATAACGTAAGGGACGCCCGTATAGGCGTCCCTTAAAACATCTATTACAGGTTAGGGCGCATATAGGTCTTTCATGCGGGACAGTAATTTATACTTGTCCTCTGCGGCCTTTACGGCGGTCTTGAAGAGTTCTTCTGCCTTTTCGGGGAATTGGAGCGCGAGCGTAGCGTAACGGTTCTCGCTGCGGATGAATTCCTCATAGCACTCTGTCGGGGCTGGGCTGTCAAGTGTAAACGGGTTTTTGCCCTCGGCCTTGAGGCGCGGGTCAAAACGGAAGTTGTGCCAATAGCCTGCGGCGACCGCTCTCTTAGTCTCCTCGATCATGTTGCCCATACCGCCGCGCACACCGTGGTTGATACATGGCGAGTAGGCGATGATGATAGACGGTCCGTCATAGCTCTCTGCCTCGACAATAGCATCAATCGTCTGCTTATACGACGCGCCCATGGCGATTTGCGCCACATAGACGTAGCCGTAAGACATTGCGATCTGCGCAAGGTCTTTTTTCATGGTGGGCTTGCCGCCTGCGGAGAATTGCGCAACCTGACCGAGCTGCGATGCTTTGGACGCTTGTCCGCCGGTATTGGAGTACACCTCAGTGTCGAATACCATAATGTTGACGTCTTCGCCCATGGCGATGACGTGGTCAAGGCCGCCGAATCCGATGTCATAGGCCCAGCCGTCGCCGCCGAACGCCCAGATGGATTTCTTGACGAGCATATCTTTATCAGCAAGGATTTTACGCGCTAAGTCACAGGCATCGCAAAGGCAGCGTGTGTTTTCGGCATCCCAATACTTCGCGTATTCGCCTGTGAACTTTTCGCCGTCAGCGGCGCTGAACTCGACACCGTATTCCAGCGCGTCTACTAATGCAGCCGAAGCGGCCTTAGAGGCTTCGCCATCGTTCTTTGCATCAAGCCAGTTTTTACCGGCTTCTTTTACCTTGTCGCATGCCCATTCATGTGCGATTAATTTATTGACCGTATCAGCCGCCTTATCACGGCGTTGCTTTTGACCGAGGAACATTCCGTAAGCGTATTCCGCGTTGTCCTCGAACAGGGAGTTAGCCCATGTGGGACCTTTGCCCTCTTTGTTGACCGTATACGGCGTGCTAGGGGCTGAACCGCCCCAGATGGACGAGCAGCCTGTGGCGTTGGCGATATACATTCTGTCGCCGAACAGTTGGGTGATAAGGTTGGCGTATGGCGTTTCACCGCAACCGGTGCAAGCGCCGGAGAACTCGAGCAGGGGTTGTTTGAATTGGCTGCCCTTGACCGTTGTGACCGCGAACGGGAGGTCTTTTTTCTCTTTTACATTCTTAAACGCGTAGTCATAGAGATCCTGCTCGTACAGGCGGCTTTCAAGCGGTTTCATAACGAGAGCTTTTTCTCCCTTTCTGCCGGGGCAGATGTTCGCGCAGACACTGCAGCCGTAGCAGTCTTTTACGGAGGATGTGATAGAGTAAGTGTAATTCTCGCAGCCCTTGCCGACCATCGGGACACTGATAAACCCTTCGGGCGCGGCGGCCTTTTCGGCTTCGTCCAGCACAAACGGACGGACGACGGAGTGCGGACATACATATGAGCATTGGTTGCACTGGATGCAGTTTTCAGGAACCCACTCGGGTACTTCGACGGCTATGCCGCGCTTTTCATACGCCGCGGAACCTTGCGGGAAAGTACCGTCTTCAACGCCCTTGAACGTGGAGACAGGGAGTTTATCGCCGTGCTGAAGGCTGACGGGGGTGAGAACCTTATCAACGAACTCGACCAGCTCGGGACGATCGCCCGTGGCTTTCCTAACGACAGGTGTGGTGTCGGAGTTAGCCCAGTCGGCGGGTACATCAATTTTCTTGATATTGTTCACACCCGCGTCGATAGCGGCGTGGTTCATTTTAACGATCTTTTCGCCCTTTGCGCCATAGGTGTCCACAACAGCCTGCTTCATATACTTAACGGCATCGTCAATCGGGATGAGCGACGTCATACCCAGTTTGAAGAACGCGGACTGGAGGATCATGTTGATACGATGACCGAGGCCGATTTCGCGCGCTAAGCCGATACCATCGACGGTATACACCTTGATGTCGTTGTCGGCGATATACTTTTTCACCGCGCCGGGGAGGTGTATCGACAGAGCGTCGACATCCCATGCGCAGTTAAGCAGGAATGTGCCTCCCTTTTTGATCTCTTGAACCATGTCATATTTATCGACATACGACGGGTTGTGGCACGCCACAAAGTCCGCCTGTTTTACAAAATATGTCGACTTGATTAGTTTATCACCGAAACGCAGGTGCGACGTTGTAACTCCGCCGGACTTCTTCGAGTCATAGGCAAAGTATGCCTGGACGTACATGTCTGTGTGGTCACCGATGATTTTGATAGAGTTTTTGTTCGCGCCTACGGTTCCGTCTGCGCCTACGCCCCAGAATTTGCAGGAGACCATACCCTCGGGGGAGGTGTCGGTGTTGCAAGTAATAGGGAGCGACAGGTTGGTGACGTCGTCGTTGATACCGACGGTGAAGTGGTTTTTCATCGCGCCGTCGAGGTTCTTGTAAACGGCGATGATGTTGCTGGGCGGGGTGTCTTTCGAGCCTAGACCGTAACGTCCGCCAACGACATCTATGCCGCCTACACCTTGCTCGGCGAGGGTCGTGATGACATCGAGGTAGAGCGGTTCGCCTAGAGCACCCGGCTCTTTAGTGCGGTCGAGTACCGCGATTTTCTTACAGGTCTTGGGGATAGCGGCGACGAATCTGTCTCCCGCAAACGGACGGTACAGGCGGACTTTGATAAGACCAACTTTTTCGCCGTTAGCGTTCATATAGTCAATAGTTTCCTCAATAGTATCGCATACGCTGCCCATTGCGACGATGACTTTTTCGGCATCGGGCGCGCCGTAATAGTTGAACAGTTGATAATTCGTTCCGGCGGCGGCGTTGACTTTTGCCATGTTGGCTTCGACTGCGGCCGGAAGCGCATCGTAGAACGGGTTGCACGCTTCACGCGCTTGGAAGAAGATGTCGGGGTTTTGTGCCGTGCCGCGCAGGATGGGATGCTCGGGGTTCATCGCGTTGGCGCGGAACTTGGCCAGGGCTTCGTGATCAACGAGGTCATACAGCGCATCGTAGTCCCAAGTGTCGATTTTCTGCATTTCGCTGGATGTTCTGAATCCGTCGAAGTAGTGCAGAAATGGCACACGACCCGATATGGCTGAGAGGTGGGATACCGCGCCGAGATCCATGATCTCCTGCGGATTGGTAGACGCCATCATGGCAAATCCGGTCTGGCGGCAAGCCATGACGTCGGAGTGGTCACCGAAAATGGACAGTGCGTGTGACGCCACCGCGCGGGCGGAGACATGGATAACGCCGGGGAGGAGTTCTCCCGCGATCTTATACATATTGGGGATCATCAAGAGCAGCCCCTGAGATGCGGTGTAGGTCGTAGTTAATGCGCCGGCTTGGAGTGAGCCGTGGACAACTCCGGCGGCGCCTGCTTCAGACTGCATCTCGATGACGCGGACTTCTTGTCCAAACATATTTTTCTGTCCGTTTGCCGCCCATTTGTCTGTCAGTTCTGCCATAACGGACGAGGGAGTGATCGGGTAGATACCCGCAACCTCGGTAAACGCGTAGGAAACGTGTGCGGCGGCGGTATTGCCGTCCATAGTTTTCTTTTTGCGTGCCACTATAGTGTTACCTCCTATTTTATTATGATGGTATTGTATCATGGTTTTGGACAAGTGTAAAGTTCTAAATAAGAAATAATAGCCCAATGGGCTATTATATTCGATTGAAGTATATCATTCGCCTTCGGCGAACGTCGCTGACTATTACATATCTGGGTTTGATGACTATTCGCTCCTATGATATAGTAATATAGTAATGCAGAATTGACAAAAAAGCAGCTATGAGCTATACTTACATCAAGCAAATATGGTGGGAGAGACAAATATGAACGTAAGAAGCAGAATTCTTATTTCGATGATAACTCTGACGATTGGTTGCGGCATCGCTGTTCTCGTCTCGTCTATCTTTCTTTTTTACAGGGAAACAAATAATGCAATGTACGATAAAAACAACGTTGCCGAAAATGTAGTGAGGCATGAGCTCGACAGACTAAAAACGCAAGCATACGTCGCAGTGCTTGGAATGGCTAATACTGCAGAATTAAGGGAAGCTCTTATTAACAACGATCTTGAGCGGATAACATATATAGCTAACACTCTTAAAAATACGGCCCAGCTTGATTATTGTACGATAGTTGACCACACAGGTACGGTCCTGCTAAGGACGCACAGCCCGGATGATTACGACGACAGTATAGCATACCTTCCTCAGATAAGTGCAGCGCTAGAAGGGGAAACCGAAGTACATTTTATACAAGGACCTATTGTGCTTCTCGGCATATCCGCAGGTGCGCCGATATACGACGATGATATGAACATCATAGGCGTTGTGTCAATGGGATTCAGGCTGGATAACCGGGACTTAGCGGAGTATTTGAAAGCATTGACAGGTTGTGAGATAACGTTTTTCCGAGACGATATTAAGGTCGCGTCTACTCTCTGGTCTGAAGATGGAACACCGTTAACAGGGACAAGGGTGGAAGAACGCGTAAGCGAGCGGGTGTTCGCCGGAGAGACATATATCGGCAGAATAGAACTTTTCGGCAGAAATGTGCTTGCCAAATTTTTTCCGCTATACAGTATGAAAGATGAAATTGTCGGTATGGTATTCGTCGGTAATTATACCGAGGAGGAAACGAATAAAATACTGCTCTTCATCGTTAGCGGAACATTGATAACGTTGGCTGTGCTTATTGTGTGTGTCGTAATAGCGTTGCTTATTTCCGGCTCAATAATCAAAAAAATGAATGAGGCGAACGAGCGCTTGATGCTGATGTTGGACTCTTCTCCACTGTGCGCTCAGATATGGGACAGAGATCTTAATACAATCGACTGTAACGAGGCGGGAGTAAGGCTGTACAAATTCAAAAACAAAGCCGAGTATACCGAAAGATTCTTAAAAGAATGTTCACCTGAATTTCAGCCGGACGGACAGCGTTCCGATGAAAAGGCCGTTAACCTTGTACATCAAGCGTTTAAGGAAGGTTATTGCTCTTTTGAATGGATGCACCGAATACCTGACAGCGACACTCCCGTACCTGCAGAAGTCACGCTTGTCCGTGTAAAATATGGTAACGACGACGCTGTTGTTGGATATACCAGAGATATGCGCGACATAACAAAAATGGAAAGAAAAATTCATTACCTTGAAGCAGAAAATGAAAAAATCTTTTATGATGCATTAACAGGCATACACAATAGGCGGTTTTTTGATGAGTCTATAAACCGTGTATTAAGGTCTCTAGCCCGAACTAGCGGTATGCTCAGCATGATGATGATAGATATTGATTTCTTTAAAAAATACAATGACACGTATGGGCATAACGCAGGTGATGAATGTCTTAAAATCGTCGCCGACATTATTTCGAAAAGCATATCGAGAGTTGCTGATTTTGCAGCACGGTATGGCGGAGAAGAATTTGTAGTTGTCTTGCCGAATACCGATGAAACCGGAGCGCTTGCCCTTGCTGAAAAAATGCTTGAAAGTATACGGGAATGCAATATCCTCCACGAAGAAAGCGAAGTGGAAAAATACGTCACTTTCTCTATAGGGGTTACTACAGGCAGCGTACAGCGTTTTCGTACCGCCGACGATTTCGTCAAGAAAGCTGATAAGATGTTGTATCTTTCTAAGCAGAGCGGCCGTAACAGATGTCGCTTTGAGCGACTTTGAGAACCCGTTGTTTGTGATTTTACAACTGTGATTGTTATAGAATGAGGTGTTTTTGTGGTCGGACGTGTGCGGTCGCTGGGGCTTTCGGGTCTTGCGGGTTATGAGGTCGGAGTTGAATGCTATTTATCGGGCGGGCTGCCCGCTTTTGATATAGTCGGGCTGCCCGATGTTGCGGTCAAGGAGTCGAGGGAACGTGTCCGCGCCGCCGCGAAAAACTCGGATCTGGTTTTTCCTATGAGACGCATAACGGTCAATCTCACACCCGCCGACAGGCGCAAAGAGGGTTCGGTCTACGACCTGCCCATATTGCTCGGGCTTATCTCGACGCAAGACAGCGCGTTGATTATTCCCGACGACGCTGCGTTTTTGGGAGAGCTGTCACTGACGGGGGAGCTTAGGCCCATAAACGGCGTTTTGTCCATGGCTTTAGCGGCGAGATACGCGGAGATAAAACAGCTTTTTGTGCCGAAGGATAACGCTAAAGAGGCGGCGCTTGCCAGAGACCTTGTGGTATATGGTGTTGGCAGTGTTGATGAGCTTATTAAACATTTGACGGGTGAGGCATGCATAACGCCAACCGGCACATGGTCGCCTGAGTTTACCGAGAGCCGGTATGACGACTTCAAAGACGTGAGAGGGCAGGAGAATGTCAAGCGCGCGTTGGAGATAGCGGCGGCGGGCGCGCATAACGTGATAATGTCGGGGCCGCCCGGGTCTGGCAAGAGTATGCTGGCGCGGCGGCTGCCGTCAATACTGCCCGCGCTTACATATGATGAAACTTTAGAGTGTACACAGATATATTCGGTAGCAAGGCTTTTAACGCCCTCCGAGCCGCTTGTCATATCGCGTCCGTTTCGCTCGCCGCACCACACGGTGTCCGGTGCGGGGCTGTCGGGCGGCGGAAGTCACCCGCGTCCGGGTGAGATCTCGCTGGCACATAACGGCGTTTTGTTTTTAGATGAATTGCCAGAGTTTCCAAGGGATTCGCTTGAGGTCTTAAGACAGCCGATGGAGGACGGGGCTATAACCATTTCTCGGGCGGCCGGGGCGTTGTCGTATCCGGCGCGGTTTATGCTGGTCGCGGCGATGAATCCGTGTAAATGCGGGTGGAACGGTCATGAGTCGGACAGGTGCGCTTGTACGTCGCGCTCGTTAGAGCAGTATCGCACCAGAATCTCCGGGCCGCTTTTAGACAGGATAGACATGCACGTCAATGTTAGACATGTGGAATATAATGAGTTAACTTCTAAGGACAGCGCGGAGCCGTCGGCGGTCATACGCGAACGTGTTGGCAAGGCGCGAGCTTTACAGCGGGAGCGGTATGGAGAGGGGTTTTATAACGCGACGCTGCCGGCGGAGCTTCGGGAGCAGTTTTGTGTGCTTGATGAGAGCGGCTCGAAGTTGTTGGAGAGCGCGTTTACGCGTTTGGGGTTGACGGCGCGAAGCTATGACAGGATAGTAAAGGTGGCAAGAACGATCGCCGATTTAGCGAGAGAAAAAGAAATCTCTGCCTCACACGTAGCAGAGGCCATTCAATATAGAAGATTAGATAGAACATAGGAGGCTGTTTTTATGGCGGTTAAGTTGTATGTTATGGATGAATTAAAGGGCGTTCACGGGCTTTATGCCGATAAGGCGCTGGCAAAGTTGGGCGGTGATTTAGAGATCTATTGCACACTGTTAGACAAGTTCCTCAATCAGATGCCTCGAACGATCCCGCGCCTTAAACAGCTTTTGCGTAATGAAAACATGAAAGAGTATGCAGACGAGCTGAAAGCGCTGAGGATTGATCTTGCTGATATATTTGCGCTGGATCTTTTAGAGCGCGCGAACATATTATATGATGCCGCTGTGAAAGCAGAGCCCGAGAGATGCCGGCAGCAGCTTGATCCTTTTATCCGATCGCTTCAGGATTTCGCCTATGAAGTCAGGCAGTGCCGGACGAAAGAGGATTTGGAGAACGCGGCGGATGCCGCGAGTAAGGCGGCCGAGTTGGATATAGGATCGGCAGTTGTTAATAATAAGTATTCTACTGTTAATAAGGCGAAGTTTATCGACCTTTTTAACAGGGTAAACGATGGGCTGTTTGATAAGGCACTTAATCTGGCGAATGTGCTTAAATCAATGGGCTATGACGGAGAGCTTACGGGCAGATTGAGTCATATCATTTCGGATTTGAACAACAACAGAACCAAACAGGCACTTGATGAGTGCCGCAAGCTGCTGATACTTTTAGGGTGTTCCGTGCCGGAGATGAAAGAGGCAAAGTTTATGGTTATGCTGATAGACGCGTCGCTTTTGACAGAGCAGATGAGCTTTTTGCTTAAAGATGATTACGCTTTTGCGGTGGTGAAAACCGCAACGGAGGCGGTCGCATGTGTCAAGGCTCCCAAGGCGCCGGATTTTATTCTTATTAATAGCGGCTCGCCGGGAATCGATGCTTTTTCCATCGCCGGACAGATAAAAAAGACAGGCGCGCAGATACCGACCGGGTTTATATTCGCCGCTCCAACATCAAGCGATATATTGAAAGCACGGGAGTTGGGCGCATCCGAGTTCTTTATATTACCGCTGGACGAGAGGGCTTTTTTAGAAAAACTGGCAAAATATAAGCAGTAATAAACTGCATATGCAGGCGAAAATGTCAAACACTACACACGTAAACTCCCTTTGTAATAAATTTTGGAGGACATGTGTAATTATGAAAAGAATCTTTTCGCTTGCGCTTGCTCTGTGCATGATACTCTCTTTAGTCACAGTCAGCGCGTTCGCGGCAATTACCGCGGGCAACTTTACCCTTCATGGTAAAGTAAACACGCCGCTGCATTTTACAGCGGGAAATTTTGAGGGCCACATTACGTCGGACACTGCTCTTGTCAGTATCAAAGTTTTGACGCTGCCCGATGACGGCACACTGAAAGTCGGCACTGACAATGTTACGGCGGACGACGTTGTTACCGTCGCCAGTCTTAGCAGTCTTGTGTTCGTCCCTGATACGGACTTCCACGGCACGACCGATTTTACGTGGACGGCGACTAACTCGGGCGGAGATACCTCTTCAACCGCGACCACAACGCTGGACTTTACAGTTGAAGCTCCTGTCGCGCACAGCGCGACCTATAAGGTGTTCATCAACACCACTAGAAGCGGAACACTGACGGCTAATAACCCTTCTGGCCATACGCCGCTGACCTATGATCTGGTCAAAAACGTTAGTAACGGCACTTTGTATTTCAACTCTAAGGGTACGTTTACCTATACGCCTGATAAGGACTTTATAGGTACCGACACGTTTACCTTTACCGTCAGCAACCCGTATGCCAAGTCTGCCGCTGCCACGATTACTCTGAGTGTAGGTAATGTGATGGCTCCGACAGCGAGCGACTCGTCTATTACCGTTGATTATCACGGAACCGCACACGGTACGCTGACCGGCTTTGACCCCAACACCCCGACTTCGCTGGGTTTGGATTTTATTATTGAAACGCACCCGACAAAGGGTTCGATCACTTCGTTTAATAAGGATACCGGTCTTTACACTTATCAGCATAAGACAGCGGGGCTGGTTTCAGACCACTTTACGTTCAGATCTACTAACGGATACCGCGAGTCCAACACCGCAACCGTAACCATAGCTATCACTCCCCCCAAACCGACAGTGTACCGTGATATGACCGGTCACTGGGCCAGTTTCTCGGCGGGCGTTTTAAGGACACTTGACCTTGCTGTAGGTGAAGAGATCCAAAAGATGTTTTATTTCAACCCTTCGCAGACTGTAACACGCAGAGAGTTCGCGCTGTTCTTGAACTCAGTTATAGGTATCCCTCTCTCTAAAAACCCAGTCAGCCACTTTGCCGATGTACACGACACGTATTTGATAGAGTCGATTAACGCGCTGTATGAGCATGGTATTTCGACCGGTACGCTTGTAGGCACAAGGCTGCATTTCTACCCCGAGAGGGTCGTCACGCGTATCGAGGCCATGAGGATGATAGATAATGCCATGAAGTTTAAGGCTCCCTCTGAGGCTGCCATAAACTTCACCGACAGTCATCTGATTCCGACTTGGGCGGTTCAGTCCGTTAGAAACCTTGTAGGTTACAGGATAGTCACCGGTCACAACGGCCGTTTGAGACCCACCGAAAACATCACACGCGCAGAGGTTGCGGAATTGATGTATAAGGCATATTTGGAATATAAGAAGTAATTTTGCAATAAGCAATGGCGCGATGTGGGCATCGCGCCCTACATAATAAATCCGTTAATTTGGTGTTGATTTTCTAGCCTTTTTGATGTATACTTTTATTGTAAATATTTTGCTAAAGTTTAAGGTGAAATTATACGATATAATTTCTGAGAAGGATCTCGGTCTTTTTACGCTTTTTTAAGGAGGATGTTATTATGTCAGGTAATCCATTCAATGTCAACAGACTTACCGGTATGACTTCCGGTATGGACACAGACATGCTTGTGAGGGCGATGTCGCAAAGACAGCAGAATAAGGTCGATATGCTTTTTAAGCAGAAGACGCTTATGGAGTGGCGGCGTGACTCAATCACTAATGTCAACGATCTTTTCAGCACATTCAAAAACGATTTTACCAGTGTTTTAGGCTCAAACAGCATGACGAGAACTGATACCTTTCGTACGATGGGTATAAAAAACTCGAACGAGAACGCCGCTACTATTAGGGCGAGCGTTAACGCACAGGCAGGCTCGCACTCCCTACAGATAGACAAGTTGGCGACCGCCGCGCGCTTCGAGGGCAAGAGTGTTACAAGCAACGGTCATACGCCCGTGAACATCACTAATCAGACGCTGGGCTCGCTTTTCGGGCGCGCCGACTGGGCAGAGAAGGGCATCGAAACCACTACATTCACCGATTCCAGAGGTGTGCCACAGGAAGGTTACAGCATTGAGATCAACGGCGTAGAGTTTAATTTCAAAGCGACAGACAAGCTCTCGGACGTGATGAACGCTATCAACAACAGCAGAACGGCAAACGCACAGCTGACATACTCGCAGATAACCAACTCGTTTACACTTAGCTCGAAAACCACGGGCGCGGCGAGCGAGTTGAGCGTCAACGAAAGTGGGAGCGATTTCTTCAGGGCTCTCGGGCTTAATATCGATGCCGAATTTAACGCGGCGGAACCCGACACCAGAAACGGATTGAGGGCAGGCAATGATTCCGAATTCAAAATTAACGGGTTCGCGCTGACAAACAGCAGCAACACTTTCACTTATGACGGTATTGAATATATTCTTCATTCTACCACCACTGAGGCGTTTTCGTTTAACACCGAGCGCGACGTATCTAAGACTATGGATACGATAAAGAATTTTGTGGATACACTTAACGGGCTGATTCAAACGCTCAACGCTCATTTCAACACTAAGCCGAACCGCGCATTTTCCCCGCTGACCGACTGGGCGAAAGATGATATGACCGAATCAGAGATCGACAAGTGGGAGAGTAAGGCGAAAGAGGGTATTCTGCACCGTGACAACAATCTTGGCAGGGTTATCAGTTCTTTGCGGCGCCTTGTCTCCGTCAAGACAGAAGCGGGTTCGCTAAGTGACATCGGCATTACAAGCGCGGGATACAGGCCGAATCAACCGTTCCAGTTAGAGATTAACGAGGATAAGCTGAGAAAAGCGCTTGAAGATAACCCTGATAAGGTTCACGCCATCTTTGCCGAAGCGCCGGACAGGAACAACAGAAGCAACACGGGCGGTATTATTGCACGAATAGACGCAACGTTTGACGCTTATTCGGCGTTTACAAAATCTCATACGCTGCAAACTCTGCGCGATAATATCGATAAATCCGGTAAGAATATAACTGCGCAGACCAGCAAACTGTGGGTACAGCAGGAGAAGTTGTATGCCAAGTTTGCGTCTTTTGAGACGGCTATGTCCAAAATGGCTTCTCAGCAAGCTTCTATCTTCAATTACTTCGGTTAGGAGCTGTTAGTCCGAGCTTGTTTCAGACTATCCTGAATAGAAAAGTAAGCGTCTTATCATTCCTTGCCGCGCGATAAGATGGGATTCACTAAATCTTGTGCCACGCGCGGCGGCGGAATGGACGATTAACATGTATGCCTCTACACAACAGCCGGCCGCACAATACGGGCGGTATCAGCAACAGAGCGCCATGACGGCCAGCCCCGGGGAATTGACGCTCATGCTCTATGAGGGTTGCGTCAAATTCCTTAAGCAGTCGCGCCTTCATATGGAGGAGCATCACTTTGACAAAGCGAGCAACTCTTCGATTCGTGCGCAGGATATTATTTCTGAGCTTATGGCCACTTTGGATATGTCATATGAGATTTCGGAAAACCTTTATAATCTCTATGATTTCATCCTGCGTCAGATTATACAATCGAACATCAAAAAGGACGTCTCGCTTTTAGAAGAGCCTATAAATATGATGTCGGAGCTTCGTGACGCGTGGCAGCAGGCTGTTAAGCTGAACCGTCAGCAAAATTCGGGCATGGGGGCAGTATATGAATGACTTAATAATCCAGCTTAAACGTAAGCATGAACTTCTCTTAAAGGTCTTGGAATTGACGCGTTTACAAGAGAATCTTATCCAAAATGACGACACGGACGCGTTACTTACAAACATCGGCGAGCGTCAGGGTCTTATTGATGATCTTGACTTGATACAGGCCGAGCTGCCCGATAAGGAGTCTCTGCGGCAAAACACCGAGTGTTTGCAGCTTATTACCGTTGTCAACGGCGTACTAAACCAGATTCAGGAACAAGACGAGAAAAATGAGCAGGCAGGACTTGAACGCATGGAATATCTGCGCGACCAGCTGCGTAAAGTGAATGATGGAAGAAAATCAGTTATAGGATATGACGCCCCGAGAGGCGATGACGTTCAGGGGCAATATATCAATAAGGGCAAATGAAGATTTCTGAACTGACAAATCTAAACAGACCTATGCCGGTCTTGCCGGGCGTTGAACGCCGCGAGGGCGGTTCGCAGAGACAGCTCTTTGAGCGGCATATGTCCGGCATCGATAAAAATAATTATATGGAAAAGCTCAACGAGCTTAGTGTCAATATTACCAAACAGGGTGAGATGGTTGCTAAGCGGTGTGATATTCTTGAGCTTAAACGCTACCGCGAGATGATAACGGAGTTTATGAACGAGGCGGTGCGTTTTGCTTTTGAGTTTAAAAAACAATCAACGCTTGACGCGCGCGGACGTCACAGGATGTACGCGCTTATCAAGCGTATAAATAAGAAGCTGGAGGAGTTAACAAAACAGCTTTTAGAGGGAGAAACGGATAACATCTCGCTGATGAACTCGATAGGCGAGATTCGGGGGATGCTGATGGACTTGTTGATGTAGGGCAAAACACTGCCGTCAACGGACGGGGCAGGTGCCCTGCCGGGCAAAGCAGGGGGGATTTGACGAATAAAGTCTACCTTCGCGTTAGGGGGAAGGAGAAAGTTATAGGGGCGGATGGTAATCCGCCCGTTTTTTGTTTTGCGGAGAGGTGTGCGGGGTTCGGAGGCGGCACCCACGTATCGGGCACCTGCCCGGCGCGATGTAGACATCGCGCCCTACTTTATGTTTTGTTATTCAGCAACCGGCTCTTCCTCCGCGATTTGGTCACTCTCTTCTCTTTGTGTGCGGGCGCAGCCTACGACCTTCGCGCCGTCCTGTACCCTCATAAGCCTAACTCCTTGGGTGGAACGACTAAATATGCTGATTGTGTCAACGGCCATGCGGATAATCGTGCCGTCGTCGGACATTATCAGCAGGTCGTCGCCGGGACTGACGACACGTATCGCCGCGATTTTGCCGGTCTTTTCGGTTATTTTATAATTTCTCTTACCCTTGCCGCCGCGCCGCTGTACATCGTTATTCTCGCCGCGCCGGTATTCGTCTAATTCCGTGCGCTTGCCATAGCCTAACTCCGTTACGGTCAGTAAGCAAGCATCGGGCTTAGCGCGAGCCGCGCCTATTACATAATCGTCGCCCATAAGCCTGATACCGCGCACACCCGCCGCCATACGACCCATCGAGCGCACATCGGTCTCTTTGAAGCAGATAGCAAACCCGTTTCGGGTGGCAATTACGATATCCTGATCGCCGTCTGTCTTTCTGACGGCGATTAGTTCGTCTCCCTCGTCAAGTGTCAACGCACGGATACCGGCTTTGCGTATGGAATCCAGCGCGTCGAGTCTGATACGCTTGACTGTGCCAGTCTTTGTAACCATTATGAGGAACTGCGCCGGGTCTTCTTTTCTCACGGGGATCATCGCAGTGACCTTTTCACCCTCCTCTAAGGGCATCAGGTTGGAAAGGTTCATACCCTTTGCGGTGCGTCCCGCTTCGGGTACATGGAAACCGCGCTTTCTATGGAGCCGTCCTTTGTTTGTAAAGAACAGCAGTGTGTCATGCGTTGACGCGACGGACACGTCTTCGACAAAGTCTTCTTCTCGCACGGTCTGACCCATAACGCCCCTGCCGCCGCGCCGCTGTGCTTTGTAGACATTCGTGGGCAGGCGTTTTATATACCCGAAATGAGTCAGGCTGAACACGCAGTCCTCTTCCTCTATCAAGTCCTCAATGTCAATCTCGTCGTCAACGGGGACGATGTCGGTTCGGCGCTCGTCACCGAACTTATTTTTGACTTCAGTTAGTTCTTCACGGATTATGTTGTCTATGCGTACGGCATTAGTGAGGATGTCTTCGAGGTCGTCTATTTTCAACTTTAACGCTGTGTATTCGTTTTCGAGCTTGTCGATTTCCAGACCTGTCAATTGTCCAAGCCGCATATCGACAATGGCGCGGGCCTGAATCTCAGACAGCCCAAACAACTCTATCAGTTTGGCGCGGGCTTCGGGCACGTCTTTGCTCGCGCGAATGACGTCAACGACATCGGGGTTGCGCGCGACAACCAGCAATCCTTCGAGAATATGCGCTCGCTCGCGGGCTTTACGCAGTTCAAACTGTGTGCGGCGCGTGACGACTTCGCGCTGGTGACCGATATAGTGGTCTATGACTTCGCGCAGGTTAAGGGTTCTGGGTTGATTGTTAACCAGCGCTAACATATTTATGGCGAACGTTGTCTGCATGGATGTCATGGAATATAACTGGTTCAAGACGACTTGCGGATTCGCGTCACGCTTTAAGTCGATGACTATCTTCATTCCGAGGTGGTCGGATTCGTCGCGAATGGCGGAAATGCCGTCGATATGTTTATCCCCCGCCAGTGAGTCGATATGTTCAACAAGCTTTGCTTTGTTGACTTGATACGGTATCTCTGTGACAAGAATTCGCATACGGTTCTTATGTTCCTCGACTTCCGCGCGCGCGCGGACTTTTACACGGCCGCGCCCTGTGGCGTATGCCGTCCTTACTCCGACGACGCCTTGAATGATACCGCCGGTGGGAAAGTCCGGACCCTTTACATATTCCATAAGGTCGGTCATTTCGGCGTTTTCATTGTCAAGTACGCAAAGTACGGCATCGCATACCTCTGTTAGGTTATGCGGGGGGACATTCGTCGCCATTCCCACGGCAATACCCGCGCTGCCGTTGACCAGCAGGTTCGGAAATTTAGCGGGAAGAACCGTCGGCTCTTTGAGTCTGTTATCATAGTTGTCAGCAAAGTCAACAGTTTCTTTCTCGATGTCCTCCATCATGGACAGCGACAGTTTTGACAGCCGCGCCTCGGTATAACGATAGGCAGCGGGCGGATCGCCGTCGACACTTCCGAAGTTGCCGTGACCCTCGACTAGCATATATCTGAGTGAGAAGTCCTGTGCCATGCGTACCATCGCGTCGTAAACCGACCCATCACCATGGGGGTGATAGCGTCCAAGAACGTCACCGACTGCTGTCGCTGCTTTTCTAAACGGTTTGTCCGGCATGAGGTTTTCCTCGTACATCGTGTAGAGGATACGGCGGTGGACGGGCTTTAGCCCGTCGCGGACATCCGGTAGGGCGCGACTAACTATTACCGACATAGAGTAAGCCAAGAATGACTTGCGCATCTCCCGTTCAAGGTCTACCGATACTACTTTTTGGTTCTCTAAATTAATGTCCATTCTTTCAATATTATCCATGTTATCCATATCAATCGTCCATTCTGCCGCCGCGCGTTGGCAATAAATCAACCGAAACTCATCTTATCGCGCGGCAAGGAATGATAAGACGATTGTTTTATAATCAGGTTAGTGTTGAAACAAGTTTCAAACTACACATCCAAATCCACCGCATATTTCGCGTATTTATCAATGAAGGCCTTTCTCGGCTCGACTTTGTCGCCCATGAGTATCGTGAATATCTGGTCGGCGGCGATGGCGTCGTCTATCTCTACTCTCAACAATGTTCGGCTCTCGGGCAGCATGGTTGTTTCGCGCAGCTCTGATTTGTCCATCTCGCCGAGACCCTTGTTTCTCGATACGTCTATACGCGCGTTTTGTTCGTTGCCTGCCATCTCGGCGTATACCCTATCGCGTTCGTCATCGGTAAAAGCGTAACGCACGTTTTTGCCCCTTACCAGTTTATATAAGGGCGGCTGAGCGATGAATACATGCCCGTGTTCAACTAATGGGCGCATAAACCTGAAGAAGAATGTTAATAACAGGGTTCTGATATGGCTGCCGTCGACATCGGCGTCCGCCATGAGTATTATTTTGCCGTAACGCAATTTGCTAACGTCAAACTCCTCGCCCACGCCCGCGCCGAGCGCGGTTATGATCGGCATGAGTTTTTCGTTACCGTATACTTTGTCAAGTCTGGCCTTTTCAACGTTGAGCATCTTACCCCAGAGCGGCAGAATCGCTTGGAAGTTACTGTCGCGTCCGCCTTTGGCGCTGCCTCCTGCACTGTCGCCCTCGACGATGAACAACTCGGTCAACGCAGGGTCTCTCTCGTAGCAGTCCGCTAATTTCCCCGGCAATGCCGCGGAATCTGTATTTTTTTGCTTTCTGGACAGCTCTCGTGCTTTGCGAGCAGCTTCGCGCGCGCGAGCAGCTTGGACTGATTTTTCCATAATCGCTTTTGCGACCGCGGGGTTTTCTTCGAGGTATGCCGCGAGTTTATCGCCGATAATTTGCTCCACTAATGTACGCATTTCGGAGTTGCCCAGCTTGGATTTTGTCTGCCCCTCAAACTGTGCGTCTAAGAGTTTGACGGAGATAATGGCAGACATCCCCTCGCGCACGTCCTCGCCGGAGAGGTTTTTATCGTCTTCTTTTAGTAGCTTAAAACGTCGCCCATAGTCATTGATGACTCGCGTTATGGCGGAGCGGAAGCCCGTCTCGTGCATTCCCCCCTCGGTCGTGCGGATATTATTGGCGAAAGAGAGTATGTTTTCACTATAGCCGTCGTTGTATTGGATAGCAACCTCGGCTAAACTCTCACCTTTTTCGCCGCTGATATAGATGATGTTGTCATGTACAGGGGTTTTGTTGGAGTTTATATACTCAACGAAAGAACGTATACCACCATCGTAGCAGAATTCGGATTTTATTATATTGCTCTCATCACGCTTGTCCCTTAGAATTATCTGTAGACCGGCGTTGAGAAATGCCTGCTCTCGCATACGGGATTCCAATGTTTCAAATTCAAATATAGTTTCTTCAAAGATGTCCGCGTCGGGCTTGAATTTGACGATAGTGCCTGATCTCTCAGTATCCCCGGTAATTATCAAGTCTTGGATTACGTCTCCTCGGGAAAATCTCATGCCATGTTTTTTGCCGTCCTTGTGGATTTCAACATTTGTCCACTCCGAGAGAGCATTTACGACCGCAGCGCCGACGCCGTGCAGACCGCCCGAAACTTTATAGCCAGAGCCTCCAAATTTGCCGCCTGCGTGCAGCTTTGTATAGACAAGCTCCGCCGCCGATACACCTGAAACATGCGTGTCTACAGGTATGCCGCGGCCGTTGTCGTCAACACAAATGACATTTTCGGGGAGTATCTCTACTATTATTCTATCACAAAATCCGGCTAATGCCTCGTCAATGGCGTTATCCACAATTTCATAGACTAAGTGGTGTAACCCTCTCGCGGCGGTACTGCCTATATACATACCCGGGCGTTTTCTTACAGCTTCCAGCCCTTCAAGTAGCTGTATTTGAGAGGCATCGTAGTTATTATCCAATCTTACCATCCTTTACGTGTAAAGTTTTTCCAATATATAAAGATTTTAATCTTGCGGGTTCGCAGTCTGTGATCAGTGTTTGTCCTTTTTCCTGATGGTTTAAGATATAGTCTCTTCGTTTATTGTCCAATTCGGAGAGTACATCATCGAGGAGCATGATGGGGGTAGATTCTAGTTTTTCATCGAGAATGTCTCTCTCTGAGAGTTTGAGGGCCAGTGCGGCGGTTCGAACTTGTCCTTGGGAGGCATATGACCGTGAATTTAAACCGTTTATAGAGATTATAATGTCATCTCTGTGTGGGCCAACGAGACATGTCCCGGCTTTTATTTCTCTGTCTGTTGAATTTTTTATTTCCTCTCTTAGGTTTTCTTTTGTCTGATATTCTATGTCAAGATTTTCTTTATTGCTTGATATACTGCTATGATATACTTTTGCTTTTTCAAGTAATAGTTTGATGAAGTCTATTCTCTCGCTAAGTATCACTTCTCCGCTTTGAATCATTTTCTCGTTAAATTCAGGCAGAGTGTCGAGGAGTGATGGTTTGTCCAAATATTCCCGTAGTATTTTGGATTTTTGTTCTCGCGCTCTTTTATAGACGGACATTGCATGAGTATATTTTTTTTTATACTGACAGATTGCCATGTCAAGGAAGCGGCGGCGAAATCCCGGTTCACCGTGGATGATATTTAACTCTTGCGGTCCGAAGAATACAATAGGTAATATACCGAGCCATTCTCTTGCTGTTGAATATTTTACACCATTATTAAACATTGAGCGTCTTTCTCCGTGAGAAAGTCTTATTTCGAGAGAGTCTCCTTTAATAACAAAAAAATCCTCTTCAAATTTTATAAGGTCTGTCTCGCGATTTGTTCTCATTGATTTTGTGAATGCCAGAATGTGTATAGCTTCTAGTAGATTTGTTTTACCTTGTCCATTATCTCCCCATATGACGTTGACTTTGGGTGAAAATTCGACTCTTATTTCTTTATAGTTTCTAAAATTTATAAGTTCTAATTTTTCAAGCATCAGCTTTTTAATCTAACGGGAAGTACCATAAATAGGTAAGAGTCATTATCTTCAGAAGTAATTATACATGGAGAGAGGGCGGAATTGAGTTTAAGGCTTACTCTCTCATCAGGCAGAGCGGCCTTAAATGCGTCTATCATATATTTGTGATTGAAGCCTATTTCAATATTTTCGGCCGCGCCTTCACATGAGCAACTATCTTTTGCGCTGCCGAGCGATGTATTAAGGAACATGTTTATATTTGTTTCTTCAAATACCATTCTTACTGGGTTTTTTACTTTGTCACTTACTAAAAGGGATACGCGCTCTACACATTCGAGAAAATCTCTTGTATTTACAGAAAGAGTGTAATTATGTGAGGTTGGTATTGAATTTTTATAATTCAAAAATTCTCCATCAAGTAATCTTGATACTATAGTTACGTCTTCTGTTATGAATTGTATATGTCTCGATCCTACATCGATGGTTATGTTTTTATCTTCTGATTCTTTTAGAGCGTATTCAAGCTCCCTTAAAGCTGAACTGGGCGCAACGAAATTTATGTTTTTATTTTTCTTAATTTCTATTTTTTCGCGGCGTAATGCCATTCTAAAACCGTCTAACGCTACGAGTTCTAGTATTTGATCTTCTATTCTAAATAGTACTCCTGTGTGGACACCTTTGTTTTCATTTACCGCAACGGCATAAAGTACTTTTGATAACATGGATTTTAGAAGATTTTGATTTAAATTAAAACTGCTCTCTTTGTTTACATCTGGGAGTTTTGGAAATTGTTCAGGGTCTATTCCAACTATCTTAAATTCAGAAAGTCCACAGTTTATGCTGACGATAAAGTCGTTGCCTACTTCAAAGTCAACTATCCCATCTTGGAGTTTTCTGATGATGTCAACGAGAATTTTGGCCGGAACAACAATGCTGCCAGTTTCTTTTATGTCAGCTGATAATTCGGTAATTACGGCTGTTTCCATGTTGTATCCGGTTATTTTTATTTTTTCTTTATCTGCTGATATAAGGACGCCTTCGAGCACGGGTAATGTGGACCTCGCTGAGACAACCCTTGCAGTCATGGTAAGGGCGTTTGTTAAAAGAGTTTTTTCACATGAGAATTTCATTTTAAATTACCTCTCTTGTTCTATAATATATAGTAATAGAATATAATATTAAATTAATATAATAGTGGTGGTGGTGGTAGATGTGTTGATAAGTTGGTAAGTTGTAGAAATCTAATAAAATCAATTAGAAAGCAGAGGTTGTGGTGGTTGGTAAGTTGTTAGCAGAAGCTGAAGTAGTTGTGGAAGGATGTTGGTAAGTTATGAGAGAGGTCACGCGTAATGTTTAGTTGACGGTAATAGGGATGATATAAAGGTTAACTTCTAATGTTGTCGGTAATTATTTTTAAATCGTTTTCAAAATCTTCGCTGTTGTTTTTTTGTTCAACGACACGATTAACTGCGTGAATAACGGTAGAGTGATCTCTGTTGAGGATGTCGGCAATCTCTTGATAGGATTTATTTGAGAGTTCTCTCATTAAAAACATTGCAGTTTGTCTTGCTAGTACAAGATTTGCTCTGCGAGAGGAACTGAGTACATCTTTTACTTCAACACCGTAGAATTGACAGACACGTTCCAGTATAAAGTCGGGCTTGGGGTTTAGTCCGGGGTTTTCTTTCATCAAATCAGCTATGGCTAGGCCGGCGGTTTCTATATTTACATTATAACCCATTAGATCGTAGTAAGCATAGAGTTTTTTGATAGTTCCTTCGAGTTGTCTAACATTGGCTGTTATGGTTTCGGCAATGTGTTCGGATACGGAGTCGGGCAGCGGAAGACCGAGTCGATTTGCTTTTGCGCGCAGTATAGCCATGCGGGTTTCAAGGTCGGGGGGTTGAATATCAACGACAAGACCCCATTCAAAACGGGAACGGAGGCGGTCTTCAAGTTTTTTCATATCTTTGGGGGGTCTGTCGGAGGTAAGGACTATTTGTTTTCCTGTCTCGTGAAGAGTGTTGAAGGTGTGGAAAAATTCCTCTTGTACGAACTCTTTGGAAATGAACTGACTGTCATCTACAAGAAGCATATCAGCGTTGCGGTATTTGTTTTGGAATGCGAGGCGGTTGCCGGATTCTATAGCTCTAACCAGCCCTAAGAAAAACTGCTCTGAGGATATGATTACGATGTTGAGATCAGCATTTTTTGATTTTACATAGTTTCTAATGGCGTAGAGGAGGTGAGTTTTTCCCAATCCTGATCCACCATAGATGAATAAGGGGTTGTAGCCTTTTGCACTGGCGAGCCCCTCGGCAACCGCGAACGCAGCGGCGTGGGCGAACTGGTTAGTGGGACCTACGACGAAATTCTCAAACAAATAATTTTCTATATGCTCAACGGTCACGTCCTTGGTCTCTTTTTCGGTGCGGGTGACGACTTCGACTTTATAACTTCTACCGAGTATATGAAAAAGAGCGCGGGCAATAGACCCTTCGTATCGCTTCATCAGCGCGTCACGCTTGAAATCTGAAGGGGCTGCGATTACTATTTTATTCTCGTCAAAGAAATTGACGGTAGTGTCGTCGAACCATGCGCGGATAACGGTTTCCGGCAGCACGCTTCTTAGATTTTCCAATACCGAAAGCCAAACCTCGTCTTTTTGCAAAATGTCAACCCCTAATAAAATTATAAGCTGTTAATATAAGAAAGAAAAACGGCTGGTGCGCGAGATATATTATAAGTGTATGTTTGCCGATAATGGGCAGAATAGGCATGTTGAAACGGTAAAACCATTTGGGAAATTTGTGATCTTTTGCAAGTTGTCCGATACGTGTACCGAACAGGAATAAGAAAAACCATCTGCCGAACGGGAAGTAGTCCACCGATGAAATACTGGTGCGGTTAAAAAAGCCCAACCAGTAAAAGATATTGTTATCCGCCTGACGCGGCAGAGTTATAAAACAGAAGATAAACAGAGATGACCACAGGAAAAGGCTGAAATAGAAAGGTATCTTATCAAGCCATTTTGAGAGAAGGCCGTAAGTGAGCATACTTAGCCCCATAAAATGCAGGATTCCAAACCAGACCGGCGCGCCGAAGAAATGACCGACGACGGAGAGTAAGGCGGCAAAGACAAGAACAATTATGCCACGCTTGACATTGCTGCGGGAGAATCGGCTTGACATGCCCGAGAGTAAAATAAACACTCCGGCGAAGAAGGGTGAGAGAAAACCGAGTATAAGGGGGCTTCTTTCAATAGCCCTCACATCAAGTCCGAACGCTATATCAATCCCCGCATACAAGAGAGCATAAACAAAGTGATGCGCCATCATGAGTAATATAGCAAGCCCGCGCAGGGCATCTATCAGATGATATCTTTCTTTCTTAACCATTTCTTTCGTAATTGGTTCAGAAAGCGATTGTTCTTCGTGAAAGGGGGACCCCCCTTTTTCACAATTCCCCCCAGTGGAGGAATTTGACTTTTCGTCCTTATTATCATACATTAAATCTGAAATGGATAACATCTCCGTCCTTGACAATATAGTCTCTTCCTTCGCTGCGAACCAGTCCTTTATCCTTTGCGGCGGTCATAGAGCCACAGGTGTTTAGATCGTCGAATGCTACTACTTCTGCCCGTATAAAACCGCGCTCTATATCCGAATGGATCTTGCCGGCGGCCTGTGACGCCTTTAAGCCGTTAGTTATCGTCCATGCCCTGACCTCGGGCGTACCCGCCGTCAAAAAGGAGATATAGCCTAACAGGTGATAGGATGCCCGTATCAGGCGGTCAAGTCCGGTATCTTTAAGATCAAGCTCCGACAGAAACAGCTCCCTTTCGCCAGGTTCGATGTCGATTATATCCTCCTCGAGCTTTGCGCAGATGGGTAAGGCTTGGGAATTTTCCTTAGCGGCGACATTTAACAGAGTTTGGTAGAGTTTGTTATTCTCTAAGGAAGTAAAGCTCTTTTCGTCGAGATTGGCAACAAAAATGACAGGCTTAATGGATAATAGCGGACAAGTTGAGATTATTTCGCTCTCAGCTTTATCAATTGATAGGGTGCGCGCGGGGTTGCCGCCGGATAGGTGTTCCTCCATACGCTCCCAGAGTTTTAACTCGAATTCGTAGGATTTATCGCCCTTTAGCAGTTTTTTCGCGCGTTCAATACGGCGCTCGACTAACTCTAAATCAGAGAGGGCGAGTTCGAGAGAGATGGTCTCGGCGTCTCGGGCGGGGTCGATGTCGGACTCAACATGGATAACGTTGTCATCTTCAAAACAGCGCACGACATGGCATATAGCGTCGGCCTCACGGATACTGCCAAGGAATTTATTGCCCAATCCTTCGCCTTTGCTGGCACCGCGCACAAGCCCCGCGATGTCCATAAATTCGCAGGTGGCGTGAGTTACCTTTTTAGGATGATACATCTCCGCAAGCACCTCTAGGCGCTTGTCAGGGACGGTGACGAGACCGATATTTGTTTCGATGGTGCTAAACGCGTAGTTTGCCGCCTGTGCCTTTTGGGCGGTCAGCGCGTTAAACAGTGTACTTTTGCCCACATTGGGCAGTCCGACAATTCCTAATTTCAATGTGTTTCACCTAATAATAATATTTCTGCAGAGAATACCGACCTCGGCGTCCCACGACGCGATGTCCGCATCGCGCCCTATAAAAAGACGATGTCCTCCGGTGGTAAGGGCCGGCTTAGGAAGTAACCTTGGCAGATGCTGATGCCTAAGCTCTTAATCATGTCGAGCTGCTCCTGGGTTTCGATGCCCTCGCATACCATCTTTACATCAAGAGGCAAGTTTGCCATAAACTTGACGACGGCACGGTCATATGCGCTATCACAAATATTCTTGACAAAGCAGCGGTCAATCTTTATATAGTCCACGGGTGTGGTTTGCAGCTTGCCCAGTGAAGACATGCCAGAGCCAAAGTCGTCTATAGCCACGCCGCAGCCCAGTTCCTGCAAGCTGCGCATAAAGGCGAACAGGCTGGCAAAGTCACTGACGGTATCTCTTTCATTTATCTCGGCAATCAGGTGTTGCGGGCTAAAATCGTGTTTTTTGAATAGTTGTGAAATCCGTTCGAGCACACCCTCTTGATATGAATGGACTACCGAAAAGTTAACGCAGAGTTTTAAATCGGGCAAAGTTTTTTGCCATTGCTTACACTGGGCGATTGCCATATCCATAAGTTTTTCTGAGAGAGGGGCGATTAGCGAAGCGCCCTCGGCAGCTTCGATAAATTTTAGGGGAGGGATAAAACCTCGTTCGGGATGGTTCCAGCGCATAAGAGCTTCAACATAGAGGATTTTGTCCGAGTTGATATCATAAACAGGCTGATAGTGTGCAAGGAAGCCATTGTAGCCGCTTTCGATCATAGCGTGCAAGTCGTTTACCAGTTCGACGCGCTCGGTATAGTTGTCGTCGATATTTTTATCCAGCGCGTAGAAGCTGTTGCGGTTACGGTCGATGGCTTTATCCAGCGCGATGGCGGCATTTCGCATGACTTTTGCCGCGTTTTTATCATTCTTGTCGTAATGAATCATAGCGGTGGAAAATGTGGCGTAACAGATTTTATCTTTGATATTCCACAGGTGGTTGAAACGCCCGTACAGGGCATCTACAAGTTTTTTAGCCTTTTCTTCGTCCGCATCCTCGTAGAGGACAGCGAAAGTCTTTGTGGCATAGCGGTACACGTATTCGCCCCTTGGCATATAAGACTTAAGGAAGACTTTAATTTCCTCAAGCAAGGCATCGCTGTAATCGTGACCGTAGGCGTTGCTGATTAATTGGAAGTTATTGATATCGATGATGAACAGGAATCCGTGCGCCCTGCCGCCGCTTAACAGCTTGTCAAGCCGTGTGGTAAGACGCCCGATATTGGGGATGTTTAGGGTAAGGTCAAATGTCGCGGCCTCGATAAACTCCTGATGCCTTAACTTTTCCTCGGTAATATCCCTGACGCTGATGAGGAATACCGAACGCTCGCCCAGCCACTCCATGGACGTCATAGTTATAGAGTGCCATAGACCGGCTACGCGCTCGCCCGTTTCAAATGAGTATGAAGCGCCGTTGGGATGATCTCTTATCATATCCAAACCGCAGCAGGCGCAGGTGGTATCCTGTCCTAGAAGTCGGAAACAAGCGACGCCGCGTGGATGGACAATACTTTTGCCATCAAAGTTAGCGTTAGCAAACACTACCTCGTAAGTCTCTTGGTCAATAACGTAGACGGTATCCTTTAGATTGTTGAGGACCATATGCAGGGACTCGGAAGTTTCAAGCATTCGCTGCTCTAAACGTTTGGTTATCATGTACGAGCCGAGTGCGCTGAGGATAAACGATAAGGAATTGAGTTCGTCCTGACTGAGGATAGGGCGGTTTTCGTCCTGCATCAGGCAGACGATGCCCGCACATTTGCCGTTATGCTCGGCGGAATAGACGTAACAGTCTTTAGGGCCCAAATGGTCAAGAGATTTCCAAGGGAATTCGTCGCTGCCGATATGTTTGATGGACGAGTCTTTCGGACAGAGATGATATAAGGCGTTGAGCGAGCGCTGTTCTAAGAGCTCGAGGGGGAGAGACGGGAGTTCGGGTTCGTGCCATTGAAAGAAAGGCTCCAAACGTCTGCCGCGCGGACGGATAATAATGGCGCGGCTGAAGCCGAAGTAATTGCTGATCGCCTCTAAGGCGTCGTGATAACACGACATGCCGTTCATATCGGCGCGGGGTCTGAAGAATGTTTCGTAGATATGATTTTGCAGGTTGTCTATTTTCAGGCTTTTTGAGATAAACTCCTGTGACTTGATCATGCGCTCTGCCTCGTGCATAAGGAGGTAACTGCGGTGGATATAATCGGTAAGTTCTTGCACATAAGGATTGAGAATAGAGAACACTTTTGGTATATCCTCGCTGTTTTGCGCCGCGATGGAGCGGAAAGCCTTGATGGCGGCGTTCTCATCAATGGAGAGTTTCTTGGACAGCGCTCGGATATTATCCTCGCTGATGGAGTTGTTGATATGGATGCGTCCGGCAATCCATGTACCCATATGTTTTCCGCAGACTGTGATGGGTACGGCGGCGTTAAATAAGCCTATGGTTTCGCAAGCCGCGATAACCTTGCCGCCTTTGTCACGTGCGGCGATACACATATTGGATCTGGAGAGGTTGCATAGCTTAGAACCCTTTTCAGTTGATCTGATGAGTCCACAGAGTTCGCAAAGATCTTTTATTTCCGTGAGGGGGGTTTCGAGGGGATCTAAGATATACGATGGGAAACCGAGACTGTTTGAGACGGAATCGCACAGCTCTTGCAAAAAGCCGGCGCTTACAATGTCTAATAGATGTATGTTGCCCATCTTGACGGAGCCGGTCATTTTGGCGTGGGTTTCGATATTATTATGTTCATGTCGCGCCGTAGTATCGATCATAACGCTGCGGTACAGTTTTGAGCCGGATACGGGAATATAGGATATACGCTCGTGTATCCATCTGACTTCCCCGTTTTTGTTTATAACGCGGTACTCATGCCAAAAGTCAACGTTTACAGATTGGCCGAGCATGGGCTTTCTCTGCGCCCAGAAAGAATCAAGATCATCAGGGTGTACGAGGGCAGCCCAGCTGTTCATATCAGTCAGGGCGCCGGGCAGTATGCCCAGATAGCCCGCATTGGCGGAGATATAGTTGACACTGAGATCGTCGAGATTCCATAAGACAACCACAAAGGAGTTGTACTCCATGGTCTCGGATAGCGCCAGAAATTTTGCTTTTGACTCGCTTAACTCTTCTGTAATTTGATGCAAAGAATTGTCCACGCCGCACACCTCCATAGGGGTAAAACCCTACCTTTAATTATATACCTTTTACAGGGAATTTGCAAGAGTTAAATTTGCTCACCAGCGTCTTTTTCGGCACTGTTTAGCTGCGGCTGTATCAGGCGTTTGTCCACTATAGGATAGCATATGAACACAGAGGTCAGCCCAAGGAGGGAGAAGCCGAGGAAAGGGAGAACAATAAGCTCGACAAAGGGGTTTATAAGAAAGATTAAAAAGATATAAAAGGCATAGATAAGCCCTGTCAGTAAGTGGCGCCAAAATCCGTCGAAGGTCAGGATGACCGCGTTGCGTATCAGGGCAAAATTGGTCAGCTCAACGGATACGGCCATGAGGTAGAGGGTGTTGCGCATACATAGATATAGCACAAAGGCGACGAGCGCTGCGATAACAAAGAATGATGAGATCTCGGAATCGGGATCAACAAGGAGGAAGATGTTGTAAAAACCTATATAAAACATGACCACATCGAGAATTCCGAGGAAGAGGCCCTGTTTGAGATTCTCTTTTGCCCGCTGCCAGAAGTCGGATATCCATGCATGTTCGCTCCGTACAAAGTTTCGCAGCATATAGGTAAGGCCGCAGGTAGCGGGCCCTAACAGGAAAACGCTGATGATAAGTATAATTAGCAGAATTAGCGTGTTAATATTTCCGATGAAAGAAAAAAACATTAAAAACAAAGATCCGATATACTCGTTTTCTTCGAGAAGCGTATCTATATAATTGTAGAGGAGCACATGGAAAGCGAGTACAATTGGCAGTACGCAAATGAAATACATTATATTCATGGCGATAAGTTTACCTTTTTTATGCCAGAGGATGTCGAGGAATCTGAAAAGCGCGCGCTTTTCAGGGTCGTCGGGGTTGATGCCTTTGCCTGGTCTTGTAAAGTCAAAGAAACCGAATATACCTGCCATGGGGGACCTCCTGCAAACGGGCGGGCTGACCACGCCCCTACTTGTTACTTATGAACTAGTATAACATATATTTGGGGGATGGGCAAGACCTCGACTCTACAAAATCCCTCCGCCGCCTACGAGCGTCATCCCCCGTTAGCAAGGGGGGCAGGGATTATCAATCGCCTGCGGGCGGCTGATAGCCGCCCCTAAAAACAAAACAACCTGCCGATGATTGGCAGGTTGTTGTTATAAAAATGTGTTTAGATTTTTCTATATTATTCCCGT
>Ga0123353_10000483_pt1 | contig 49148 bp, 33 predicted proteins | sample TergutLab28metaG_3_FD_92763 | JGI IMG/M metagenome (GOLD analysis project Ga0123353, IMG submission 92763) | Labiotermes labralis P3 segment gut microbial communities from Petit-Saut dam, French Guiana - Lab288 P3 | ecosystem: Host-associated > Arthropoda: Insects > Digestive system > Gut ... | reverse complement strand
GATGGCATAGCTTGGGCCGCCCGCGTCGCTGGCGAACGTTACCAGCTCTTGCGTACGGTGTAGCGCGACCCGTCCGGCAGGCAAGCCCGCCACGGCGACTTTGATCTCAGCAATGCTCGCGAGTACGGTACTTGGCGCATCGGGCGCTACCGTCGCGAAGTCGGAAGCCGGCACTGCCGGCGGCACTGCCGCCGCCGGCGCGGGCAGGCGCTTGACGAGGGAGGGCGCTTCGATCTCCTGAAAGAAGGCCGCCGCGCCGGAAAGATCGCCTACGCGGCATTCCTCCCAGTCCACGGCCAGCGGGATGTCGCGGGCGATGGTGGCAATCTTTTTGCACAGCAGGGCCAGCTCCCGGTGCTGCAAAAGCCGCTCCCGCAGCTTGCCGGCCTGCTCGGCGTCGGCGCGGTCCAGCGCGGCCTCCAATGAGCCGTAGGTGGCGAGCAGCTTCACCGCCGTCTTTTCTCCCACGCCGGGCACGCCCGGTATGTTGTCGGAGCTGTCGCCCATCAGGCCCTTCAGGTCGGGTATTTGGGCCGGGGTCACGCCGTATTTCTCCAGCACGGTCTCCGGGTCGAATTCGGTGGTGTCGGTGATGCCGCGCTTGGTGTAGAGCACGTGGGTGAGGGGGGTCACCAGCTGCAGCGCGTCGCGGTCGCCGGTAACCAGCAGCATGCGCACGCCGTCCGCCTCTCCCTTGGCGGCGAGGGCGCCCAATATGTCGTCGGCCTCGTAGCTGGGGCATTCGAGCTGGCGGACGCTCATGGCGTCCAGCATGCGGCGCGCCAGCGGAAACTGCGGGCGCAGCAGCTCGTCGGTGGGCTTGCGCCCGGCCTTGTATTCGGGGTAGTCGGCGTGGCGGAAGGTGGGCCCGTGCATGTCGAAGGCCACGGCGCAATAGGCGGGCTTTACCTCGGCCAGCACGCGCAGCAGCATGCTGGCAAAGCCGTACACCGCGTTGGTGGGCACGCCCGCGGTGGTTTCCATGGCGGGCAGCGCGTGGAACGCGCGGTGCATCAGGCTGTTGCCGTCTATCACGATACAGATTTCCTGCATGAACAACCTTCTTTCCTTACATCTCTGAGGCCTATTATACCACGGCACAAACGGAAATACAAAAGGCGAAGGTGCCCGCAGGCACGAAACACCTGCATATCCCCGTTGACTTTGATACACAAAATGAATATACTACAGATACTATTTATAAGCATTGGAGGGTCTCTCTTGCAGCAAAACGAAGCGGACATCAACGAAAAAAGGAAACAGAAGCTGGAACTGATCGCGATTATCGGCCTGGGGATCGCGACGTTTTTTAACGCGTTTACCGCCTTTCAAAGCTCCCAGCACAGCGGCGCGATGAATTTTTTATATACGACAACCACCGCGCTGGTCAATCAAACCACCACGATGGCCATCATGGCCCAAACCGAAAGCCACGGCGACCGAAGCGTTTATATGCGCCTGATCGAGCTGGAGCAGGGCTGGCAATCCGCCCCGGAAGGCTCCGATGAGCGGCAAAGAGCGGAACGAGCGTACCTGGACTTCCGCGAGCGGTTTGTCGATGAGAACTTAGAGGCCGCCATCGCATGGTCGGACGGGCATTATGCCGACACAGGGGAATACGTATCCCCTTTTGAAAGCCCGGCCTATCTGGAAGAATTGCTTGAAGCGACAATGGAATTAGGGGCGATGGCCGACCGGATGGCGGAGGAGGGCAACAAACACAATGCCGTGAGCGACCGCATGTTTTTGATGACGGTATTCTATACCACCGTCATGTTCCTGCTGGGCATATGCGGCACGCTGAAAAACTGGAAGCACAAGGTCGCCATCCTCATTTTTTCCGGCGTTTTGTTTGCCGTTGCCACCGTCATGCTGGCTCAACAGCCGCTTTTCCCGGACGCGGAAAAAACATATGCGGACATCATGGCCGACTTTCTTGCCAAATACAGCGGCGGATAAGCTAATAGATCACCCTGCACGCCGGGTTCGCGTACCGCAGCCCCTCCACCTGCTCCTCCCCGATGGCCGGGTTGCCGCTCACATCCAGGTATTCCAGCAGCAGCAATGCGCGCAGCGGCGTTACGTCGGCCACCTGGTTGTTGGCGAGGGACAGCGCCCGCAGCGTGCCCAGCCGCGCCAGCGGGGTGAGGTCGGCAATGGCGTTGCCGGGGAGCCAGAGCTTGGTGATCCGGGTGAGGCCGGCGAGAGGCCCCAAGTCGGTGATCGCCAGAGCCGAGAGGTTGAGCTCACGCACGTCGGCGGGGATCCGCATGCCGGCGATTTCGATGCAGGCGGCCTCCTCGGCCCGGGCCGCGGGTTGCCGGTAGGGCGGCGGCGCTTCGGCCTCCCGCTCCCTCGGCCACGGATCGAGGGTATCGGGATCGCGCTGTCCTTCCAATTCCAGCAGCGTATCCGGCAATAGGGCCAGCAGCGAGCCCGCGTCGGCGATGCCGTTTTCGCGCAGGTTCAAATAGCGCAGCCTGTCCAGCCGCGCCAGGGGCGACGGATCGCGCACCCGATTGCGGGGCATGGTAAGCGTGAGCAGGCGGGACAGGCGGGCCAGCGGCCCAACCTCTACGATTCGGTTATCGGCGAGGTGCAGGTCCTCCAGCTTAAGCAGCCGGGCCAGCGGGCCGATATCGGCGATATGGTTACGCTGCAGCGACAGCCCGCGCAAGGTATGCAACCCCGCGAGGGGCGCGATGTCGGCGATCGCGTTCCCGTCCAGGTACAGGTATTCCAGCGCGGGCAGCCGGGCCAGCGGAGCAATATCGCTCACCGAGCCGCCGCTCACCGCAAGGCGCCTGAGCTTGCGCAGCCGCGACAGGGGTTCCATGTTGCGCACCAAGGTTCCGCGCAGCTCCAGCTCCACCAGCTCGGCCAGCCCGGCCAGCGCCGATATGTCGGCCACCGGGTTGTCCCGCACGATGAGCCGTTTGAGGCCTCTCATGCCGGAAAGGGGCCGCAAGTCGGCCACCCGGTTGGGCGCAAGCACGAGCTCTTCCAAGCGCCCCATGCCCGCCAGGGGCGACAGGTCGCCTATCTCCCCCTCGCCCACGGACAGCTTGCGCATGCGGATCATGCTCGCCAACGGTTCCAGGCACGCCAGGCCGTCGGGCAGGGCCAGTTCGGTGAGCCCCGCAAGGCCGGACAAGGGCGACAGGTCGGCCACGCCGGTGCCCTCGATGCGCAGCGTGCGCAATCGCGCAAGGCCGCTCAGGGGCGACAGGTCGGTCACCGCCCGCGCGCCGGTCAAGTCCAGCGCCTCCAGGGCGGTGAGCCCGGCCAAGGGCGAAAGATCGGCCACGCCGGTATGGGCGAGCCGCAGCTCCCGCAGGTTGCGCAGCCCGGCCAGCGGCCGCAAATCGGTAAGGGCGCCGCAGGCTGAAAGATCGAGGGAGTGCAAATCGGTCAAGCCGGCCAGAAAGGCGAAGTCGGTCACGCCGTAGTAGCCGGGTACCCGCAACGACCGAGAGACCACCGACAGCTCCCGCTCCCCGCCCGGCACGGGCGCCCGAATTCTGCGCGCGCCGGCATCCGCCGCCGTGGGCGCGAGGCACAGGCAGAGCGCCAGCAGCAGGCCGCATCCCTTTGAGCCAAAGCGAAACACAGGAGCCCTCCTCGCCCGGTCGTTGGATATTTGCATTATAATGCTTCAAGCATAGGCAGTCAACGCGGAGGTGGCCGGAGGTAGATGGGTTGTTTGTCATCTTCTAAGATTTCCAGTATGATTCTTGCTCCAAGTTTGAAACCGTCGCTGAACTTGTCCGCATCCAAAGAACTGTCCATCTGCATACACAGGCTTATGATTTCCTCCAATAACATTCGACCTTGGTCATTCAGCATACCTGTCAGCAGATCATTCTTTTCATCAAACTGATCCCGTAATTCAAGATAACCGGGGTCTGTGGGATACGAAGATTCCAGCATCGGAATTTCACTGTTGTAAAGCTGCCTAAGAATCTTCTCCATATTTTTTTGCCCCTTTCTCTTTGCTGTCTTCATTGTACACTAATTAGTGGATGTTGTCAAGAGTTTATTGATGATGATGTCAAAGAATTTTTGTCAAGATAAAGCTTGCATTGACAACAACACTTATTCGTGTAAAATGCGTTGTAGAGAGGGGGATACGTTGTGGCGATGAGCGACAGAATCCGCATCCTGTTAATCAAGCGCGGAAACATATCCGAGGCGGAACTTGCCCGCAAATTAGGCGTCAGTCCGCAAAACCTCAACAACAAAATGAAGCGCGACAATTTTACCGAGAAGGACTTGCGACACATCGCCTCCGTCCTCGACTGTGATTTCGATATGGGGTTCACCATTCGGGAGACAGGGGAACGGGTATAGGCGCTCTCAGCGATGAGGGCACCTTGCTTTTTAGCGGACTGGCATGCTACATTTCTCCTGATTTTCCATTTTTTGTTCTTATAATTATTTTGTTATGTGGTATAATAAGCAAACGATTTCACCGTGGCGACAAATTGTGTTCGCTTGTAATGTGCCGCCACTCCGTATATACTAATAAGGACTATCTGTGTGAGGAGCGTGTTGCTGAAAGTGGAAAGATCGCTTCATTTTGACGAGTTTATGGCGCAGGTGGAGGACTTGATGGCCTCCCCCGCCGTGCGGCGGATGCGCCTGTACCGGCATCACCTAAACGTAAACCGCTTGGAGCACTCGGTATCGGTGGCATACCTAAGCTTTATGGTGGTGCGAAAGTTGGGCGGCGACGCCCGGGCGGCCGCCCGGGGCGGGCTGCTGCACGACCTGTTTTTGTACGACCCGCGGGAAAGGGACAGCTATCAGGGCCCGCATTCCCTTGCCCATCCGCGGATCGCGCTGGAAAATGCCCGGCGGCACTTCGTGCTCGGCGAACTGGAGGAGGAGATCATCCTCACCCACATGTTCCCCGTGGGAGCGGCCATGCCGCGCCACCTGGAAAGCCTGGCGGTGTGCTTGGTGGACAAATATTGCGCGGTGGGCGAATTCATCGGCTCCTTTGCCGATTCGGCGCTGGCGGAGCGGGTGTCGGAAGCGATTTTTGAATGAAGAGGTGCCCATGAACGCATGCCCGCGATCACCCCTTTTCTCCCGCAAAACCCCGGGCCGCGCATGCTTTTTGCTGCTTGCCTGGGCGCTGGCGGCGGCGCTCTCCGCCCCCGCGCTGGCCGCCGAGCCCGCGCTCTCCTTCGTGTTCCCCGACGAGGGCACGCTGATCCCCGGCGTCCCGCTGTCGGTGAGCTTTGAGGCCGATACCGCCGGTACGCTGGAGGTCGTGGTGCGCCAGCGCGGCGGCGAGCTGGAGGCATTGGTGCAGGAGGCGGCGATTGCGGCCGGGCCCGGCACGATATCCTGGGACGGGACGGTGGACGGCCTCCCGGTGCCGCCCGGGGACTGGCTCATCCAACTGACCTTGGTAGACGGCGGCGGCGCGCGTTCCGAGCCCAAGGCCGCGGTGGTCGCGGTGGCAAGCGCCGGGGCGGGCCAAACCTGGAACGGCCAGGTGCTGGGCGCATCCGATGAACCCGAGGAGGCCGCCGAAGAGCCCGCGCCGCCTCAACGCGCGCCGGTGGACCGGGCGTCGCTGCAACCGGGGCCGGGCCGGCAGCTTTCGTTGTTCTCCGATCCCCACGCGCTGTGCGCCTGGAGCCTGGACATCGACCGCATCGACATCTACGATCCGGCTGATCAGGCCAAGATATGGGAGGTGCTGATGCAGCCCGTTACCGTGCTGGACGTGGGGCCCAAGGAGCACGTGTATCCGCTGGTATCGCCCGACGCCGACCCCAAGAATGTGGACAACCTCACCGGCCAGATCCACGGGCGCACCGCGGAGGTGCACGTGCTGGAGACGCTGGGCAACGGCTGGTCGCTGATCGAGGCGTTCTCCGCCGACGGCTACGCCTCGCCCGATCCGGAAAAGTTCCACGGCCTCGCCAACAAGTTGATCCACGGCTACGTGCGCACCGGTCAGCTGCGAACCATCACCCCGTACAACCGGATCGGCCTGGTGATCGACAAGTATACCCAGCGCATGTACGTGTTTCGGGACGGCGAGCTGTTTACCACCCTGCTGATCTCCACCGGCTTCCCCACCGCCAGCAGGCCGTGGAACGAGACGCCCTCCGGCAAGTTCCTGATAGATTCCTGGGTGGGCAAGTTCCCCTCCAACGACCTGTGGTGCGACTTGGCGCTGCGGGTGAACGGCGGCTGCCTGCTCCATGAGGTGCCGCACAAGGAGCGGGCCGACGGCACGCGCACCTACGACCCCTACGAATCCTACCTGGGGCAAAAGGCCAGCTTGGGCTGCATTCGCGTGCAGCGCATGCGCAACAACGACCGCGTGAACATGGCCTGGCTGTGGAACAACCTAAAGCGCAACACCCCCGTGCTGATATGGGACGATGCGGGCCGCGCACCCATCCCGGTGCCCGACTGGGCGCTTACCATGTACTACAACCCCAACGGCGGCAAGAGCTACCACAGCGAGCAGCGCTGCTCGGCGGTGCGGGAGCGCTTTTTGCCGCTCACCGCGCTGCCCTACGAGGCGCTGTACGAAGCGCCCACCAACGAACTCCTCCCCTGCTACGGCTGCGTGCCCTTCTTTAAGGCGCCGGATCCCAACGCCATCGTCCCCGAGGATGTGCTGGACGAGGGCGATTACGTGGAGTATTAACGCGCCTTTGACGTACTGCGGCGGGGCAGGGGGCGGCGTCCCCCACGGGGTTACGGCCATGCCGATGGATGCCGCGCACCCCCTGTAGGGGCGAAATCTATTTTCGCCCGCTCTGAACACCATGTTTCGGGCGGATATGGAATCCGCCCCTACAGGGATACCCGCCTGCAACAAAAAGCGAGCCCGGTCTGCACGACCTGGCTCGTTTTTTGGCTTGGGGGCTGCCGCTGCCGCGACAGCCCCGTTTCGTGTTATCCGTTGATTTGTGTCCGCCGGTACGCCCTACATCGGGCTATCGCCCACGTTGCGGCTCACGGCGCCGACATTCGGCACGCCGAGGGGGAGGATCAGCGTCAGCCTAAGGTTCGGCACCACGACGACTCGCTCCGCGCTATCACCGTTAAGATCCACGCTCCGCCTGATATTGTTAATTAGGTATCCTTCCGGCGCTTTGCGTTCGATGATGATGTACATGCCCGTCGGCACGTCGCGGAATACAACCTCGCCGTTTTTATCCGAAACCGCCACCAGGTCCTGCAGTACGTCGTTGGCCTCGTTTGTAGCGGTCTGCCTGAGCACAAACTCCGCTCCCGCCAGGGGCCTGCCGTTCTCCGCATCCACCTTCCGCACGATGATCGTCGCGCTTTTGCGCTGGAAGTGCGAGACCGTGTTGGATTTGCTGAAGTATTTGCCATCCAGCAGCTCGTCGCGCGGAACCCCGCCCATCTTGGCCTCGGCAAACTCCGCCGTGTTCAGGAGCAGCCGCGTGCCGATCTCTTCCATGGGCAGTACGTGTACCTGGAAGGTGAAGGTCACCGTATCCCCGATCCTCAGCACCGGCACGATCCAGCCGATCGTGCTGTTCTCGTGCACGAACTGCGCGTCTGTCCGGCTGCTCGTCTGGGTCCCGTTTCTGAAGTGCAGATACCCGCTTATATTGTCGCGCACGAGCAGGTTGGTGACATCGTCCTCGCCGGTGTTGCGCACGGTGATGGTATAGGTGATCACGTCGTTTTCAAACATCCGGGTTCTTTCCGGCTTGTCGCTGCTCTTCTCTACCTCGATCCTCGGCCCCAGGAGGAGGTGGTAGGTCGAATTGGATGCCTTGTCGTACGCCTCTTGCGGGTACACGTTCGAGCCTGCCGGCCGGTTGTTGGGCAGCGCCAGCGCATAGCGCATGTTCTGTATCGCGGGCTCCACCAGCCGCGCCGTGTTGATCACCACGCGCCTCGTCTCGATCTCCTCGGTCGCCGGGTCGTCCGTTGACTCGGGCAGGTGTGCCCTAAAGCGCAGCGTCGCCACGGAGCCGTCGGTCAGCCCTTCCAGGATCCACTCCACGCCGGGCTTGGTTTCGCCGTTCAAATCGACTACCTGCGTCATGCGCGGGGAGGGTACGATTTGTCCGTTGCCGCTAATCACGCCCGTGATCGAGCCCGGTACCAGCACCGCGTCGTCCGGCAGCGCATCGGTTACGATGATCCGCCCGCTGGTGTTGTCGGCGTCGGCCGTGCGGGTCACCGTCAAGGTATACTCCACCTGCTGGCCGCGGTCTGCGGACACCGGGTTTTGCGCCGTGCCCGGATCCGCTCCCTGCAGCACGCCGTTTGCGTCGATCAGGGCCGCGGTCTTGGCTACATCGGTGAAGCCCAAGCTCGTGTAGTAATAGTTGTGCGCTCCGGCGGTGGTGCATGTGCCGCCGTCGTTGTTGTTCATGGAAACCGCCGCGTTCACCCGGTATTGCCGCGCCAGCACGCCCGCGGGCGGCGCTTCGACGATCAGCGCCATCTCAAACCGCGTCTCTCCGGCGGCCACGTTCATTGCCGGCCAGGTGACGGTGCGGGTCGCCGGGTTGTACGCGCTGTCGGGAACCGCTATCACGCGGCCACCGGTCGTGATGTACCGGATGCTGCCGAGCGCGGGGTGCAGGCCCTCGGGAAGCACGCTCTGCATCACCACGTTGCTTACGTTGGCCGCTGTGCCCAGCACGCCCACATAGTCGATCTTGTCGCCCGGGTTGACCCTGCGCGCGTTTGCTGAGGTCGAGCCGCCGGCCGGGGCAAAGTTCGTGCGGAAGGTGTAGGTCTGATGGCTCACCGTCTGCGTGGTCGTGCGGTAGCCCAGCAGGCTGTCCGGTCTGCCGGCCACCGTGGGGAGCGGCTCGCCGGGTTCGCTCATGCGGAAGTGGGCTGCATTGTGCATCACGCTCGCCGGTACGGAATCCTGCACGCGCACATTGAATTCGATGGTCCTCATCTCGTCGGGCTGCACATCCCGCAGCTCCCACATCAGGGTGGTTACGCCAGTGGCGCTATCGATGAGCTCTACCGGCACCGGCCCTTGCAGGGGGGGGCCTTCGTACGTCACGCCCCTGGGCAGGGTGTCCATTACGCGCGCGCTCTCGGCAACTTTGCCGCCAATATTTTCGATGGTGATCCTGTAGGTGATCAGGCCGCCGGGCTCGACCACCACGATATCGCCATTGGCCTTGGGGCTGACCGGCTGGCTGTATTTGCGCCCGCGCAGGTCGCTCTGGAACACCACGTTGTAGGTCGTCGGCGAGGGCTTGGTGTATTCGGTGGCCTGGCCATACACCGGGGCGTTCCCGTTCCTCAAGTTCGCCAGCGCGTTGTCGACCAGCACGGCCATGTTGGTGAAGTCCTTGCGGGTCTCATACACGGGGGTGCTCGGATCGTCGGTGGACTCGGGCGCTTTGGCGCGGAACACGATGGCGAAGCTTTCGTCCGCAGCCAGGCCGGTCACCGTCCAGATCGCCGTGTTGTTGTTGGCCGGGCCCGGCGCTTGCGTGAGCACTACCTTGCTGGCGATGCTCGCCGGCTCGACCCGGGTGGAATTCGGCACAAACTCCACGTCGGGGTGAAGCGTATCGGTGATGGTCACCGTGCCGCTGGGCATAAAGCCGGCGGCGGTCACCGTAAGCTTGTACTGGATGGTTTGGCTCCGCTCGGCCTCTATGGGATTGGCCGGCGCGCCCACAAAGTACGACCCAACCGTACCATCGTCTTCTACCAGGGCCACTTCCTTGGCCGTGAAGCTCAGCTCGCGCCGGGTAACGGTGTGCGATACGGCGTTGCTGATCACATCGGTGTTCGGGGAGGCGGCGCGAACGATGGTGGCCGTCCCGGTGTTGCTGAGCGTTTTGCTCATGATGCCCGCCGTGATCTCGCCCGCGGTAAACTTGTCTACCGTTACCTGGAAGCGCATCGTCGTCACGCCCGCCGGGAGGGGCTGATCGGGCCAGGTAATGGTGCGGGTGGCGGGATTGTAGGCGCCGTTCGTGGGGATGATGCTGCCCGAAACCAGCGTTACGCCCTGGGGAAGGACATCGGTCACCACCACGCCGCTCGTCGCGCTTGGCGCGGTCAGCGTCAGCGTGTAGGTCAGCGCCTGGCCCTCTACCAGGAACGTCCCGGCTGCCACGTCGGCGGTCTTGGCCAGCGAGATCAACTGATGCCCGTGGGGCGCGTCGGCCGATTGGCGGGGGAGCGACGGGCTGTCGGTCTCGCCCTTTGTCTCCGGCACGCGGTAGTGCGCAACGTTGGTGAAGGAGGTGAATTCGCCGGTCACCGTGGCGCGCAGGGTAATGACTTCCGTGGCGCCCACGGCGATTGTCGGGAACCTCCAGGTCAGCGTCGTCGTGCCGTCCGGGTTGTTGGCCGTGCTGGTGGGCGCCGTAGTGCCCGCCGCCACGGTCAGCCCCCTCGGGAGCGTGTCCGTCACCCATGTGTCGTACACGGGGCGCTCGCCGGTGTGCTTCACCGCAAGGGTGTAGGTGATCACGTCGCCCACCCCTACCGCGGCCATGTCGCCCGGCCTGCTGGGCACGGGGGAGGCGCCCTTTTCGACGGTGACGCCGGCGGGTTTGAGGGTATTGGTGACCTTCAGCGGGGGATCGATCCTCTCGCTGTAGTGCGTATCCACGCCGATCTGGGCGACGCTGTAGGTGTAGGGATTGCCGGATGCGTCATGGATCGGCTGGTTCTGGAAGGTATGGGTCCAGACATTGCCGCCGCCGTTCAAATCGATCTCCGTGCTGGGCGCCGCCACCGGCGTTCCGCCCAGGGTGCTGCGCATCAGCTGCAGCTTGGTCGTTGCCGGCCGCAGTTGCAGCGCGTTGCCGCCGTCCACCCACTCCACGGTAACGGTCACCGGATCGGTGGGAATCGTGTACGTATTGGTGAATGTAAAGGCAGCGCTTGCCGGCCTGTCGTCGTTGGGCTTGTAGCTAACCGTAGCCGCCAGATCGCCGTTGCCGTTCGCATCGGTCACCGTAACGGTGGCGGTGATGATCGTGGTATCGTAGGCGTAGCCGCGGGTGGGGGAGGCCGGCGTTTTCTCGGTGATCGTGTAGGTATAGACGCCCGGGTAGCCGAAGGTGATGCTGCCGAAGTCGACCGGCCCGGTCATCGTTCCGGTGCCAACCCCCGATCCCGCGTTGGCCGTGACTTCCTTGCTTCCGCCCACCTGGTTGTCGGGCATGGGGAAGGCCGAGTTCACTGCCTGCAGCACGTAGGTGAACGCCTCGTCCGGCGCGCCGACACCCGCCCTTACCTTGGCGCCCGCAATGGGTACCGAAACCGCCGTGGGCGCGTAGGTGTTGAGGAAGTCGGTGCCGGACTGCGTCTTGGCGAATCCGGGAATGACATCCTCCTCCACGGTGTAGAGGTATGCAGCGCCGCTGTCATCGTACCTGTCCAGGCCTTCAAACTCGAAGTCTCTCGTGGCTGGCCCGGTGAGGGTCGCGAATTCCCCGGTATCCTGGCCGTTGCGGAACAGGCGGATGATGGCCTGAGGCGCCGGGAAGCCGGCGACGGTAGGCACGTTGGCCCACGTTTTGCTGCCGGTCACGTCCACTTCGGGCATGATGTAGGTGTTGTGAACCACCAGCGGGCCGTCGCCCATGTCGATGTCCTTGGGGTAGTTATCCGCATTGGGGTAGGTGGTCTCCCACAGGTCGCTGAGCACCAAGCCTTCGGGGTTGGTTCCGATGATGCGCCCAACGATGTAGAAATCCTGGTTCAGGTAATCCACCCGCGGCACCGTGAAGAAGCCTTCCCAGTTGTCGCTCTCGGTGAGCGTGAGGGTGCCGTACGGCGTGTTGAGGTTGCTCTTGCGGTACAGGTCCACCTCGATGCTCGCGGGCATATCGTCATCGGGCATGCCCTTGATCGTCCAGGTCGCTTTTACGTACACCGGCACATCGGCGCCGTAGGTGTTGGTTACCCGCATGCCGGTGCTGTCGTACGCGGCCACGATCCCGAAGGGGACGTTGGGCTCCTGTATGCTGTACACATACGCGTTGCCGTTCCTGTCGTACGCAAGCAGATCCTCGAACACGAAGGGCCATGTTGCGTCGGTCGCGGCGCCCGCCACGTTCTGGCTGCGGTACGCCTCGGTGGGCTTATCGCTGCGGTACAGGTCGATGGCCAGCGAGGCCGGCTTGGTGAAGCCGTTGCCGATGATGACCCAAACCTTCTCGCCCGGCATGTCGATCACGTTGAGCGTATTGGTGATGTCCAGCGTGTTGTTGCTTTCGGGGGCCACCGACTCGGTGTAATTCTTGTCCAGGTTGATTTGCCTTACCGAGTAGGTGTAGAGATTGCCGTCGTCGTCGTGCATGGGCATGTTCTGGAAGGTGTGGGCCCACACGTCCGCAACGGGAACCACTGCCGCGCTGGCGCCCGGCACATCGGAGAATGCCGTTTCCGTGGCGATCTTTCTTTGCAGTTGAATGGTAACGCTGTCCGGGCGGGCTTCCTGGGCGTAGAGCGCGTCGTCCCATTGGATGCGCACAAGCTTGTTGCGCGTCGGGGTGCTGTACGTGTTGGAGAACACGGCCGACCCCTCGGCGCCGCCTGTCGATTTGGCGTAGGTCGCTCCCTGGATGCTCAGCTTGCCCTGGGTGTCCACCACGTTCACCGTGAGCGTGTACACGGTTTGATCGTACACAAACCCTTCGGTGCCGTTGTCGATTTCGTGGATGGTGTACACGTAGGCGCCCGGCGCGGTGAACCCGATTTGCCCGAAGCTAATGCCGCCGCTTCCCGTAACGGTCACGGTCTTTGTGTCGCCTGTCGCTCCGTCGGGCATCGGGATGGGCGTGAGGATGGCGGGGGTAACGCTCCTGCGGGTGAGCACAAAGCTGAACACCTCGGCCTGGGGCGCGGTGGGGCCGGTCAACTGCTTTTCGCCCGCGGGCGTGAACACCGATTGCGTCAGATCGGGATTGTAGGCATTGGTGAAGTTGTTCCCGCTTTGCCGCTGGTCGTAACCGGGCATATCGAGCTCGACCACCGTGTAGTTGTACAGAATGCCGCCGGCGTCGTACTTGTTCAGATCCTGGAAGGAATAGGCGTCGTTCACGGCGTTCACGATCGTCTGGGGAACCATGGGGTTGGCGTTCCTGTACAGCTCGAACTGGGGAACGGGCTTGAACGCAAGCTCGTTGGGTATGTTTTCCCAAGTCTTGGTTCCCGCCACCACCACCAACGGCATTTTGTAGGTATTGTTTACGATCAGCAGATCCGGGGCCTGCGCAAAGTCGTACGCTTGCGCCCACAGGGTGTTGAGCGGGCCGTCTACCGTGGCCGTGTCGGCGATGGTCTGCACGATGGCAAAGGTAGTGGTGGCCTGGAATACCAGCTGCGGAACCTCAAAGGAATCCGTCCAGCCCATGGCCGAGGTAACCGTGCGCGAGGGGCCGTATTGCACGCCGTCGAGCATGAGCGTGATGGACACCTCGCCCGGCCGCTGCGCAACCGGCGCGCCCGTGGTATTCCAGTTCACCTGCACGTCGATCACCGCATCGGCGCCGTAGGTATTGGTGATGGTGTAGGTGCTGTTGTTCACGGTGGAGATGACGGCAAAGGGTTGGTCTCTTTCCTTCACGGTGTAGGTGTAGGGCTGCCCGGCCGAGTCGTACTGCAGCAGGGGCTCGAAGGTAAAGGGCCAATTCATCGTGCCGTTTTCGGTAAGGGTGAGCGTCGTGTACGGGGCCGGGCCGCCGTTGCGGTACAGCTCCACCACGATGTTGGGTTTGGCCGTGGGGTAGCCGGTGCCGATGATGTTCCACGCCTTGGCCCCGCTGATGGCGTAGGGGTTGAGCGTGTTGACCAGATTCATGCCGCTCGCCTCGGAGGTATAGCCGGGGTGCGTGTTGATCTGCTCCACATAGTAGGTGTAGTACTGGTTGTTGGCGTTGTGCACGGGCAGATCGCCGAAGCTGTAGCTCCACACGTTGCCGGAAGCGTCGGCGGTGAGGTTGGTCACGGTCATGTCGGAGACGCCGGACACGGCCTCGGAAACCTCGCCGGTCGGGGTGGTGTACTTGCGCATCAGGCGCACCGTCGCGGCGGCGGGGCGTCCGCCCAGCGCGTCGCTGTTGTCCACCCAGGTCAGCTGGCCCGTGATCTCCCGTTCGGGAACCGTGTACGCGTTGTAGAACTGTACGCTGGCCGGGTTGGCCGGGCTCTGGCCGGGCGCCGTCTTGGTGATCGTAACCGAGCGCACGCTCAGCACGGCGGTGCCCTCGACCACGACGGAGAGGGTAAACAAGGCGTCGTCGAAGGTGAAGCCTTCGGTGGGGGTGTCCGCCACCACGGCCTGGGGTATCTCTTCAATGGTGTATACGTACGTGCCGGCCTGGGGGAAGGTGACGCTGCCGAAGCCGATGGACTGGCCCGCCTTGCGCGTAAGGGTCATCTCCTGGCCGGTAGCGCCCGCGGGCATCGGCGCGTCGGGGATGCCGGGCATGCCGGTGAGCTTGAAGGTAAAGTCCAGATCCGGGGCGCCCACATTGGGCGTCACCAATTTGGCGGCGGCAATGTTGTAGTTTACGGTTTGCGGATTGTACGTGTTGGTAAAGTTCATGCCGCTTTGGGCGGTATCGAACCCGCTTACGGGCACTTCCTTTACGGTGTAGACGTAGGTGCGGCCATCGTCGTCGTACTTGAGCATATCCGGGCCTTCGAATTTGTAGCCGGCATTGCCGCTGGCGATCACGACGGTTTTAAACGGGCTCGGATCGCCCGCGCCGTCGCGGTACAGCTCGATGGTGATGTCGGGCCGCCAATCCATGCCCGTGGGCGCGACCCAGGTTTTGCTGCCTTCCACCACGACCGTGGGCCGCTGGTAGGTGAACACGCCCACCAGGGTGCCGTTTTCGTTCAAGAACGAAAACGCGTATTCATGCTCCATATTGGCCGCGTCGGTAAGGGTGATCTTTTGCGAGGTGAGCGTGAAGTCCGCAAGGGGGATGTCGATCTGATCCACCCACGGCACATCGAGGGTAGCGTTCCACGGCGGGGTGTGGCTGGCGCTGTTTAGGAACACGCTCCTGCCCCTGTTCTCAAAGTCGAGGAACAGGGCGCCGCCGCTCAGGGCAAGGTGGAGGGTCGCCCCGGTGTCCATCGCGGCCGTTTGTACGGCAGCGGGGGCGCCCGTGTGCACCCAATCCAGCCGCACGTTCAAAACGGTATCTTCGCGGTAGGTGTTGGTGATGATGGGGCCGTTTTCCACCACATCGAGGTGATTGGGCGGAGCGATCTCCTCGAAGAAGTAGGTGTACGCGCCGCCGAGGTTGTCGTACTCCAGCAGGGCGTCCACCGTCAGTTTCCACTGGGCGGCCGCGGCGACGCTCACGTTCTTCACAAACGCCTTTGTGGGATTGGCGGCCGTTGTGCGGTATACCGCCACCCCCACGGAGGGGGGCGCCGTGTACCCGCTGCCCAGGATGTTCCATACCTTCTCGATATCGATGGCGTAGGGGTTGAGCGTGTCGGTAAGGTTCATGCCGTTGGGCGTAACGGTGTAACCGGGGTGCGGGTTCACCTGCACCACGTAGTAGGTGTATTGCTGGTATGCGCCGCTGTGGATGGGCTGCTCGCCAAAGCTGTACTCCCACGCGGCGTCGTTGCCGCTGGCGGCGTCGGCGGCGGTGATCGTTTTGACGGCGCCGACGCGCTCGCTCACCTCGCCGGCGGCGGTGGTGTACTTGCGCCACAGCTCCACATACGCCTCGGCGGGACGCCCGCCCAGCGCATCCTGGTTGTCAACCCAGGTCAGCGCGCCTGCCTGCACATCCTTGGGAATTTCGTAGTCGTTAACAAACACGATCCCGCCGGTAATCGGATTCGCGCCGCTCCTGTAGGCCACCGAGGCTTCCAGCGTGCCGTTTCCGTTGGGGTCGCTCACCGTTACGATCAGGGTGTAGATCGTATCGTCGTAGGTAAAGCCCCTTACCTTTAGGTTGTCGGCCGGGATGACCTCCGCAATGGTGTATTCGTAGATGCCGGGGCCGTTGAACAGGATCGAGCCAAACCGCACCGCCTGGCCCGACTTGGCCGTGGCCGTCAGGCTGCTGGGCGCGGGCGCGCCGCTTAGGGGGGTGATGGTGAATTGGAACTCCTGCTCCGGATTCGCCGCGGTGTTGGGCACCTGCTTCATCGCGCTGTAATTGGCGGTTGCGCTCCCGTCGTCGCCCACGGTTACGGTGCCGGGGGTGTAGGTGTTGATAAAGCTGTAGCCGTTCGGGTCGGCCGGGTCGCGCTGGCTGTCGTAGCCGGGGAGCGCCGCCTCCCGCGTGGTGTAAACGTATGCGTTGCCGGCGGTATTGTACTTATCCACGGGCACAAAGGTGAACGTGCCGTCGCTTTGAACCGTGGTGACCTGGAGCGAGTTATTGAAGGAACCGTCCGGATCGTTCTGCTGCAAATGGATGGTTGCGGTAGGCAGTGGGCCGATGAGCTCTTCGGGTATGCCCTCTCTGCCTTGCCAGGACTTGGTGCCGCTGATGGTTACCTGGGGCACCTGGAACGTGTACCTGGCCACCAGGGTGTCGCCGTCCGGATAGAAGGAAAGCGCGTAGCTGCCCTCCGCGGCCACCGCGGGGGTGCCCTCGAGGCTGAACGTTTGCCCGAAGCCGTGGGCCAGGTAGGGCACCCTGAACCCGTGGGTCCTGCCGGCGTTAAAGACCTCGGCCTTGGCGTACTGGTGGTACGCCTCGGACGGCGGGACGGTGGCGTTGTTTTTCAGGGTGACGGTTACGCCCGCCGCCTCCGTGGCGGTGCGGTTGGCTTGGGGCGCGCCGTCGTGCACCCATTCCACCCGCACATTTTGCGTTTTGTCGGCGCGGTAGGTGTTGGTGATGTGCCTGCCGTTATCGGTATGCACAACGTCGCCGCTCTCGATGCCCGGGGGCAGCGGATTCTCTACAAAGGAGTACTCGTACATGTTGCCCGAAATATCGGCCTCCAGCAGGAAGGGAACCCGATGGGGCCATATGAGCCCCCCTGCCGCCGGCTTGGGGATCTGTACGGTTCTGATCAATGCCGGCGCGTCGGCCGAGCCCTCTATCTTGCGGTACACATCCACCGACACGGAGGCCGGCAGCGGGTAATCGCTGCCCAGCAGCACCCATTCCTTCACGATATCGATGCTGATGGAGGTGAGCCTGTCTTCGACGAAAAGGGTGGTGGTGGTGTTTTTCGGATCGTGGACTACGGTGTTGTTCTTGTTGTGCGGGTCGAGATGCACGGTGTAGTTCGGCGGCTTTTTCTGCACGACCGAGTAGGTGTACGGGTTGCCGTAGGGGTCGTTCGCCCGCAGCTCCACGGGCCAGTTATACGTCCAGGAATTTGCCGCGGCCGGGCCGGAGAACGTCTGTGTGCCCATGGACTCGGGAATGCCGCCCGGCGCCGTGCGGAAGAGCTCGACCTCCACGTTTGACGGGCGCATGCCCTCGGCGTTTTGGATGTCGTCCCAATCCACCACGATGACGATCTGTTTCCTGACGGGATTGTAGCGGTTTCTGAACACGATTTCGGCCGTTGCCGGAAGCAGTGTCCCAGTCGTTTGGCCCACCGGAATTCTCTCGATCGCTTCAATGAAGGGCTGAGACCAACCCTGTCTGTTTTGATTCACTCGATAGTATACGTTGTCAATGTTGTAGTCGAAATCGGGGTTCCTCCCGCCCGCAGGATCAACCTCGGTAACAAAGATGTCTCTTTGCCTGGTATTCGTGACAATTACCGGCCCGATTACAATGGTGCCTGCCGTGCCTGTCGAGTGTGGGTTGGGAATGGTCGCGTCAACAGCGGTAATGTGGAACCTAAACGGCTCCTCCGGCGAAGCGCCGGCGCCTTCCACCACTTTCGTGATAATAAAGGTAAAGGGATAGTCGTTAGGGACAGAGGCGAAGCGAAGCGTATGGACATGCCCGACGCTCGATTGCAGTGTGTACTCGGGCACGGAGTACATAAACGGCGCGGTGGTGTACGTGTACGGGCTGCCGTCCGGAGCGGTTTGAGGCAAGCCTAAAAACGAAAATTGATTCGTGCTATTCTGAGAGGTAGGCCGCACGAGCACCGTCCTAAACGGTACGGTGGCGTTGTCGGAGCGGTACAAGTGGATAACCACCCTGGCCGTATTCCATCCATTGTTGGGCATATTTTGCCAAACGACGCTGCCGTTTACGTCGGTGGTGAGCATCGTGTATCCGTAGGAGACCACCAGGGCGCCGTTTTGATCCATGGTATACACGGGCCCCGTGTAGCCGGGCACGGAGGGCGCATCGAGGGTAAAGTCGTCATTGACCCTGGGGTCCGGCACGTCGAACGCGTGCGTCCAACCGGTGCCCGCGTTGAGCAGCTTGCTGTCGTGCACCGCGCCGCTGCGCTTGAGGGTCACGGTTACGCCCGCGGCTTCCACGCTTTGGCGGAGCGCCTGGGGCGCGCCGGTGTGGATCCAATCCACCCTTACGTCGATAGCGATCGGGCTGATGGCGGGCGCAAAGCCCATAAAATCGCCCATCGCCTGCGCCATGCTCATGGATGTGGATGCCCCGGCGCTGTCGGGCTCATAGTGCGCCGCCGGCAGCGGCCACGCCGCGGAATGGTATTCGAGCGCAAAGTCGTCGCCGATCTCTCCGGTGGCTTCCTCGTATGCCAGCATCGCCACGGCGCCGGTGCTCATGTAAGCGCTCTCCAGCGCTTGCCCGCCGGTAAATACGACCTTTACCGAGGGGGGAACCCCGGCGTCTTCGTTCGCTTCGTTGTACGCCACGGCAAGGACGATGCCCGACAACCAGCCCGTGCGGGTACGTTCCCGCAGCATGGGGGATGTGAACACCGCGCCGTTCACGCGCACGTAAGCCATGCCGTCCATGGCAATGGCTTCGGCAAGGGAGCCCCTCACAACGGGCGGTTCCTCCTCCTCGGGCGGCGCCGTATTTTCGGGCGGCTCGGTATTTTCGGGCGGCTCGGTATTCCCGGGCAGCTCGGTATTCTCGGGCGGCGCCGTGTTTTCGGGCGGCTGGGTATTCTGGGGCGCCGCCGTATTCTCGGGCGGCGCTTCTGTCTGGAGCTGCACTTCATCCACGGGCGGGAGGGCCGTTTCATGCGACCCCGATTCCTCCTCGGTGGCAAACAGATGCGACATGTTTTGCACGGTGTTGTTGGTTAACAACAGCGCAGCCAACATGACGGCTACCAAGGCACGGAAGGTCTTGGTTTGATAGAATTTGCTTTTTTTATTTTGCTCCATTGTCGGCGCCTCCGCATTCCAAATTTGTCCAAACGGTTACCTCTCGCGACGCAGCCTTGCGATGTTAGGTAATTTGTTATCCCTATTTTAGCAGAAAAATAGAAAAAAACAAGAATTTATGCTATATAAAGCGCAATTTAACTTCTATATTAATTTCAATTTCATGAATGCGGAGGAAGGGTTTGCGGTGTTTTCCCATGTAACATGCGGCTCCCCATTACATGGATCATTCCAAGTGAGCGGGTATCGAAAAAGCAGCATAAAGCGAAGCAACCCCAAAAGCCCGGATTGCCTCGCAAAGGGATTATCGCAACGACTGCGCGCTTAGCTCCCATCCGCTGCCCGAGGGGGTGAGCGCCAACTCGGCGCGGCCCAATACCTTGTCGTCGTCGTCCGGGGCCAGTATCTCCAATTCGATCGTCCAGAGGGCGGCGGTCTCGCCGGTGATCGGCTGATCCGACCAGTAGGCGGGCCGCCCGTCGTTGATGTATTCGGTGCCCACCTCCACCATCCTGCCGCCCAGCGCGTCCCAGGTGGAAAATCCGCCCTGTTCGCACCGCCAGCGGAACCGGCTGCGCACCGGCAATCCCTGGGGATCGGTGAACGCCGCCTCCAGCAACAGGCCGGGCATGGCGCCGTCCAGCGGCGAATAGGCGGCCATGGTGTACACGTGCAGCGTGCCGTGGGGGAACTCTTTTCTTAGCCGCAGCAGCGAATCCTGGGGCCGCGCCTCGGCCAGCAGGCCGGGGTGGAACATGGCGGCGATCATGCCCGAGCCGCCGCTTTGGTAGTAATCGCCCAGCTGATACATCAGCCAGTCCTCGCGCTCCTCGGGCGAGATCAGCCCGCGGCCGATGATCACATCGGCCAGCTGCTGCAAAAACGCTTCGTATGCCGGGGCCAGCGCGCGCAGATCGTCCGGGGTCAGGTATTGCCCCGTCTCGGTAAAGGCCCGCGCGCCGCCCGCGCCCAGGCACAGGCACAAAATGCCCGCCGCCGCCGCAACCGCGCACCTTTGAATGCCCGCTTGGGCTCCCGCCAAAACCCTACGCATGCCGCTTCCCCTTTCCCGCGTTCAACCATCGACTGTTGTATTTACTGCCCGGAGGTGCGGCGCGGAAGGGGATTCACAGCGTTTTCGTTGTGCGCCTGCTTCCAGTCCTCAAACCGGGATTCCACGTTGGGCAGCGGCCTGGCCGGCGCGCTTCCGGCCAACAGCAGCGGCAGCATCAGCATGGTGATCACGATGCATGCCCGTATCGCCACCGCGAGGTAATTCGCGGCGCCGCGCTTGCGCTTTGAAGCCAGCCGCAGCGGCTTGGAGCGCAGGGCCGCGCTTTGCTGCGGGCGCAGGCGGCGGCCCAACTCCCCCGGCCAGAATCCGCGCGCCTTGCGCAGCTTGGCGGCCTGCTTTGCGCCGGGCTGGATCACCGGGCCGGGCCGCGCCGCGCTCTGCCAGGGCGGCAGGCTCGGCTCCGTTCTATCCAGCTTGTGTGTAAAACGTTTTTTGTCGGCCAAGGGATCGCCGCCCCTTTCGCGTCGGCCCACAGGCACGCATATTGCATTGCTTCTTTTATATTGTCTCTTCTGTATTGTCTCTTCTGTATTGTTTCATCTTACATGGCTGAAAGGCGCTTGTCAACTTCCTAACGACGCTTCTGCATAGACGCTTCTGTGCGATCGTCCGGCTTTCGCTAATGCCGCACGCGGCTTTTTTGCCCACATAGGATGTGGCATCTTGACGGATGGCGATTTATTCCGCTAGAATAGCATATTGTGTGGTTAAGCGGAGGTTGGAACGGAAGCGATGGAGGCAAAGGTAGCAAAGTTTGGCGGAAGTTCACTGGCCGACGCGAGCCAGTTTCAAAAAGTGCGGGCGATCGTGCGCTCCGATCCGGAGCGCCGCTACGTGGTGGCGTCCGCGCCGGGCATGCGCCACGCCGGCGACAACAAGATCACCGACATGCTCTACGCCTGCCAGCGCATGGCCACGGAGGGCAAGCCCTTTGAGGCGCTGTTTGCCCAGATCGCCGGGCGGTACACGGGCATCGCCGGGGAGCTGGGCCTGGGCGTGGACATCGGCGCCGCGCTGGAGGACATCCGGCGGGCGCTGGGCGCGGGCTGCGATCCCGACTTCGCGGCCAGCCGGGGCGAATACCTCAGCGGCCTGCTGCTGGCCGATTACTTGGGCTACGCCTTTGTGGACGCGGCCCACGGCATCTTTTTTGACGCGGACGGCGCGCTGGACGCGGAGCGCGTCCAAACCGGGCTGTCGGCGCTGCTCCAGGAGCATCCCCGCGCGGTGGTTCCCGGCTTTTACGGCGCACTGCCCGACGGCCGGGTGCGCACTTTTTCCCGCGGCGGCAGCGACATCACCGGGGCCATCGTGGCCCGGGCGGCGGGCGCTTCCCTGTACGAGAACTGGACCGACGTGCCCGGCTGGCTGATGGCCGATCCGCGCGTGGTGGATCAGCCGCAGGTGATCGACGAGATCACCTACCGCGAACTGCGCGAGCTCTCGTACATGGGGGCCACGGTGCTCCACGAGGACGCCATCTTCCCCGTGCGCAAGGCCGGCATCGACATCATGATCCGCAACACCAACGCCCCCGACCAGCCGGGCACGCGCATCGCGCACGTGCCCTCCGGCGAGGCCCGCCAGCGGGTGATCACCGGCATCGCGGGCCGAAAGGACTTTTCGGTCATCTCCATCGAAAAGGCGATGATGAACGCCGAGCTGGGCTTCGGCCGCCGCGTGCTGCAGGCCCTGGAAGAGTCGCAAATCTCCTTTGAGCACCTGCCCACCGGCATCGACACCATGTGCGTGATTTGCAACGAGCACCAGCTCGACGGCAAGCGAGAGCAGCTGGTGCGCCGCATCTACGAGCTCACCGACCCGGACAGCGTGGAGATCCACTCGCAAATGGCCCTGATCGCCACGGTGGGGCGGGGCATGGTGCACGCCCGCGGCACCTCGGCCAGGCTGTTCAACGCGCTGAGCGAGGCCGGCGTCAACGTGCGCATGATCGACCAGGGCTCCAGCGAGATCAACATCATCGTGGGCGTTAACAACGCCGACTTTGAGCGCGCGGTAAGGGCTATATACGCAGCCTTTGTGGAATAGCAACGCCGGTCAAATGTAGGGGCCGATGCCCTCATCGGCCCGCGACACCTGATCACATCGCGAAGCATGCGGGGCGATGAGGGCATCGCCCCCTACAAAAAACACATTGTATATTGACGAAAAGTAGGCGATCCTCATCGCAAACACTGTGTCCGACATGTTCTTCAGCGGCGTATCCATCGTGATCACCATGCTGATCATGATCGGCGTGGGCGTGCTGCTCAGCCGCCTGGGATGGTTCACCCCCCAGGTGAACGACCTGCTGGCCAAGATGGTGACCCATGTGGCGCTGCCCAGCATGACCTTCAGCCAGCTGCTCACCAACTACCACCGCGCCGAGCTGCTGGCCTCGCTGCCCGGCCTGGGCATGGCGATGGCGGCCATCCTGCTGCTGTACGGGCTGGCCTGGCTGCTTTCGCGGGCGCTGCGCATACCCCGGGGGCGCCGCGGCGTGTTCCGCAGCACGTTCACCTTTGGCAACACCATCTTCATGGGCCTGCCCATCGCCGTGGCGCTGTTCGGCGAGCAGGCCCTGCCCGCCGCGCTGATGTTTTACCTCGCCAATACCTCGCTGTTTTGGGTGGTGGGGGTCAGCGACATCCAGGCCGACAGCGAAGCGGGCCGCCCCGGCTTCTCGCCGGCCGCCCTCAAGCGGCTCCTTACCCCGCCGCTGATCACCTTTGTGCTGTGCATCGTGCTCATCCTGCTGGAGGCGCCCACGGCGCCGCCCCTGATGAGGGCCGCCGGGTACATCGGCAACCTGGTAACGCCGCTGGCGATGCTCTTTATCGGCGGCATGCTGTACAACATGCTGCGCCAGGGCCTGCGCTGGGAGCGAGGCTACGGCGCGTTCATATTGGCGCGCTTTGTGCTGAGCCCGGGGCTTATACTGGCAGTGATGTTTCTGTTCGGCGGTTTGCACCCCCTGTGGCGGGGCGCGTTCCTGGTGCAGGCCAGCATGCCCTGCCAAAGCTCCTGCGCCATCGTGGCCCACAGCTACCGGGCCGACTCGGCGTACGCGGCCGGGGGCATCACCATCACCACCCTGCTGAGCATGCTCACCATCCCCCTGTTTGCCGCACTGACCACGGTATTCTGATTTTGGAGGAGGTTCATCCCATGAGAAAGGCACTCGCTATGAAAAAGGTACTCGCATCCGCACTGGCCATCGTTCTGGTGTTCGCGCTCACGGTGTGCGCGGCCCAGGCGGGGACAGAAACCGTTTCCGGGGCGACGCCCCAAGTGCCCGATGAAGCGCTGCTACAGCAAATCGACGCCTTTTTTTCGATGACGAGGGACGAGATCATCGCGATGCTCGGGCCGGATTACGAGGTGGTGCCCGCCGGCCCGGAGGGCGTGTGCGACGGCTATTTTTACGCGGATTTGGGCCTGACGTTCGCTTTCTATCCCGATGAGGACATGCTGGAGCTCATCGCGGGCGAGGCCCCTTTCACGATCGGCGGAGCCGGGGTGGGAAGCCTCTTTTCGGAAGTCATGGCGGCCTTGGGGGACACGGAGATCATCGAAACATGGATCGAACTCCCCGAGTACACGGCGTTTATGGTTGCATATCAGTGGGGCGACACGGTGTATCACTTTGTCTCCTTTGAGGAAAATGGGCCCGTGGACTTCCTATGGATCTGGCAACTGCCGTCTTACGAGGAATAGGAGGGCGCTCCCGTGCCCATACAGCCGACCTTGGCGATGCTCGCCATCGTGTGCCCCCTGTGCTTCTTTTCCGGGTTGGTGGACGCCATCGGCGGGGGCGGCGGGCTGATCTCGCTGCCCGCCTATTACCTGGCCGGGCTCCCGCCCAAGCTGATGGCCGGCACCAACAAGCTGTCGGCCTCCATCGGGGCGGCCGCCGCCACCGCGCGGTACATGCGCGGCGGGCACATCCTCTGGCGGCTCGCATTGCCCGCGGTGGCCCTCGCTCTGCCCGGCTCTTGGCTGGGCACCCTGCTGCTCAACGCCCTGCCCGATCAGCAGATCGTGCGCATGCTGGTGCTGGTGCTGCCGGTGGCCGCGGCCGCCGTGCTGCTGCGGCGCGGCTCCCTGAAGCCCCTGATCGCCCTGCCCTGTGCCGCGCTGCCCTTTGTGTGCGCCGCCACCGGGTTCGCCATTGGCTTTTACGACGGGCTGGCGGGCCCGGGCGCCGGCACCTTTTTGATATTGCTGTTTACCCTGTTCGCGGGCATGGATGCGGTGGACGCCAGCGGCACCGCCAGGGTGGTGAACCTCGCCAGCAACGTGGCCTCTCTCGCTACGCAGATCGTAAGCGGCCACGTGGTGTTCGCGCTGGGGCTGGCCGCCGGCGTGTTTTCCGCGGCGGGGGCGGCGCTGGGCGCGCGCATGGCGATCCGGGGCGGGGCCAAGGTGATCCGCGCCGTGATGCTGGGGGTGATGGCCTTGCTTCTGATCTTCATGGCAAATGAGGCGTTTTTTTAGAGATATGCAAAGGAGTCGCATATGAGCGCGATCATCGACAGGATCCTGGCGCGGCTGGCCGACCAAGACTTGCTGGAGAAGCTGCTGGCCCTGCCCAAGTCCGACCTGAACTCCCTATTGCTGGAGCTGCATCAAAGGCAGGCAAACGATACCTCCCCTGCCGAGGTGGTCAGGGCGTTTGAGGCGAGCCGGTTTCCCGCCCCGAGCGCATTGGATCCGGTGGCCTACCGCCGGCTGGAAGCCGAATTTTTGTCCTCGGCGCAAGAGGCGGAGATCGAGCCGGTCCTCCTGTCGCCCTCCGCGCCCTTCGCGAGCTGCTCCGCCTTTGGGTGCGTGAGCCAAAGCAAGGTGATGAGCGCGGTGCGCGGAACCGAAACCCTTTCCGACCCCACCAACATGCTCGCCATCATCATCGCGGCGGGGCTGAAGAACCGCCAGATCGACAACCGCAGCCCCTTGCACTACTGCGCCACCGCGCGGATCATCCGGGGGCAGGTGTTTCCCAACACAAAGCACCATTTCGCCCATTTCGGCATATTGGGCATCGTCTCTTCCGGCAAGGACGGCGGCTCCTACCTTTGCGAAAAAAGCCTGCTCCTCAAGCATTTAACGTACTATAAAGAATTGCTCGTGCAAAAATTCGACGCGCGGCTCTCGATCGTTCTGCGAAAGAGGGGCGGCTACCCCGACGGCGACGGTTTTTTTGACGGCATGAAGCAGCTTGTGATCCGGGAATTCCCCGACGCTCCCCTCTCCTTCGATGTGGAGTCCGAGGAGAACCATTACTACAAAGGCGTCCACTTCAAGCTCTACATGGAAAAAGAAAATACCAAAATGGAGATCGGCGACGGCGGCTTCGTCGATTGGATGCAAAGGATGACAAACAACAAAAAAGAGCGATGCCTCATCAGCGGCATCGGCCTGGATCGATTGTTGCTACTTTGACGACTAAAATAGGTTATTCTTGATCAGCCACAGCACGAGCAGATGCGCGGGATACAGCGCGTAAAACGCCCACTTGCCGCCCCGGAAGCCCGGCTTGCCGTTGTACAGCAGCAGGATGGGCAGCGAGGCCAGGCAATACCATTGCGTCCATATCCAGGTTGCCGAGGCGGCGCGGGTTACAAACCGGTACAGGGTAAACACCCCCAGCGAGGCGACCAGCGCGAGGGCCAGGTTCGGCTTGCCGTCGCCGGCCAAGTAAAAGCAGAGGCACAGCAGCACGCCCCAGAAGCCGTAGTCGGTTTGGAGCGCCACGGCCAGCACGCAGGCCGCCAGCGGGCCCAGCAGCGCCCCCAGCGGCCACCTGGGCAAAAAATGCTTCCACGCCACCAGCGCGCCCAAGGCCAGCAGCAGCGCATAAAACACGTTGTGGGCGGAAAGCACGGTGAACCTTCCGGAAAAAACCAGATTGTACACCCCTTCGGAAAGGAGGGCGAACAGGGCCAGCCGAAGCGCGTACTTGGGCAAACTGCGGGTGTGGCGGAATCCTTGCGCCAGCAGGAAGCAAAACAGCGGAAACGCGATGCGCCCCACCATGCGCATCCACCCAAGCTGCGGAAAGAGCATGTAGCCGGCATGATCGACGACCATGGTGGCGAGGGCGAGGCAACGCAACGCGAAGGAAGTCATAGGCCCTCACCCCTTGTCTTCGAATTCAACGTGCACAGTATAGCACAGTTTTTGGGGCCCCGTCTATTTTTTCGGCACAGATACGCGCATAAATGCCCGCAGAATTCCATATGCTTTCCGTTTATGCATACATTTTCCAACGCCGGGATGGGAAAGCCGGGAACAAATGGCCCGCGCTTTGCGTTAACTGTGTAGAACGGCCCATTTTGCGACCGTAAGGAGGGACCCCCGATGACGCCCACGCACCGCCTCGGTTTATGCAAAAGATGCTTCGCTTTCGCGCTGGTATTGATGTTCTGCCTCGCGCCCCTGGCCGCCCTTGGCAGCTCCACCTTTGGCACCGTCACCGCCAATTTCCTCAACCTGCGGGCGGGCCCGAACACCTCCTCCCAGGTTTTGACTTCCTTTCCCCGGGGCACCTGGGTGCAGGTGCTGGATACCTCGGGCGGCTGGCACAGGGTGCAGGTAGGCAACCACACCGGCTACATGAGCGCCAACTTCATATCGCTGAACAACGCGGCCGGAGAGACGGGCAGGGTATCGGGCGCCAACGGCTTTATCAACCTGCGCGCCTCGGCCTCCCTTACCGCGCCGGTGCTGGCCACCTTTCCCAACGGCACCGTTGTACGGATATTGGCGCGCCAGGGCACCTTTTACCGGGTGCAGGTAAACGATCTCACCGGCTACATGGTGGAGCACCTGGTGCGCCTGGACAGCGTGAACGTGGTGGCCCGCGCGGTGATCCGCACCGCCAACGGCGGCAACGTGAACCTGCGCACCGGCCCCGACATGTCGGCCTCCGTTATCCAATCCTTCCGCCCCGGCACGCAGGTGGACATACTGCAAAGGGGGACGACTTGGCATAGGGTGCGCGTGAGCGGCGTCACCGGCTTTATGCGCGCCGAATTCCTTTCCATCGGCGGCAGCGGCGGCAGCGGCGGCGGCGGCGGATCCACGCCCAGCGGCGGGTTCGGGGTGGTCAACAACCCCCGGCCCACCCAGCTGCTCAACCTGCGCGAGCGCGCTTCGCTCAACGCCCGGGTGCTCGCCCAATACCGCAACGGCAAGCAGGTGGAGATACTGGCCACCACCGGCGATTGGTTTAGGGTGCGGGTGGACGGCATGACCGGCTACATGATGCGGCGCTATGTGCGGGTCACCTCCACGCCGAGCCCCGGCTTCCCCATCACCGCCACGCTCCGCAATCTCAACGGCGGCTCCATCGTCAACTTCCGCGAGAGCCCCGGGCTCAACGGCAGGATTCTTGCCACCTACCCGGTGGGCACGACGGTAACGATCCTTAGCTACTACAATGTGGATTGGGCTCATGTGTCCATAGGCAACAGAATCGGCTTTGTGAGCAGGCATTTTTTGAGATTATAGAAGCCCCGTTGTAGGGGCCGATGACCCATCGGCCCGCCGCCCCTACGTCAAAAACCGGCTCCCGTTGTGGGGGCCGGTTTTTTATTGCTGTCAATCGCGATTGAAGAATGATCGGCATCAATCCCGAAATTCAAGCAACTTGGAAGGCGATAGGCCTATTGCTTTTGCCAAATCAAACATGGTTTCTACCGTGACATTCACTAATATATTCGGCGCTTCAATCTTACGCAAATATGCCCTGCTGATGCCTGCCCTTTCCGCCAATTGTTCCTGCGTCATGTCTGCCTGTTCGCGGTAAAGGGCAACATTTAAACCAAATTGGATATGTTTATCCGCATATTGGGGGGAAAGCCTCTGCTTTTTCACGTGGTTTTCACCTCGTAAAAAGCATAGCACTCATTTTGAACTTTGTCCTTCTACATTAGAATGTAGGGGCCGATGCCCACATCGGCCCGCGATACCTGAACGCGAAGGCTGCGGGGCGATGTGGGCATCGCCCCCTACTCAAAATCGCGTGTTTACATATTTCTCCTCACGTGATTACATGACTATGTAAATGATTTCACCCATGAGAATATAACTAAATGCTATTTTTGTAAAAACCGTTTGATCCGCCGCAAAACCCCATGTGGAATATCCCGCGTCCGATCCACCGCCCGCCGCAACAGGCCGGGCGGCGCGAAAAATTTCTCTACCCCAACAAAGCCATGCCTGCGTACATGGCGCATAAACGCCGCCCGGCGCGGATGCGCGTGGCTGGCCCGCAGGATGCTCGGGTTGTCGCGGACAAAGGCCTTCGCGTCCACCGGCTCCGTCCACAGCCGCGCCCGCGCCGCCTCCAGCGCCCGGGCCCCGCCCTCGGTATTCACCAACACCAGCGAAAGCCCCCGGTCGTCGTCCTGGGCGGGCATCGACCGCTGCGCGCCCCACAGGTCGGCCAGGGTCAGGTCGGCCCGGCGCCTCTCCCCGGCAAAGGGGCACACATGGCAGCTGGGGCGCAGGCAAAAGTTGCGCAAAAAGGCGATCATGTACGGGTCCTCGGTCTGCCCGGCCACGTGCTCGCTCCCGTCGGCAAAGGTGGCGGCCAGGCAAAAATCCTTCCAGCCGCGCCGCTTGTCGCGGAAGGACAGCGCGCGCACCGGCTGCCCGCGCTCGGCCTCGAGCCGCCGCACATACGCGGAAAAAACGAGGGGCGAGGGCGCGCCATGGCACACCAGGTCCACGGTGAGCAGCCCTTCGCAAGGCCCTCCTCCGAGGGCGGCGTACAGCCCGGCCACCTGGCAGGGCGTGCCCGAGAACAGCGCCTCCCGCCCGGCCTGTAGCGCGGCCTCGGCCTCGCAATACACATCGCCCACATCACTTTGCAGGTACTTGGAGCCGCGCAGCGCCGCCAGCCCGGCGGCATCCTCCACGCCGATGTGGCGGAGCGCCGGCTCCTCTTTGCCCAAAGACAGCACCGCGCCGAACATGATCCCGCCCCGGCCCAGCACGGCCTCGGCCAGCACGGTAAACACCCCGCCCGAGGAGCTGGCCGCCCGGATGCCCTCGTCGGTACAGCGCGCGGCGACGGCGGACAGCCAGGGAACCGCCTGCGCGCGATCGACGGGACAGGCCACCCGGCACGCGCCGCAGTCGGTACACCGGGCAGCGTCGATGCGCGGATAGAAGAAACCCTCGGCGTCGTTTTCGAAACGCAGCGCGCCGAAAGCGCAGGCCGCGCGGCAGGCCCCGCAGCCGGTGCAGGTGGCAACATCCCGCACGTCGCACCGCATGCTCACGCGCCATCGCCCCCCTTGTTTGCCGCGTGCCCGGGACGCAGCCGCCGCCACACGCCGTGCAGGGCGTCCCGCAGCATCTCCCGCTCGGCGGCGTTCATGCCCACCGCAATCATCACGCCCGCGTACACCGGCACGATCACGCCGATCCGCAGCAGCAGGCTGCTCCAGGAGTCCTGGGGTATCAAGAAGGTGAGGCAACTGACGCCGGTGATCAGCAGCAGCGCCGGCAGGATACCGCGCAGCGTGTCCCGGAAAAAGCGCGGGATGTTCAAGCCAATTTTGTAATGATAATACCAATTGGAAATCAATGTATTTCCGATGACCAGCGAGATCACGGTGGCCACCGCCGCGCCCACCGGCCCCCACAGGCGGATCAGGTAGATGCTGAGCCCGATTTTGAATGCTGAAACCACCGTGAGCATCACCGCGCGGAAGGCGTGCTTGTTCTTGGCCTGAATGATGCTGATGCCCGCGTTTTCAAACAGGGGGATCATCAGCGCCAGCATGAGCATCAGCACGATGGCATAGCAAGCCGCCACCCCGTCCGCTCCGATGGTGCCGCCCACCCACAGCGCAAAGAACTGCCGGCCCACCAGCCCGAAGCCCACCACCAACAGCGCGATGATCATCAGCTGCAGCCGCCCCACCCGTATCATAAAGTCGGTAAGCTCCTCGCCGCTGGCGCGGCGGCTCACCATCCGTACCGCGCGGGGCAGGAACATGCTGGCGATCGCGCCGGAAAAATTCATAAAATACTCTATGAGGTTGCCGCTAATCACCGTAATGGCCGCAAGGGTGGGGCCGCGCAGCATGGTCACCAGCGTGGAGTCTATGCGCCAATACACCTGGTCCATGATCATGTTCAGGAATATGAAAACCGAATACGAAAAGATTTGACGCAGCAGCACGCGGTCGAAATTGGGCCGCCCCACCCGCACGCGCAGCACAAAGATCGCATAGATCACCTGGCACAGCGTCGCGGCGATGCTCAGGCCCGTATCCAGCAGCGTAACCTGAAAGGGATCCGTTCCGCCCATCAGCATGAGCGTCAGCAGTACCACGCGCACCGCCAGGCGGATCAGCGCCACCGTTCGCGGGAACACAAAGCGCTCGTAGGCACTGAGCACCCCGGGAAAGATGTTGAGCAGCATGGACAGCGCCGTGTTGCCCAACACCAGCAGAAAAAGCTTTTGCGCCATCACTAGCTCTTCGGCGTTTAGCAAGTGAAAGAAGGACGGCAGGTGGCCGTAGATCACCGCGCCGGCCCCGGCGATCACCGCGCCGATCACCGCGTACAGCGCCAGCACCGTGCCCAGGAAGCGCTCCATGGCGGCCCGGTCGCCCTCGGCGCGGTGCTTGGATACGTAGCGGATCACGGCATTGCCCAGGCCAAGATCCATCACCGCCATCATGCCCACAAAGCCGCCGATGGTGCCGTATACGCCGTACATCTCTTTGCCAAAGGCAGCCAGCAGCCTCGGCGCGAAAACCAGCGCCATCGCCACGCTCAACGCGATATGGAGGTACGAGAGCGTTGCCCCCATCTGGTATTGCCTTCGCATTTTCATGGCCGCGCCGCCCTCCAGTCCTGTGCCCAGGCCGCCACCGTGTCCGCCGCCGCCCTAGCCAGTTCGAGCTGCTTGGGCGCTTGGTCGCGCAGCAGCGCCCGCTCGGCCTGTTCGCGGGCCAGCAGCCCGTCGAAGGCGGCGATCAGCTCGGCTTCGGACGCCAGTTCCTGCACCGGCAGCACGTGCCCTTCCTCCCGGCCGTACAGATCCCGGGCGATGCCCCGGGCCTTCACCGAATAGCCGAGCACCAGGGCGGGCACCGCCGTGGAGTAGGCGGCGATGGAGGCGTGGGTGCGGGCGGCGACGAGGCAGCGCATGCGGGCGATCAGCCCCTTGATTTGCGGCGCGGTGAACTCCGGATCGAGGGTGAGCACCCGGGGCTCGCTTAAGAACACCTCGGCCAGCGCGCCCAGGGGCTGCATGTCGTCGTCGTGACGCCAGCGCACGTGGGACGTGAGCGCCACCGCGCAGTCGGTGGTTTTAAGGATGTGGCGGATCAGCGCTTCGATCGCATTCAACGCACCCAGCGCGCCCGCGCCGGCCTTCGCGTGCCCCAGCGCCAGGGGGCTCACGTTGATGCCCACCGTGTTGCCCGGCACGAAGCCCGGCGGCGCATCGACGGTTTCGGCGGCCAGCGCAAAGGCCGGATCGGCGGCGCGCGTGGGCGAAAGGCCGGCGTCCAGCATCGCTTGATACGTAATCGATTCCCGGGCAAACAGCGCGGTGTAGCGCTTCAAATCCTCCAGCAGCTCGCCGGTGAGCCGCTCCGGATCCACCGAGCAGCCCCACAGGGCGGTGGGTTTGCCCCGGGCGCGCAGCCGGCGGTTGACGGCGTACAGCGAGGCGGGCGGATGATAGCAGTAGGTGTCCCCGCCGATGGACAGGCACACCGCGGCGCGGCGGGCGGCGCGGAGCACCGGGGTCTGGGTGCGGGCCAGGTACGCGTCACGATCGCCGCTGAGGCGGTAGCCGACGGAAGCCAGCACGCGGTCCAGCGAGCGGGGCGACATGGCGCTGGGCGTCACGCGGGATACCCCCGCGCCGAGGAGGGCGGCGTCGCTTTGCGGGCGCTCCGAACACAGCGCCACGCGCGCGCCGGGGCAAGCCTCGGCCAGCAGCGCCGCCGTGCCCCGCACGATGGCCTCGCAGCCCCGGTTGCCGGAACCGCCGTGGCCGTAGAGCAAGAAGGTAGGTTGGGTCATGAAACCTCCGAAATGAATGTACAATGTACAGTGTATAATGTACAAATGGGCTGCGCCGCAACCTATCTCATTGTACACTGTACACTGTACATTGTACATTATTTTAATCTGCGAAAAACCGGCCCGTCCAGCCCTGCCTCAACCGCGGCAAACAAAAGGCGGTGTTTGGGCGGCAATTGGCCGGGTTTTACGCCGCCGTTGACGCGCTGCCGGGCCACCCCATCGAAGCGCTTTGCGCCGCCTTTTGAGAGCAGACCCACGTGGAGTTCCAGAAAGTCGCGGTAGTGGGCGGCCTTGAGCTTTTGCCCGCGCAAAAAGGCGTCCATCGCTTCCAGCATAGGCAGGTGGGCGGCATAGTCGGCCTCCGCCATCACGGAGCCGGGATGCGGGCGGTACACGTAGAGGGCCTCGGGCAGGTGGAGCCAGCGCGCGGCCCGGGCAAAGGCGCGCAGGTTGAACACCACGTCCTCGCCGATGCGCATGCCCGCCGGAAAGCATACATTGTGCGCCCCGCAAAAGGCGCGGCGGTACAGCTTGCCCCACGCGGCGTTGTAGCGGCCGTCGCAACGCACCAGCGCGCTGAGCAGCTCGGCGCGGGCCAGCCTGGGCGGGCAGGCGATCACCTCCCGCGAGCCGTCCTCGCGGGCCACGGCATGGTCGGCGGTCACGATGTCGGCGGGCTCGGCGCCGCCCTGGGCGGCCCGCCACAGCGCCTCCAGCGCCCGCGGCGGGAGATGGTCGTCGGCGTCCACAAAGGCCACGAAATCGCCGCGGGCGGCATCCAGCCCGGCATTGCGCGCCGCCGATACCCCGGCGTTGGCCTGGTGCAGCGCACGGACGCGGGGATCCCGGGCGGCCCGGGCGTCGATCAGCGCGCCGGTAGCGTCGGTGGAGCCGTCGTTTACGCACAGGATCTCGATATCGGCGAGGCTTTGCGCCTGCAAGGAAGCGAGGCAGGCCGCCATGTGGCGCTCCGCGTTGTAGGCGGGCACCACCACGCTCACGCGCACGCTCACACCGCACCACCCTCCTTCTTTCGCAGCCGGCGCAGGGGCAAGCGCGCCAGGTACGCGATCCACCGCCCCGCGCGCTTGGCCGCGTCGCGGGCGCGCAGCGCGGGGAATGCCACGCAGTACACCGCCGGAAACAGCCCGGCGCGCATCGCGGCGTACATGGGCCGCGCGCTCCACCGCAGTTTGCCCTTATCGATACCCTCGAGGGCGGCGGGCCGCACCTCGCGGTTGAAGGCCCGCAACACGCCGATAAACCCCACCGACTTGTACAGGCGCAGCGCGTGGCTGTAGGCATAGGGGCGAAAGAAGGCCTCGCGCAGGCCCAGCCGCGCCAGCACGGCGCGCATGCCGGCCAGCCAGGGCAGGTGCCGCGCGTAGTGCTCGGCGGCGGGAATGCCGCGCATCGCCGAAGCGCCGTGGATGCGGTATTCGTACGTCACCGCCCGCAGATGGGCCGCCTTGCCCGCCCGGGCGTAGGCCTCCAGATTGAACAGCGCGTCCTCGCCGATGCGCAGGCCCGGCTGGGCGCGGACATGCCACCGCTCGAGCAGCGCGCGCCGGTAGAGCTTGTTGCACATGCTGTTGTACACGCTGTCGCCCTCTATCAGGCGGGCCAGCGCCTGCCCGCGCCGCCGGCAGCGCTTGCCGGGCTTGAACACGCGGCTGCCGCCGCCGGGATAGCGCTCCCGGTGGCGCGCGCTCACGATATCCAGCGCCGGATCGGCGGCGATCCGCCCGTACAGAATGGCCAGCGCGCCGGGCAGCAACAGGTCGTCGGCATCCACAAAGGCCACGAAATCGCCGCGGGCGGCGTCCAGCCCGGCATTGCGGGCCGCCGACACCCCGACGTTGGCCTGGCTGATCACCCGGATGCGCGGATCCCGAGCGGCCAGGGCCGCCAGCAGCGGGCCGCTCCCGTCGGTGGAGCCGTCGTCCACCGCGATGACCTCCATCTCCACGGCCTGCGGCAGCGCCTGGGCACACACCGAGGCCAGGGCCTCCTCCAGGTAGGGGGCGGCATTGTGGCAAGGCATCACCACGGAGAGGAGCGACCCTTCTTGTAACTCGTAACTTGTAACTTGTAACTCCTTTCTGCCCGCGAGCCGCAGCGCCGCGCCCGTACGCCCGCGGAGCCAGGCCCAGGCAAAGGCGCGGCCCCGGAGCTGGGTGCGAAATCCCTTGCCGGTATGCAGCAGGTACGCGGGCAGCACCGCGCCCCAGAGCAGCCCGCGCAGCAGGCCGCGCAGCGTGGCGTCGTCCTTGGTATCGAGCAGGGCGCGGGCCGCGTCTTCGGCGCACGGGTCGCCGGCCAGCCCGGCGGCGGCAAGCTGATACAGCAGCATGGGCAGCACGTTGCGCAGCGCGCGGCCCTGCCCGGCGCGCCGCGCATACTCGGCGTAGCGGATCGACAGGGTAATCAGGCGAAGGGCCAGGCGCGGCTTCGGCGCGCCCATCAGGCCGTCGGCGCGCTGGCGGTAGTACACGTAGGGAGCCTCCAGCACCACCATGGTGCGCGTATGCAGCAAGTACGTGGCGCTGAACAGCGTATCCTCGGCAAAGATCTCGTCGTTGGGGGCGAAGGCGAGCCCGTTGGCCTCGATCACGTCGCGGCGGTACAGCTTGCTCCACGCCTCCTGCCCGTGTACGTAGGAAAACCAGTAGCGATAGAAATAGCCGGGCAGCCCCAGCTTGCCGACGTCGATCACCCCGGCCTTCAGCGGCAGGTACGGCGGATCGACGCGACTCGAATATGCCTTGCGGTAGTTCCACAGCACCTGCTCCGCACGGTGCTCCTCGGCCGCCGCCCAGGCGTCGGCCACCAGGGTGGGCTCGATCCAATCGTCGGCGTCCACAAACAGCAGGTACGTGCCGGTAGCTTGCGTCATGCCGGCGTTGCGCGCCGAGGAGAGGCCGCCGTTTTGCTTGTGCAGGTAGCGGCAACGGCCGTCGCGGGCCGCGTAATCCGCCAAAACAGCCGCGCTTTCGTCGGTGGAGCCGTCGTCCACCAGGAGCACCTCGATGTCCGGCTCGGTTTGGGCGAGGATGCTATCGAGGCATTGCGGCAGGAAGGCCGCGGCGTTGTATACCGGCACGATCACGCTGACCTTCAAGTTTATATCATTCCCTTCTTCCTGCCCGCAAGGCGCAGCGCCATGCCCGTGCGCCCGCGCAGCCAAGCCCAGGCAAACGCCCGCCCGCGAAGCTGGGTGCCGATGCCCTTGCCGGTGCGCAGCATGTATACCGGCAGCGCCGCGCCCCAAAGCAGCCCCCGCAGCAGGCCGCGCAGCGTGGCGTTGCCCTTGGCCTCCAGCAGGGCGCGGGCCGCGTCCTCGGCAATCGGGTCGCCGGCCAAGCCCTTGACGGCAAGCCGGTACAGCAGGATCGGCAGCACGTGGCGCAGCTCGCGGGCCCGGCCCACCCGCCCGGCATAGTCGGCATAGCGGATGCCCAATGTGATGAGCTGGCGGGCAAAGCCGGGTTTGCGGCCGCTCATCATGCTGTTGTCCCGCTGGCGGTAGTACGCGTAGGCGGCGTCCAGCGCCACCAGCTTGCGGGTGTGCAGCAGGTACATGGCGGCAAAGGCGGTGTCCTCGGCAAATATCTCCTGGCTCGGGGCAAAGGAAAGCCCATTGGCCTCGATCACGTCGCGGCGGTACAGCTTGCTCCACGCCTCCTGCCCGTGCACGTAGGGAAACCAATAGCGGTAAAAGTAGGCGGGCAGCCCCAGCTTGGCGATGTCGATCACCTCGGCCCGCAGCCGCAGATACGGCGGATCGACGCGACTCGAATATGCCTTGCGGTAGTTCCACACCACCTGCTCGGCGCCGTGGGCCTCGGCCGCCGCCCAGGCGTCGGCCACCAGGGCGGGCTCGAACCAATCGTCGCCGTCCACAAACAGCAGGTACTTGCCCTTGGCCAGTGCGAGGCCGGCGTTGCGCGCCGAAGCGAGGCCGCCGTTGGCCTTGTGGATGCAGCGCACCCGCGGATCTTGCGCCGCGTAAGCGGCCATCAGCTCGGCGCTGTTGTCCGTGGAGCCGTCGTTTACCAGCAGCACCTCGATGCCGCTTTCGGTTTGGGCCAAGATGCTGTCCACACACCGGGGCAAAAACTCCGCGGAATTGTACACCGCCACGATGACGCTCACTTTGGGCAAGGGGTTCCCTCCCGGCGGATTATTTATGTGAGCTTATTATAACATTGATCGTTCGCGCGGGCAACGCGCTGAAAGAGAAGGGCAAATTCAAATGTAAACGCACGCGGTTCTTTGTAGGGGGCGATGCCCACATCGCCCCGCATGCTTCGCGATGTAATCAGGTATCGCGGGCCGATGTGGGCATCGGCCCCTACATTTTCCCATTTTTACATATTGAATGATCTCACCTTGACTGAAGAGGCTAGCCTTTTTTGATGACTGGACCCGTATCAGTCCCATCACACCATGGCTTTGCGCTAAACTAAATCCATCACTGAGATGAGGATACTATAATGCACACAAAAAACGAAGCCTTCTTAGGCCTCTTTGCTCAGCTTGAGGACATGTTCGGCGAAATCGACAGCAACCTTACCGTTGCCTTGCGTAACAGCGATGCAGAATATGCGGCGCTGCAAAAGTATCAAAGGGAACTTGCAGAACGTTTCCCTTTTATTGAGCGAATGCTGGAAGGCCGCGATGTGCTGTCTTTGAGTGCCGAAGAACATGCCGGATTGCAGGAATATCGCGGTGTGACCCATCAAATAGAGTCCTGTGAGCGGCTGAATCTTTACTATGCCGGTCATCGCGACTGCTTCGCCTATCTGCGCAAGATAGGCGTCATTTGATCATTCCCATGAAATAAGCGGACGCGCAATGCGCGCCCCTACAAACGGACATTCACGGAATTGCTCCTTGTAGGGGCGGCCTTTGGCCGTCCGTCCCTCGTCGATGCAAGGGCGGCGGGCGATCAATGATCGCCCCTACAAAAACGACGCGGGAATCCTGTAGGGGTGATTGTCAATCGCCCGCCGAACGAGACAGCGGACGCGCAATGCGCGCCCCTACAAACGGACATTCACGGAATTGCTCCTTGTAGGGGCGGCCATCCGTATCCGCAAAATTGTTTTCGATCGTTCTTGCATACGCGAATCAAGCGTAGGGCGCGGCGACCTCGACGCGCCGTGATTCGCCCAAAATAACGCGTCGTTAACGCATTACGGCGGCGCGGCGAGTCGCCGCGCCCTACAACCGGAAAACCCACCGTTCTTGTAGGGGCGGATGGTAATCCGCCCGTTGTGAACGGGGCGATTGCCATCGTCCCCTACGTGGATGCCCGCCTTGGTCGCTTCAACCCTTGATTCGCGTTGCATCTACCGAGCAAATGACTTTGCCCTGTTTTTGCGCATCCGCACAAATTGACATTCCCCGCACAGTTCGATATACTACAATTACAAAAACGCAAAAACATGCGGAGGTATGCAAAGATGTCCGCTTCAAGCCGGAGCCCGGAAAAACCCTTTCAGCCCATCGTGTTGATACCCGCGTACAAACCGGACGTGCGGCTGCCGCAGCTGGTGGAGCTGCTCCGCACCCGCGGCCTGAGCACACTGGTGGTGGACGACGGCAGCGGCGAGGCCTACCAGCCCCATTTTGAGCGATGCGCGGCGCTGGGCGCGCGGGTCATCCACCACGCGGTGAACCTGGGCAAGGGCCGCGCCCTCAAAACCGGGCTCAACGACATTCAGGTCACCTACCCCAACGTAACGGGCGTGATCACCGCCGACGCCGACGGCCAGCACACCCCCGAGGACATCCACAAGGTGGCGCTGGCCCTGCAGCAGCACCCCGACATGCTGATTGTGGGTGGGCGATCGTTCGCCGGCAAGCAGGTGCCGTGGAAGAGCCGCGTGGGCAACGCGCTCACCCGGCTGGCCTATCACATCGCCACCGGCGTGCGCATCCACGATACCCAAACCGGCCTGCGCGGCCTGCCGGGCAAGGCCTTTCCCTGGATGACAGCGCTGCAGGGCGAGCGCTACGAGTACGAGATGAACATGCTGCTCAAGCTGCGGGAGTACATGCTGCCCGTGCTGGAGATCCCCGTGGAAACCGTGTACATCGATCAAAACGCGGCCTCGCACTTCCACCCGCTGCGCGACGGCCTTCGCGTGTACGGGATGGTGCTGCGCTACATGTTCTCGGGCCTGCTGTCCTTCGGCGCGGATTACGCGCTGTACCTGCTGGGCCTGCAGGTGATCGGCAGGCTGGCGGCGCCGGGCTTCGCGCCGCTGGTGCCCGCGGTGAGCTATGCGGTGGCCCGGGTGTGCAGCTCGCTTTTAAACTACAAGCTCAACAAGCACGCGGTGTTCGGCGGCTTGGGCGGCAGGAGCGCCGTGTGGCGATACTACCTGCTGGCCGCGGTGCAGATGCTGCTGGGCGCGGGCCTCACCTCGCTGCTGGCAGACCTCACGCGGGTTCCGGAGAGCATCGCCAAGCTGCCGGTTGATATGCTGCTTTTTTGCGCAAGCTTCTTTGTGCAGCGCGACTTCGTGTTCCGCTCCAAAAGGATCGACCCCAGCCTTCACATCGAATAGAAGATTGGAGAATCCATTGATGCGAAAGTTTTTCGCGCTGCTGACAACGGTGTTGCTGGCAGGCGCCTGTTGGGCGGCGTGGTGCGCCTGCTCCGCCTCCGAATCCGGGGAGATCCTCATCACCGTATCGGCCGCCGGCGACGTAACCCACGGCGGCGACCGGCGCAAGGGAACCGACCTGTTCGCCAGGGAGCTGGCCCGGCAGGACGGGGATTACGCGTTTGCCTTCCGCAACGTGCGCGATCTGTTTGAGGCCAGCGACCTGACCATCGTGAATTACGAAGGTACGCTCACCGGCTCGCCGCCGGCCACCGACAACTCCTTCAGCTTTGCCGGCGCGCCGGAAAACGTGCAGTCCTTGGTGCTGGGCGGCATCAACGCGGTGGCGCTGGACAACAACCACGTGTTCGATCACGGCCGCCGCGGCTATGCCGACACGCAAGACGCGCTGCGGGAGGCCGGCATCCTGTTTAGCGGCAACGGCCAGAGCGCCCTGTGCGAGATACGGGGCGTGCGGATCGGCATGCTGTCGTACAACACGCTGCGCAGCGGCTACAGCGACATACACAAGCGGATGCCGGGCGACATCCGCGAGCTGCGCGGCCAGGGCTGCGCGCTGGTGATCGTATCCTACCATTGGGGGTATGAGCGCGAATACGCGCCGCACCAGCGGCAGATCGAGCTGGGCCGCGCCACCATCGACGCCGGCGCCGACCTGGTGCTCGGTCACCACGGCCATGTGATCAACCCCATCGAGCGCTACAACGGCAGGTACATCGTGTATTCGCTGGCCAACTTTTCGTTTGCCGGCAACAGCAATCCGTCGGACAAGGACACCTTCATCTTCCAGCAGCGCTTCCGCGTCACCCGGGGCGGCGTGGAAGACGCGGGCATGCGCATCGTGCCCTGCAGGGTGAGCTCCGTCCCGGAGCGCAACGACTTGATCCCCACCCCCTACGGCCCCGGCGACGCCGAGCGGATCGCGAACAAGCTGGTGGCGTTGGGACGGGGGCTGGAATTTGCGCTGACGGAATATCCATTGGAGTGGTGAGCGGGCAGCCGGTGGACACCCCATGCCGGCTGGGGCGCGTCCCTATTGCCTGGGGCCGCGCAGGCGCAGGCCGATCAGGCGCAGCAGCGTCCGCGCATAGCTGACCACAAAGGGCAAAAGCCGCCGCTTGGACTCCCCGAACATCCGCTTTTCGAAGGTGATGGGCACCTCCTGTATGTCCAGCGCGGGATTGGCGCGCTTGAGCATGAAGAGCACCTCCTGCAGCACGTCGTAATGATCGTTGCGAATCTCCACATTTCGGAGCTGCTCGGTGTGGTACATGCGAAAGTCGGTGGATATGTCCTTGGCCTTGAGCCCAAGGCACCACCTGTACGTGCAGTTCAACACCTTGGACATCGCCACAGACAGGGCGCTGTCCTGCGTTTTGCCGCCCTTTACGTAGCGGGAGCCGATCACCACGTCGGCCCCCTGGGCGAATTTTTTGTAGATGGGCACGATGTATTCGGGCTTGTGGGAGCCGTCCGCGTCCATAATCAAAAACATGTCTTGGGACGCGTGCTTGATGGCGGTACGAAACGCGCCGCCGAAATACGGCTCCTCCTGGCCCACATACCGCGCGCCCAGCTCCCGGCAAACCTCGGCGGTGTCGTCCAGGGGCGTCTGGGTATCGACCACGATGATTTCGTACGCTTCGCCCGTGCTTTGGAGCGCGGCGTGCACCTGCGGCAGCAGCGCCCGCAGGTTTTCCGCTTCTTTATAGGCCAGCAAGCACGCACTGATCCCCATGGCTACTGCAACTCCTTTTATAATAGCTCTTTCGAAAGATCCCGATCGTACACGTAGATCACAAAGTCCTCAAACGTCAGCCGCCGGGCCGGTTCGCCGAAGGCCTCGGCCACCACGTGCTCGTACATGCCGAAGTTAAAGCGCCGATTGTCGCTGATCACAAAGTTGGCGGGCTGATCGTACCAGCCCTCCTTGATGAACCAGTTGAACGAAACGGGGCCATATTCGTCGCAGAAGATGGCGCGCACCCGCACCCTGTCGTTGGTGGCCACGGTGGTGTGCGCGGCGTTCCAAAACTGCCCGTATCCGCATTCGAGCCCCTGCTCCTGCAAGAACGCGCCCAGCCGCTCCTGGCCCGCCACCGCCCGACCGGTAAGGCTCACGGGCACATAGCCGGAAATCACGAACAGGACGCACAGCGCGGCGGCCACGGCCTTCAGCGGCGCCTTGCCGTAAAAGAGCGCCCGCTCAAGCAGGCGGCTGCTTCTGCAATACCGCACGATCAGGATCGCAAACAGCGCGGGCGCGTAGGCGATGTACCGGCCGCTGTCTACGTCTCCGCCCATGTCGGTGAGAATAAACACCGCCGAAATCAGCAGAAAGCCCACGCTGAGCATGGCGCCCGCCTCGTCCACGCCCTTGCCGCGGAACAGGCGCGCGATGTGGCCGATCATGATGCCCAGCGCAAACACGAACACCAGGCCCCGCATGGCGTACCACAGGGCGTCGAGCATGCGGATGGGCTGATCGGAAAAATCCGCGCCCAGCATGCCCAGCACCACCTGCAGGTAGATGTACGCCTTTTGGCCCAGCTGATCCATCGCAATAAATCTGCTCTTGCTGATAAAGCTGTTTTTGTGCGCCCCGCCGATCAGGAAAAAGAGCCTGTCGGCCAGCAATCCGGCCGCCGCGCCCGCCGCGGTCAGGGCAATCAGCATCACATACTTCTTTTTGTCCACATCGTGGCTGCACATCAGCCGGAACGCCAGCACCGCCAGGGCCGCCCCCGCGCCCAACAGCAGCATGATCGAATCGCTCATGGAGCCCAGGGCCATGCACAGCGCGTACAGCACGCAGTATCGCGTGTTCTTTTCGCACGTGTTCTTTTCAGTAGAACGCAAAATTCTCTCCACACAAAACGCGCACACAAACACGTACACGATCACCCCGGTATGGGCCCGCAAGAGGTTGACGGCCACGGGCGAGAACGGAAGGGCCAGCGCCATAAAGATGCACAGATCCAGCAAGCGCAGCCGCCTTTTTTGCGTTCCGTTCGGCGCCCTGAGCAGCAGCATCGCCGCGAGGCACATCGCCACAAACATCGAAGTGACGGCCGCCAGGTAGGATTCGATGGATATGCCGAAGAAGGCCGAGCCCAGCACAAAAAACGGCATGTCCGAGGCGATAAAGCTGATGCCGGTGAGCGTCCAGCCCGAGAGCAGGAGGTTGCCCCCCAATATATCGTTTGCTTCCAGCACCAGGCTCGCATAGTCCGAATCGATGGGCTGCCGGGCAAACAGGCCGTAGCTGTACAGGGCAAACGCCAGCATCAGGGCGGAAAAAAAGACGATCCGCACCGCTTTGTTTTGCGAAAAGGAGCACATCTTTTGTTTGAAGTCCATACTGTCCTCTGCAATTTGTTTTTGCCTTAAGGTGAGCTACGCCCCAAAGCTGATGCCCATCCTCCGCGCCACGGTGACCATCTGGTGATCCACCGGCACCGACTTGATCTTGCCGGCCACCTCTTCCAGCGGATTGTGCCCCACCTCTTTGCCGATCATCGCCACGGACACGCCGTAGATGTTCTCGCGGATCAGCTCGGCGGCGTGGGCGCCGAAGCGGGTGGCCAGCACACGATCGTAGGCCGAGGGCGAACCCCCGCGCTGAATGTGGCCGGGGATCACCACGCGAACCTCCACCTCCGGAAAGCGCGCCTGCAGCTCCATGGCCACGCGCTGGGAGATGGTGGTGAAGTGCTGCTCCTCCCTGTAGAGCGCGCGTTCCTTCTTTTTGAGCGCGGCCTCGTGTTGCGACATCGCGCCCTCGGCCACGGCCAGGATGGAAAAGGAGTGCCTGGCGGCGTTGCGCTCCTGCACCTTGGCCGCCACCTTGTCGATGTCGTAGGGGAGCTCGGGCAGCAGGATCACGTCGGCGCCTCCCGCCAAACCGGCGTACAGCGTAAGCCAGCCCACCTTGTTGCCCATGATCTCCACCACCATGCACCGGCCGTGGCTGGCGGCGGTGGTGTGCACGCGGTCGATCACGTCGGTGGCGATGTCCACCGCGGAGTGGAACCCAAAGGTGACGTGGGTGCCGTAAATGTCGTTGTCGATGGTCTTGGGCAGGCCGATGACGTTCAGCCCCTCTTTGGAAAGAAGGTTGGCGGTTTTGTGGGTGCCGTTCCCGCCCAGCGTCACCAGGCAATCCAGCTTCATCTTCTGATAGTTGGCCTTCATGGCGGCCACCTTGTCCACATTGTCCTCGCCGATCACGCGCATGTCGGCAAACGGCCGGCGCGAGGTGCCCAATATGGTTCCGCCCCGGGTAAGGATGCCGGAAAACTCGTGCCTGGCAAAGGTGCGGTAATCGCCTTCGATGAGCCCTCTGTAGCCGTCGGCGACGCCCACGATTTCGGTATCGAACATCTCGTAGGCCGCACGGGCCACGCCGCGGATGGCCGCGTTCAAACCCGGGCAGTCGCCGCCCGAGGTCAGGATCCCGATTCGCTTCTTTTTTTTCATGCCGCGCGCTCCCCTCCGAATACTAAAACATTCTTTTTCTCAGGCTTCCGGCGGCTCCCACTCCACCGCGGCGCCCGGGTAACGGTACAGCTGCCGGTTTTCCATGGCCCACACCTTTTCGGAAAACCCGCCCTCCACGGTGCGCTGCAGCGCGTCCAGCATTTCATCCAGGCGCGAGTCCAGGGTGTCCAGGGTGTGGAGCACCTCGGCCTCCGGAAAGCGGGGAGGCACCGGGCTGCCGTATTCGGTTTTGCCGTGGTGGGAAAGGATCATGTGCTGCAGCAGCAGCACGGCGCCTTGATCGGTTCCGCAGGCCCGGCCGGCCTCCTCGATGTCCACCACGCCCCGCACCAGGTGCCCCAGCAGCTTGCCCTCCACGGTGTAATCCTTCACCACGCCCATCTCGTCGGCGTCCAGTTCGCGCAGCTTGCCCAAATCGTGCAAGATGACGCCGGCCAGCAGCAAATCGGCATTCAGGAAGGGATACACCGCCAGCAGCGCCTTGGCGGCGCGCAGCATGGTTACCATGTGGTAGAGCAGCCCGCCGCGCTGGGCGTGGTGCATCTGCTTGGCGGCCGGATAGGTGAGCAGCGCCTCGCCGGCGCGATCGAGCAGGGCGCCGGTAATCTTGGCGATGTTTTCATCGCGCATCCCGGCCACGGCGGAGCGCACCTCGGCCATCATGCTCTGGGAAGAAAGGGGCGCGCTGGCCACCAGCAGCGAGATGTCCACCGCGTCCTGTGCCGTGGCGGCCTTGAGCTTCTCCACCCGCAGCTGCATGCGGCCCATGAACTCGTTGCCGGTTCCGCGAACCTTGATGATGGCGCCCTGGGCCGGGGGCATGGTGCCGTCCCACATCTTGGCGTTGATGACGCCGGTGCAGTCGGCCAGGGTCATGTCCAGGTACGGCTTGCCGGTGGTAGATGTACGCTGCTCGGCGGCGCGCACCAGCAGCCAGCCCTCGTACCGTTCGTCTTTGCGGATGCCCGCCACGGTGTTTGTTTCCATTTGTCAACTCCTTAATAGTTACAAGTTACGAGTTACAAGTTACAAGAGGATTTCGCCCCTGCGGGGGCGGCCAACGGGCTTTCATGAGCACGCTTTACGCTTTTATCCGTCTCCTCTTGTAACTTGTAACTTGTAACTCATAACTCGTCCTGTATCCGCCGCAACTCGGGCTCCAACCTTTCCATCTCCGCCACCAGCTTGAATTGCGTGCGCGCGCGGTCCAGGTTGTGGCCGGGCCGGTGGATGCGGAAATAGGCGTCGCCCAGCAGGTGGTCGGTCAAGAAGCGGATGCCGCACTCGTAGGTCATCATCTTGGCGGCGAAGGGCAGCAGCTCGCGCTCCAGCTCGGTCATGGAGCTGCCGGTCTGCTCCAAAAAGCCGCGGGCAAACGCCCGGTAATAGTCCAGATCGACGCGCACCCGCGACAGGTCGGTCTCGTCCTCGTCGGCGGTGTTGACCCCGGAGCGAATCGCGTCGCCAAAGTCGAAGAGCATGGAGCCGGGCATCACGGTGTCCAGGTCGATCACGCACACGGCGTGCCCGGTGTCGGCGTCCAGCATCACGTTGTTGATCTTGGTGTCGTTGTGGGTCACGCGCAGCGGGAGCTGGTGCGCATCCAATAAGTCCTGCAGCACGCGGGCGTCCTGGCGGCGGGCCAGCGCAAAGTCGATTTCGGCCCGCACCCCGGCGGCGCGGTCCAGCGGGTTCCCTTGGATGGCGGCCTCCAGCGCGGCGAAGCGGGCGCGGGTGTTGTGAAAGTCGGGTATCACCGGCGCCAGCTCCCGGGCAGCGAACTCGCTGAGCAGGTTCTGGAACCGGCCAAAGGCGCTTCCCGCCTCGTACAGCTGCTCGGCGCAGGTTACGCGCTGCACGGTGAGCGCCCCCTCCACAAAGGTGAAGGCGCGCCACAGGCCGCCGTCGCAGGCCCGGTGCAGCACCTTGCCCTCGGCGGTACGCCACAGGGTCAGCACCTCGCGGTCTACGTCCCCACCCTGCTCCTTCACGCGCTCGCGCAGGTACTCGGTCACCATGGTCATGTTGCGCATCAGCGCCTGTGGGTCGGTAAACACGCGGTCGTTGACGCGCTGCATGATGAACCTGCGCGTGTCCCCCCCGATGATTTCCACGATGAAGGTATCGTTGATGTGCCCGTCCTCGTTGCGCAACACGCTGGCGATGGTGCTGCCGGGCGCAAAAACGCCGGCCTGCTCCCGCAGGTGGTCGAAGGAAAATTCCCTCTGCGACAAACTCATAGCGATCGATCCTCCATGCCGTGTATTTCTGTGCCCCACAGGTTCGCCGGGTATTTTCCGTCTTCCACCAGCCGGCGAATCAACTGCCGCGCGGGCTGGAGATCCTCGGCGTAGGTGATGCCGATCCAGCGGTCGTGGGCGGGCAGGGCGCGCACGTAGGCCCAGCCGCTCTCCAGCATGCGCTCCACCACGCTGGGCAGATAGCACTCGGCGCGGGCGAGGGTCTCGGCGGGCTGCGCCATAAACGCGCGCAGCGCCTCTTCCAGCGCCCCAAACACGGTGGGGTGGAACCCCCAGGTGTTCAGCGATACCGGCATATCGCCGGCCAGCGGGATCTTCTTCTCTCCCTCCAGCGCGTAGAACGCGCCATCGCGCCTCTCGATGCGGGTGCGCTCCACCACCGCCCGCAGGTTCCCCTCGCCGTCCACCTCGCACACGCCGCGGGACACGCTGCCGTGCTCGCTCACCGTGTCCTTGAGCCGATAGGCCGCCATGCAGTACGGGTGCGGCCGGCCGGCATCGGGATGGGAGAGCAGGAAGCCGCGCGCCTCGCGGAACGCCGACGCGCCGTAGAAGTCGTCGGCATTGATCACCAGGAAGGGCTCGCGGACCGCATGGCGGCAACTCCACACCGCGTGGGCGGTGCCCAGCGGCTTGGGGCCGCGGGCCGGGGGCAGCGGCCCGGTCCCTTCGGGCAGGTCGTCCGTGCGCTGGAACACAAGATCGCACCGAATATGGCGCGAAAACCGCGCGAGCACCCGCTCGCCAAACGCCTGCTGCATCTCCGGCTTAATCACAAACACCGCCCGGTTGAACCCGGCGCGGATCGCGTCGTACACCGAAAACTCGGCCACCGTTTCCCCACTGAGTCCCATGGGCGTCAATTGTTTGAGCCCGCCGAAGCGGGCGCCCATGCCCGCTGCCATCACAACGAGCGTTACATCCATACGGGATTTACCCCCTTGTGCGTGTTAACAGAAATAAAGACGCGTATCCCTTGCCCGCGTCCTTTTCGCCGCGCGCTGTTTGGCCGCGCACCATTCAGGCCAGCGCCTTTTCAACCGCTTCCCTGGCGTGCGCGTACTCCCGGTCGGCCTGGGCAAACACCTGCTTGGGGTCGCCTTCCTCCCGCCCTTGATACAGATATTGCAGCTTGGCGCAATGGTCGCTCAGCTTTTCCATGCCCAGTTGAGAGCACATGCCTTTGAGCGCGTGGGCGCACTCCCCGGCCCCGTGCGCATCCCCGGCCTCCACGGCGTCGCGCAGCTTCGCAAAGCTTCCTTCCTGCAGAAACCTGCCGAGCAATCTTAGGTACAGCGCTTGGTTGTTCGCCATCCTTTTTAAGGCGCCCTCCACGTCGAACCCGGCGTCTCGGAGGATGTCCATCGCATTGTTCTCCATGATATTCCTCCCGAAAAAATGTCCGTACATATTGTATCACAGCGGGGCGAAAATGAGAATGCAGTTTTATCGGTTTTTGCGCGCGTTTTTGCGCGTTGAGGCAAACGATTGTGGCCGCTTTCGGCGCGCCCACATCCTGGCGACGCCCACCGAGCACAGGGCGCCCAGCGCGGCGCTCACCGTGTCGAGCGCCACGTCGCTCACCGACCCGGTGCGGCCGGGCACAAAGAGCTGGTGGAACTCGTCCAGGGCCGCCAGCGCGGCGCACAACATCACCGCCCGCAACACGGCTCTGCGAAAGCGCCTTGGCGCGCCGGCGCCGTCGCTTCGAAGCGAGGCGAAGCCGGCGGCCGCGCCCAGGCCAAGGAACAGCGACACATGGGCGAACTTGCGCACGAGCGTGGTGAACCACTCTGCCTGGAACCCGAGCATATCCGTGATCAGCGCGCTCTGGGCGTCGGAAACCTCGCCGGGCTGCGCGGAAAACCAGGCGATCACCGTGTACACCGCCAGCACCGCCAGCCAGGGCCACACGGCGCGCCACCCGGGAAACGTTCGCTTTTTGCCCGCTTTTTGCGCCATACCTATGCCTCCGTTCGGCCCGAAAGACCGGCCTGCTGGAATTGCACGTTGTACAGCTCAGCATACACGCCCTTTGCGGCGAGGAGCTGTGCGTGGGGGCCCTGCTCGAGGATGCCGGCGTCGCCGATCACCACGATTTCGTCCGCGTTTTGGATGGTGGACAGCCGGTGGGCGATCACCAGCGTGGTGCGGCCCTGCGCGAGGCGGTCGAAGGCGCGCTGTATGCGCACCTCGGTGGCGGTGTCCAGGGCGCTGGTGGCCTCGTCCAGTATCAGGATGCGCGGGTTCTTCAGAAAGATGCGGGCGATGGACACCCGCTGCTTCTGCCCGCCGGAGAGCAGCACGCCGCGCTCGCCCACCAGGGTGTCGTACCCGTTGGGCATCGCGAGGATGTCCTCGTGGATCTCGGCCAGCTTGGCGGCCTCCACCACCTCTTCCATGGTGGCGTCCACCCGGCCGTAGCGTATGTTCTCTGCTATGGAGCCGGCAAACAGGAATACGTCTTGCTGCACGATGCCGATCTGGCCGCGCAGGCAGTCCAGCCTGATTTGGCGGATATCTGTACCGTCCACGGTGATGCAGCCGCTTTGGATATCGTAGAAGCGGGGGATGAGCTGGCACAGCGTGGTCTTGCCGCCTCCCGAAGGCCCCACAAGAGCGAGGGTGCGGCCCCGGGGGATGTGCAGATCCACATCGGCCAGCACGTCTTTGCCGTCGCTCTCGTAGGCAAAGGTAACGTGGTCAAACCGGATGTCGCCGGCGATGTGGTCGAGGGCAATGGCGTCGGGCACGTCCTCGATGTCGGGCTCCTCGTCCATGATCTCCATAAAGCGGTCGAAGCCGGCCATGCCCACCATGTACCCCTCCACAAAGTTGGTGATGCGGCGGATGGGCGATTGGATGGCGCCCACAAACAGGTAGAAGGCCAGCAGGTCGGCCACGTTCATGCCGCCGGCCATGATCAGCAGCCCGCCCACCAGCAGCACCACCAGGTTCATGCCGCTGAGCAGGAACTCCGCGCCGCTGTGAAACACCGCCATGGCGCCGTAAAACACGCCCTTCGCGCCCTTGAAGCGCTCGTTCCCCTCCTCGAACTTGCTCACCTCGTAGCCCTCGTTGGCAAAGGCCTTGGCGGTGCGCGCGCCGGAGATACTGCTCTCCAAATCGGCGTTGATGCCGGCCATGCGCTCCTTCACCAAGTCGCTGGCCTTGCGCATGCGCGCGCGCTGGGCGATGGTAAAGCTCACGATCAGCGGAACCATGGCCAGCAGCGCCAGGGCCAGCTTCCACTGGGCAAAGAACAGATAGGTAAAGGAGCCGATCAAGGTAACCAGCGATATAAACAGATCCTCGGGGCCGTGGTGGGCGAGCTCGGTGATCTCGAACAGGTCGTTGGTGACCCGGGACATGAG
>Ga0123353_10000482_pt1 | contig 49174 bp, 47 predicted proteins | sample TergutLab28metaG_3_FD_92763 | JGI IMG/M metagenome (GOLD analysis project Ga0123353, IMG submission 92763) | Labiotermes labralis P3 segment gut microbial communities from Petit-Saut dam, French Guiana - Lab288 P3 | ecosystem: Host-associated > Arthropoda: Insects > Digestive system > Gut ... | reverse complement strand
CAATGATCAATACTGCGCCAAGATATTGAAGCCAGGAAAGGATTTCGCCGAAAAGAGGGACGGAAATCACCATCACCCCAACCACCTCAAGGTGTGCAGCGGCAAATGCCGGGCCGACGGGAACACGGCGCAACACGACCATCCAGGTCACGAACGCGCCAAAATAGCCCAAGATTGCGCAATACAGCCACGGCGTACTCAATGCGCGCAGCAACCACGGCAGGTCGAACGTCAGCGGCGCGGCACTCAGAGCCGTGAACTTGAAACACACCTGCGCAAATGTGTCGATAACAAGTAACGTCAAAAGGCCGCCAATGAAAAAAGTGCGCGAACTCATCCGCTCACCTCCCCAAACCGACCAGCGCCACGCCCATCAGGATCAGGCTAACCCCGATGATACGCGGGCGCGTAAAGTGTTCCTTGAACCAGAGCCGTCCCCCCACCATCACGGTGACGATACCGGCCATGCCCAACAACACGCCCTCCGCCAGCGTCACCGTTGAAAGAAACGCCAGCCAGGCGACGAATTCGGCGATGTACAGGGTCACGCCGAGATAGATCCACGGACGGCTCAACATGTGCCGCCAGTGCTCCCACCCCGTTGCTTCCCTGTTCTCGACGGCAGCTGCCTTGAACGCCAGTTGTCCGCCCGTATCGGTCACCAGGTTGATGAGCCACAGCAGGGCAATCATCACGCTCGTGTTCACGACCTCGGCCTCACAAGGCAGGGCGGCGCAAGCTTGCCGCTGATATAATAATCGGTTGTCTTTTCTTCATGACTATTGAAATCATTTTCAAAGAAAGCATACATGTCGGTTTTGCCCCAAGTTTCTCCCGGCAGCGCCGGGGTTTTATTGATCCACGGCCTCACGGGCACCCCGAACGAAATGCGTTTTGTAGCGCGCGGCTTCAAGGCGGCAGGCTTTGAAGCCGAATGCGTGCGCTTGGCCGGACACTGTGGAAGCGAAGCGGATTTGCTCGCCACGGGCTGGAAGGACTGGTTCGCCAGCGTCGAAGAAGCCGCCGACGCGCTGCGCCAAAAAGTCGATCATCTCTTCGTGGCGGGGCTTTCGATGGGTGCCGTGCTGGCGATCAAGTACGCCATCGAACATCCCGACAAAGTCGACGGACTGGGCCTCTATGGCACGACCTTCTTCTACGATGGCTGGAGCATCCCCTTTGAGGGCAGGCGCCTGAGCTTCCTGTTTCCGCTCTTCATGGCCCTGGGTATCGGGCGGAACAAGCGTTTCATGGAAGCCTGGCCCTACGGGATCAAGAACGAACGGCTGCGGCAGGCGATTTCCAGCAAGATGCACGCGGGGGACTCCGAAGCCGCCGGCCTGCCCGGCAACCCCTGGCCTTCGCTGGAACAGTTCTACCGCTTGGCCGCCGATGTGCAAAAGAAACTGCATCGTGTGCATACCCCCGCCATTGCCGTCCATGCGCGCGAAGACGATGTTGCCAGCCTCGCCAATGTGCATGTCATCGAACGCCGTTTTGCCGGGCCGGTCGAAACAGTCATCCTCGCCAACAGTTATCATATGGTAACGGTCGACCAGGAAAAGGCCACCCTGGTCGACCGTTCGGTGGATTTCTTCAGCCGCATCGTCGCTCGTGCGGACAACGCCGCGAAAAGAAAATCCGCATAGCCTGCGATCAGCCCCGCTTGGCGCACGTGAAGAGTTGATCGAGCAGCACCATCGCCAGCTCGATTTCCTCTTTTTCAATGTGCAGCGAAGGCGCAAACGTAATGACGTTCTTGTGGTAGCCGCCCACGTCCAGCACGAGGCCCATCCGCTTGCCCTTGTGCGTCAGCCCCCCGGCCAGGCCGATATCCACCATCTTGTCGAGCAAGGGCTTGTTGGGCGTGAAACCATCGGCCTCGCAAATCTCGGCGCGTAGCGCGAGCCCCAGCCCGTCCACGTCGCCGATTTCGGGGTGGCGCTTTTGCAAGTCGCGCAGCCCCGCGAGAAAGAGTTCGCCCTTGCCCATGACCATAGCCTCGTAATCCGTCTCGGCCAACATACGCATCGTCTCCAAACCCACCACCGTACCCAGGGGGTTGGAGGCAAAGGTCGAATGCGTCGACCCGGGCGGAAAAACCTGCGGATTGATCAGTTCTTCGCGCGCCCACAATCCGGCCAGGGGGTTCAGCCCGTTGGTCAGCGCCTTGCCGAAGACCAGTACGTCCGGCGTCACGCCAAAGTGCTCGATCGACCAGAGTTTGCCGGTGCGGAAAAAGCCCATCTGGATTTCATCAACCACGAGCAGGATGCCGTACTTGTCCAGGACACGCTTCAGTCCCTTGAAGAAATTGGGCGGCGGGATGACATAGCCCCCTGTGCCCTGAATCGGCTCGACGTAAAAGGCGGCGTACTCCGACTGCCCCGCCTTCGGGTCCCATACGCCGTTGTATTCCGATTCGAACAGGCGCTCGAATTGCTGCACGCAATATTCGCCGTATTCCTCCTTGTCCATCCCCTTGGGGCCACGGAAGTGATAAGGGAAAGGGACGAAATACGCGCGGTCCCCGAAATGCCCGTAGCGGCGGCGGTAACGGTAGCTCGACGTAATGGCCGTGGCGCCCAGCGTGCGGCCGTGATAGCCGCCCTCGAAGGCAAACATCAAGCTCTTGCCCTTGGCATTGCGCACGAGTTTCAAGGAATCGTCGATGGATTGCGAACCGCCGACATTGAAATGAATACGCCCGTCACGGCCCCATTTCCTTTTCGCATCCTCCGCGATGATCTTCGCCAGCTCGATCTTGGTCGGATGCAGGTACTGGCTCGCCACTTGCGGCAAAGTGTCGATCTGCTGCTTGAGCACGGCATTCAGGCGCGGGTTGGCATAGCCGAAATTGACGGCCGAGTACCACATTTGCAGGTCGAGAAAAGACGTCCCCTCGCCGTCGTACAGATAGCTGCCTTCACAGCGAGAAAAAATCTTGGGATCGGAATAGTGAACGGTGTCACCGAACGAACAATACCGAGCCTCGTCAGCCAACAGGGCGGCTTCATGCATATGAGAACACTCCAGGAAAAAAATCAGACAGCCAGCGCGAATTCATGTTCGGCCGCTGCGGGGATTATGCGCAGGGCGTCGGCGAATCCGGAAATGGGAACATGGGGCAAGCTTTTTTCAAAGCAATGCGTCATGAGGCGACCCTTGGCAAACACCCAATCCGCGTCGCCCGCGACGCAGAAATCGGAACGGCCATCGCCGATCATCAACACCTTGCCGCCCGCAGCCCGGGCACGGTGCGCGAAAGCGCACTTGCACATGCCGGAAGCCGAGCGGCATGCAGGGTCGGCGTATGGGGAATCGAGTTGCCAGCTACGCGCGCCAACCTGAACGAGGCGGTTGGCGTAAAACGGCAGCGCCGGCAAACGATGTCGTTGCAGGATGCGCTTGATGGCGTAATCCAGCCCGTCGCTGACGATGAGCAATTCCCAGTCGCGCGCAACAACGGCATCGACGAAGGCCGCAAAGGCTTCATCCACGCCAATGGCGTCGATGGCTTCGTCGAGCTCTTCTTTCGACGCATCGAGGCAGGCAATCTGCCGCTGCATGCACACGCGCGAACCGATGCGGCCGGCCAGCCACTCATCCTCGGCCTCGCGCCAGCCGGGTTTGCCGAATGCTTCCAGCAGGGTATCGGTAACATCCTTGGTCGAGATGGTTCCATCAAAATCGCACAGTACAGACCAGGTCATCAAATTACTTTCTTCTTCGAAACAGATTTTAGTCATGGGGGATCGCGCGCTATTCAGCGCTCGCCGGGGAGAGCTTACCGCGCGCAGCCTGCAAACGCAGTTGCGCTTCCATCAGGCTGGCGACCAGGGCCAACTGCTCGAGGTGAGCCTCGTAACGCGCGCGGGTGGCGTCCAGAAGCTCGGTGATCGAACTCTTGCCCAGCCGGTAGGCATCCTCGGCCATCTGCTTGAGGGCGGGCAGGTTGGGCAGCATCCGCGCACGGAAGCGTTCGAGGGTCGCGCTGCGCTGGGTGACCTGAACGCCGTAGCGATATACGTCGGCCGTCCACTCGGTTTCCACCAGGCGTCGCCGTAGTTTGGCCGAAAGCGCCTCGGCCTGCGCCTTGTCGAGTGCGCCGCCGCGCGTATCGAAAAGGGGAATCTCGACCGTCAGACCCACCGCGTTGGTCGCGCCGAACGGGCTATTCGTCCAGAAGCGTCCCACATTCAGCGAAACTTCCGGAAAACGCTCGCGCCGGGCAAGCTCAACGCTTGCCTGCGCTGCGTCCTCCTCCTTGCGCGCGGCGACGAAGGCCGGGTTGTCGATTGCTTCGGGGGCGCCGGGTGCAATTTCCAGCGGACGCAGTTCGCCCGTGGCGCGCGGTTGCCAACCGGGGAAGCCGAGCAGGGTGGCGAGTTGGGCCTGGGCCTCGGCGAGGTCGATTTCGGCCTCGGCCGTCTGGGCCTGCCAGGAGGCCTGCTCGACATCCACGCGCAGCAATTCGTATTGGCTGGCCATGCCGGAAACCTGACGCCCCGCGACAATGTCGCGCAGGCGTGAGAGTTCATCGACGCCCGCCGTCCGGGTGGCGAGCTTTTCCTGGGCGAGGAGGAGGGCGACGAAGGCTGCCCCGGAGTCTGCCGCCAGGTTGTTGCCGGAGGCGGCAAGGCGCGCCCGTGCGGCCTCGATGCCGCGGTCGGCGGCTTCCGTGCGGGCAGCATGCTGGCCGGCGATAAGTAGCGGAAATTCGATTGTCACCTCTTGCGCTCTGGCACCCTCAAAGTTGGTCAATTCGCCGGGCTGGCGGGCGTAATTGTAGCTTACCGTGGGATTTGGCCAGGCACCGGCAATGCGGCGTTCGGCGCGGGCAATGGCCAGATCCTGCCGCTCAAGCGCCAACCGGGGACTTGCTTCCCGGGACAGCGCCAGCACCGTCGGCAGGTCGATGCTGTTGGGAGGCATCTGCGCCAGGGCCGGCATGGCGGTCAATAGCAAGGCAAGGAATGCGCTGCGTGCGCCGGTGCCAAGCCGCCACAGGCCGGGGCTGCTGTTGTTTTTCATTGGTCGGCCTCCTCGGGGGTTTGCAGGCGCTTCGGCGTAATCAGGCGGTAGATCGCCGGCAGCACGAACAAGGCCACCACCAGGGTGGTAATCATCCCGCCGACCACGACCAAGGCGAACGGCCGCTGGGTTTCGCTGCCGATGCCGGAAGAGACCGCCATCGGCAGCAGGCCGAAAAGCGCGAGGAGAGAGGCCATGAGGACGGGGCGCAGACGTTCTGCCGCGCCACTGATGAGCGCCGGGAATAATTCCTCGCCGGCGCGCCGGCGCGCTTCGACCGCCGACAGAACCAGCAGTCCCATCAACGAAACTTGCCCGAGAAGCGTGATGAAACCAATGGCGGCACTGACCGACAGCGGAATGCCGGCGATGAGGAGGGCAAAGACGCCGCCGGTCAGGGCGAACGGCACCGTGGAGACGATCACCAGGGCGCTGCGGCCATTGTTCATGGCGGCGTAGAGCAGGCCCAGCACCAGCAGCACCGCTACCGGCACCGCCAGTTTGAGCCGGTTGGCGGCGCGTTCTTGATTCTCGAACTCGCCGCCCCAGACGAAATAATGCCCCTCCGGCGGTTTGAGCTTGGCCGCCACGGTGGCGATGGCCTCGTTGACCGTCGATCCCATGTCGCGCCCGGCGACGTTGAACTTGAGCGCGAGGAAGCGGATGTTGCCTTCGCGCACGATCGAGGCGGCGCCGTTGCCAATCTCGATGCTTGCCAACTCCCCGAGCGGAATACGCGCGCCGGACGGCGCGCCAATAGCCAGTTCGGCGATCTTGTCCAGATCGTCACGGGCGGTCCTGGGTAATATCAGCCGCACCGGCACGGGCCGCTCGCCTTCCCAATACTGGGTGACGACGCGGCCGGCGAAAGCCGTTTCGATGCTCTTCGCGGCATCCTCGATGGGGATGCCGGCCCGCGCCAGGGCCGGTCGGTCGAGCCGCACGCGCAGTTGGGGGCTGGATGCGTCGCGGTAGAGGTCGAGTTCGGTCACCCCCGGCACGTCGAGGAGCGCCGTTTTGGCCTGCTTCAGCGCCTCGCGCATGGCATCGAGGTCATTGCCGAAAATCTTGAGCACGACCTTGCCGCGTACCCCGCTCACCGCTTCTTCGACGCTATCCTTGATCGGTTGCGAGAAATTGAAACGCACGCCGGGGATTTCCGCCAGGGAGGCGCGCATGGCGTCGATCAGGCGCGCCTTGTCCCAAGCCGGACGCCATTGCTGTTCGGGCGTCAGGCGCACGAAGGTCTTCAACATGTTGACGCCTTCGTTGTCGGTGCCATCCTCCGGGCGTCCATGTTCGGTGTGCACGTCGTCGACCTCGGGGAAGGCGCCCAGGCGCCGATGCACATCCATCAGAATGTCCTGAGCCGTTTCCATGGCGACGCTGGCCGGCATCTCGGCGAAAACGAACACGTCCCCCTCGTTGAGTTCGGGCAGGAATTCCGTGCCCAGACGCGCGGCGGCCAGGCCGCCGGCCAGCAGCAGGCCGGCGGCAAGCAAAACGCTTGTCGCCCGCGCGGCCAGGAAGCGCGTCAGCATCTTGCGATAGCGGAGCCGCAGCTTTTCGACCCAGGCGGGTTCGGTCAAGCGCGCATGCTCCGGCTTGAAGAGGAGGGAGCATAGCGCCGGCACCACGGTCAAGGTGAAAACCAGCGCGCCGATCAGGGCGAAGGCGTAGGTCAGGGCAAGCGGCCGGAAAATGCGCCCTTCCACCGATTGCAGGGTAAAAACGGGCAAGAGCGCGGCGATGATGATGAGCATGGCGAAGAAGATCGGACGACCGACTTCCTTGGCCGAACGGATTATCAGGCGCAAGAGCGTCTTGCGGTCGGGTGGCCGTTCAAGGTGAATCGTGTGGAGGATGTTTTCGACCAGCACCACCGCGCCATCGACCAGGATGCCGAAATCGATCGCGCCCATCGAGATCAGGTTGGCGGGCAGCCCCAGGGCATGCAGGCAGAGAAAGGCGACGAGCAGCGACAGGGGAATGACCGCTGCAACCACGACCGAGCCGACGACGCTACGCAGAAACAGCCAGACGATCCCGACTACCAGCACGAAGCCGTGCAGAAGATTGTCGTGTACGGTGGCGAGCGTGTGCTTCACCAGCACGCTGCGGTCGTAAGCAGTCTCGATCCGCATCCCGGTGGGCAGGATGTTCCGGTTGAGTTCCTCGACCTTGGCGTGGATGCCGTCGAGCACCACCGAGGGGTTTTCGCCGCGCCGCATGAGAACCAGTCCTTCGACCACTTCCTTCTGCTCGTTCCAGCCGACCGAGCCGCGCCGGGGCGTGGCGGCGAGCTTGATGCCGGCTATGTCGCCGATGGTGAGCGCCGAGCCGTCCTTGCTTTTCAACGGGATGTTCTTGATGTCCTCGACCGAATCGATGAAGCCGACGCCGCGGATGGTGAGTTCCTGGTCGCCGTGCCGCAGGAAGCCGCCGCCGACGTTGAGGTTGGCCTTGCCGAGAGCTTCCTCGACATCGCCCAGGCTAAGCCCGGCGGCGTACAAGCTGCCCGGATCGGCCTCGACATGGACTTCCTTCAGGTAGCCGCCGAATGGCACCACGTCGGCTACGCCTTGCACCTGGCGCAGCACGCGGGTGACGTTCCATTCCATCTCCGAGCGCAACTGATAGAGATCGTGGCGGTCGCTGGCAAGGCGGAAGCGGAATATCTTGCCGAGCGGCGTGGCCTCGGGCGCCAGTGACGGCATTACCCCTGCCGGCAGCTCGGCCTCGGCGAAACGCTGGCCAACCGCCATGCGGGCCTTGAAGGGATCGACTCCGTCGTCGAAGATGAGGGTTACGAGCGACAGGCCAAAGAGGCTTTCGCTGCGCAAGAGCGTCATCCCCGGCGTGCCGTTGAGCGCGCGCTCCAGGGGCACGGTCACTTGCCGCTCGATTTCCTCGGCGGCATAGCCGGGCATCTGGGTGATGACCTGCACCTGGGCGTTGGTCACATCCGGGAAAGCTTCGATGGGGGTGTCGAGATAGGCCCGGATGCCGAACACGGCGATGATCGCGGTGATGGCGAGTGTCGCCAGGCGGCGATGGACGCACGCCTCGAGAATCAAATTCAGCATGGCGGTCTCAGAGTTGCTGCTCGGCTTCGCTGTCGAGCAACAGAGCGCCGCGCACGACGATCCGCTCTCCCGGCTGCAATCCTTCGAGGATCGTGACCCGCCCGTCGCGCGAACCGCCGGTGCGAACCGTCCGTGGCTCGAAGTTGCCGTCAGTGCCTTGAACGTAGACGATCCGCCGGCTGCCGTCCTTGATCAGCACCGCTGCGGTCGGCACGCTCAGGGGGCCGTCGCCAGCGCCGAGGAGCCGCGCCTCGGCCAGCATGCCGGCAGTGAGCCTGGCTGTGGCGCCCTTGAGCGCGAGATAGATCGGCAAGTGCCGCTGCTCGCCATCGAGCGCCTGACCCACGCCAGCGAGCACCGCCTCGAAGCGGGCATCCGCACCCGGTATGCGCACCTCGGCGGCGCGACCGATGCTCAGCTTGCCGGCGAGGTCGGCGAGCGCGCTTTCCGGGACAAAAGCCACCACCCACAGTTGCTTGGGGTCGCCCACTTCCACCAGTGCATCGCCGCCGTGCGAGACGACCGCGCCGACAGTGGCGTGGACGCTGAGCACCACGCCAGCGACCGGCGCGCGCAGCACGAAGCGATCGCCCTTGCCGCCGCCGATCAGAGCCGCCGTGCTGTGCGCCCGTTCCAGATTGGCGCGCGCATCGCGGGCGGCGGTTTCGGCCTCGAAACGCTCGACTTCCAGGCCGACGCCCTTGCGCAGCATTTCTTCCTGCCGTTGCAGCATATCCTCGGCGGCCGCCGCCTTGGCCTGGGCCTGAACGAGATCCGCCCGCACCGCCGCCGCGTCGGCGCTTTGCAGGGTCAGCAGCGGCGCACCGGCCGCGACCGTCTCGCCCGGCCGCACGGCGATGGAAACGACGCGGGCGTCCAGAGGAGTGCCGATGGCGGCCATGGATTGTGTCTGGAAGGCCACACGGCCCGGCAGCACGCCGCCCAGGGCGCCGTGAGCAGCGCCCGCCGGTTCGATTTCGAGATATTGGCGCGACGCTTCGGAAAGCGTTACGCCTTCCGCCTTGTCGGTCACCGGGGGCGGCGGCGGTGATTTGGAGCAGGCCGCTATCAGGCAGGCGGCGAAAATCGGCGGGCCGAGGCGGCGAAGGAGCTGGTTCAATGTTTCACCCATGAGGGCGGTGGAGGAGGGCGCCGCATTCTCTTGCTCGGCAGGGGCGCGTAATATAGTCGGGAATTTCTTAAAAAGTTCTTACTGACAGGGATGCGAGTTCTTCTGGTCGAAGATGACGAGGCGCTGCGGGATACGCTGTCGCAGGCGCTGCGTCAGGCCGGCCATGGCGTCGACCAGGTGGCCGATGGACGTGCCGCCGATAATGCCCTGGTGACCGGAACTTACGATCTGGCGGTACTCGATCTGGGCTTGCCGCATGTGGACGGCATCGAGGTGTTGCGGCGCATGCGCGAGCGCCAGGATCGCACCCCGGTTCTCGTATTGTCCGCCCGCGACGGCATCGACGAGCGCGTCCTCGGCTTGCGCGCCGGCGCCGACGACTACCTGACCAAGCCCTTCGCCCTGCGCGAACTGGAAGCCCGTGTGGACGCGCTGATCCGCCGCGCCGCGGGCGGACTGGCGCGGCTGGTTCATGGCCCTCTGGAAGTGGATCTGGCCGAGCGCACGGCGACCGTGGACGGCAAGCCGCTGGATCTCACGGCGCGCGAAATGGCGATTCTCGAAGCGTTGATGAAGCGCGCCGGCCAAGTGGTAATCAAGACACGGCTGGCGCAGCAGATTGGCGATTGGGCGAGCGAGGTCGGGAGCAACACCATCGAGGTCTACATCCACCGCCTGCGCAAGAAACTGAAGCCCTGCGGCGTCGGCATCCGCACCATCCACGGGCTGGGTTACCTGCTGGAGACGCCGGGTGTGGACTGAGCGGCTGTCGCTGCGCCAGCGGCTACTGTTCTGGCTATTGCCGCCGATCCTGTTGCTGACCATCGTCTGGCTGTGGACGACCTACGCCATCGTCTTGCATTTTGCCAATCGCACCTACGACTGGTCGTTGCAGGATACGGCGCAGACCTTGGCCAACCAGGGCGGCAATGCGCGCGGCGAGCTTGCGTTCGACCTGCCACCCGCGGCTTTCCGCATGCTCGAATTCGACGAGGTGGACAAGGTCTATTTCAGCGTGTCGGACGATCGTGGGCGGCAATTGCTCGGCAACCGTTCCCTGCCGCCGAATGCCGCCGGCAATCCGCCGCCCGGCGAGGCGCGCTTCTACGACGCGCGGGTCGATGGCAAAGCCGTCCGACTGGTGGAATACACCGTGCCGAACGAGGCTTCCGGCCGGCTGCTGTTCGTGCGCGTCGGCGAAACGCTGCATAAGCGGCAGGCCATGGCGCGCGATGTTTTGGCCTACCTGATCACGCCGCAATTGCTGTTTCTCGCCGGTATCGTCTTTTTCGTCTGGCAGGGCATCGGGCGCGGCATGGCGCCGCTGAGCCGCATCCGCGATGCCATTGCCCGCCGCACGCACGAGGATCTGAGTCCGCTTGGCGAATCCGGCTTGCCGGCGGAGGTGCACGAGCAGGTGCACGTCATCAATGACCTGATGGTGCGCCTGGGCCGGACGATCACCGCCCAGCAGCGCTTCATCGCCGATGCGACGCATCAATTGCGCACGCCGATCACCGTGCTCTGCGCGCAGGCCGAACTTGCCCAGCGCGCCCGCGATCCTGATGAACTGCGCGCCGCGCTCGCCAAACTCAATGCCACGACCGTCCGCCTCGCCCGGCTGGCCAATCAACTACTCAGCCTGAGCCGCGCCGAGGCCCGCCTGGCGGGTGCCTCGGCTTTCACGCCGGTCGCCGTCACCGCGCTGCTTGAGGATGTGGTCGAGCGGCTCGTGCCAGCGGCCCTGGCCAAGCAGGTCGAAGTCAGTATCGAGCTGGCCGGCGAGCCGGCGGCGGTATCCGGAGACAGCCAATTCCTGCGTGAAATGCTCGCCAATCTGGTCGACAACGCCATCCGCTACACCTCGTCCGGCGGCCGGGTCGAGGTTGGCGCGCGGCAGGCCGGCGAAGCGGTCGTTTTCGTCGTCACCGACAACGGGCCGGGCATTCCGGAAGCGGAGCGGCAACGGGTGCTGGAGCCTTTCTACCGCAGCGCCGAGGCGGGCGTCGACGGCAGCGGCCTGGGATTGGCCATCGCCCACGAGATCGCCATCCTGCACAAAGGGCGGATCACGCTGACCACAGCGCCGGGCGGGGGCGGCCTGACGGCGAGCGTCGAAATTCCCGTCGCGCCCGCGCGCGGCGCTGGCGAATAAGCGACCGGATCAAACTGGAGTATCGGGATTTGTTGGCTCGACCTGTCTGGACTGATCTGACGACCGCGCAAGAACGCCTGCAAATTCTGGCGGCATTGGCCCGGATGGGCCGATGGGTGCCGGTATACTATCGGTGGCGACCCAATTTGCCCGACGAGGGCGACAACCATCTGATTGAACTGGCCGTGGCGGGCGCGGCCCAAGCCATCATCACCCATAACGTGCGCGACATTGCACACGGCCAATTGGCCTGGAAAGATTTGCTGGTGCTAACACCCGCTGAATGCCTGGAGAAATTGCCATGAGCACACTGACGATACGTTTGCCCGACGACACGGCCTTGCGGCTGAAGTCCCTGGCGCGCTCGCGCAAGTTGAGCGTGAACAAACTCATCGAAGAACTGAGTGCCCAGGCCATTACAGCGTTTGATGTTGAAATGCAGTTCAAAACACTGGCAGCCAGCGGCAACTCGCAACAGGCGTTGGCAATTTTGGACCGGCTGGACGGCGGAAAATAGGTGTCCCTATTTTCATGTTCGGGCATGATTCGTCAGCGCCGCGCCAAGCCGGGATGAAAGGGGCAGTATTCTGCAAAAATTTCCAGGTCACTCCGTTCTTGCACCGATTTGGGCAGAGACTTCACGGCACATGCAATAAGACGCAACCTCTTGAGAGAGGGCAGGCGGCCAATATATTCTGGCGGAGCCGTAAGGGATTTTGCTCCCCATATACGGATTTCCTCAAGCTCATCCAATTTTTCAAACCCCTCGGGAAAGCTTTCAAAGTCACAACTTAAAGATAGATTCCGCAAATTTGTCATTGATGCCAGAAAAGCGGTATCGTCCAACGCTCCCCCATGAATTGACAGCCATTCAAGATTGCGCAGTGGGTGCAGTGGCAAGCTAATTACTTCATCAGTGCCGTAAGGAACTCCATCTGCGTCAGCTCCCACGTCGTTCTTGAACCAGGAAAATTTTCTCAGGTTTGTGCAGAGTCGCAAGTCCGGCAGAGGGCCGTGCATGCGTAATTCTTCGAGGTTTTTCCATTGCTCGGTGGTTAATTGCAGTTCCTCGATGCCTGAACCCATGATGCCCAGCCGTTTCAAGCGGGAGAGTCGGGAAAAATCAGCTGGAAGTTTCTTCAAATCCTGCAAGCCGTAGACATCCAGTTCTTCAAGGTTGGAAAGATTGCACAACGAATCCGGTAGTTCCTTAATGGCGGCAGAATATCCCAATTGGTGGTCATCGTTGCTTATGTCGATGACTCGCAGAGTACGCATGTTACCAATACATTCAGGCAGTTCTTGAAGGGTATTCCAGTCGTTGAAATGAAGTTCCTCAATGGCCTGAAGGCGACAGAAAGACTCCGGCAAAAAATCCTTTTCATCGTAGGAAGAATGTGACAACCTCAATTTTTTTAGACGTAGCAGCACGGACAACACATCAAAAACTTCCGATAGCGCATTTTCACAATATTGATAGCTGAATGACTGAAGCGAAGTGAGTGAGCCAATAACAGCGGGGAATGTTACAAAATCAGCACCATCCACGTTAAGTTCTTCCAGGTACGTGAGCCTTGCCAGAGATTCTGGAAGTTCCTTCAGATCATCATCCAGGTATGCGAGTTGCAGTTTGCGTAACTGGCTGAGTTCGCACAGGAGAGGGAGAATTTCGGTGCTCCCACCTTCTTCAATGATAAGTTCTTCCAGGTTCTTCAACCTCGGCAACGCCGAAGGTAGTTCAGGTAGTGAGCGATACACATAAGAGATTTTCAGCTTGCGTAACTGCCCCAATTTCCATAAGTGCGGGCCAATTTTTTTGGCATCGTCCCCGTTGATGAGCAAAGAGTTTTGATCAACGAGATCCGCAAGCCAAGCCGGAATGCCTTCCTCGCTTGCATCGGCTTTGTCAGCGTGCAGATTTTTGTTTTGATCATCAGTTTTTTTTGTCATTCCATACCTCCTGCCTTGCTATGATAGGGTTTCCAACCTTGCACAATCAATACAGCCTACTTCATTAAGAACTCTCTGAACAACCGTCCATCTTGACGAGCCTTGTCATAAAAACCATGGAAAATGTGTCAAGGCACAGGTTTTTGGAAAACCTGGGGCGTACCACGGTTTAATACACGCAATCCGCCGCATCACTACCCCTCCCTCGTTCCCAAACTTCATGCTTTGCTCCCTGCCCGCAACATCACGGCAGCATAGGCAACGCCCGCCCAACAATCAAGCCGCATAACGCCACTTCTCGTCGCTCACAGCCAATGCAGAAATAGGGAACACGGTTTAATGCAGCCGCAATCTTTACTACTGGGCGGCCTGCGCATGCGGCTTTGCCTGCCGGCGGCCGATGGGGTAGCGCCGTTTTGTTCAAGATGGTGCAAAACTGGATTGCTTCGCTACGCTCGCAATGACGCCTGTTTCTGCACAGTCATTGCGAGGAGCGAAGCGACGAAGTAATCTAGAAATGGCGGCATTTGAACCGCTCTGGCGGATCAGACCTTCAACCGCTCCATCAATTCCGTTTCCAGCCGGATGCGGCTGGCGCTGTCGTGGAGGTCGCCGCCGCTGATGAGGAAAACGTCCTCGGCCCGCTCGCCGAGCGTGGCGATCTTGGCGGTTTGCAGGTTGGCCCCATGCTGGACGAGGATGTCGGCGACCGTGTACAGGAGGCCGGGGCGGTCGGCGGCGATGAGGGAGAGGATGAAGTGGCCGCCGCGCTCGTCGGCGACGATGCGCGCTTCCGGTTTGATGGGGAAATGCCTGACCTGGCGCGATAGCCGCCCGGCCGAAGGGACGTCCGGCGGCGCTTGGCGGATCAGGCGCTGTTCCAGTTCGTGTTCGATGTAGGCGATCATTTCGCGCTGGCTGTCGCGTCCCTGCACGTCGAGCATGACAAAGCTGTCGAGGGCGTAGCCGTGCGCGGTGGTGTGGATCTTGGCGTCGACGATGCTGTAGCCTTCGCGGGCGAAGAAGCCGACGATGCGGGCAAAGAGGTCGGGTTGGTCGCGGGTGTAGACCATCACTTGCAGGCTGTCGCCATCGTCGTGCAGGCGGGCGCTGACGACCGGCTGGTCGTTGTGGATGCGGTAATGCAGCGAGCGGGTATGCCAGGCGATTTCCTCGGCCGAGTGGCGCAGGAAATAAACGGTATCGAGCTGCTTCCACAGCCGCTCATGCACCGTCGTGGGGAGGGCGAAGTAGCGCAGGAGGCGCAACGCTTCGGTCTGGCGTTCGGCGATCACGCCGTGGGCCGGCGGCGCTTCGCCCTGATCGAGGAAATGCCGCGTCTGCTGGTAGAGCTCGGCGAGCAGGGTGTCTTTCCACTGGTTCCAGACGGTCGGGCTGGTGCCGCGGATGTCGGCGTGGGTCAGCAGGTAGAGCGCCGTCAGGCGGCGGGCGTCGCCGACCCGGCGGGCGAAGCCGGCGATGACCTCGGGGTCGCTGAGATCTTCCTTCTGGGCGACCTTCGACATGACCAGGTGATTTCTGACCAGCCACACGATCAATTCGCCGTCCTCGCCGGTGAGGCCGTGCTGTTCGCAGAATTCCCAGGCGTCGGCGGCGCCCAGTTCGGAGTGGTCGCCGCCGCGGCCCTTGGCGATGTCGTGGAAGAGGGCGGCGATGTAGAGTAGCCAGGGGCGTTCCAGTTCGCTGACGAGGCGCGAGCACAGCGGGTATTCGTGGGCGAATTCGCTCATGGTGAAGCGGCGCAGGTTGCGGATCACTTGCAGAATGTGCTGGTCGACGGTGTAGACGTGGAACAGATCGTGCTGCATCTGGCCGACGATACGGCCGAAATTGGGCAGGTAGGCGCCGAGGATGTCGAGCTGATTCATCCGCCGCAGGCCGCGCACGAGGCCGCGCGGGCCCTGGAAGAACTTGAGGAAGGCGGCGCGCTGCGCCACGTCGCCCCGCGCTTGCGGCGTGATCCGCTGGCGCGCGCGCCACAGCGCGCGTAGCGCGCGCGTCGTCATGCCGCTCAGTTCGTGCTGTGTCTGCAAGGTCAGGAAGACGTCGAGAATGGCTTGCGGCTGGCGCTCGAACAGCGTTTCGTCGCGGACATCGAGGAGGTTGCCGGCGTTCTGGAAACGCCCGTCGAGCGCCTGCGGCGCTTGCCGGTCTTCCGGCGCCAGCGCCGCTTCCATGTTTTGCAGCAGGATGGTGTTGAGCAGCGTTACCGCCTTGGCGTTGCGGTAATACGCCTGCATCAGTTGTTCCGAGGCGCGCCGGGCCGCTGTCGGAACGAAGCCGAATTCGCGGGCGAGCCGATCCTGATGGTCGAACAGCAGCCGATCCTCGCGCCGGTCGGCGGCATAGTGCAGGTGGATGCGCAGGTGGCGTAGCGTTTCCTCGCAGCGTTCGGCGTGTTCCATCTCCTCGCGGGTGAGAAAGCCGTGCCGTTCGAGATCGGCCCAGCGGCCGCCGTAGCCGGCGGCGCGGGCGATCCAGAAGATGACCTGGAGATCGCGCAGGCCGCCGGGAGAATCCTTGCAATTCGGCTCCAGGCTGTAGGGCGTCTCGTTGAAGCGCAGATGGCGTTCTTGCTGCTCCAGGCGCTTGGCTTCGAGAAAATCGAGCGCATCGAGATGGCCGCGCAAACGCCGCTCGAAAGAGGCGAACAGCTTGCCGTTGCCGGTCAGCAGACGGGCTTCGAGCAGCGCCGTGCGAATGGTAATGTCGTGTTCCGCCGCTTCGAGGCACTCGACCACGGTACGCACGCCGTGGGCGATTTCCAGGCCGATGTCCCAGCAATGGCTGAGCAGGGCCGCGAGTTTTTCCCGCAGCGCCTTGCTGGCCGGGCGCGGCAGCAGGATCAGGAGATCGACGTCGGAAGCCGGATAAAGCTCGTCCCGGCCATAGCCGCCCGTTGCCGCCAGGGCCAGGGACTCCGGCATGGCGAGAGCGGCCCACAGACGGCGGAGAATGCCGTCGACGCGGGCGCTGCGCTGGCGCAGCAGTTCGCCGGCATCCTGGGTTTCTTCGTAGCGTTGCCGCAAGGCGGCCTGGTCGGCCTTGACCTCGGCGCGCAGGGCCGCGATATCAACGCCCACGACCGCGGCGGCCATGACCGCGCTTACGAAATCCAGCCGGGTTTGGGGCGGCTGCCGGCGGACAGGGTCATGACCTCGTAGCCGGTTTCGGTGACCAGCACCGTGTGTTCCCACTGCGCCGACAGGCTGCGGTCCTTGGTCACGATGGTCCAGCCGTCGGGCATCTGGCTGATCGCGGCCTTGCCGGCATTGATCATCGGCTCGATGGTGAACATCATGCCCGGCTCCAGGCGCGGGCCGCTGCCGGCCTTGCCGTAATGCAGCACCTGCGGATCCTCGTGGAAGTTCCTGCCGATGCCGTGGCCGCAAAATTCGCGCACCACCGAATAGCCGTTCTTCTCGGCATGTTTCTGGATGATGGCGCCGATATCGCCCAGCCAGGCGCCGGGACGCACCACCGAGATGCCCAGCCACATGCACTCGAAGGTGATCTCGCACAAGCGCCGCGCCTGGATCGAGCCTTCGCCGACGATAAACATGCGGCTGGTGTCGCCGTGATAATCGTCCTTGATGGTGGTGATGTCGATATTGACGATATCGCCGTTTTTCAGCGCGCGCTCGCCCGGCACGCCGTGGCAGACCTGCTGGTTGATCGAGGTGCAGATCGACTTGGGATAGGGGTTGTAGCCCGATGGCGCGTAATTCAGCGGCGCCGGAATGCAGCCTTGGACCTTGACCATGTGCTCGTGGCAGAGACGATCCAGTTCTTCCGTGGTGACGCCAACCTTGACAAAGGGGGTGACATGATCGAGCGCCTCGGCGGCGAGGCGCCCGGCGACGCGCATTTTTTCGATCTCTTCAGGCGTCTTGATAATGATGCTCATGGCGGTGTGGGGGGCATTGAAGAGTGGAAGAATAAGGGATGGCGCGCGTTTGGCAAAGCGGCGCCGGGAAAATGGCATACTTTGCGCTTCTTCCAGACAGTTGGCGATAAAAATGACGATTCTACTTCTCGGCAAGGATGGCCAGGTCGGCTGGCAACTACAACGCTCGCTGGCCCCGCACGGCCGGGTCGTGGCCTGCGGGCGGAGCGAATGCGATCTGGCCGATCCCGACCGCTTGCGCCAAGTGCTGCGCGCAACGCGGCCCAAGGTGATCGTCAATGCCGCCGCCTATACCGCCGTGGACAAAGCCGAAGCCGAACCCGCAGCGGCATGGCGCATCAATGCCGAAGCGCCTGCCGCGCTGGCCGCCGAAGCGGCGGCCAGCGGCGCGCTGCTGGCGCATTACTCCACCGACTACGTGTACGACGGCGGCAAGACAACGCCCTGGGTCGAAAGCGACCCGACCGGCCCGCTCGGCGTCTACGGCCAGAGCAAACTGGCCGGCGAAGAAGCGATCCGCGCCGCCGCCTGCCGTTCGCTCATCTTCCGCACCAGTTGGGTGTTCGATGCGCGCGGCGGCAATTTCGTCAAAACCATCCTGCGTCTGGCGCGGGAAAAAGAAAGCCTCAACGTGGTCGACGACCAGATCGGCGCGCCGACCCCGGCCGCCCTCATCGCCACCGTGACCGGCCTGGCGCTCGCCCTGCTGCGCCGTGGCGAGTCGCTGGCGGCGGGCGAAAGCCGCCTCTACCACCTGGCGGCGGCGCGCCCCGTCAGTTGGTGCGCCTTCGCCCGGACCATTGTTACCCTGGCCGGCGCCATGCCCGGCTTCGACCTGCGTTTGGAGCCGGAAGCGATCCGCGCCATCGGCGCCGCCGAATACCCGACACCGGCCCGGCGTCCGGTCAATTCCTGCCTCGACTGTAGCCGCCTGGAAAATGATTTCGGCCTGCAAATGCCGGATTGGCAACCCTATCTGGAGCGGATGCTGCACATGCTGGCAGCCAGGTAAAGTGCTGGCTGCGCAGTTCGCTAAGCTTGCCTGCGGTGCTTAACGCGCGTTGGGGTCAGCGGCGATAATCGCATACTTGCGTTTCTGCTCCTGGAAGCTTTCCAGTATGCGATAGCCGTGCAGGTCGGTGAGGTTATTCGTGCCGACCAAGGCGATGGCCGCCGGATCGGCGCGTAGCGCGTCGAGCAATGCTTGCGCTTCGTCGAAGGTGGGTACCGCGTGCAGGAGATAGAAGCGCGCCGCGCCGGAAATGCGTTCGAGCGGACTGAACAGGAACAGCCTGTGGCCATCCTCTTCGTAGCGGCGCAACTGCGCGAACATTTCCTCTGGCGAATCCTGGCGCTGTTCGTGCGGCAGCACGGCGCCACCGTAGCCGACGTAGACCGTGGCCGTCAGCGCCAGCATGATGATAAGCGCACGCGGCATGTTGTCGCGCCGCAGCGCGCGCCAACATAGCGGCAGGGCGATCGCGCAGAGCAGCGCCAGCAGGAGCGCCACCCCGGGCGCCTGTAACTGCCAGCAGCGCAGTGCGACGAATGCCGTCACACCCGCCAGCAATAGCGCATGAATCGCCGCCACGGCGCGCGCGGGTTGATCGCTATTTTTCCAGCGCGCGATGCATAGCGCGATCAACAGGGCCGCCGCCGGGTAGATCATCAACAGATAGGAGGGGCGCTTGCCCGCCGAGAGCGATAGCAGCAGATAGGGCGCGAGCAGCCAGCACAGGCCGAAGGCGAGGCGCCAGTCGCGCGCCAGTTCGCGCCGCCAGTGCCACAGCAGATAGCCGAGCAGCAGATTCCACGGGGCGAAGGTTTCGGGCAGTTTCAACAGGTAGTAGTAAAACGGCTCGGCGTGTGAACCGCGCTGGTAACTGCCGGCGAAGCGGTCGATACTGTTCGACAGCAGAATTTCGCGCACGGCCTCGGGGCCCGCGCGATCATGGAGGGCGAACAGCCATAGTACGAAGGGGATCAGCCCGAGCAGCGCGAAAGCGCCGGGCAGCAACCAGGCGCGCAAGCTGAAGCGACGCTCGCGCCACCATGTCTCGAACAGCAGGAAGGCGAAGATGACGATGCCCGGCACGGCGAGACCGACCACGCCCTTGCTGAGGGTCGCGACCGCGATGCCCGCTGTGTACATGGGCCAGCCCCAGCGTGTCGGCGGGTTTTCGCGTGTGCCATAGAATCCGGTCAGCGCCAGCGTGATGCCGAGCGTGAGCAGCATGTCCTGCCCGGCGATGCGCGCATTCGTCCAAAATGACGCCATCGTCAGCAGAGCGAGCGCGGCGATCCACGCGGCGCGCTCGTCGCCGGTGGTACGCCGGACACAGGCGAACAGTAGCCAGGCACAGGCAAGCGCGGCCAGGATCGACGGCAGCCGCGCGGCGAACGGCGTGGTGCCGCCGATTTGCATTGATGCCGATTGCAGCCAGTAGCTGAGTGGCGGTTTTTCGAGAAAGGCCTGGTCGTTGAGCGTCGGCACGACGTACTGCTGGTCTTGCAGCATCGCGGCGGCGATGCCAGCTTCGCGCGGTTCGGTGGAGCCAAGCAGCGAATAGCGGTCGACGCCGGCAAGCAGCAAGACAGCGGCGAACAGCAACAGAGCGATGTAGGAATGGGTGCGTAATACGGCAACGAAGGAGCGCAAGCGACTTTCCTCCCGGTGGTTACGGCAGATGGAATGCGAGGAAGGGCTCGCCGTTGAATTGCCCACTGGCGACGCGGGTTGCGGTCGACAGCGCGGATGCCGGCAGCGCCTTGGCGGCGTCCGCGTTGATCACGACATAGGCGGGCCTGGGCAGCGCGGTGAGGGCGGCGGCATCGCGCGGGAATTGCGGCGCGAGATCGGCGTCGGCATTAACGAGATATTTGATCGCCGCGCCGTCGCGCGTCATGCCGAACAAGGCGAGCGTACCTGGCTGCGCGCGCCGCTGCGCTTCCACGGCCGCGACGAAATGCGAGCTGTCCTGTTTGCGCAATAGCACGGGTTCGACGACGAGTACCATGGCGCTCCACACCGCGAGCGCGGCGATACCGGCGTAGATGGCGCCGCGGCGCGGCGCTTCTACCTTGCGGCGGACGATCAGGAGGGCAATCTGCAAGGCGGCGAGGACGGTGCAGGGAAGGATCAGCGACAGATCCTGATACTCGCTGCGGCGATGGATGATGACGAGCGCCGCGATCAGCAGCAGCGGCAGCGCGGCGAACAGGCTTGCGAGCGCGGCGCGCAGCCAGCGCAGCGCGCGCGATCCGGCAGCGACCCAGGAATAGGCGGCAAGCGCGGACAGCGCCGGTGTGGCCGCGAGGATGTAGCGCGCCTTTTTCGTTTCCGGCATGGAAAGACCGGCCAGGATCAGCAGTGCCGCCCCCGCGAGCGCGAGGACGAGTTGCCGCGCCGGCGTTTGCGGCTGGCGCAGCAGCGTGGGCGCGAGCAGCGCCAGCGTCAGCACGGCCAGCGGGTAGCTGAGCGCGTAATTGCCGAACGAGCGGGTGAAATAGTAGAAGGGTTCCGACCTGCCCTGCGCTTCGAGGCGACCGGCGACCTGCATGCGCACCACATCCTTCATGAAATCGGCGCCGTACTGCCACCAGGCGAGCGCGAGCAGGGCGAGCCACAGCAGCGCCAGCAGCAATGCCGCCTGGATGGCGAAGCGCAGCAGCGCGCGCCACTGCGAACTCAGCGCGTAATAGCTGATGACGGCGCTGGCGGGAATCACGATACCGAGCGGGCCGCGCACGCAGAAACCGAGAATCAGCACGAGCGGCAGCCAGCGCGGCGCTTGTCCTGTGCGATCGGCGCTGTAGGCCAGATAGAAGGCCAACAGCGTGAGCGTCGCGACCATCTGGTCGAGCGAGATCGAGCGCGCCTCGGCCAGGAAGGTCACGGTCATCACTTGCAGGCACAGCGCCAGCCATGCCCATTCTTTGGCGTGCGGCGCCAGCAGGCGGTAGAGGATCACCAGATTGAGCGCGGCGGCGAGCGCGGTCGGCAGGGCGGCGCTGAAACGGGTGACGGCCCCGAAGGGTAGCGAACCCAGTGCAATCAACAGCGTCCCGGTTACCGGATAATCGGGATAGGGTTCGCCCCAGGTGGTCGGAAACCAGCTTGGGCCGTGCCGCAGCATTTCCTGCGCGAATACCGCGAAACGGCTTTCGAAACCGATAAAGGGCTGCTGCCACAGTCCCGCCATGAACAGCAACAGGCCGATGCCGCCGAGCAGCCAGCTCTCGCGACGAATCACGGCGGCTTCATTCATTATGGGTGGGATGGCGCGGCGGCGTCTGGTTGCGGTTCGGTCGCGGCACTATGTCCCGTGCCCTGAGCGATGGTTTCCTCGATGATGAAGCGCGGACGCGCCCGCACGTCGGTATAGATGCGTCCGATATATTCGCCCAGCAGGCCGAAGCTCATGAATTGCGCGCCGATGAAAATGAAGAGGATGGCGAACAGCGGGAATACGCCGTCCACGCCCCATGCCGCGCCCTTGATGATGCGCAGCGCCAAGAGCAGCAGCGCGAACAGCGTGCCTGCCGCGGCGATGGCGCCGCCGATAAAGGACAACAGCCGCAGCGGCGCGGTCGTCATCGCGGTCAGCAGATCGAATTGCAGGTTGATCAGCTTGAGCACGCTGTATTTGGAATCGCCAGCGGCGCGCTCCTCGTGCCGCACCGGGATTTCCGTGGTGTGGCGCGCAAACGAATTGGCCAGCATGGGGATGAAGGTGCTGCGTTCATCGCAGCGCAGCATGGTGTCGACAATGTGACGGCGATAGGCGCGCAGCATGCAACCGTAATCCGACATCTGGACGCCGGTGGCGCGGCGCACGAAATTGTTGACGACGCGCGACGCGAGGCGGCGGAACAAGCTGTCCTGGCGCAACTGGCGCACCGTGCCGACCACCTCGTAGCCTTCTTCGGCGGCCTGGATCAGCTTCGGTATTTCCTCGGGCGGGTTTTGCAGGTCGGCGTCGAGCGTGACGATCAGGTCGCCGCGAGCGCGCGAAAAACCCGCCATGACCGCCGCGTGCTGGCCATAGTTGCGATTGAGAATGACGCCGACGAACAGCGGATCGGCCGCCGCCGCGCGAATGAGTTCGGCGGAGGCGTCGCGGCTGCCGTCATCGACGAGAATGATCTCGGCGGGCAAGCCGATTTGCCGGACCACGGCGCGGCAGCGTTCGCACAGCGCGGGCAGGTTGTCCTCTTCGTTGTAGACGGGAATGACGATCGACAGCAGTTCAATACGATGGGGGCGGGGCATGGGATTACCTTGTTGCAAGCACAGTACGCATGGCATGGACGACGCGCTCGATATCGGCATCGGACATGTCGGGAAATAGCGGCAGCGAACAGATGCGCGCGGAATTCCACTCGGTGTTGGGCAGGGGAGGCTGCGCGCCAGCGTTCAATTCCCGATAATATTTTTGCTGGTGCACGGCGCGGAAATGGATGCCGCAACCGATGCCCTGGGCCTTCATCGCCTCGATGAAGGTGTCGCGTTCCGGCACGCGTACGACGAACAGATGCCAGGCGTGCCGGTGCGGCCATGTCGGTGCGAGCAGGGGTTGCACCTGCGGCAGATCGCGCAGCAATTCATGGTAGCGGGCGGCCAGTTCGGCGCGGCGGGCGTTGATGCGGTCGAGCCGCGCCAACTGGCTCAGCGCCAGCGCCGAGCACATGTCGGGCAGGTTGTACTTGAAGCCGGGTTCGATGACTTCGGCCTGCGGATTGCGTCCCTGCGTGGCGCGGTCGTAGGCATCGACGCCAAGACCGTGGAAGCGCAGCCGGCGCAATTTGGCCGCGAGTTCGTCGTCGTCGGTAACCAGCACGCCGCCCTCGGCGGCGGTGACGTTCTTGATCGCCTGCAAGGAGAAAATGCTGTCCGCGCCGCGCCCGACCGGGATTGATTTGTAGTGCGCGCCGAGCGCGTGGGCGGTGTCCTCGAGCAGCGCGATGCCGCGCGCGGCGGCAAGCGCGCGGATCGGATCGAGATCGAGCGGCGCGCCAGCGAAGTGGACGGGAATGATCAGCCTGGTGCGCGGCGTGATCGCGCGCTCGATGGCGTCGGCGGTCGTCATCAGGTTGTCGCGGTCGACATCGACATACACCGGCTTGGCGCCGAGCAGCGTAATCAGGTTGATCGTCGATACCCAGGTCAGTGACGGCGTGACGACCTCCGCGCCGGGGCCGATTCCCTTGGCAATCAGGTACAGGTGCAGGGCGGCGGTCGCCGACGCCATCGCCACGGCATGGCGGGCGCCGGTCAGCTCGCAGAAGGCGGCTTCGAGCGCGGCGGTCTTGGCGCCGGTGGTGATCCAGCCGGAATTCAATACCGCGGTGACCGCGGCGATGTCCTCGGGACTGATCTGCGGTCGGCAGAAAGGCAGAAACGTTTCTGACATGGGCTTGGCTGTTTGTCGATCAAAACGGCGGCAGTGTAGCGAATTCCCGGCTGCCGCGCACGGCTGGGTGCATGAAACAACCAGAAATCCGCCTCGCCCGCGACGGCGGGAGCGGTTGCGCATTGGCGCTTTATTTTCCGGCAGCGGTTTGTCAGGCTGCCGCCGCGTAGTAAACTCCCCGCCTTCCCTGTGCTATCGAGAGACTTCACACATGAAAACAATCGTGTTCGCATATCACGATTTTGGTTGTAGCGGAATTCGCGCGCTGCGCGCGGCGGGTTTCGAGATCGTGGCCGTATTCACGCACCGCGACAATCCGCAGGAAAATATTTTCTTCGAATCGGTGGCGCGGCTGTGCGCGGAGCTGGATATTCCGGCATACGTGCCGGATTCCATCGAGCATCCGCTGTGGCAAAAACAGATTGCCACGCTGGCGCCCGATTTCATGTTCTCGTTCTATTACCGCGAGCTGATTCCGGCCCCCATCCTGGCCCAGGCGAAGAAGGGCGCGTTCAATCTGCACGGTTCGCTGCTGCCGCGCTACCGCGGCAGGTCGCCGCTGAACTGGGCGATGCTGAACGGCGAACAGATCACCGGCGTCACCCTGCATCACATGGTCGAGCGCGCCGATGCCGGCGATATCGTCGGCCAGGTCGAAGTCCGCATCGAGCCGGACGACTACGTGCAGCAGGTGCATCGCAAACAATTGACAGCGGCGCAACAGTTGCTGGCCGAGTGCCTGCCCGCCATCGCCGCCGGCAGCGCGCCGCGCATTGCGCAGGATATCGATGCGGGTAATTACTGCGGGCGCAGGCATCCGGCGGATGGCGCGATCGATTGGAGTCAGAGCGCCACGGCCGTGCGCAATCTGGTGCGCGCTGTCGCGCAGCCGTTCCCCGGCGCATTCTCTTACGCCGGCAGCCGCAAGGTCGTCGTCTGGGAGGCCGATGCCGTCGAGTTGAAACAGGCGCAGACGCCCGGCACGATCCTGTCGACGCAGCCCTTGACCATCGCCTGCGGGCAGGGCGCGCTGACCATCCGGGTCGGCCAGATTGACGGCGGTATCTGCCAGTCCGGCCCGCAGCTCGCGCGCGAACTCAACCTCGTCGATGGCATCCGCCTCGGCGCGATGGCAGCGCCCGCGCCGCGCCGCCAGCGGCTACTTATCCTCGGCGTCAATGGCTTCATCGGCAATCATTTGACCGAACGCCTGCTGGCCAGCGGCAAATACGAAGTGTATGGCATGGATCGTAGCAACACGGCGATCTCGCGGCTGCTCGATCAGCCACACTTCCATTTCCTCGAAGGCGATATCAGCATCCACCGCGAATGGATGGAATATCACATCAGCAAGTGCGACATCGTGCTACCGCTGGTCGCCATCGCCACGCCCATCGAATACACGCGCAATCCGCTGCGCGTGTTCGAGCTCGATTTCGAGGAAAACCTCAGGATCATCCGCGATTGCGTGCGCTTCAACAAACGGGTGATTTTCCCGTCCACCTCCGAGGTGTACGGGATGTGCCAGGAGGATGAGTTCGACGAGGACAATTCGTCGCTGGTGCTCGGGCCGATCAACAAGCAGCGCTGGATTTACTCCGCCAGCAAGCAATTGCTCGATCGTGTCATCTGGGCCTACGGCGACCGTGGCCTGCGCTTCACGCTGTTCCGGCCCTTCAACTGGATGGGGCCGCGTCTCGATAGCCTCGATTCGGCGCGCATCGGCAGCTCGCGCGCCATCACGCAATTGATCCTGAACCTGGTCGAGGGTACGCCGATCCGCCTGATCGACGGCGGCGAGCAGCGCCGCTGCTTTACCGACATCGCCGACGGTATCGACGCCCTGTTCCGCATCATCGAGAACGACAAGGATGCCTGCAACGGCAAGATCATCAACGTCGGCAATCCACAAAACGAGGCCAGCATCCGCGAACTGGCGGAAATGCTGCTCGATGCCTTCAACCGGCATCCGCTGCGCGACCGCTTCCCGCCGTTCGCCGGCTTCAAGGTGGTCGAGAGCAGTTCCTATTACGGCAACGGCTATCAGGATGTGCAGTTCCGGCGGCCGAGCATCCGTAACGCCAACCGCTATCTCGGCTGGCAACCCAGCGTGCCGCTCAGGCAAACCATCGAAACCACGCTCGACTTCTTCCTGCGTTCGGCGCTGACTGAAACGGAAGCAGGCCGTTGAACGCCGACGCGCAGGCGCCATTGCCGGTCGGCCTGCGCGTCGACGTCGATACCTTTCGCGGCACGCGCGACGGCGTGCCGGCGCTGGTCGAGCTGTTCGCCCGCCACGCGGTGCGCGCGTCCTTCTTCATGAGCGTCGGCCCGGACAACATGGGTCGCAATCTGTGGCGACTGCTGCGGCCGGCATTTCTGGCCAAGATGCTGCGCTCGAAGGCGGCCAGCCTGTATGGCTGGGATGTGCTGCTGCGCGGCACGGCATGGCCCGGGCCGATCATCGGCGAGCGCCTGCGCGATTGCGTGCGGCTGCCGCATGACGCCGGCCACGAGGTCGGCCTGCACGCCTGGGATCATTACAGCTGGCAGATGCACATTGATCGCTATTCGCAGGCGACGCAGGCGCGACATATCCAGCTCGGCTTCGACAAACTCGGGGATATCCTGGGTTGCCCGCCGCAGTGCTCGGCCACCGCCGGCTGGCGCAGTAATGACGCCACGCTGCTGGCCAAGCAGGCATTTCCTTTCGCCTACAACAGCGACTGCCGTGGCAGCGCCGCATTTCGTCCCGTCGTCGCCGGCCAGGCGTTGACGCCGCAAATTCCGGTAACGCTGCCAACCTACGATGAAATCATCGGCCGCGATGGCGTGACCGACGCCAACTACAACGCCCGCATCCTCGACCGCATGCGCCCGGGGCAACTCAACGTCTACACGATCCATGCGGAGGTCGAGGGCATCGCGCTCTACCAGCGTTTCGCCGAACTGCTCGATCTGGCGCGCGAGCGCAATATCCGCTTCCAGCCACTCGGCAGTCTCGATCTCGGCGCACTGCCGCCATGCCCGCTGGCGCGCCGCGAACTGCCGGGGCGCGAGGGCTGGCTGGCCGTGCAGGGCGGCGTAGCGGCATGAACCCCTGGTTGGCCATCGCGGCAACGATTGTGCTGACGGTTGCCGGGCAATTGCTGCAAAAGCGGACGGCATTGCGTTTTGCGGCGGCGCGGGGTTCCGCGCTGGCGTTCTATCTGCGCGCCGCCGATTTCTGGCTGGCGCTGCTTTGCCTGAGCGGCGCGATGGCGCTGTGGCTGGTGGCGCTGGCAAGTTTCGACGTGAGTAAGGCGTATGCGCTGCTCGGCATCAATTATCTGCTGGTGCCGCTCGCCGCGGTCTGGCTGTTCGGCGAGCGCCTGCCGCCGCGCGGCTGGCTCGGCGCGCTGCTGGTCTGCGCCGGCATATTCCTGATTGGTCGGAGCTGAGCCAGGTGTCGCGTGTTTCCAACTCCCTGCGTCCGGGCCTCATGCACGCCGTGGCTAGCGTGTTGCTGGTCAGCATTGCGCAACTGGCGCTCAAGCGCGCCGCAACCGACCTGCCCGTGGTGGTTTCCGCGCTGTCGTTTACAACGCTGACGACGTATGGCGCGGCGGTAATGGCACTGCTGTTTGGGCTTGCGTGCTACGCGGCGTCGATGCTGCTGTGGCTGCGCGCGCTTGGCGAATTGCCGCTCAGCGTCGCCTATCCGCTGCTCGCGCTCAGTTATCCGCTCGTCTACCTCGGCGCGCTGCTGCTGCCGGGCTTCGAGGATGCCCTGAGCGCCACGCGCCTGCTCGGCATGTTGCTCACCTTGTTGGGCATCGCCCTGCTGGCGCCGCGCCCGGTGCGCTGATCAGCGCCGCCGACGCGCGCCAGACTCGGGCAATGTCCATTCCGTCTGGCTTATGCCTGCTTGAAATGCTTGTTGAACTTCCGCTCAGCTTGGGAAGGCGTTATACTTGATGGGTTTTCCTTGCTCTCGTGGCCAGGAAGGCGGTTGCCGGCAGGGTGTCGGCGGCCAAATCCACACACCCGCCGCTTAAGGGTGCGCGCCAGATACTGGCGGGCGTTTCGGGCGGGTGGCGGTGCAACCCTTAAGGAGTTTTACATGTCCGTTACCATGCGTGAAATGCTGGAGGCCGGTGTTCATTTCGGCCATCAGACCCGTTTCTGGTCCCCCAAGATGGCGCCCTACATTTTCGGCGCCCGCAACAAAATCCACATCGTCAATCTCGAAAAGACCTTGGTCAAGTACAACGAGGCCATGGGCTTCGTGAAGAAGCTGGCCGGCAATCGCGGCAATATCCTGTTCGTCGGCACCAAGCGTCAGGCGCGTGAAATCATCGCCGAGGAGGCGAGCCGCGCCAGCGCGCCGTTTGTCGATCAGCGCTGGCTGGGCGGCATGCTGACCAATTTCAAGACGGTCAAGACCTCGATCAAGCGCCTGAAGGACATGGAACTGGCAGTCGAGGCCGGCGAACTGGAAAAGATGCCGAAGAAAGAGGCGCTGACCTTCCGCCGTGAGCTGGAGAAGCTGCAAAAATCCATCGGCGGCATCAAGGACATGGGCGGCCTGCCGGACGCCATTTTCGTCATCGACGTTGGCTACCACAAAATCGCCATCACCGAGGCCGAGAAGCTTGGCATTCCGGTCATCGGCGTGGTCGATACCAATCACTCCCCGGAGGGCGTGTCCTACGTCATTCCGGGTAACGACGATTCTTCCCGCGCTATCCAGTTGTACGCTCGCGGCGTCGCCGACGCCATCCTCGAAGGCCGCAGCCATGTGGTTCAGGAAATCGTCGCGGTCGGCGACGACGAGTTCGTCGAGGTCGACGAAGGGGTCGCGGAGTAAGGCCGTAGCGGCGGAGCCTGCTGGTTCCGCCGGTTTCACAAGCTCAGGAGAATAAATATGGCGGCAATTACCGCAAGCATGGTGGCAGAACTGCGCGGCAAGACCGACGCGCCCATGATGGAATGCAAGAAGGCTTTGACCGAGGCCGATGGCGACATGGTCAAGGCCGAGGAAATCCTCCGCGTCAAGCTCGGCAACAAGGCGTCCAAGGCCGCTACCCGCATCGCCGCCGAAGGCATCGTTGCGGTCAGCATCGCGGCCGACGGCAAGAGCGGCGCGATGGTCGAGGTCAATTCGGAAACCGATTTCGTCGCCAAGAACGACGAATTCATCGCCCTGGCCAACGGCTGCGCCAAGCTGGTCGCCGAGCGCGATCCCGCCGACGTGGCGGCCCTGTCGGCGCTGCCAATGGGCGAGGGCACGGTCGAATCGACCCGTTCCGCCCTGGTCGGCAAGATCGGCGAAAACATGAGCATTCGCCGTTTCGTCCGCTTCGCCGCCAAGGGCAAGCTGGTTGCCTACATCCACGGCGGCGCCAAGATCGGCGCCGTGGTCGATCTGGTCGGCGGCGACGAGCAGTTGGGCAAGGATCTGGCGATGCACATCGCCGCCTCCAAGCCGAAGTCGCTGGATGCTTCCGGCGTGGCGAGCGAACTGCTGGACGCCGAGCGCCGCGTGGCCATCGAGAAGGCCCGCGAATCCGGCAAGCCGGAGGCGATGCTGGAAAAAATCGCCGAAGGCAGCGTGCAGAAATTCCTCAAGGAAGTGACCCTGCTCGGCCAGGTTTTCGTCAAGGCCGCCGACGGCAAGCAGACCATCGAACAGCTGCTCAAGGAAAAGGGCGCTTCCATCGCCGGTTTCACGCTGTACATGGTGGGCGAGGGCATCGAGAAGAAGAGCAACGATTTTGCTGCTGAAGTCGCCGCCCAGGCCGCTGCCGCTGCCAAGAAATAAGCCGGAAACAAGCCGATGACTACGCCCAGGTACAAGCGGATTCTCCTCAAACTCTCCGGCGAGGCGCTGATGGGTAATGATGCCTACGGCATCAACCCGCAGGTCATCGCGGGAATTTGCGCGGAGATCAAGTCGGTGGCCGACTTGGGCGTGGAAATCGGTATCGTCATCGGCGGCGGCAACATCTTTCGCGGCATGGCCGGCACGGCCACCGGGATGGATCGCGCCACCGCCGATTACATGGGCATGCTGGCCACGGTGATGAACGCCATGGCCCTGTCCGACGCGATGCGTCAATGCGGCCTCAATGCCCGCGTGCAATCGGCCCTGAATATCGAGCAGGTGGTCGAGCCGTACATCCGCGGCAAGGCCATCCGCTATCTCGAAGAAGGCAAGGTCGTGATTTTCGGCGCCGGCACCGGCAACCCCTTCTTCACCACCGATACCGCCGCCGCCCTGCGCGGCTCGGAAATCGGCGCGGAAATCGTGCTCAAGGCGACCAAGGTCGACGGTATCTACAGCGCCGATCCCAAGAAGGATCCGGCGGCGACCCGCTTCGACCGGATCAGCTTCAACGATGCAATCGCCAAAAATCTGGCGGTCATGGATGCGACCGCCTTCGCGTTGTGCCGCGACCAGAAATTGCCGATCAACGTGTTCTCGATCTTCAAGGCCGGCGCGCTGAAGCGCGTGGTTTGCGGCGAAGACGAAGGCACGCTGGTCACTTGCTGAGGGAGACGACAAATGATTGCCGAAATCAAAAAAACCGCCGAACACAAGATGCACAAATCCCTGGAGGCGCTGAAAGCCGACCTCCTGAAAATTCGTACCGGCCGCGCCCATATCGGCCTGCTCGACCATGTCCAGGTCGATTACTACGGTTCTCTGGTGCCGGTGAACCAGGTTGCCAACATTACCCTGGTCGATTCCCGCACCCTCGGCGTCCAGCCTTGGGAAAAGGCCATGGTCGGCAAGGTCGAGAAGGCCATCCGCGATTGCGATCTCGGCCTCAACCCGGCGACGCAGGGCGAGTTGATCCGCGTGCCGATGCCGGCCCTGACCGAAGAGCGTCGGCGCGAGATGATCAAGATCGTCAGGCACGAAGGCGAGGGCGCCCGGGTGGCGATCCGCAACCTGCGCCGCGATGCCATCACCCACCTCAAGGACGCGCTGAAAAAAGGCGAGATTCCCGAGGACGACGAACGCCGCGCCCAGGACGACATGCAGAAGCTGACCGACAAATCCATCGCCGAAGTCGACAAGATGCTCGCCCAGAAAGAGGCCGAGCTGATGCAAATTTGATCGTCGTCCTCTGCTGACGGCCCGCCGCATGGCGATTTTCTCCAGCTCGACACGCCAGGTTCCCGCAGCGGTGGCCGTGCCGCGCCACGTCGCTGTCATCATGGACGGCAACGGGCGCTGGGCGAAAAAGCGCCTGCTGCCGCGCGTCGCCGGCCACGTCAAGGGCGTCGAGCTGGTGCGCGAAATGGTTCGCGCCTGCCTCGAACGCGGCATCGGCCACCTGACGCTGTTTGCCTTTTCTTCGGAAAACTGGCGCCGCCCGCCGGAAGAAGTCACCCTGTTGATGCAACTGTTCGTCAAGGCGCTGGAGCAGGAAGTCGACAAGCTGGCGCGCAACGGCGTGCGCCTGCGCGTCATCGGCGACCTGGCGCGCTTCGATCCGCGTCTGCGCGAACTGATCCAGCGCGGCGAAGAAAAAACCGCCGGCAACGACCGCCTGGCGCTGACCATCGCCGCCAATTACGGCGGTCGCTGGGACATCCTGCAAGCCGCCAACAGCCTGGCAAAAGCCGCTCCAGAGCGCCTCGGCGCGTGGACCGAGGCCGATCTCGAACCGCATCTGGCGATGTCTTTCGCGCCGGAACCCGACCTTTTCATCCGCACCGGCGGCGAGGAGCGGATCAGCAATTTCCTGCTCTGGCAACTGGCCTATACCGAACTTTATTTCACGCCGACCCTGTGGCCGGATTTCACGACCGCCGAGTTCGACAAGGCCATCGCCTCCTTCCAGCAGCGCGAGCGGCGTTTCGGCCGGACCAGCGAGCAGTTGACGGAAAAAGCCGCCTCCGGGGAAGCCGCCGCAAGGTAGCCGCCATGTCCAATCTCACGCAGCGCATCCTCACTGCCGTCGTGTTGCTTGCGCTATTCATTCCGGCGCTGGCCATGTCTACGCCTTGGCCGTTTTTACTGCTGACCTTGCTGCTGGTTGGCGCCGCCGGCTGGGAATGGTCGCGGCTAATCGGCTGGTCGGGCTGGCGAGCGTGGGCGTCGGGTGTGCTGTGCGCTGTGGGCGCCGTGGTGTTGCCTTTCCTTTGGGAGACTGATCGCCTGTCGCGCCTGCTGGGATGGCGTTCCGTGCTGGCGTGGCAGTTCGTGTGCTGGTGCGCGGTGTGCCTGCTGTGGGTTGGCGGCGGCGCGTGGCTGTTGTGGCGTGGCGTGGCGCGCTGGCCCGCCTTGCCTCAGTGGCTGCGCTGGGGTTTCGGCATGGCGATACTGGCTGCGGCGTGGGCTGCGCTGATAATGGCATACGGGAGGGGAGTGAACTATCTGCTCTCGGTGCTGGCGCTGGTGTGGGTGGCGGACATCGGCGCGTATGCCTTTGGCCGCACGCTGGGCGGCAAGCTGACGGGCGGGCGTAAGCTCGCGCCTTCCATCAGCCCCGGCAAAACCTGGGAAGGGGCGGTTGGCGGCTTCATCTGCGTGCTGCTGCTGGGTGCGGTTTGGGTTGGGCTTGAACCTCACTCTCATCGGCCCAGTCTCTACACGATCTTGTGGTTGCGCGGCCCGATCTGGTTTGTGGCCGGTCTGGCCCTGCTCACGGCGATGAGCGTCATTGGCGATCTGACCGAATCGCTGGTCAAGCGCGCCGCCGGAGCCAAGGATTCGAGCCAGTTGCTGCCGGGACACGGCGGCGTGCTCGACCGCATCGACGCGTTGCTGCCCGTGCTGCCGCTGGCGGTGCTGCTCGTGACCTATCTCCCGCCGCTGCTCGAACTGCTGTCGCGGAGCGCCGGATGAGCCGGCAAAACATCACCATTCTCGGCTCGACCGGCTCGATTGGGGTCAGCACCCTCGACGTCATCCGCCGCCATCCCGAACGCTACCGCGCTTATGCTCTGTGCGCTCACAGTCAGGTTGATCGGCTGTTCGCCCAGTGCCAGGAGTTTCACCCGGCTTTTGCCGTCGTCCGCGACGCGGAATTAGCCGGCGATCTGGCCGGGCGCTGCCGCGCCGCCGGCCTGCCGACCGAGGTGCGCCATGGCGTCGAGGCTTTGGCCGAACTGGCGGCGGCGGCGGAAGTCGATGCCGTGATGGCCGCCATCGTCGGCGCCGCCGGCCTGGAGCCGACGCTGGCCGCCGCCCGCGCCGGCAAGAGGGTGATGCTGGCCAATAAAGAGGCGCTGGTCATGGCCGGCGAGCTGTTCATGCACGCGGTGCGCGAGAACGACGCCACCTTGCTGCCGGTCGATAGCGAACACAATGCCATTTTCCAGTCGCTGCCCGCCGATTTCGCGCGCGGGCTGGCGGCTTGCGGCGTTCGCCGCATTCTGTTGACGGCTTCCGGCGGCCCTTTCCGCGACACGCCGCTGGCCGACCTGCGGCAGGTGACGCCGGAACAGGCTTGCGCCCATCCGAACTGGGTCATGGGGCGCAAGATTTCCGTCGATTCGGCGACCATGATGAACAAGGGGCTGGAAGTCATCGAAGCCCGCTGGCTTTTCGCCGCGCCGCCGGAGATGATCCAGGTCGTCGTCCATCCGCAGAGCGTGATGCATTCGGCGGTGCAGTACGCTGACGGTTCGCTGCTGGCGCAACTGGGCAATCCCGACATGCGCACGCCGATCGCTCACGCTCTGGCCTGGCCCGAGCGCATCGACGCCGGGGTCGCGGCGCTGGATCTGTTCGCGGTCGGTCGTCTCGATTTTCTGCCGCCCGCTGCCGAACGTTTCCCCTGCCTGCAACTGGCCTACGATGCGCTGCATGCGGGCGGCACGGCGCCGGCCATCCTCAATGCCGCCAATGAGGTGGCGGTGGCCGCTTTTCTCGACCGGCGCTTGCCCTTCCTCGGTATTGCCCGCCTGAACGAAGCGGTGCTGCAAGCCGTTCCCGCCCTTGCCGGGGACAGCCTCGACGACGTTCTGGCGGCCGACGCGGAGGCGCGGCGCTGCGCCGGGGAAATGCTCCGCCAGGGGAGTTGCGCGTGAGCGATCTGCCCTTCTATCTGGCCGCCTTCGCGCTGCTTCTCGGCGTCCTGATCGTGGTCCATGAATATGGTCATTACGCCGTTGCCCGCTTGTGCGGCGTCAAGGTGCTACGCTTTTCGATCGGCTTTGGCCGGACGATCTGGCAGCGGCGCTGCGGGCGCGATGGCACCGAATGGGCGATTGCCGCCTTTCCGCTCGGCGGTTACGTCAAGATGCTCGACGAGCGCGAGGGCGAGGTGGCGCCGGAAGAAGCGCACCGCGCCTTTAACCGCCAGTCGGTCGGGCGCCGCAGCCTGATCGTCGTCGCCGGGCCGGCGGCCAATTTTTTGCTGGCCATCGTGCTGTACTGGGCGATTTTCATGCAGGGCAGCCACGAGTTGTTGCCCATACTTGGCGAACCGCTAGCCGATACCCCGGCAGCCATGGCGAAAATCGTCAACGGCGAGCAGGTGCGCCGCGTCGATGGGCAGGCGGTGGCGACCTGGAACGATCTGCGCTGGCTGCTGCTGCGCAATGCCGTCGAGCGCGAGAGCGTCGATCTGGAAACGATCAACGAACGCGGCGAAATCGCAGTCAGGCGCCTGTTCCTGGCGGCGGCGGGCGAGCAGGGCTGGCAGGGAGATGCCCTGGAACGCCTGGGCATCGTCTTTTTCCGCCCGCAACTGCCGGCTGTCATCGGCAAGGTGGCGGCGGACGGGCCGGCGGCCCGCGCCGGCCTCCTGCCCGGCGACCGGGTGCTGGCCGCCGATGGCCGGCCGGTCGCCCTGTGGCACGAACTGGTTCTGGCTATCCGTGAAGCCGCCGGGCGCTCGGTGCGCCTTGAGTTTTCGCGCGCGGGCCGGGTCATGGCCGTCGAAGTCGTGCCGGAAATCTTCGCCGAGCGCGGCCTGCGACTCGGCAAGATCGGCATCGCGGTGGCCGGCGGCGAAGAGACGCAACGCGAGATCCGCACCTTCGTCCGCTACGGCTTCATCGAGGCCGGGCAGAAGGCGCTGGGCGAAACCTGGGATAAGTCGGTGTTCAGCCTGATCATGCTCGGCCGGATGCTGACCGGCGAAGTGTCGTGGAAAAACCTCTCGGGGCCGGTGACCATCGCCGACTATGCCGGACAGTCGGCCCGGCTTGGCCTCGATTATTATGTCAAGTTCATGGCGCTGCTCAGTATCAGCCTCGGCATCCTCAACCTGCTGCCCATCCCGGTGCTGGACGGTGGGCATTTGATGTATCATGCGCTCGAGGTCGTCAGGCGAAAGCCGCTCTCCGAGCGCGCAATGGGAATTACCCAGTTGATCGGGATAGCCATTTTGTTCGCCCTGATGGCTTTCGCTTTTTTTAACGATTTGAGCCGTCTGTTTTCGGGCTGAGTGAATGAACAGATCCCTGTTGTCCGCCTTGGTTGCCAGCTTGTTCGCCGTTCCGGCAATAGCTTTTGAATCCTTCACCGTCAAGGATATCCGCGTCGAAGGCATACAGCGGACGGAGGCCGGCACGGTTTTCAGCTATCTGCCGGTCAAGGTTGGCGAAACGCTGACCCAGGAAAAATCAGCCCAGTCGATCAGGGCGCTGTTCGCCACCGGCTTCTTCAAGGATGTCCGCATCGAGGTCGACAACGATGTGATGGTCGTCGTCGTCGAGGAGCGGCCGGCCATCGCCCGCATCGACTTCGTCGGCATGAAGGAGTTCGAGAAGGACGCCATCATCAAGGCGCTCAAGGAAACCGGCATCGGCGAGGGGCGTATCTTCGACCGGGCGCTGCTCGACAAGGCCGAGCAGGAATTGAAGCGGCAATATCTGTCGCGCGGCAAGTACGCGGCGAACATCACGACCACGGTGACGCCGCTGGAACGCAACCGGGTCGGCATCAATTTCAATATCGCGGAAGGCGAGGCGGCCAAGATCCGCCAGATCAACATTGTCGGCAACCAGGCTTTCAGCGAAAAGACGCTGCTCGACCTGTTCGAGTTGCGCACGCCGGGCTGGATGACCTGGTATACCAAGAACGACCAGTATTCCCGCCAGAAACTGGCGGCCGACCTGGAAAAGCTGAAATCCTTCTACATGAACCAGGGTTACCTGGAGTTTGCCGTCGAATCGACGCAGGTTTCGATTTCGCCCGACAAGCAGGATGTGTATATCACCCTCAATATCAGCGAGGGCGGGCTTTATCAAGTGTCGTCGGTGAAACTGGCCGGCGATTTCTCGATTGCCGAGGAAGAGCTGAAACGGCTGGTGATCGTCAGGCCGGGCGACATCTTTTCGCGCGAGCAATTGAACAATTCCACCAAGGCGATCACGGATCGTCTCGGCAGGGAAGGCTATGCCTTCGCCAACGTCAACGCGGCGCCGGAAATCGACAAGGACAAGCGTCAGGTGGCGTTCACCATCTTCGTCGATGCCGGCAAGCGGGTCTATGTCCGGCGCGTCAACATCACCGGCAACGCCCGCACCCGCGACGAGGTGATCCGCCGCGAGGTGCGCCAGATGGAAGGCGGCTGGTACGACGCGGAGCGCATCACGCTTTCCAAGGAGCGCCTCGACCGGCTTGGCTACTTCTCCGAGGTGGCGGTCGAGACGCCGGCGGTGCCGGGCACGGCCGACCAGGTGGACGTCAACCTGGGCGTCACCGAAAGGCCAACCGGCAACCTCATGCTCGGCGTCGGCACCTCGAGCACCGACCGTCTGATTCTCTCCGGCGCCATTACCCAGGACAATTTCATGGGCAGCGGCAACAATGTCGGGATTCAGGTCAACTCGGCCAAATCGCAGCGCGCCTATGTGCTCTCCTATACCAACCCCTATTTCACCATCGACGGCGTCAGCCAGGGCTTCGACCTTTATCACCGCACGATCGACACCAGCGACTACGATAACCTGGCTTATTACAAATCGGCATCGACCGGCCTTGGCATGCGCTTTGGTTTCCCGATCGGCGAAAAAGAGTCGATCGGTGTCGGTTTGGGTATCGACACGACATCCATTTCCGTGAATAGCACCAGCCCGAAGCGCTACCAGGAGTTCGTCGGCTGGCCGGATTCCAAGACCGACCGCAACTTCACCCTGCCGCTGACCCTGAGCTGGACCAGCGACGGCAAGGACAGCTTCTTCTTCCCGACCAAGGGCACCTATCACCGGGCGGCGGTCGAAATCGCGCTGCCCGGTGGCGACTTGCAGTATTATCGGGCAACCTATCAGTTGCAGCATTTCATTCCCCTGAGCCGGCGTTTCACCCTGATGCTGAACGGCGAACTGGGTTATGCCAATGGTTATGGCAAATCCAGCGAATTGCCCTTCTACAAGAACTTCTATGCTGGCGGCGTCGGTTCGGTGCGCGGCTACAAGGCATCCAGCCTCGGCCCGATCGATAATTCGCAAGGCGACGAAGAGCGCATCGGCGGCAATCGCCGCGTCGTCGGCAACGCCGAATTGCTGTGGGCGCTGCCAGGGATGGAGAAAGATGTCCGTTTGGGCTGGTTCTTTGACGCCGGCCAAGTCTATGGCAAGGACAATTTGGGCAAAAACCAGGATCTCGACTTTGGCGAACTGCGTTATTCCACGGGCCTGTCGGCGGCGTGGATTTCGCCGATCGGGCCGCTCAAGTTCAGTTTCGGCCGCCCGCTTAACAAGAAGTCGGGGGACAAGACCGAAACCTTCCAGTTCCAGTTGGGTACCACTTTTTGATTCAGGAGTGTCAGCTTGAAAACCAAGTCTCTCATCGTTGCCGGCCTGTTGTCGGCATTGTTTGTCACCGGCGCCACGGCGGCGGATCTCAAGATCGGCTATGTCAATACCCAGCGCATTTTCCGCGATGCGCCGGCCGCCCAGAAGGCGGCGAAGAACCTCGAAAACGAGTTCTCCAAGCGCGACCAGGATTTACAGCGCATGGCCAAGCAGTTGCAGGGCATGCAGGAGGATCTGGAAAAAAACTCGGTGACCATGGCGGAAAGCGACCGTCGTGCCAAGGAGAAGGAATTTGCCGAGTTGTCGCGCGAATTCCAGCGCCGTCAGCGTGAATTCCGCGAAGACCTGAATCTGCGCCAGAACGAGGAAAACGCCGCGATTATCGAAAAGGCCAACAGGGCTATCAAAAAGATTGCCGAAACCGACCAGTTCGACCTGATCCTGCAGGATGTGGTCTGGGTTAGTCCGCGTCTGGATATCACCGAGCGGGTGATCAAGGCGCTGGCCGAAGGCAAGTAATGTCCGATCCCGCTGGCGTCTTTCTCACGCTGGCTGACATCGCCGCCCGCCTGGGCGGCGATGTGCTTGGCGACGCGCAAACGCGCATCCGTCAGGTTGCCACGCTGGCCTCGGCGGGCGAGGGCGACATCGGCTTTCTCGCCAATCCGAAATACCGCGGCCAGTTGCAAACGACGCGCGCCTCGGCGGTCATCCTGGCGCCGGATCTGGCCGACGCGGTCAGCCTGCCGCGCATCGTCTGCCCGAATCCCTATGCCTATTACGCCCGCCTGGCGGCGCTGCTCAACCCGCCGGCGGCTGTCAAGCCGGGCGTTCATGCCTCGGCCAGTTGCGCTTCGCCGGTGCCGGCCAGTGCCCATATCGGCGCCCATGTCAGCATCGGCGCCGGGGTCGTGCTGGGCGAGGGCGTCGTCATCCACCCCGGTTGCGTCATCGGCGATGGCGCGGCGCTGGGCGACGGCAGCGTGCTGCATGCCAACGTGACTGTCTATGCCGGTTGCGTCATCGGCCGCCGCTGCATCCTGCATGCCGGCGCGGTGATTGGCGCCGACGGCTTTGGTTTCGCCCCGGACGGCGGGCAGTGGGTGAAAATTCCGCAAATCGGCCGGGTCGTCATTGGCGACGATGTCGAAATCGGGGCCAATACCACCATCGACCGCGGCGCGCTGGACGATACCCGAATCGGCGACGGCAGCAAGCTCGACAACCAGATTCAGATTGCCCACAACTGCGTCATCGGCCGCCGTTGCGTGATTGCCGGTAGCGTCGGCATGGCCGGCAGCGTTACCCTGGAAGACAACGTGATCCTCGGTGGCGCGGCGATGATTTCCGGGCATGTGAGCATTGCGTCTGGCGCGGTAATTTCCGGCGGCTCGCTGGTGATGAAGAACATCACCAAGCCGGGGCAGTACACCAGCGTGTTCCCGCTAGAGGAACACAGCCGCTGGCTGCACAACGCGGCGCAGATCCGCCATCTGGCTCGGCTGGCCGAGCGCATTTCTGAACTTGAGAAAAAGCTTAAAGATACTAACGTAAAGGATTGATTAAATGAACATTCAAGACATTCTTGAACACTTGCCACATCGTTACCCGTTTCTGCTGGTGGATCGGGTCGTGGCGATCGAACCGGGCAAGTTCATCCATGCCTACAAGAACGTGACGATCAACGAGCCGCATTTCGTTGGCCACTTCTCGCATTATCCGGTAATGCCCGGCGTGCTGATCATGGAAGCGCTGGCTCAGGCTGCCGGCATCCTGTCGTTCAAGACCTTGGAAGCCAAGCCGGATCCCCATTCGCTGTTCTATTTCGTCGGCATCGACGAGTGCCGCTTCAAGAAGCCGGTCATGCCGGGCGATCAGTTGCACCTGCACGTCGAAATGCAGCGCCAGATGCGCGGTGTCGGGAAATTCAAGGCCGAAGCCCGGGTCGATGGTCAGATTGTCGCCGAGGCGATGTTGATGTGCGCCAAGCGGGATATCTGATATGAAGATCCACCCAACCGCCATCGTCGATCCAGCCGCCCGTATCGCTGCCAACGTCGAAATCGGCGCCTACAGCATCATCGGGCCGCAGGTCGAGATCGGCGAAAACACCGTCATCGGGCCGCATGTGGTAATCAGCGGACATACCCGGATCGGGCGCGACAACCGCATCTTCCAGTTCAGCTCGCTGGGCGAGGCGCCGCAGGACAAAAAATACGCCGGCGAGCCGACTCGCCTGGAAATCGGCGACCGCAACACCATCCGCGAGTTCTGCACCTTCAATCTGGGCACTATCCAGGATGCCGGCGTCACCCGCATCGGCGATGACAACTGGATCATGGCCTATGTCCATATCGCCCATGACTGCCAGGTCGGCAACAAGACCATTTTCGCCAACAATGCCCAGCTGGCCGGCCATGTCGTCATCGAGGACTGGGCCATTCTCGGTGGCAATACCGGCGTGCACCAATTTTGTCGCGTCGGCGCTCACGTCATGACCGCCGCCAGTACCGTCGTCTTGCAAGACGTGCCGCCTTACCTGATGGCTGCCGGCAACTCCGCCCAGCCCTACGGCATCAATGTCGAGGGCTTGAAGCGTCGCGGCTTCAGCGCCGATTCGCTGACCGCCCTCAAGCGCGCCTACCGGACGCTGTACAAATCCGGCCTGCTGCTGGAAGAAGCCAGGCAGAAGCTGGCCGAGGACGCCAAAACGCAGCCGGACGTGCAGCGCTTCGTCGATTTCCTCGAGGTTTCGCGGCGCGGCATCATCCGCTGACCTATGAGCAAACGTATTGCCTTGGTGGCGGGAGAAGCCTCCGGCGACCTCCTGGCTAGCCACCTGATCGCGGCGCTCAAACAGCGCCTGCCGGATGCCGAATTTTTCGGCATCGGCGGCCCGAAGATGCAGGCCCAGGGCTTCGATGCCTGGTGGCCGCTGGAAAAACTCGCGGTCATGGGCTATGTCGATGCCCTGCGCAATTATCGGGAAATCGCCGGCATCCGCCGGCAATTGAAAAAACGCCTGCTCGCCCAGCGCCCCGATATTTTCATCGGCGTCGACGCCCCCGATTTCAATCTCGGCTTGGAAACCGACCTCAAGGCCGCCGGCGTCAAGACCATCCACTACGTCAGTCCGTCGATCTGGGCCTGGCGCGGCGGCCGCATCAAGAAAATCGGCCGTGCTGTCGACCGCGTGCTGGCGCTTTTCCCAATGGAGCCGCCGCTGTACCAAAAGGCGGGCATTCCGGTTACCTATGTCGGTCATCCGCTGGCCGACACGATTCCGCTCGAAACAAACAAGAAAGCCGTGCGCGAGGTCTTGCAGATCGCCGCCGAGACGCCGGTATTCGCCCTGCTGCCGGGCAGCCGCCAGGGCGAACTGGCGATGATGGCCGACACTTTCGTGCAAACCGCCAAGCTGATCCATGAGCGCCTGCCCGGGGCGCTGTTCGTGGTGCCGTTGGCGACGCGCGAGACGCGCCTGCAATTCGAGTCGGCCATTTATCGGCAGCAGGCGGCCGCGCTGCCGTTCCGCCTGCTCTTCGGCCACGCCCAGGAGGCGCTCGGCGCCGCCGACGTATCGCTCGTCGCCAGCGGCACGGCGACGCTGGAAGCGGCGCTCATCAAGCGGCCGATGGTCATCACCTATAAAATCGCCGGTGCTTCCTACTGGATCGCAAAGCGCTTGGTCTACCAGTCCTTCGTCGGCCTGCCCAACATCCTGGCTGGGCGCGAAGTGGCGCCGGAAATTATCCAGGACGCCGCTACTCCGGAAAATCTCGCGGGCGCGTTGTTCAAGCTGTACGAGGACAAGGACAACGCCCGCGTCGTCGCCGAGGTATTCACCGACATCCACCTGCAATTGCGGCAAAACGCGGCGGAAAAGGCTGCCCAGGCGGTCATCGAATGCTTGAGTTGACCATTCCGACCGGCATTGTTTGCGGCATCGACGAAGCCGGGCGCGGGCCGCTGGCCGGCCCGGTGGTGGCGGCGGCGGTCATTCTCGATCCGGCCCGGCCCATTGCCGGCCTGAACGATTCCAAGAAATTGAGCGAGAAAAAGCGTGTCGAACTGGCGGCGATCATCCGCGAACGCGCCGTTGCCTGGGCTGTGGCCGAAGCCAGCGTCGAGGAAATCGACCGTCTGAACATCCTGCGCGCCACCCTGCTCGCCATGCAGCGGGCCGTTGCCGCGTTGGCCGTGCCGCCGGAGCGGGCGCTGGTCGACGGCAACCGCTGCCCGCAACTGGCGATTCCCGTCGAGGCAATCGTCAAGGGCGACAGCAAAATCGCCGCCATCGCCGCCGCCTCGATTCTTGCCAAGACCACGCGCGACGCCGGCATGCTGGCCCTGCACGCCGTCTGGCCGCAATACGGCTTCGACCGCCACATGGGCTATCCGACAGCGGCGCATCGCGCGGCACTGGCGCAGCACGGCGCCTCGCCGGTACACCGGCGCAGCTTCGCGCCGGTGGCGCAATGCCTGTTGTCGCTGTGAAACTGATCCATTCGCGCGACAACCCCTTCTTCAAGCACTTGAAGCGCCTTGCCGAATCCGGGCGCGAGCGCAAAAAAAGCGGGCAAACCCTGCTCGACGGCCTGCATCTGGTCGAAAGCTACGAAGCGGCATATGGCTCGGTGGAAACGCTGGTGGCGGCCGAATCGGCGCTGGCCAGCGGCGAAATCGCCGCCTTCGTCGCTAACCGCGACATCGTGACCTTGAGCGATGCGCTGATGTGCGATCTCGGCCTGGTCGACACGCCGAGCGGCCTCCTGGCGATCATTCCGCTGCCCGCCGCGAGCCGCCCGCCGCAAATGGATGCCGACGCGGTGTTGCTCGACGGCGTGCAGGACCCCGGCAATGTCGGCGCGCTACTGCGCACTGCGGCGGCGGCCGGCATTCCCCAAATCCTGTTGTCGCCGGGCTGCGCCGCGCCATGGTCGCCGAAAGTCCTGCGCGCCGGGCAGGGCGCCCATTTCGCTCTGGCCGTGCACGAAAACGTCGACCTTGCCGCCTTCCTCGCCGCCTATCGCGGCACCGCCGCCGTCACCTGCCTCGACGGCGCAACGCCGCTTTACGCCGCAAAATGGGCCGGGCCGCTGGCCTGGGTTTTCGGCGCCGAAGGGCAGGGCGTGCGCCGCGAACTGATTGAACGCGCCGGGTTGCGCATCCGCATCCCCATGCCGGGCGCCGTCGAATCCCTGAATGTCGCCGCTGCCGCCGCTGTCTGTCTGTTCGAGGCGGTGCGGCGCAAACTGGGGTAGCGCGCTCAAGGCGGCGAGGCCAATTTGCCGCGCCGCCACCCCTCAGCCTGTCTGGCCTGTTACAGTAGCGATCTCGCTCCTGCCCCACGGTGGCCCCCATGCCCATCCGCAAAATCCTGCTCCTCAGCGTTTCCGCCGGCAATGGTCATGTGCGTGCCGCCGAGGCGCTGCATTGCTGCGCGCAGGCGCGGTTTCCCGCTGTCGAAACCTTGCATGTCGATGCCATGCAGCACGTCACGCCGGCTTTTCGCAAAATTTACACCGACTGGTATGTCAAGCTTGTCAACACCAGCCCGACGGCGTGGCGGGTGCTTTATGAGCGCACGGGCAAGGCCGACCCGGGCGCTATCGTGCAGAAGTTGCGGCGCATGACCGAGCGGCTGCAATGCACCAGATTCCTCAAGGCGGTGCGCGATTTCGCGCCGGATGCCGTGATCTGCACGCACTTTCTGCCCGCCGAATTGCTGATGCACGAAATTCGCCGTAGCCGCTTCGATGCGCCGGTGTGGGTGCAAGTGACCGATTTCGACCTGCATCGCATGTGGGTGATGCCGCACATGCGCGGCTACTTCGCCGCCAATGCCGAAATTGCCGAACGCATGCGGCAGGCCATCGCGCCACCGACGCAGGTGCACGTCACCGGCATTCCCATCATGCCGGGCTTCGCGGAAAAGGGCGATGAGGGCGAGGCGGCCGAGGCGGCGCGCTTTTTCGGCCTCGATCCGCAACGGCGCATCGTCGCGCTGATGGGCGGCGGCGCCGGCATGGGCGGGCTGGATGAGGTGGCGGCGGCGCTGCTGGCCATCGACGCGGATTTTCAGCTTGTCGTCCTCGCCGGTAAAAACGCGGAGGCGCTGGCGGCGCTGCAAATGCTGGCGCAACGGCATTCGGGGCGGCTTTTTCCGCTGGGTTTCACCGATCAGGTGCATCGCCTGATGGCTTGCTCCAGCTTCGTCATCACCAAGCCGGGTGGGCTGACCACGTCCGAATGTTTGGCGATGGGCCAGCCGATGATACTCAGCAGCCCGATTCCCGGTCAGGAAGAGCGCAACGCCGACTATCTGCTCGAAGAAGGCGCGGCGCTCAAGGCGATGGATACCACGGCGCTGGTCTGGCGCGTGCGCCAGTTGCTCGGTGATGGGCAAAAACTCACGACGATGCGCCGTAACGCCGCCGCGCTCGGTCGTCCGCAGGCGGCGCATGATGCCTTGCGGCTGGTGCTGGAGAATAGCGGCGCATGAGGCGCGAGCCGGTCCGCCTCGGCCCTCTGCCGCTGACGCTGGTCTGGACCTTGCTGCTGGCGTTTTGCTTTGCCAATGTCGAAATCCAGATCGAGGGCGCCGCGGGCTGGGCGGCGAATCTGCCGACCTGGCGCATCGAGCAGCACTGGCTGCTCGACATCTTCTGGGGCGGCCGGCCCATGACCGGGTACCACGCCTGGGTTTTCCCCTGCGTGGCGCTGTTCTTCCATTTTCCGCTGCTGTTCATGGGCCGCTTCTCGTGGCGTGCCGAGGCGCGTGTGCTGGCCTGCATCGAACTGTTCTGGATCAGCGAGGATTTTCTCTGGTTCGTGCTCAACCCGGCTTACGGGCTGACAAAATTCAATCCCGATTTCGTGCCTTGGCACGTGCATTGGTGGGGGCCGATGCCGGTTGATTACTGGGTATTTCTCGGCGTGGCCTGCGTACTGTTTGTGTTTTCCTGTGGCCCTTGGAGAAAAGGTGATGAAATCTGAATATCGTGCACTTCTTTCCGCGCTGCGGATCGCCATTCTGTTGTGCGCCAGCATGTTCGTTGCCGGGGCGCGGGCGCAGCCCGCGACTGAACCGGCGGCGGCCAGCGCGGCGGTGCAGCGGCCCGCCGAATGGGCCACGCCCATCGACCCCGCGCGCAATCTCTACCAGATCACGCCGCAACTCTATCGCAGCGCCCAGCCGGAGCAGGCTGACGCGCCGCGCCTGCAAGCGCTGGGCATCCGCACTATCATCAACTTTCGCGCCTTCCATCGCGACGAAGACGCCATCGACATGCCCGGCGTCAAGCTCGTGCACATCCCGATGAAGACCTGGCGCATCGGCAGCAAACACATCGTCGCCGCGCTGCGCGCCATCGAGGCGGCGAAAAAAGACGGCCCGGTGCTCATCCACTGCCAGCACGGCGCCGACCGTACCGGCGTCGTCAGCGCCATGTACCGCATCGTCGAGCAGGGCTGGACGCGCGAACAGGCCAGCCGCGAACTGCGCAAGGGCGACTTCGGCTTTCACGGTATCTGGGTCAACATCCCGCGCTACCTGGAGAAGGTCGACATCGAGGCCGTCCGCGCCGCCATACGCGAGGGACGCAGCGCGTAGGAAAAGGGCGATTCGGCTTTTTCATACTTTGTGGCGGTGCTGTCCTGTCCTGTTTCATGCTGGAACATTCTTGACCGGACAGTAATACAAAAACGGAGGCAGTCATGGCGGGAGCATTCACCCATCTTTCAATTGTGCGCAGCATTTATGCTGATCCCAATAGATTATCTGCCATACCGGGGCTGACACCTGATATCAGGTTTGCGCTCCAGTTTTATTCAAACTTTGTCGACCTTGGCGCCATCAGCCCGGACTGCGCATATTTCGATATCACGGACTCCGATCAAGAAGCCGCCAGTTGGGCTAATGTAATGCACTATTGGCGGACTGGCGATTTCGTCCGGGAAGCTATCGCGCAACTGAGAAATAAAGATTTCACAAAGGAAGAAAATCAAAAAACCCTTGCTTGGCTCTTTGGCTACGCATCGCATCTTGTGACGGACTTGACTGTCCACCCTGTTGTCGGACTCAGGGTTGGAGAATACGAGACACACAAAAGCGAACATCGCTTCTGTGAATTGCAGCAGGATGCTTATATGTTCTTCCGCACTCTCGGAATAGAGGCGGCCGCAGCCGATTATATTAAGGGCGCAGGGTTGAAATCGTGCACCAATGAACCAAGCAACAACAATTTGTACGCTGGGATTTCAAAACTCTGGATACACAGCCTTTCAGCCATAAGACCATCCACTGGTGATGCCAGCTATATTTTTGGCAACATTCCCAATAAAATGCCCCGCCCAAGAACCTGGTTCAAATGGTTCTGCGGAATGATTGATAAAGGCGCTGAAAATGGTTGCAAAATTCCAATACTGTCCCATTTTTTGCTGAAATATGGTTTTTCGCTCCCAAAAGATCAGAAGGCCATAGACATGTCTTATGTCAACGGTCTTGCCACCCCTGACGGAGAAAATGTCGATTTTCCCGTTATATTTGAAATGGCTGTAAACAACACCATAAAATATTGGGGGGAACTTGCGGCGGCGCTACGCATGGATTCACTAAAACCGTTTTCCCTGCCCAACGCCAATCTGGATAGCGGCAAAATTGATGAAACCGACACGCTGATTTTCTGGAGTGAAAACTACAACGTTTAAAAGGGGACAATGAACATGAAACAAAACAGTTTCAACAGATTCATTCTGCTGGTGGTAGTGTGCTTTTCCCTGTCGCTGGCATCGGGGTGCAAAACCTTGTCGTACCAGGTTTGTGATCCGCAAAACCTGGCGTCTACGCAAAACACTGTTGATCCTGTTTATGCGAGGCAGGCGGAGGAACTTGCAGCCCCCACCGGAAAATTAACCATTGCAATACAAGCCGTTATCGAATATCCGAACCTTTCACAGGGAATGAACGATGAGCAGGTATTGCATTACATTTACACTAAAAAACCAGAGCTTGGGCTTGTTTTTTCAAACAGAAAAGTGCGCTTTAATCGTATCGACGGGTACGTAGAAGCAATTGTCTATGCAGATGATCAGACAACCATGCTGATTATTGACCGCGACAGCACTCCTGCCATCGACTGCATATATGGAAGAAAAATCGCTCAGGATAAGTAATCACCTGATGCCACTGTTCAGGGGCTGGAGGCGGTGCAGGTCGAGCAGGGTGAAATGCCCGCCCGCGCGCCAGCCGCCGGTGTCGATGAAGTGACAGTTACCCAACCGGGCCACGCCGGAAATCGTGGTGTGGCCGTGTACCACGGCATGGATATTGCGGACGAGGCCGGTGTAGCGAAAGCGGAAGCGATCAACCGACCACAGGCATTGCGCTGCGAAGCTGCTCATGCCGTCGAGGCCGCGCCAATCGATACGGTGCATTTCCTGCCAGTCGTCGAAGGGGCAGTCGGCGTGCACCAGACCGACCACGCCATGCGGTGTTTCGACTTCGATCACCACCGGCAATTGCGCCAGACGCGCGCCGATGCGCTGCTGTTCCGGTTCCGGCAAGGTTTCCAGCCATTCGCCGCCGTACAAACGGTGATCAATGTAGTCGAAAGGCTGGCCGAGCGCGGCGCGCCAGATCATATAGTCGTGGTTGCCACAGATGGCGTGGAACCAAGGCTGGGCCAGCCAGTCCATCACGCGCGGCGATTCCGGGCCGCGGTCGACCAGATCGCCCAGCGCGAACAGGCGGTCACATCGGGTATCGAACGTCACGGCCCGCAAGGCGTCTTGCAAGGCGCTGAAAGCGCCGTGAATGTCACCGACGGCAATATCGCGTCCATGCGTGTTGGGCGGAACACGTACCGTGGCAGGCGTCGGGAACAGGGGAACCGGCACGGAATCAGGGAAGGTCAGCTTCGGCGGGCGTTTTGACGCTCATCACCGCACGTAAAACCGCTTCATCCACAGTCGCCTGCCAACGCCCCGCTGCCTTGCTGAAGCGGTATACCGCGCCATTGGGCATCGGCAGGCCGCTCTGGAAACGGCGAAAGGCGCGCATGCCGAAGCTGTCGTTGGCGCTGAAACCGAGCAGCTTCCACACCAGCATGCCGATCCATATGCCATGACCGAAAAGCACGGCGCCATCGGGCAAGGCATCCAGATGCTCGTCGCAAAAAATCTGCACGCGCCGCGCGAATTCGCGGAAAGTTTCGGCGCGCGCGCCCATGCGCCGGTCAGGGTCACACTGTTGCCAGTAAGCATCGGCGATGGGGCGGCGCTCCTGACCGGTCATGCCTTGCAGCAGATCGGGATCAATGGTTTCAAACTCGTGCAGTAACGTCAGTATTACCGGCGAGCGGCTCGTCCGCGCGCAATAGGGGCGCGCCGTTTCCTGTGCGCGCAAAAAGGGCGATACCCAAACGCCTGCTGGTTCGGGCGGCAATAGCGCCGCCAGCGCCTGCGCTTGCTGATGCCCAAGTTCAGTCAGAGGAATGGCGGCATGTTCCATTGTGATGCCGCCCGCGTTGGCCAGACTCTCGCCGTGTCGGATCAGATAAAGGGTACTCATTTGGGCGTTGCGGTTTTTACCGCAGCTTCAATTCCTGCAAGATGGTGGTCGAAATTTCCTCGATCGACTTGGTGGACGAGTCGAGTATTGCGCGCTAAGCATTGATTAATAAAGAAAAAGCTGCAAGGTGTTGTATTTTTACCTACAAATTTTTCTACAAAATGACCTGCCTATTTTTTGTGCATTTCTACAAAAGAGTTATTCCATTGTCTTGGTTAAATATACTATAGGAATACTTTTGGTTAGTGGTTACTAACGTCGTTCCCCTACCCAAACACCTCGTCAAAAGTTGCCGTAACGGTTCGGGTCAAGGGGCCGGTTGGTTGAGTCGCCCAATCCCTTGCCACCCACTTGCCGGGCGCTCCCTGCGGCGGCGTCCAGTCAAACCACTGCACGGCCCCATGCTCTGTCAAAAAAGCCTCTATGGCGTCGGCGGTATCGTTGGCGCGGCTGTGTGCGGCGTTTCCTTAAATTAGGGCTTGCTGATATTTGAGCAACAAAAAAGCCCATGTTGTTTAGGCATGGGCTTTTGTTTGGTCGTCCGCATGCGCGGAGAGGTATCAGTCATTCACTGCATTGTCCGGCTTGAGCGTTTCAATCACAGCGCGGATGCGTTGGCGTTCCTCGTCGGTGCGAACCTTGGGGTTGTCGACGTTGGCGCTGCGCACGAGGTCGAGGATGTCCATCTCGTGACTTGTTAGGACGGGGTAGGCGAACACTCTCTGAATGTCTGCCCATACATCCGGGTAGTATTCGGCAAAGCACAGCTTAAACATGTGGATCGGATCAATCCCGACTGCTTTGGCGATCCTCGTAACCTTGTCCAGAGGAACTTTCGCCGTCCCCTTGCGGATCATCGAGATCATATTCGGTGTGGCGAAGCCAACCTCTTTCGAGATCTCCTGCTGCATCTTGCCACTGAGCCGAATTTGCTCTGATATGTATTGTGCGACACTGATTTTTCCCGGAACAGTCATGGTGCATCCTATAGTCAATGATAGGTAGAAATATGTAAGCGCAGACCATGAAGATCGCCGCTACCTAAGCAACTCCTCACATGACTCATTATAGTCACAATCGAAAGTTTCTAGTCAATGATTACTGAAAGATTTGTGGCGAAATATGCCAATATCGTGGGGGGGGGGGGGGGGGGGGGGGGTATTTAATTTTTCTGGTGGGGGGGTTTGGGGTGTTGT